>Ga0182214_1000009_pt1 | contig 28642 bp, 53 predicted proteins | sample G5R1MG_23_FD_128380 | JGI IMG/M metagenome (GOLD analysis project Ga0182214, IMG submission 128380) | Switchgrass phyllosphere microbial communities from Michigan, USA - G5R1_NF_03OCT2016_LD1 MG | ecosystem: Host-associated > Plants > Phyllosphere > Phylloplane/Leaf | place: USA: Michigan...
GCGATCGATCTCGTCCGGGGTCCAGACAATCTCCGCCCGCTGCCCGTTCTTGTAGAGCGCAGGAATGCCGTCAGCGACGTTGATGGAAACGCGGCCACGCAGGCGACCGAACTCCAGCAGCGCGCGCAGGACGGTGATGCCGATATCCGCGCCCCGAGGGGTGGCGGAACGGCTATCCCGCCAGGCGACGACATGCGCCACCATGCGGGGGTGCGACCAGACGGCGACGGAGGTTTGCCCCCACCGGGCCTCAATTGCCTTTAGCTGCGATCCCCACGTTTTCTTCGTGCCCGCTGACAGCGCTTCCCACTCCGGGCTAGACCGGCGTGTCGGCACCTCGGACCGCCATTCGCGGATCAGCGACAATAGAGAGGTGGTATCCACCGCCTCGCGGGCCGCCAGCGCGGCGCTCAGGCGCTCGAGATCATCTTTGCCGAGCCGGGGCTTTGTCGGGCTGATCGCCTTCAGGATGCACGGGCCACCCCGCCATGCGTAGACATACCAGCGCACCGGCTTGCCCTTCCGCACCGCCCGGACGTAGTGCAGACCGTCGATCACAGCAGGCCGGCGGCCATCATGCGCTCGTATTCCTCATCGAGCTTCGATGAGGGCCTCGGTGCCGCCCGCTCCGTGATCTCGATTGACCCGTCCGGGCCGATCTTGAAGCCCGCCACGTCGAGCCCGATCTCGCGCGCCGCCGCGATGGCGTGCTTGATGGCGACCTTGCCAGGATAGGCCTTCGCGCGGATTTGATTGACGGCACCCATCACTCCACCTCCATCGCCGCGCGGGCGCGCAGGGCGGCGGCGCAGAGGGCTAGTGCGGGGGTGGCGGCGTGTTCAACTTCAATCCGACTGCGAGAAGGCGTGAGCCCTGTTAAGGCAACCCGCCACGCTCCCTTTTCGCGCATGATCCAGCCTATCCACTCCGCCAAATTGGCGAGCCTCCACCCCTCCGGCACCAGCGTCATCGCGGCGTCGAGCGAGGCTGTGTAGCCAGGATTGGGGACGGCTACACACATCCATGGCGATCCAGAACGATGATAGTAAGCAGATCGCCCGTCTGACTGAACCTCGCGAACAGCATCACTCAAAGCCGCCGCGATTATTTCGTCAATCTCCCGATCCGCCCCCTCCGCTTTCTCGCACCGCTCCGCCATCGCCAGCAATTCATCTCGCTTGGCCATCAGATGTCCTCCCGAATGTCGATGCGCTCGATCGTGACCCGCCAATCACCGCCGGTGGCATCCGGCATTGCCGGCCACGATGCGCCGATAACTTCGAATGTGCCTTTGACGCTTCCAGAGTCGTGAAGTAGCGAGGCCAGCGAAATGACGCCGTGCATCGAAATAATATCGGCCACATTGCGCTTACTGAAATCGGCGTAAGTCTTGGCCGACAACGCGACGGCCCATCGGCCCCATCGACCGAGATCGCGATCGTCTAGCGCGTCTGCTGCTAGCTTGCGCAGATGCGGTGGAGCATAAGCGGACACTTCGCCCAGAAGGATGCGCACGATCGCCTTTGCTTTGCGTGTTAGGTCAAACATGATCGTCCTCCCGAATGTCGTTGGTCCGCGCCGCGGCGGCCATGATCGCTCCACCATCGAACTGCCCGCCGATGATCCCCCGGCGCACGATGCCGCCTATCGGATACGGCCGGGCCGCGATGAGGCGCGCGCGGCGGGTGGCGCGGTCTAGGGTGCGGAGGGGCTTCATGCTGCGAGCCTGAGCTGGCCGGAGACAGCCGGCAGCCATTGCCGCGCCATCTCGCGAGCGATGTTGGGATAGGTTGCGGCCCGCTTGGCTGACCGATCAGCGGAGGGCGGTAGCCGGTTCTGGCCGCTGTCAGTCTGGTTCGCCCAGCGCTCGACGGGCTTGCCGACGCCCACATAGGCTACCCACTTGCCGTCGATCTGGGCGACCTGCCGCCCGGCCACGCGATCGGCAGGATCGATCGACAAGGGCGGCAGGCCACGCAACCATAGGCACGTGCGCTTGCTGGCATCGTGACCGAACTGGTAGGGCTGCACCGTCTGCTGCGCGCGGCCGAACTCGGTGCCGAGGCGCCCGACCGGGTTTTCCAGCGCGATGAACGGGATCGGCGCCTCCCACAGCGCCCGGGCAAACGCGACCGCCTCATCCGACAAGCGTTGCCGCTCCGGGTTTCCGATGTTGCGGAACAGGCCGCTGCTGGACAGGTAGCGGCACTCCGGGTGGCAGATCATCAGATCCCAGCCCCACCGAAGCACCTTCAGGGCATCGCCTTGGATGTGCGGTCCGGGTGCCTCGGTCGGCTTCAGATCGCACGACCACGCATCCGCGCCGGCGGCCAGAAAAGCATCGCGGACGGCGCCGGTGCATTCGCAGGCGACGAGGACGCGCATCACCGCGCCACCCCCGGACAGATCGCCCGCACCCGTCCACCGTTGTCCCAGCGGGGCTTGTAGATCGCCTGCCCAGCCCGAAGCTGCGCGCAGGACAGATCGACGCTGCCGGCAGAGACGGTGGCTAGCGTGCGGCCGTAGCGATCGCGGCCGATGCGCTCGATCGCGAGGGGCGAACCTGCAAGCATCTCTTGCAGGTTGCGCTTGCTGGCCTGGCTATCGCCCGGCGCACAGACGCGACCGCGGCGGCAGTGGCCGGCCAGCTCTGGCGCATCGATACCAAGCAGGCGGATGCGCTCGTCACGGCATCGGATGGTATCACCATCGGTCACAGTGCAGCCCGACAGCGCCGCGGCTAGGAGGATGGTGGGGATCATAGCCCAGCCTCCAGCACGCGCTTGACTGCGAGGCCCAAGGTGGTGAGGCGGTAGCCCCAAACGGTGAAATTGCGGCCCATCGAACCACGTTCGACTAAGCCGATGTGCCGCATTGATGACATGACGCCGCCAGCGCGGCGGTGACAGCCGTCTTGCGGAGCCTTATGAAAACCGGGCGACGTGTCTGCCTGTTTCAGGACGCGGGCTTGCGCCTTCGTCAGCCCAGCCGCCACGCGCCGCGCTTCGGCTTCGAGGTTATCGGTCATGGGTGGTGTCCTTGTCAGGCCCGACAAAGGGCGCGCTGATATCGACGCCGCAAAACGGACAGTGATTGAACAGGAAGCCTTTCGGATGAGCCTTGCTTTTAACGCCGAAGAACGTCCGCGAAGGCTTGCTCGTCGTCATGTCGGTGTAGGCCCAGCGAGTAATACCTTTAGCGGTGCTGAAGGCAGCCGCAGGGTTCTGCGTGTTCTCGTCCAGCGATTGGCACGGCTCCACGAAACGATCGTCGCGGACAGTGCATTCCATCTTGCGCTCACCCACGGCTCACCTCCTGATCCTTGAGGGAGGCGAGGATGGCGAGAGCTTGCGCCGCTACAGCTTGGCATGAGCGGGCCTTATTTTCCCAATCGCATTTAAGAGGAAAAGGTCGAGCGATGCTTTCAATAAGGTTTCGCGCTTCCTCGATCGCCTCCCCTCGCACCTCCACCCGGCGATCAATCAGCGCCTGCACCTCGGTTGGCGTGATCCGGCGCGTGTTCGTCGGGTAGCCCTTGCCAGTTTCGTCCACGTCCACGATTGGATAGGCGGCCAGCGCGGCTTCTGCGGCCAAGGCGCGGGCTTGCCAGTCGTCCGGCTGGCGCTGGACGGGGGTGGTGAGGGCGGCGCGGAGATCGTCATCATCCCCATGCGGACAGCCAACCGCTTCGGCTACTCGCGACCATGCCGTCTCGGGATCTTCATGGTCATCGATGCAGATGCCTTCACCGATAAATCCAGAGAGACAGAGCGCCGCCCGTATTGCCGCCCGCCTCGCCTCCTCCAGCGCGGTTTCGGCTGCGGCGAGGCGGGCCATAATATCGCGGGCGTGATGTGCGAGCCGGATAGCGGTAGCGTGATGCTCCCGCTGCGCTTCTGCATCCGCCTTGTAGCGCTCGTCATAGATGGCAATTTCGGCACGCGATGCACCGCCGTTGAAATAGTCGGGAACCGCCGCGTTCATCCTGCCGCGCGCCGCCACGAAAGCGGCCCACGCATCGGCCGCCTCTTGCAGCGCAGCCATCGTCACATCCTCGGTCATCGCGTGGGGTCCTTCAGCAGATCAGTCGGCACGGAGTAGATCACGTAGGCGCCCATCTTGCGGCCCAGCAGCATCGTCCAACCCCAAGGCGTGCCATTCGTCAGATGGTTGAGATCACGTGCGCCCTGTCGAGCCTCGCTCTCCGTGCGATACGCGCCATGCGTTCTACGGCTTTCCAGCATCGCGCTCATCCTTCGTCCTTCCCGCTGGTCGCGAGGGCTGCGAGAAGTGTGTCGATCAGCCGATTGTTGCCGGCGATGTAGGCGGGGACATAGCCGTCCTTCAGCCGGTAGCTTTCGAGCTTGGCTACCAAGCCCGCGTCCGCAGCCGGCGGGGTGGATGGGAGGGCGGCGAGGATAGCGGATGCAAGCTCGGCCACCACAATATTCATTTGGGCCGATGCCACGCCGCATTCGTCTGCCAGCATGTATTCGCATCCGTTCTGCACCGAAGCCTGCCGTTCTAGATCGGCCTCGATTGCAGCAACGATCCGCTCCACCTCCCCCGCCGCGACCATTTTGCCGGCGTCGGGAGAATGGGCGGAGAGGGTGGCAGACGCACGGACAGCAGCAACAGCCGCTACCGCTTCATCCAGCCCATCGTCAGGCAGGCCCATCGCCTCGTCAGCGGCAGTCATTGCCGCCAGAGCCGATCGAACCCGCCCGCGTTCTTCGCCAAGCTGGCGCTGGCGGGCCGCGGCGGCGAGAGCCGATCGCATCACGTCTCGCGCTGTTTCATGGATGGTGGTTCCGTCCACCATGGGGAGCCACGCATAGACGGATGCGCCACCCGGCACGCGCGCACCAAGGGCTGCCGTGATTTCGTCCTCGCTGATCGCGAATCGATCCTCCCACGAGAATTGCGGCGACGACTGCCCGATGGTGTAGATATTCACCACCACAGCGTCACGCGCGGGCGGATGGTTGGGGGTGTCGGTCATGCGGTGGGCTCCTTGACCAAGAGCTTCACCAAGGCGTCATTGGCGGCTACGCGCGCTGCTTGGATGCGGCGATCGCGCTCACCTCGAATGCCGGCAATCGTGTTGACGAGCCGATCCGCCTCAGCAACCGTCGCGACGGTTGCCATCACGCTATCTTTAGGCACCTGCCCGAGAATGTCTCGGTATCGTTTGAATTTCAGAAGCTTTGGCGTCTCCTGCTCGATGCAGATGAACGATGGAGTGATCGGGCCATCATAGCCCGGCACGATGGCATACCGGCCCGGCGTGAAATCCATGCTCACGATTGCCCTCCCTTGATCTCGGCAATGCGGGCGGTGGCGGTGGTGCGCGCACGAAGCCCGGCGATGTGGATGTGGATGATCGCCTTGGCAAAGCGGGCCTCGGCTCGCTCGCGGCGGATGGTGGTGGGGGTCATTGCGCTGCATCCGCGTCGGAGTGAACTTCGCCGCGCTGCTCGTCGGCTGGTCCTTCCTCGTGGTCGATCGTCGCCTCGAGCGCATCCAGGCGGCTCAACGGCTGGGCTTCCACGGCCTGCACGATCGGCGCTGCTGTAGCGGGCGCCATCGTCTCGTCGCGATCAAAACCCTCGTCCAGATCGCTGCTCATCGGCAGACGCTTCGACAGCCGGCGCATCACAGTCTTGCGTGCCATCTCCCCGAACCACTGGACCCAGGGACCATTGCTCTTGGAGCGGCTGACACTGCGGACTTTCTCGATCTCGTCCAGGCTCATTACCTCGAGCAGGCGCGAACCATCCTTCAGGACCGCGGTGGCGTAAGCGCCAATCGGCCTGCCGCGAGGTTGATCCAGCCGCGGCGGGTTGTGCGTCACCGTCTCATCGAAGCCGAGCGTCCACACGAACTCGTCCAGTTCGTAGACGACCTGCGCGGAGACGTAGGCGACCTCACCGGACTGCCGGACCTTCTTGAGGATGCCGGCGATCATCGGCATGGCCTGCGCCTTATCGCCGAACTTGACGATCGCGGCTTCGCGGCCGTCCGGCAGCAAGCCGTCCTGCGCCAGGCGAACGATGGCGCCGAACAGGCTTTTGCGATCGACATTCAGCAGGTCCGGGTTGTTCTGGATCGCGGTCTGCGCGACGCGGGTGAAGCGCTCCACCGTGACATGGGCCGGCAGCGCGGCCTTGAACTCCGGCGCCATGCGCTCGAGGCTTTGGCGGATGACGACGAGCGGGTTTTCGCGGCGCTCGGCGAGTTGCGTGGCCATGGTCTTTATCCTGCGTTGAAGCTGTCGAGAATGGTGGTCCCGGAGACAGCCCCAGGAAGGGCTACGCCCACGATTTCAGCTGTGGTTTTCGGCCATCCGGCGATCGGGCCGCTGTTCAGCGCCTCGATCTCGGAAGCAGCCACGACGACACAGGCGTCGTATTCATCGTATCCGACCTCATCCGTGCGCCGGACGAGCCAAAGGCTCAGTGTCATGCCGCTGTCTCCTTCAAATCGAAGCGCCGGTAGCTCTTGCGCCCCTTGATGATTTCCCCGGCCGCAGCCTCGCGATCCGGCGTGCCTTTGGTCATGGCCGCGCCGATCCGATGCCCCGGCAGCAGCGCCGTCCCAGCCGTTCCGATCCGCTCGATGAGGCGGCACTTGGCGGCCTCCATCTGCGCCACGGCAGCATCCCGCGCGGCCTTGGCGGCCGTGAAGTCGAGCGCGTCCTGCTCGGCATCCATGTCGGTGCGCAGGTCCGCCAGCTCGTCCGTAGGCTGGCCCAGCGCCTCGATCAGTGCGGCACCATCGCGGCTGTAGTCGGGCTTCGGCTCGACCCCGGCGCGCACGTCAGCCCAGAAGGCAGCGACGCGGGCCTCGATCTTCTCGAACAGCGCCGGGCGCGCCTCCATCTTGAAGCGGCGTGGGTCATTGCCGCCAACCAGCGTGATGATGTCGCACCAACCCACCCTGGCGAGGCCAGCATAGGTCTGGGCCTGAAGCTGATAGTGCAGCGGCGGCTCATCGCCCCACCGCTTGGCCTGTAGCCAATCAGTCGTCTTGACTTCCAGCACGCCGGGGCCGCGCTCGGGGCAAATGACGAGCTGATCCGGATGGCCGCCCAGCCCTACCCCATTGTCGAGCCGCCCAGGCGTTTCCGCCTTCTCATAGCCCCACAGCTTACAGGCGATGTCGATCACCGTCCGCTCGAGCATGACGCCGCAGAAGATCCGCATGTCAGCCGGGATACCGTCCACGACCTCGTTGAATTGCGGCGTGGAGATCGTGCCGCGCTTGCGATGGAACAATTCGAAGCGGGTCAGCCATGGCGATGCGTCGAACAGCGCCGGCACCTCGGAGGCGCCTACGACGGACGCGCGGAAGGTGGCGTCATCCATCACCACCACCCCATCACGGTCAGCGTGCCAAGCACGATCACCACGATCCCGGTGCTACCGTAGGCGAGGATCCGCCCGGCGATAGACGCGGCGAACAGGTCCATCTTCTCGCAGGCCATCGGCATCCGCGAGGCGCGGCGCTCGAAAGCCCGGCGCTTGGCCGCCTGCGAATAGGCCATGTCGGTGTGGATGCTCACGACAGCACCTCGCTAAGCTGAGAGTAGGAGACGCCGATCGCGGATTGTACCCGGGCGACGATCTGGCGGCGCAGTTCGGCCGCGGCGTTTTCCGCGTCGGTGATGCGATCCTGCCCGCCGGGCGTCAGCAGATCGTCAGCAGCGTAAGCGGCGATTTCGCGGCCCTGTGCGGCCTGAAGGTCGAACACCAGATCGCGGATGCTGGGCTGGCGGAAAGGCAGGATCGTCGCCCCGCCCGGCTGTTGGACGAGCGGGGTCATGCCACCAGCCTCCCCATCCCGACCGGCAGCATCGGGTTCGCCGGCACCAGCCCAGCCCAGACGTACTCACCGGTGCCATCGCACTCGGGGCAGTCCCAGGTCGTGTCGTCAGGACCGGTGTCGCTGTAGAACCAGCCGCGGCCGGAGCATTCGGGGCAGCGGTCCTCGGTGAAGGTGTGAGCGTGCTTCATGCGCCCTGCTCCCGAGCGAGGGCGGCGCGGGCGAGGTGGTCAGCCTTGGCGCATGCAAGTGCCCACTGGTGATTGACCGCGCCCTTGGCGTCACCGTCAGGCGTGCCCTTCTTGGCATGCTCCTCGGCGTAGAAAGCGAATTGGTTTGCCGCCTTCTCAAGCTGCTGCCGGGCAACCTCCAGCACTTCGGCGATCGTCGCGGGGGCGGTCATGCCGCAATCCGATCGCTGGCAAGGCCACGCTTCAGCAGTCGGTCGTAGAGGACGACATTCACCGTTGCGGCAAGGTTGAGGCAAAATGCCGTCGGGATACTGACGACATGCTGGCACCGGGCCACAATGTCGGGATTGATCGAGCTATCCTCAGGGCCGAAAATGTAGAGAGCGCGTTCCGGATGCACGAAATCGCGCAGATCGCGGGCGCCCTCGACAAGCTCAACTGCCACCTTCTCGCAGTTGTAAGGCGTGGACTTACAGATGTCCTCGACGTGCAGCGTCGGAATGTGCCGTTCGGCGCGGGTGACATTCGACGCCTGCTGCTTGAAGCGCGCTCCCTGCATCATGACCAAGCCGACGCCGAAGCAATGAGCTGCTCGCATGATGCCGCCCTCGTTGTGGCGGTTCTTCGGTCTGATTAATCCGATCGCAGCGTAACCACGCATCGCACCACTCCATCAGAAGCGCCGCTAGGCCCGGTCAGTGACGGGGCTGTCGCTAGGCGCGGTTTGCTGAATTCATCCGCGCTGCGGGTCGTTGAACCCGCAGTCTGGGGAACTCAGCCGACGAGGACGCCGATCACGAACGAGACACCTGCGATCAGGTAATCTCGGGCTTGGAGTGTCCGCAGGAAGTCTGTTATCTTGTCCATCGTGCCCTCCAGGGTGGGGCCGGCGGAGACGAGCCGCCGGCCCATCTCGTCAGTCGTTGATCGCCTTGTTGATGAGGTCGATCGGCTCCATCTTGTCCGCCTCGGCGGCGCTGATGGTGTCCACGATGTCGAACTTGGCCGAGGCCAGCCCGTCATCCAGATGCGCCAGGAACTTGGCGGCGCCGGCGTCGTCACCGATCTGGACGAACAGGATCGTGAAATCCTCGTCCTTCTCCAGTTTGCCCGCAGCCGCGACGATTGCCGCTTCGGCCGCGGCCTTGTCGTCGGGCTCGCCATCGGTAAAGATCAGCGCCACGGCCTTCTTGCCGTCGCCGTTCAGCGCGTCGATCTTCTGGATCGCTTCGGCCAGCGGGGTCGATCCGCGCGGCGAACGGTTGGCGAACACCTCGGACACCTTGTCTGCCGAGACGCCCTCGAACACGTCGACACTGCCGCCGAAGACGACGATGTCGATGCCATCGGCGTCGTACTGGCCGAGGATCGAAGCGAGGCCGAAGATGGTCTCCTGCGCTTCCTGCCACCGGGTCTTGCCGGGGTAGCGCTTGGAGGGCGAGGCCATCGAGCCGGACGCATCCAGACCGATGACGAAATCATATTCGGAAGCCGTGCTCTGATCGAGCGCGACGGCGGCGGTTGCCATTGTGTGTCTCCAGCCGGCTGAATGCCGGTGAGAGCTTTTTGGCCGCATTGGCCAAAGAACGCAAGAACTTTTTTGGCCAGATTGGCCATTGACCGTGATCGATTCGCTGTGTTCTCATTATGTTCTGACGGAGGACGAGATGGGCTACGAGCGGCGGGTGATCAGGTCGGCTGACAGGGCTAGCGGGCGAGAGCGGCCGTTGGGCTACGTGTTCATGCTCGGACAAAAGCCTATGGCGCCGCTACGCGAAACTGAAAAGGAGGCAACTGGCGATGCCATCGCAGCGCGGGAAGCGCGTGTTGACCTACAATACGGTCAGGTTTTCTTTAGTGCCTTGGCATGGGTAGCGCCTGTCTGGCCCTAAAGATCAAGCTCGGCTCCCACAACGCGGCCGAGGGTGATCAACCCCCCTTCGCCAACCAGAATTGTCTTGTGTTCTGAGTTGGAGGAGCATGGCTCAAGACGCAAAGGGCTTGAGCGAAACTTTTTAAACGTAGTGTCGCCACCGTCGCGATAGAACGCGTAGAATTTGCCATCGCGTAGTTCACGGTCATCAGGATCTATGAAAATCGTCGTGCCTGATGCGACAACCCTATCCATGCTATCGCCGTCAACGGTCAACGCAAACGTGTTGGGGCCTCCCTTGGAGGTCATCACTAATTCAGTGGCGTCTTCCACAGCCTCGCGCCAATTGCCCCCCGCGATCCTGCCGACGTGAGGAACGCGGCGGACAGGCACCACCTTTGACGCAACCTCCATCAAATCATCGGGGCCAACGTCTAGGGCGCTGGCTATCGCGTCCCGCCACTCCTCCGTCAGCTTGCGCTTGCCGGTCTCCAGTTTCTGGATCGTGGTCAAATCTGCTTCTGTGCCTGGCCGGGTCGGATGGGCAACCAAGGCGGCCAGCCCCTCTAACGTAAGGCCTCGCCGCTTTCGGTATTCGCGTATCTTGTTGTTTCTGAGAGCCATCGGGACAGCGTAGCCAAATCGGCCAAACTGATCTTGGCCACACTTGGCCAATTCCCTTGACGGTGTTTGGCCATTGTGGCTAAAGTGCCGGCCATGAAGCTGGATACCTACCTCGCGAGCCATCAGCTCACCTACCGCGCCTTCGCGGAGATGATCGGGGTGGGCCACGCCCGCACGGTTGAGCGGTACGCCAAGGGCCAGCGCATTCCAGATGGCGAGACGATGCCAAAGATCGCGGAGGTCACCGGCGGTCTCGTCACGCCGAACGACTTCTTTGACATCCAGGCCGCCGCCTGATGCCCGCCCTCTCCACCCGCATCGCCGGCTGGCAGCGCATCACGCCGCTCGCAGCCGTCGCGATCCCCGCACTGCCGAACTGGTCGCGCGCTGTCGCTGATCGTGGTGGCCCCGTTCCTCATAATTCGGGAAATACGCAATGACGCGCCTCAACGTCTTGGCCCGTATCCCGCGGCCGACCCAAAAGGCTTACCGCGCCGCCGTCGCCAAGATCATCCGCGACGTGCAGGCTGAATATGGCCTCAACGATCCCGATCTGGCTGACCGGCTGGGCTGCTCGGCTCCCACGATCGCCAACGCCCGCAACGAGCGGACCGACCTCAACGGCGTGACGCTGGCCAATATCGAGCGCGAGTTTGGGCCATCCGCGCTGGATCCGTTCCTTGCGCTGGGCGGATCGCGGGCTGTGCCTCTCATGGCGGAAGACGCGATCACCAACGCCACGCTGGAGATCAGCAAGGCTCTGCACCTGCTGATCCGCACGCAATGCCCTGACAGCCCCGGGGGCGTGGCCACCATGGCCTGCGAGCTGCATCCGATCGTCGGCGAATTGCGGGACGCGCGGACCAAGTTGGACGCGATGATCGCGGTGGCGGAAGGCCGGGCCGTGAGGGCTGTGGCATGAGCGCTGATAGCGTCAACCGCAGGCGTGACACGATCACGATGAAGCTGCTGGCCGAGGCCGTTAACGCATGCGCGCCAGCACCCAGCAATGCCAAGCTGGCAGCGCTGTTCGGCTGCTCCTCTCCCAATGCCGGCCTTCGGGCTTATCGTAGGCTGGAGAAGGCCGGCATCATCCGTATCCGGTCGTTCGGCCCAGCCAAGCAGGTCACGATCGTGGCGACGGGCAAAAGTACCGCCGCGATCGATGGAGACACCTACGACAGCAACGAGACAGCCCGGCTGCGCGAGCGTCTAGCCGATTATTGCGAGGTGACCGGGCAGGCGATCGGCACCGTGTACCGGCTGGCTGGGCTAGCTCCGTACAGCGGCAGGCGCCTGCGGGACGGCCTCGATATTCCGGTCGCGGATATCGCCGCGATGGACGCCTACATGGATCAGAACACCGCGGCTTCGCCTCGCAAGGCAAAGATCGATCCGGTCCAGTCTGCGATCGAAGGATCACGCAGCCTGCTCGTGGCGACGCTCCGCTACGGGCTGCGGCATGACGGCCTGCCGGGGCTTCCTGCGAACAACCTCTGGGCGCTGGCTGCGCAATATGGGGTGGCGGCGTGATGGGGTCCGTGGATCTCCCCTGGCCGCCGAAAGAGCTGTCGCCCAACTTCAAACGGCGGAAGCACTGGAGCGCCTATCGTGAGCCGACGAAGCGCTACCGGCATGACTGCTGGGCACTGGCTAAGGAATCTCGGCTTGGCGTCGCTGCGGGCGATGTGCCGGTGCTGCTCGCCATCACCTTCTATCCGCCTGATCGCCGTCGCCGTGATGATGACGGCATGATCGGGGCCTTCAAGGCCGGACGCGACGGACTCGCTGACGCGCTGGGGGTGGACGACAACCTGTTTCGGCCGACCTACCGCATCGCTGAACCCGTCCCCGGCGGGAAGGTCGTGGTTCATGTCCTGTGATCCGCAAGCACGACGGGGGACCGTGCCCGTGCGACCCGGAAGCGACGGTGATCGTCCGGTTTCGGGGCGGGGACGTGTCGAAGCCACACAGAGCCGATCAGCTTCGATGGCGGCCGTGGCCGTGGGGCACCAGCGCCTGGGACATCGTTCGCTGGAGGCTGGCATGACCTGAGGCGGCCATATTCCGTGCAAGGCATCTCGTCGGGGCGAACGCACCGGGGCGAGATGGGCACAGGCGCTACCGGGGGGTTTCGATCACCAGCGCCAACCCGAGTCCGAAAGGCTGAGCGGGGATCGACGGGGCGGAAGATAGCCTCGCAAGCAGCAGCCAAGCCTCAGGCGACTTACCCGTCCTAGGCTCTCCCGATGCAGGCCCGCCGGCGCGCGTGGTCGAGACTGACGGGGACGGATCAACCTCCTCATTTTGAGGGGGTTTGATCGTCCTTTGTCCAGTCCAGTCGGGTGAGTGTCCTTACCTTTCTAACCTCTTGATAGAGGAGAGACACGTGCGCGAAGCCAACCGCAAAACGCTCCGACCGCATCAGGAAAACGCGATCACGATGCTGCGTGGATCGATCATCGCCGGGAAGCGACGCCCGATGCTCCAGTTGCCCACAGGGGCCGGGAAGACCGTCATCGCCGCCACCATCACCCGCAACGCCCGTGCCAAGGGCAAGCGCGTCCTCTTCATCGTGGATGCCATCAGCCTGATCGATCAGACGGTGCAGGCCTTCTGGAGCGAGGGTCTGGACGAGATCGGTGTGATCCAGGGCAACCACCCGATGCAGGACTGGTCGAAGCCGGTCCAGATCGCGTCGGTGCAGACGTTGCGCAGCCGCGACGTGATGCCGGCGGCCGATCTGGTGATCGTGGACGAGGCGCACTCGCAGGATCGCTGGCTGCTCGACCTGATGGCGACGGATGGTTGGGCAGCGGTGCCGTTCGTCGGGCTCAGCGCGACCCCGTGGTCCAAGGGCCTCGGCATCCACTGGGATGATCTTCTCCAGCCCGCCACCATGCGGATGCTGACTGACGAGGGCTATATCCTGCCGATCACGGCCTACGCGCCTGGCGCTCCCGACCTGACGGGCGTCCACACCCGGGCTGGCGAATACCAGCAGGACGAGCTTTCGCAGGTGATGCAGGACAACGTTCTGATCGCGGACATCGTGGAGACGTGGCAGCAGCTTGGCGAAAACCGCCCGACGTTCTGCTTCTGCGTCGATCGCGCGCACGCGCAGCTCGTCCAGCAGCGGTTCCGCGACGCCGGCGTGGGCTGCGGCTACATCGATGGCGACACGCCTGCCGACCAGCGCGCCGCGGTGAAGCGCGAGCTGGACGCCGGGCGGATCCGCGTCGTGACCAGTGTGGGGGCTCTCATCAAGGGCGTCGACTGGATCGTGTCCTGCGTCATCAGCGCGGCCCCGACCAAGAGCCCGATCAAGTGGGTGCAGGCGATCGGTCGCGGCCTGCGGAAAAACCCGCCGTGGGAGGATTGCATCCTTCTCGACCACGCCGGCAACACGTTGCGCAAGGGGCTGGGCCTGCCCACCGACATCGATTTCCCGGAGATGTGCAAGGCCGCGAAAGGCGAGAAGTCCACCACCGCATCCGCTGGCGAGGGGCATACTGAGGCGCTGCCGAAGAAGTGCCCGCAGTGTCATTTTCTGAAGCCTCCGAAGGCCCGCGAGTGCCCCAAGTGCCGCCACTGCCCGCCGGCCTCGTCCGATCTGTCCGAAGGGGCTGGAAACCTCGTCCGCATCGGTGACGGCAAGGCCGGGCCGGGCAAGGCGGGCCCCTCGCCTGCCGAGAAGGAGCGCTTCTACGCGGAGGCGTTGTGGCACTGCCGGGAGAAGGGGCGCAACCCCAACGCGGCGGCTCACATGGTCCGCGAGAAGTACGGCCACTGGCCTGCGCGCAAGCATGGCGTGGAGCCGATCCAGCCGAGCCCGGAAACCCTCGGCTGGATCAAGGCCAAGGCTATTCGCTTCGCTAAGCGGAAGGCAGCAGCATGAGCCGCCTCGAGGTTATCGGCAACGCCACGCTCTATCTGGGCGATTGTCGTGAGGTGCTGCCGACGATCGATCGCGTGCAAGCCTGTATCACAGACCCGCCGTATGGGATTGGTGAGGATGGAGGCCGTTTCCGCGGCCGGAAAGGTGGCGGTGCGCGTATCCTGCCGAAGAAGGGCTGGGACAAGAGCGCTCCGGATGGCGAGACGTTCGGCCTTCTGCTTAACAGCGCCTACGACTTCATCGTCTGGGGTGGAAACTATTTCACCAATCATCTGCCTGTGAGCCGCGGTTGGCTCTATTGGGACAAGATGATGGGCGGTGACTTCTCCGATGGGGAACTCGCTTGGACCAACGCCGATCGCCCGCTGAAAGCCTTCTCCTGCTGCAATAAAATGGGCGGGAAAGAGCATCCGACCCAGAAGCCGGATCGATTGATGAACTGGTGCATTTCGCTTCTGCCGAATGCGCGCGAGGTAATTGATCCCTTTATGGGCTCGGGCACTACGGGCGTAGCGTGCGTGCGCGACGGACGGTCGTTCATTGGTATTGAGCGCGATGTTGATTATTTCGACATCGCCTGCCGCCGCATTGAGGATGCGCAGCGTCAGGGCCAGCTTTTCGGAGATGCCGCATGAGCCGGCCCGAAATCCGGGAGGAGTGCCGCGGTAAGTGGCGTGGCATCCTCCCCCTCTTCGGCGTGCCCGTCCCCGCCCTGAGCAAGCGCAACTGCCCCTGCCCCAAGTGTGGCGGGACCGACCGTTTCGACTTCACCGACCTGAATGGCGAGGGGGTCTACAACTGCCGCCAATGTGGCGGAGGCGATGGCGTGGCCCTCGTTCGTCTGATGACCGGCATGTCCTTCATCGAAGCGGTGGCAGCCATCCGCGAGAAGCTGCCCGGCATCCCGGTTGGCGCTACTCCGAAGCGGGTTACATCCAGCGAGCGTGACAAGATGGTCCGCAAGCTGTGGGATGCCTCCCGACCGATCACGGACAGCGATGAGGTGGACCGCTACCTGTGCGGCCGTGGGCTTCGGGGGCCGTGGCCCAAGGCGTTGCAGTTCGCCCCCGCCTGCCCCGTGTCGCGTGATCCGGCGCACAAGGCCCTGCCGGCCATGCTGGCGCGGGTCAGCCTACCGAGTGGTGAGCCGTACACCCTCCACCGGACCTATCTCCAGCACGGACGGAAGGCGGTGATCGAGAGCCCGCGGCGGCTGATGCCGGGCCGGCTTGAGGCAGGCTCCCACATCCGCTTGGGTGGCTTCCGCGACGAGCTGGCGATTGCCGAGGGTATCGAGACAGCCTTGGCCGTCCGCCGCGACTTCGGCGTGACGTGCTGGTCGCTCATTAGTGCGGGCAATCTGGCGCAATTCCAGCCCCCGCTTGGCGTGCGCCGGCTGCGCATCTTCGCGGACAACGACCCCAAGTTCGGCGGACAGGCAGCGGCTTACGCGCTGGCTCATCGTGTAGCCTGCCAACCCGACCCGATTGAGGTGACGGTCGAGCTTCCCCCCATCGTCGGCACCGATTGGGCCGATCAGGCCGTGGCATAGGATAGGATGATGACGCTCACCGATCGTCAATCGCAAGCGCTGGCAGCCTTGCGCACGCTCACCTCCAGCTTGGGCCGCCCGCCCAGCTATGAGGCTCTTGGCCATGCCATGGGATGTGGAAAAACAACGGCTTACGGGCTCGTCCGCAGGCTGGAGACGAAGGGCTTTGTGCGGCGGGAACTGATCGTTCCCAAGCGCGCGCGATGCTGTGACAGGCCGGTGGTGAGCCGGCTGCTGGTGGAAGGGGCGGTGGCATGACCGACAATCTCGACTACCGCCGCCGCGGTGAGGTCCCTGCTGATTTACAGGGACCTGAGCAGCCCGATTACGAGCTTGAGGCGGACGGCTGGAAATACCGCTCGGGGCATAGGCTGCACACGATGGAATGCGCCACGTCGTGCGCGCCGGCTGAGCGGCCGGGGCCTTGCGATTGTGGTGGGGTGGATGACCCAGACACCGTGACCGTCAAGCGGATGACGGAGGAGGAGGTTCGGGCAAAGTGGCCGAGATATGCGCCGTCCGAAGATCTGTGGGTTTCCGGCCTTGCGATCCTTGGCCTCATCCGCCCCACCCCCACCATTGCCGAACGCATCGCTACCGAGACCGGCCTTGCTGTGGCGGACGTGGAGCGGGTCATTGCGGCGATGAAGGAGGTGGGGTGATGGATCGCGTGTCCTTTAATGGCACAGGCCATGCCGTGACGATCAGCAGTGGTCGCCAAGTATGCGTGTATCGCGACCGAGAGGCTGGCCGTTGGCAGATAAAGGCCGGTGTGCTGGACGATCCGATAGACCATCGCTCGCTCGTGCTGTCCGATGAAGCATTCAAGGCGATGCTCGCCTCCATCGCTCGCCATTTCGATACTACCTTGCCCGGAGCCGCAGCATGACCAAGCGCGAAGAAGCGATCGAGGCGACGGCGCGTGCCGTGGTGGGTTTGATGACCCCAGTTATCCGGCTGGATGATCTGCCGAAAGACAAACCTGCTTTGCGGGCGCACCAAAGAGCAGGCGGAGATCTGGTCGATACACAAGACGATCTTGCCGAGATCGCCACCGCCGCTCTCGACGCCGTCCTGGATGTGCTGGGGAAGCCGGGGGATGAGATGCTCCAAGCGGCCGTGGACGAAGGCATGTTCCATGACCATCTGACCCGGCAAGAGTGTCAAGAGCAGGTCCACGAAATGCTCCGCGCCATGCTCGCCACGCTGCGGAAGGAGGGGTGAGATGTTCATCGTTACCGCCCGCGCTATCGCGAATTGCGATGCTAAGCGCGCCTTCAAGAAGATGTGGATGGCCGCCGCCTTCGCTGACCGCGGCCACTACAGCCAAGCGCCATACCGCTGCCCGATTTGCGGAACGTGGCACCTCACGACTATCTCTCGCAGGGAGGCATCAAATGCCCAAGCCCGGTGAACGCCGCCCCTTCCGCCCCCAGCCCAAGGACTTCGTGGATGTCTATCTTCGCGAGGGCCTGAACGGCTGCTGCCTGTTCTTCTGCGCGCACAAGCGGAACGTGCAGGCGTGGATCGAGGCCAACGGGGGCATGGAGCTTGTGGATCGGCGGCTGCGGTATCTGGCCAGCGAGGGACGCCGGGCGACGGTGAACAGGGATCTGGCGCAGCGGATCAGGCGGGCGCGGAGAGTGGTTCAAAGTGCAATGGTGGAGGTGGTGTGATGCCGACACATCTACGAACCAAAGACGCTGCAGCCTATCTTGGGGTTCGCGCCCAGACCCTGCAGAACTGGCGCCGCAAAGGCATCGGCCCCACGTATCGCCGCATAGGCCCGAAGCTGTATCTTTACCAGCCCTCGGACCTTGATGCTTGGATGGCGCAAGAGGCCCAGGTGATCCCTCAGGCGATGCGTCTTCTGGAAAGCATGCGCGCACTTGAGGCGGCGATGTGCGGCGGCGGAAACACCATGCCGTGGAACGCCGTGGAACAGGTCGCCAGCGGACGACAGGAGGCTTAAGGTGGAAGACCCGCAAAATACGGTCGAAGTACGGTCTGCGGCTTTTGAGGCGCAAGCCGGAAAGGGTCGCCCCAAAGGTGTGCCCAACAAGATGACGAGGCAGGTCAAGGAGATGATCCTGGCGGCGCTCGATCAGGCTGGCGGGGTGGATTACCTTGCTCAGCAGGCGACCGCCTCTCCCGCCGCTTTTCTGTCCCTCGTTGGCAAGGTGCTGCCTATGCAGCTAACCGGCGAAGATGGCGAGCCTGTGCAGTTTGTCGGCAAGATCGTTCTGGAAGGCGTGCGGCCCGGTGCAGACGGCTAAGATACAGATCCCCGACAAACTCGTCCCCGTCTTCGAGGGCGAGGCGGACGTGCGCGGTTCACACGGCGGGCGGGGTTCGGCCAAGTCGCGGACCTTCGCCAAGATGGCCGCGGTGCGTGCCTACATGTGGGACTGCGACGGGCGGGAGGGCATCATCCTGTGCGGCCGCCAGTTCATGAACAGCCTGGCCGATAGCTCGATGGAGGAGGTGAAGGCCGCGATCCGATCGGAGCCGTGGCTGGCCGTTCATTTCGACATCGGTGAGACGTACATTCGCACCAAGAGCGGGCGGATCAAGTACATGTTCACCGGCCTCGATCGTAACATCGACAGCATCAAGTCCACCTCGCGCATCCTGCTGGCATGGATCGAGGAAGCGGAGAACGTGATCGAGGCAGCTTGGGTGAAGCTGATCCCGACGCTGCGCGAAGAGGACAGCGAACTGTGGGTGACGTGGAACCCGGAGCTTGAGACGAGCGCGACCAACAAGCGCTTCCGCAACTCGACCGACCCGCGGACCAAGATCGTGGAGATGAATTACAAGGACAACCCGTGGTTCCCGGCGATCCTCGAGCGGCAGCGGCAGAAGGACATGGTAGAGCGACCGCACCTCTACGGGCATATCTGGGAGGGCGAATACCTGACCGCGCTGGAGGGGGCCTATTACGCGGAGGCGATCAACGCAGCCCGCGCGGCCAAGCGCATCGGCAACGTGGCGCCTGACCCGCTGATGACGACCCGCGCGGTATGGGACATCGGCGGCACCGGCGCCAAGGCGGACGCGACGGCGATCTGGATCGTCCAGTACATCGGCCGCGAAATCCGCTTCCTCGACTATTACGAGGCGGTCGGGCAGCCGCTCGCCACGCACGTTCAGTGGCTGCGGTCGTCCGGCTATGAGAAGGCGCTGTGCGTCCTGCCGCACGATGGCGCCCAGCACGACAAGATACAGCAGACGACCTACGAAGGCGCGCTGACTGCGGCGGGGTTCAGTGTGCGCGTGGTGCCGAACCAGGGCGCGGGTGCGGCGATGCAGCGGATCGAGGCCGCCCGGCGGCTTTTCCCGTCCATGCACTTCGATGCGGATCGATGCTCGTCAGGGCTCAAGGCGCTGGGATGGTATCACGAGAAGCGCGACGAGAAGCGCAACATCGGCTTGGGGCCGGCGCACGACTGGTCTAGCCATGGCGCGGATGCGTTTGGGTTGGCGGCGGTGGCGTATGAGCCGCCGCAGCAGGCTCGGAAGATCGCGTACAATCTGCGTGGGGTGGTGTAGGAGGGTGAGATGGACAGCGAACAAATCCGCGCATTGCTAGATGACATCTACTTGAAAAATGCGCCGCGAGAATGTCCTGCGCATGACAGCCCGGCGTCTGGACCCAACGCGGCGGATTACGACGACGTGGGGGAGTTCGCCCGAGACTTCCTCGCTGCTATTGAAGCGGATATCCTCAAGCGGGGTGCCATCTAGTTTAGCCCCTGAGACGCGAAAGGGCCGGAACGACTGCAACGTTCCGACCCCCGCAATTTACGTCAACACCAACACCGCGGATGATATTAGCGCCACCGGCTCATTGCAAGAAGAAACCAGTGACACCCATTGCTATGAAACATAACAGATGCGCGCTTGCGCCACCCTGCGCCGCGTCACCCTTTCGGAGGTGGCGCAATATGCCGAAAATCCAGAGGCGGCGGCCGAAAGCCAATTACCGGCCTTTACCGGCCTCCCAATAAATCCTGAGCGTTTTCAAAGGCATAATTACCGGCCTTAATTATCGGCCTTTAGTGGCCATTTTCGGCTATTGCGCTCCCAGCCCATCGTTGTTGGCCCTAGTCAAAGAGGCTTGACACGCCAAAACGGCTGGGATGGCCACACAGCCCGAACCCGAAGCAACCCTGTCCCTAACCGCCGAATTGATCGGCGGCATGTGGACGCTCTACGCACTCCCGGCTCAGGGTGAGCGGCAGATGCTGGGCTCCGGCCCGGCGGGTTCGGGGATCAGCTTCCCGGTGAAGATGCTGGCGCGGCTTGTGAGTGAGCCGAGCTGATGAACGCTCCGATGATGCTCCTGCTGTTGCTCGCGGGCCACGCGCTTGCAGATTACCCGCTACAGGGCGATTTCTTGGCGAAAGCTAAGAACCGCCTGTCTCCGCTGCCGGGCGTGCCTTGGTATCATGGGCTATTCCCGCACGCCGCGATCCACGCGGGCGTCGTGGCCCTGGTGACCGGCATCTGGTGGCTGGGCGTGGCTGAGTTTATTATCCATGCCGCGACTGATGACGCAAAGTGCTGCGGCAAGATCGGCTTCGACACCGACCAAGCAATTCATGTAGCCTGCAAAATTGCATGGTGGGCTATCGCGGTTTGGGGCACCCGCTGATGGCCACCGCGATCGACCACGCCCTCAACGGCTGGGAAGAGCCCGCCCCCGAGCGCCGGGGCCTCTCGGACGAAGAGATCGTTTCCATCCTCCGTGAGCAGGAGCGGGCCAGCGTCAGCTTCCGCGACACCGTGCTGGCGGGAGAGCAGGCAGCGGCCATCGATTTCTACGATGCCGAGCCGTTCGGCGATGAGACGCCGGGCCGCAGTCAGGTCATCGTGCCCGACGTTGCGGAAGTCACGGATTACATGCTCATCAGCGTGCTGCGGACCGTCGCCAGCACGCGCCGTGCGTTCGAGTTCGAGGCTGGCGACACCGATCAGGCACCCGAGGTTCCGGACGAGCCCGATGCCATGCCGCAGATGCCGGAGGGTCAACAGCCGACCCCCGAGATGGCGCAGGCGCTGGCGCGCTACCATGGCGAGAAGCAGGCGTATGACGCGGCCCGTGCAGAAATGCGCCGTTGGGAAAAGGCCCGCGATAAGCAGGCCGATGACGCCACGGCCGCGGTCAACCACATCTTCATGCGCCGGCAGAACGGCTATCGGATCCTGCTCGACTGGCTCCAATCCGGTCTGATCGAGAAGATCGGTGTCATCAAGACGGCGTGCGTGACCGAGCGGAAGCGCAAGCGCGAGAGCGGCACGGTCAGCGCGGACGAGTTGGCGCTGTTGCACCAGGAAGGCGCGCCCCTCACCAACGTGACCGATCGCGGCGACGGCAGCTACGACGTGCAGACCGCGACGTGGCAGGAGGTGAAACGCTACCTCGACTATCCCATCCCGAGCGAGGAATTCATCTTCCCGCCGCGGACCAAAGACGAGGATAGCGCCAAGTATCTGGCCCACCGCGCTCGCAAGACGCTGTCCGATCTGATCGAGATGGGCTTCGACCGCGAAACGGTGGAGGGGCTGCCCAAGGACGACGGGGTGGCCGAGTTCGATGATGTCCGCAGCCAGGCGCGCTGGGGCGATGACAACATGCAGGCCTTCCAGAACGCGCCGGCGATGCGCGAGGTCATGCTGCTGGAAGAATACGCCCGGCTCGACATCGATGATGATGGCGTAGCCGAGTTGTGGCAGATTTTCCGCGTCGGGGACGTGATCCTCGACATGAACGAGGTGGACGAGGCCCCGTTCGTCGTCTGGACCCCCTTTCCGCGTGCGCATCGACTGGTCGGCAACTCGCTGGCCGAGAAGACGATGGACATCCAGCGCATCAACTCTGTGCTGCTGCGGCAGGCCTTGGATGGCGTGTATCTCACCAACAGCCCGCGGACGTGGCTGCCGGACGAGGCGGTCAACGAGAACACGATCGATGACCTGTTGAACGTCGTTCCTGGCGGAATCGTCCGCGGCAAGGGCGCTCTGCCCCCGCAGAAGCTGAACGACGCCTTCGACATCCAGAAGTCGCTCGGCATGCTCGAATTCATGCAGGGCCAGCGCGAGACGCGGACCGGCATCACCAAGCTGAACCAGGGCCTCGACAAGGATGCGCTGGGGGATACGGCCTCCGGCCAGCGTCAGATCCTCGACCGCGGCGACCAGCTGCCCGAGTTCGTGGCCCGCAACTTTGGCGAGGCGATGGCTCGGCTCGGGGCCAAGAAGTATCGGCTGATGCGTGCCAACGGCCACCCGATGGCGATCAAGGTGGAGGGCTCCTACCGCCGCGTCGATCCGGGCGCTTGGGACGAGGATGTGAACCTCGTCGTGCACGTCGGCCTTGGGTCCGGCAGCAAGGATCAGCGGATCATGTACCGCTCGCAGATCGGCTCGATGCAGGCCGAAGCGCTCCAGAACGGCCTCCCGATCGTGGACGCCAAGCGCATGTACAACAACGCGATCGGGTTCGTGCGGGATGCGGGCTTCAACACGCCCGACGACTTCTGGCTGGATCCGGAAAGCGAGGAAGGCCAGCGCGCCCAGCAGGCCAAGGGGCAGCAGCCCGATCCGGCGATGGCCAAGGTGCAGGCTGATGCGCAACTGGCGCAGCAGCGCGCGCAGATGGACGCGCAGCAGTCGCAACAGCAGATCGCGCTCGCGCAGCAGGAGGCCGCGGCCAAGCTTCAGATCACCCAGCAGCAGGGCGAACAGAAGATCCGTTTCGATGCCGAGCGCGCGGCCTTGGATCAGCAGCTTGCCCGCGAGAAGGCTGAATTCGAAGCCGGTTTGGCATCGCAGAAGGCTGCGCAGGAATGGGATCTCGCTCAGGCGCAGTTCGCGCATCAGGTCGAAATGGACCGCGTCCGGGCTGACCACAGCCATGAGCAGGGCATGGAGAAAGCGCGGATGAGCGTGAACCGACCTGGTGGGGATCTGGATAAGTGACCGACGAGGATCCCATCCGCCGCAAGAACCGCTGGCAGGCCTTCTACGAGGAAGACGGCGGGCTTCGCGACATGATGGCGGAGATGCGCGCGGCGTATTTCCAGCGGATGTCGGCTTGTGAGCCTTGGGAGGTGGCCAAGCTGGCGAACCTCGCGATCGCCGCCAAGCAGATCGCCAATCTCGACACCGGCGTGCAGCGGATCATCGCCACCGGCAAGGTGCAGCAATCCGCGCAGGAAGCCGCGGACGCGCAGGCCGCCATCCCCGATTACAAGCGCCGTTGGGCAACAGGAGCGTAGAGATGAAGTTCACCTTGTCCGGTGTCGATTTCGGTGTGGAGAAGACCGGCGACGCGCCCAGCCCCGTTGAGATCCGTATGGAGAAATACGGCATCTCGGCTCGCCTCCCCCTGGACCGCGACGAAGCCGCCGCCCTCCGCGATCTGCTTGACGACGCCCTCAACACCTCGTCGCTTGAGATGGAGCAGTTCTGATGGCCAGCAGCCCCGACACCAGCATGGACGACGCGATGGCGGCCTTCGCCCGGATCGACGCGCCCGAAGAGCCCCGGCGTGACGAAGACGAGGCGCATGATGGCCCTAATCCGGACGTTGACGAGCCGGACGATCAGGAAGATGTGTCGGGTGCGGACGGTGATGAGCCGGACGATACTGACGAGCAGGAAGACGAACCGGCAGCGCCGGCCATCGATCCGCCCGCAAGTTGGGATGCCGAGGCCAAGAAGGTCTTCGCGAGCCTCCCCCCCGAGGCCCAGCGCGTTGTCGCTGACCGGGAGAGCGCACGCGAGAAGGTCATCAACGCCCGGATGAACGAGGCCGCCACCGCGCGCAAGCAGGTGGAGGCCGTGACCACGCAGACTGCCGACCTGCACCGCACGTATGCGGATCAACTGGCACAATATGCTGCGGCGTTCGAGCCCCAGCGGCCGTCTCCTGCCCTCTTGGGCACGAACCCGCAGGCTTACGCAGAGCAGTTCGAGGCGTACGAGCAGGCCACCGCCCAGCGCAACTATCTCGCGCAGCAGGCCCAGCAGGCACGTCAACAGGCAGACGCCATCCAGCAGCATCAGCACCAGCAGGCCGCGCGCGAGTTCAACAGCGCGATGTCGGAAGCCTGGGGCGAAGAGTGGACGGATCAGGGCAAGCGGCAGGCCGTCATCGGCAAGCTCGAACCCCTCGCTCTGGAACTCGGATACGGAGAGCGAATGAACGACGCAGACGCCGTCGATCACATCGCGCTCCGGAAGATCGCCGACTGGAAGGACGATGCCGACAAGTGGCGCAAGCTCCAGGCATCCCGGATGGAAAACGTCCGCGCCGCCAAGCTGAAGCCGCGAGTCCAGACGCCGGGAAGTGCGCCGCAGAAGGGCGCAGCCAGGGCGCAGGGGCTGAATGATTCGATGAGCCGGCTGCGGAAATCGGGCGACGTTCGCGACGCCGCCGCGGCCTTCGGAAATCTCAGGTGAGAGGCCGCGGCCCCGCCTGACATCGGGGACGGACCATGGCAGTACCTTCGAACACCATCCAGACGGTGACCCGCGTGGGCAACCGCGAGGACCTGTCGGACATCATCTACAACATCTCGCCCACCGAGACGCCGTTCGTGACCGCGATCGGCCGCGAGAGCGCCGGCGCCGTGTACCACGAGTGGCAGACCGACGCGCTGGTGTCCGCTAACGCCAACAACGCGGCCATCCAGGGCGATGATCTGGCGAACGAGAACCGCCCCTCCACGACCCGGCTGGGCGATTACACGCAGATCTTCACCAAGGTCGTCGGCACCTCCACGACGCAGCGCGCGGTCAAGGCCGCCGGGCGTTCGGACGAGCACAACTATCAGCTCGCCAAGGCCGGCAAGGAGCTGAAGCGCGACATGGAGGCTCGCTACACGGGCAACTACGCGGCGGTCCCGCCCGCTTCCGGCACCGCTGGCCAGTCGGCAGGCGCGCTCGCCTACATGCGCACCAATGCCTCGCGCGGCGCCGGTGGCGTCAACCCGACGCTTTCGGGCGGCACGACCGGCTATCCGGTGGCGGCGGCCACGAACGGCACGCAGCGGGCCTATACCGAGGCGCTGCTGAAGTCGGCTATCGCGGCGGCATGGAATGCCGGTGGCGAACCTTCGCTGGTCATCACCTCGCTGGGCCAGAAGCAGATCGCGGCGACGTTCGCAGGCCTGGCGCAGCAGCGGCGCGAGAGCGGCGACAAGAAGATCACGATCATCGCCGGCGCGGACATCTACGTCAGTGACGTGGGCGAGCTTCAGTTCGTGCCCGATCGCTTCTGCTCCGCCCGGGACGCGCTCATCATCGATCCGGACATGTGGGCCATCGCCACGCTGGACCCGATGCAGCGCCGCAAGCTGGCGGTGACGGGCCTCGCTGATCGCGACGCGATGTACACCGAGCAGACGCTGGTGTGCCGCAACGACGGCGCGTCCGCCGTGATCGCTGATCTCACGTAATCCTCGCAAGCAGGAGAGCCGATATGGCACGCAAGCCGACCAAGCACGACCTCGCAGCCGACCCGGAAGTCGGCAATTCGCAGGGCAGGGACGAGTTTCCCGTCACCGACCTGCCGCCCGCCAACCCGCTCGGTGAGCCGGTGGATGACGTGGAGGCATATCCGAACACCAGCGAGGCCGGCAAGCAGGCCGCCGCGCTGGGGCTCAAGACAGAGGAAAGCGATGGCACCTTCCCCGCTGGCGAGACGATCGTCGAACACCCGCTGTCGCCCACCGACACCAATCCGAACCCCCACGGCCAGCGCTCGCAGCTGGAGATCACGAATACCGTGGTCGATAGCGACACCAAGGTCTCGAAGCGGGTCCCGATGGAAGATGGCGATACCGAGGTGGAGGGCCTGTCCGACGAGCCCGTGCACCTGGGCGACGGCCGCACGCTGGCGAAGGGCGACCGTACCAAGGTGTCGAAGGACATCGCCAACACCGACGCGCTGAAGGGCAAGATCAAGCGTGTCTGATGAACGGCTCCTCGACTTCAACCCCACCACGGGGCTGAAGACGTGGTTCTCGTCGTCTGACGAGGATGGGGGTACGTGGAACCTGCGCTATGAGCAGGACGCGTCTCCCATCCTCGATCAGAACAAGGAGAGCCAGGCGGAGGGCTTCGATAGGCGCTCCGACATGTGGCATGCGGCCAAGATCCCGGCGATCGTCCTGATGGAATGGCTGACGAAGCACGGGGTCCGGTACTGGGACAAGAACCACGCCCCCGCTGTCAAGCGCCTGCTCAACAGCGACGAATACCGCCATCTCCGCGTCAATCACTTCATCATGTGAGGGGTGAGAATGTCCGAGTTTGGCATCTTCACGAAGCTGTTGCCGGTCCTTGCGGAGGGCCAGCAGGTCCCGGCGCAGGTCGATCAGCGCGGGCGCCTTATCATTAGTTCGGGCGATAACGCACCTTCTGGCGTACTGACCGCGACGATCGTTGAGCTGGACACGAACGGCGGGATCGTGCCGACCTATCGTCCGCATATCTTCACCTACGACACCTCGGGCAACCTCGTCACCGACACCGTGTCCGACGCGACCGGGACGTGGGTCCGTACCTACACCTATCAGGGCGGCGTGCTGGCCACCGATAGCGGCTGGGTGAAGCAGTGATGGACACGCTGATCCTGCCATTTCGGCGCAACCTCGATGTGGCGCCGGTCGTCATTCCGGTGGGCCTATCGCCTCAGGCGACCGCCATCCCATCCATGGCAGGTAAGGGTGTTACCACCTTCCTGATGCACAATCCCAACCCGTTCTGGGTCTGGTATGCCGGCTGGGTTGGCACAGCTAGCGTCATGCCGGCGGATCTCCGCGGCGCGGCGCACTATATCGGGCCGGGTCAGTCCTACATCGGGCGCACGCAGATGCCTCAGTGGATCGCGGCGCAGGCGGACAGCGAGCCCAATTTCGCGGTCACCGATGCGAATGGGGCGTGGCTCTTTGCTGGCCAGCGCACCCGGCTCGTCATGATCTATGGATCGGGCGCGTAATGGGCGTCCGTTCGCCGGGATACGGGCCGAAAGGGCCGAAGGGTGACGCTGGCGCTGCTGGCGTGAAAGGCGATACCGGCACTGCTGGAGCAATCGGAGCGACGGGACCGGCCGGATCGAATGCCTCCGCCACCCCGCTCGGTATTGCCACGCCCAAGGCCCCCGGCACCGCTGCCGCAGGCACTTCAGCAAATGCGGCGCACGAAGATCACGTTCACCCCCTACAGGGCGGCACACTGACGTTCATTGGCAACGTGTCCGTGGCTGAAACGCTGCTGCTGTCGCTGGCGGTCGGCATGAAGCGCAAGGACTTTCCGCTTACCGGCGTCACCTCTGCGGACGCTAACAAACTCGTCTTGATACCCAATGGCACACCTACCGCCGGCTGCGAGGCTGTTAACGCCTATCCCGCCGCGACCGCGGGGCAGGTGAGCATCGGCTACTATACGCCACTGCTTGGCATTGGCGCCACGTACTCCATTCCCGTCTCCGTCTACAGGATCAGCTAGCCATGGGCGACCGCGCGCTAATCAACGCCTCCTACGGTGGCCGGCAATCCGGGCTGGATGGTGAGGCGATCATGGCCTCGTTCGGTGGTGGAGGTATCGGTGGCACGCCGACCCCGACGCCCACGCCCGGCGTGACCGTCGCACAGCCCGCCGGCTACACGTTCAGCGGGCCATACGTCCCCGTTATCTCCCGCATAGGATCCGGTGTCGGCTCGACGTTCACCACCGACTATAGCGAGGCAGCGCGCAAGGCAGCGATCGCGCCTGTCACCACCTTTTACGTCCGCAACGCCGGCAACAACGCGAACGATGGGCTCACCCCCGCCACGGCTTTCCGTTCGTTGCGCAAGGCGGTGGACGCAGGCAACAAGTCTTTGGCGGCCTACAAGATCAATTACGAAGCTGCCTTGCCCGGTACCACGCCGATCCTGTATCTCGACACCGACACCCAGACGGACGGCACCACCACTTGGGGCGCGGCATGGCGCGCCACCGATGTTCTGCAAGATGCGATCTTCGAGCCCTCGGTGGCCGGCGGCGTGGCCTACAGCGTGCCCAATCGGACGCTGGGCACTTTCACGGCCACCAGCGATCCGAATATCTACCAGTCCACCAATGTTGCGACCCGGCTCTACGATTTCGCTAACATGGACCGGATGGCTTGTCCTCGGATGCTGACCCCGCTGCTGGCGACGCCTGCCGACACGGCCAACCCCTTCCCTGAGATCAATGCGCAATACGCGCTTTTCGCCAACGCCACGGACGGCGGGGCAAGTGCGGCCTATTCCCAGGGCGTCAGCTACCGCAACCCCGCGGGCACGCTATTCGTGCGCCTGTTCAACAACCGTGCGCCGGACAGCAGCGTGTTTGCGCAGAACGCCACCGCGGCCAATTCGCCGGGCGTGCTGGCGACCATGACGAAGAACATCCGGGCTTACGTCGAGGGCCTGCGCTTCACTGGCGTGCAAGGCGGTGCCCCGTTCTACCTTCGCGCGTCCGGTGGCTTCCGCCCCCAATTCGACTTCGTCCGCTGCGGCTTCACGGGGGGCACAGGCGCGGGTGCGCTGATGTGCGAGGGTGTGACGACCAGCGATGGGGCTGATGTTGTCGCGGTCAACTCCATGGCCTCGTACTGCACCTTCGACGGCTTCAACTATCAC
>Ga0182214_1000017_pt1 | contig 20719 bp, 17 predicted proteins | sample G5R1MG_23_FD_128380 | JGI IMG/M metagenome (GOLD analysis project Ga0182214, IMG submission 128380) | Switchgrass phyllosphere microbial communities from Michigan, USA - G5R1_NF_03OCT2016_LD1 MG | ecosystem: Host-associated > Plants > Phyllosphere > Phylloplane/Leaf | place: USA: Michigan...
CCCCCGCCGGGCTGGTGCTGGGTGCGCGTACGCAGGCGGCGATCGCCTGCCTTGCCGCGGCGCTGCGCGACGCGAGCTCGGTCCCGGCGCGCGGATTCGGCCGCGCCGAATGGCTGATTACCGCAACGCAGCTGCGCGCGTTCCTGGCGCTGGCGGAGGCGGGCAGCTTCGTCGGCGCGTCGGCGGCGACTGGTCTGTCGCAGCCTGCACTGCACCGCGCCGTGCGCGACCTTGAGCATGTCACCGGGCTGGTGCTCGTCGAGCGGCGTGGACGCGGTGTCGCCCTCTCTATCGCCGGGCGGCGTCTGACGCGCGGTGCGCGGCTGGCACGCAGCGAGCTTACCGCAGGCCTTGCCGAGATCGCGCCCGACGACACCGCGACCAGTTTATTGATCGGCGCCATGCCCTTGTGCCGCGCGCAACTGCTACCCGCCGCGATCACGCGGCTGCTCGGCGAGGTGCCGCGCGTCCGCATCGACGTCGCGGAAGGGTCGTGGCGCGAACTGGTCGAGCCGCTGCGCGACGGGTCGCTCGACCTGCTGATCGGCGCGCTCCGCCACCCCTGCCCGCCCGACCTTGAACAGCGCAGCCTGTTCGTCGATCGCCTGGTCATCGTCGGGCGGGCCGGGCATCCGCTGGCAGGCGCGACAGCGCCAGGCCTTGCCGAGCTGTCGGATTACCCCTGGGTCGTCGGCCGGACCGATTCGCCGCTGCGCACGCATTGGGATCGACTGTTCGCGGGCAGCACGCCGCCATGCGCGCCGGTCGAGTGCGGATCGGTCATGACGACGCGCGGTATCCTGCAGCGCAGCGACTGCCTGACGTTGCTGTCGCCCGAGCAGGTCGGCCTGGAGATCCAAGCGGGCGCGCTTGCGATCATTGGCACACCCCTGGACGGACATGAGCGCTCCATCGGCATCACCACCCGCCGCGACTGGCAGCCAACGCGCGTCCAGGCGCTGTTCCTGCAATCGTTGCACGATGCCGTGCAAGACGGCAGACTTCCGGAAAGTGAATTGGTTCTGGGTTAAACCGATTGGCCGTGGCGGCGATCAGTCTCTAGCCGTGGCCCACATGGAGCGGACGATAGTCTGGATAGGCTTTGGCGAGGCGGCGAGCGCCTTTGCCGATGGCCTGGCCCTGCGTGGCACGCGCGGCTTCGATCGCAAGACGATCGATCCGGCCATGCGCGACGCCAAGCGTGCGCATTTTGCCCGTCTGCGCGTCCGGGCCTGCGACAGCGCCGCCGCAGCGCTGACGGACGCATCCACCGCCCTCTCGCTGGTCATCGCGGATCAGGCGCTCGCGGCCGCACAGGCGGCCGTCGACCACCTTTCGCCCGACGCATTCTGGTTCGACATGAACAGCGTCGCCCCCGACACGAAGCGCGCCGCGGCGCGTGCGATCGCGGCGACCGGCGCGCGCTACGTCGATGTCGCGGTCATGTCGCCGGTGCTGCCGCGCCGCCACCAGGTGCCCCTCCTCGTATCGGGAGAGGGCGTCGAGGCTGCCGTGCAGATCCTGCGCGGGATCGGCTTCACCGACGTCACCGGCATGGCCGGGGGTGTCGGCGCAGCCTCCTCGGTCAAGATGATCCGGTCGGTGATGGTCAAGGGGATCGAGGCGCTGAGCGCCGAATGTGCGTTCGCCGCCGAGGCCGCGGGGGTCCGCGATGCGGTGATCGCCTCGCTGGACGCCAGTTGGCCGGGCGCCGACTGGGCGGCGCGCTTCGACTATAATCTCGACCGGATAATGGTGCACGGCCTGCGCCGCGCCGCCGAGATGGAGGAGGTCGTCGCGACGCTCGACGCGCTCGGCACCGGCGCCGCCATGACGCGCGGCACCGTCGATCGCCAGCGGGCGATCGGTCGCCCGGGGCTTGAACCACCGGCAGGGCTCGATGCCAAGCTCACGGCGCTCGTGCCCTTCACCCGTATCGCGACAAGGGACGCCGCATGACGCTGATCATCGATTGCCACGGTCATTATACCACCGCCCCGCCGCAGCACGACGCCTGGCGCGATGCGCAGAAGGCCGCGTTCAAGGCGGGCGAGCCGACACCGCCCTACCCCGCCATCTCCGATCACGAGCTGCGCGAGACGATCGAGGCCAACCAGTTGCGCCTGCTGAAGGAACGCGGCGCGGACATGACGATCTTTTCCCCGCGCGCCTCGACGATGGCACCGCATGTCGGCAACGAGCGGATCGCGACCGAGTGGACACGCGCCTCGAACGATCTGATCGCGCGGGTCGTCGTTCTGTACCCCGATACGTTCGTCGGCGTCTGCGCACTGCCGCAAAGCCCCGGGGCGGACCTTGCCGGATCAATCGCCGAGCTGGAGCGCTGCGTGACCGGGCTTGGCTTCGTGGGCTGCAACCTCAACCCCGACCCGGGCGGCGGCCATTTCGCCTCTCCGCCGCTCACTGACCGTTTCTGGTATCCGTTTTACGAGCAGATGGTGGCGCTCGACGTGCCGGCGATGATCCACGTCTCAGGCAGCTGCAACCCCGCGATGCATGCGACCGGCGCCTATTACATCGCCGCCGACACAATCGCCTTCATGCAGCTGATCCAGGGCGACCTGTTCGCCGATTTCCCCACCCTGCGCTTCATCATCCCGCACGGCGGTGGCGCGGTGCCCTATCACTGGGGCCGCTATCGCGGGCTCGCCGACACGCTGAAGCAGCCGGACCTCGACACGCACCTGATGAACAACGTGTTCTTCGACACCTGCGTCTACCACCAGCCGGGCGTCGACCTGCTTGCCGAGGTGATCGATACCGGGAACATCCTGTTCGGGTCGGAAATGGTCGGCGCGGTGCGCGGCATCGATCCACGGACCGGGCACTATTTCGACGACACCAAACGCTATGTCGACGCGCTGCCGATTACCCCGGACCAGCGCCACGCGATCTTCGAAGGCAATGCCCGCCGCGTCTTCCCGCGGCTCGACGCGCGGCTGCGGCAAAGGGGGCTGTGACCCATGACCCGGATGACGAACCGCACGGCCGGGGCCGCGAAAGGGAGATGACGGCATGACCGGCTTCAACGGCGACGTGAATGCCTATCTGGCACAGTTCGACGATATCCCCGGCACGCGCGTCTACACCGCGCGTCGCGCGCGGCAGGGCTATCACCTCAACCAGTTCGCGATGAGCCTGATGAAGGCGGACAACCGCGCCGCGTTCAAGGCGGACGAGCGCACCTATCTTGACGGCTGGAAATTGACCGATGCGCAGAAGGCCGCGGTCCTCGAACGCGATTACAACGCGATGCTCGACGAGGGCGGCAACATCTATTTCCTGGCCAAGATCTTCTCGACCGACGGCAAGAGCTTCCAGCACGCCGCCGCGAGCATGACCGGCATGAGCCAGGAGGATTATGCCGCGATGATGCTGGCGGGCGGTCGCTCTCCCGAGGGGCAGCGCTCGATCCAGGCGGCGCTGTCGATGAATGCCGAAGAGGCGCTGCAGGCCGCGCTCGATGCCGGGGAGACGAAGTGATGGCGCGTATTACGGCGGGCATCACCACCAGCCATATCCCCGCGGTCGGCGCCGCGATCGACCTCGGCAAGACCGCCGAACCCTATTGGCAGCCCATCTTCCAGGGCTACGAATGGGCCAGGCAGTTCGAACGCGACGAGAAGCCCGACGTCGTCATCCTGGTCTACAACGACCATGCCTCCGCCTTCGACATGAAATTCATCCCCACCTTCGCGATCGGCTGTGCGGACGAATTCCAGATCGCCGACGAAGGCTGGGGCCCGCGGCCCGTGCCCACGGTGGTTGGACATCCCGACCTTGCCTGGCATATCGCGCAAAGCTGCATCCTCGACGAATTCGACCTGACGATCATCAACGAGATGGCGGTCGACCACGGCCTCACCGTGCCATTATCGCTGATGTTCGGACAGCCCGAGGCGTGGCCGGTCAAGGTCATCCCGATCGCGGTCAACGTCGTCACTTATCCCCCGCCCTCGGGCAACCGCTGCTGGCAGCTGGGCGAGGCGATCGCACGCGCGGTGCGGAGCTACGAGGCCGATCTCAACGTCCAGATCTGGGGCACGGGCGGGATGAGCCATCAGCTCCAGGGGCCGCGTGCCGGGCTGATCAACAAGGCGTGGGACCAGCACTTCCTCGACCGGCTGACCACCGACCCGCAGGTCCTGCGCCACATGCCGCACATCGAATACCTCCGCGAGGCGGGATCGGAGGGAATCGAGCTCGTCATGTGGCTGATAATGCGCGGTGCGCTGGGCGACCAGGTCACCGAACTCAACCGCTTCTACCACGTGCCCGCGAGCAACACCGCCGTGGGCCACCTCGTGCTGCGCCCCGCGGCCTGACCGACATTCTGGAGTATTGGTGATGAGAATCGCGCTCGCCGGCGCCGGCGCCTTTGGCGAAAAGCACCTCGACGGCCTCAGGACCATCGACGGCGTGGAGGTGACCAGCCTGGTTGGCCGCACGCTCGATTCCACCAGGACGGTGGCGGAGCGCTACGGCATCGGCCACGTCACCACCGATCTTGCCGAAACGCTGGCCCGCGACGATGTCGATGCGGTGATCCTCTGCACGCCGACGCAGCTGCACGCCTCGCAGGCGATCCAATGCCTCGACGCCGGCAAGCACGTGCAGGTCGAGATCCCGCTCGCCGACAGCCTGGCGGATGCCGAGGCGGTGCTGGCGAAGCAACGCGAGACCGGCCTCACCTGCATGGTCGGCCACACCCGCCGCTTCAATCCCAGCCACCGGTATCTCCACGACAAGTTCGCCGCCGGCGAGGCGCGTGTCCAGCAGATGGATGTCCAGACCTATTTCTTCCGCCGCCGCAACATCAACGCCAGGGGCGAAGCGCGCAGCTGGACCGACCATCTGCTCTGGCACCACGCCGCACACACGGTCGACCTGTTCGCCTATCAGGCAGGTCCGATCGTTCAGGTCAATGCCATCGAAGGACTGATCCACCCTGAACTGGGGATAGCGATGGACATGTCGATCCAGCTGAAGAGCGAAAGCGGCGCGATCTGCACCCTGTCGCTGTCCTTCAACAACGATGGGCCGCTTGGCACCTTCTTCCGCTACATCTGCGACGCCGGTACGTGGATCGCGCGGTACGACGACCTCCTCACGGGACGCGAGGAGCCCGTAGACCTGTCGGGCGTCGCGGTGTCGAGCAACGGTATCGAATTGCAGGACCGCGAGTTCGTCGCGGCGATGCGCGAGGGACGCGAACCCAATTCCTCGGTAGCGCAGGTCCTTCCCTGTTATCGCGTGCTACAGCAACTGGAGGACCAACTCGGCCGCACCGTCGCGGCCTGACGGCGCGCGCAGCGCAATGCTCAGAAGGAGGCGTGATGCCCGGCCTGCCCACCCGATCGCTCGGGCCATTCGCCGTGTCGGCGATCGGCCTCGGCTGCATGAACCTCAGCCACGCTTATGGTGTGCCGCCCCGGCCGGAGGATGCCGCGCGCCTGTTGAACCATGCGCTCGACCTCGGCATCACGCTTCTCGATACCGCCGCCCTGTACGGCGGCGGCGAGAACGAACGGCTGATCGGGCATGCCATCGGCCACCGTCGATCCGAATACGTCCTAGCATCGAAATGCGTCCTCGATCTCGTCGACGGCAAACGCGTTCTGGATGGCAGCCCCGCCGCCATTCACCGCACCCTCGACGCGGCACTCAGGCGCCTCGGCACCGACCATATCGACATCTATTACCTGCACCGGCTCGATCGCCGGGTCCCGATCGAAGAGTCGGTCGGCGCACTGGTCGAGGCAAAACGGTCAGGAAAGATCGGCGCGATCGGCCTCAGCGAAGTATCGGCCGCCACGCTTCGACGCGCACACGCGGTGCATCCCATTGCCGTCGTCCAACATGAATATTCGCCCATGGTCCGCAACCCCGATCTTGCGGTCCTGCCCGCCTGCGTCGGACTCGGTGTGGCGCTCGTTGCCTTCTCCCCCGTCGCGCGCGGCCTCCTCGCGTCGGGCGTTCGCGACGACCGTTATGCGCCGGGCGATATCCGGGCGACCATGCCGCGCTTCGTCGAGCCGCAACTGTCCCATAACCTTCGGACGGTCCATGCCTTCGAGGCAATCGCGCGAGAAGCCGGCCTGACGCCCGCGCAACTCTCGCTGGTGTGGGTCTTGCACCGCGATCCCCGGATCATCCCCATTCCCGGCACCCAGAACCTCCACCATCTAAGGGAGAACGTCGCGGCCGCGACGCTGACGGTTCGGCGGGACCTCCTGGACGCGGTCGATGCGATCTTCGTACCCGGCGCGATCCGCGGCCCACGCTACGGTGCTGCGGCGCAAGCCCAGATCGATACGGAAACCTTACCCGGCGAAGACCTGGCCGCCCCCGCATGACGATCGCTCAGCAGGCGGCGAGATCTTGAATGGGTTCCGCCATGATGCGCGCCGCTTCCAGCTGCGCCCTGGCAGGGGCATCCATCAGATAGGCACGTGCCGCGGCGCTAACGCTCGGCGGTGTCGGCGGGGCGTCCGTCGACAGAAGTATCGCGTCGGCGATCCAGCTATGCGCGGCACAGGTCGCCAGCCGCAGATACGCCGTCGCCGCCCAGCCGACCTCCGCATGCCCGGCCGACACCAGATGCCGGCTCGCCGCCTCCAGTTCATCCAGCACCATGAACAATGGTCGACCGGCAGGCCCCTGCGTCGCGCGGGCGAGCGCCAGGAAGATGGATAGCCCCTCGCCCTGCTCGCGGATCAGCCGGCGCTCCACCAGATCGATCGCCTGTATTCCCGTGGTGCCCTCGAAGATCGCGAAAACGCGAGAGTCGCGCAAATGCCGCTCGATCGGCCATTCGCTGGTATAGCCGGCCCCGCCCAGCACCTGCATCGCCATGCTCGACACATCGAAGGCGAGCGTCGCGCCGCCATCCTTGACCAGCGGCAGCAGCCATTGCGCCAGCGCAAGATAGCGTGCCCTCTCCACCTCGTCGGCGTGGAGGCGCGACAGCTCGAGAGCGGCGGCTGCGGTCAGGTTCAGCCCGCGGGCGACCTCAACCGCACCGGCCATCGTGGCAAGCTGGCGCCGGATATCGGCATGGCGGGCGATGGCGACCGGCGGCTGCCTTGCATCGCCGCCCTGCCGGCGCTCCTCGGCATAGCGCGCGGCAACTTCCAGTGCATCGGTCGCGACGCCGCAGCCCTGGGGACCGCACGACAGCCGCATCAGCAGCATCATCCGGAACAGGTGCTGCAATCCGCGCCCCTCAGCTCCGAGCAGGACGGCCTGAGCACCCTCGAACCCCAAGGCGCAGGTGGGCGATCCGTGCAGGCCCATCTTCTCCTCGACCCGGCGCAGGCTCACGCCGTTCGGTGTGTCATCGGCATGCCGGTTCGGCACGAGGAAGAGGCTGAGTCCCCGCACGCCGGGTTGGTCATTGGTCCGTGCCAGCAGGAAATGCACGATGCGATCCGTCAGATCGTGGTCGCCGAACGAAATCCAGCATTTCTCACCTCTGACCCGCCATTCGCCGTGTTCGTCCCGGCGCCCGACGGTGCGGATGCGGCCGACGTCCGAGCCGGCATCGGGTTCGGATATACAGATCGTCGCGGCGATCTGCCCGCGGAGCATCGGCTCCAGCCATTCTTGCACAAGGCGTTCGTCATCCAGGTCGATCAGCACCGCGCCGGCGCTGCGGATCGCGGTGGGCATCATCATGAAGGGTGCGCTACCGCGGTTGGCCAGTTCGTCGCACGCCACCAGAAGCGTCAGCGGCAGGCCCTGCCCCCCCACCGCCTGCGGCGCATCCAGCGAGAGCCAGCCGCCGTTGCGGAACGCCTGCCATGCTGCGTGATGCGTCGCGGCACATCGGACATGGCCGTCGACCGGCATCGCCGCGTGATGATCGATAATCGCGTCGATCGGCTGGATGACGTCCTCGGACAGGCGGCCGGCTTCGTCGAGCACCGCTCGCCATAGATCGAGATCCGCCGCTTCGCCATAGGCGGCCCGCAGGTCCCGGGCCAGGGGCGCCGTTTCGAGATGCCAGGCCAGTGCGGCCACCTGTGCGTCGAAAAACCCCATGGACTCTCCCTCTCGGCGCCTCTCTGCCCACATGTCGGCGTCTTTGTCACTCGTCCCCGGTGCACGATGGTTATCGATGCGCTGCATGTCGCGCCCGTTAAGCCAAAGCCTTTCACCTTCTAGCCACAAGGCTTCTTCGGGGTCCGTGTGGGACGGGGTAGAACGGCGCGATAAGATGGGCCGCCTCGTGCGACCACAGGAGTGGATGATCAGGAATGAGCAAGGATATTATCGGCTTTCTCCGTGCCAGCGCACCCGCCTATCATCCCGGTTGGGGCGGCCCGGAATTCTCCTCGTGGGAGGAAGAGCAGCTGTCCTGGAAGCGGACCTGCTACATCGGCGACTGGTCCTTCCTGTGGGACCTTCAGGTGAGCGGTCCGGACGCGCTACGCTTCTTCAGCGATACCGGCGTCAACAGCGTCGCCAAATTCGCGATCGGCCAGGCCAAGCACCTCGTCCAGTGCGACCATGACGGCAAGGTCGCGGCCGAAGGCGTCCTGATGCGCATGAGCGACGATGTCTTCCGCACGCAGTCGAGCACCGCGTTCTGGAGCGCCTTCCTGCTCGAAAAGGGCGGCTACGACGCGCAGTGGACGGAGATCCGGACCTTCCAGCTCCAGGTGTCCGGACCGACCGCGCTTGCGGTGTGCGAAAAGGTGACAGGGCAAAGCCTTTCCGACGTTAAGTTCATGCACTTCCGCCCGGTGACGATCGCGGGCCGCAGCGTCTTCGCCCTTCGGCAGGGCATGGCGGGCGAAATCGGCTTCGAATTCCACGGTGACGCGGCCGATGCGGATGTCGTGCATGCGGCGATCATGGCGGCCGGCGAAGAATTCGGTATCCGCCAGCTCGGCCGCCGTACCGCAATGATCAATCATCTCGAAGCGGCCTTCCCCACCGGCGCCTGGCACTACCTCAATGCGAATTTCAGCGCAGAAGCGGCGGGCTTCCCGGAATTCCTGGCGAAGAACTTCGACACCAAGGGCATCGTGCCGGTGCTCCGTGGCAGCTTCGAAGGCGAGACCATCGACGACTATACGCTGTCCCCCTTTGAGATGGGCTGGGGCAAGAGCGTCAAGTTCGACCACGAATTCATCGGCCGTGCGGCACTGGAGAGGGAAGCCGAGCATCCCAGGAAGCGTCGCGTCACCCTCGTCTTCAACGCAGACGATGTTGTGCGCATCTACGCATCGCTCTTCAACGGCGATCAGGAGCCACTCGATTTTCTCGAAATCCCCCATCCGCAACGATGGGTCGTATGGGCCGATGCGGTTCGCCAGGGCGTTCGTACCGTCGGCATCTCCAGCACCCCCGGATACAGCCTGCACTTCCGCAGCTTCCTCAGTCTCGCCTATCTCGACGCGGACGTCGCCGAGGCGGGCGGGGAGGTGGAGATCCTCTGGGGAGCGCCGGGGCATCGGCAGACCAGCATTAGCGCGACCATCGCGCCCGCGCCCTACAAGGCCGACAACCGCCGCGCGAATCTCGCGGCCCCTGCAGAGACGACCCCGGCATGAGCACCTTAATCGACACATTGAGCTTCCAGCCGGCTGCAGTGCCCGCGATGGAGAACGTGGACCATAGCTTCGTACTGCGCGGATCGTGTACGGACCGGCCGGGCATCGTCGCTGCCATTTCCGACGCGCTGTTCACGGGTGGCTTCAACATCCTCGACGCGCAACAGTTCGACGATGCGCTTACCGGCCGGTTCTTTTTCCGCAGCGTGTTCAAGGCGGCCGAGCCGCGTGATCTGGATGCGGTTCGCGCGATGCTGGCGCCCGTGCTCGAACGCATCGGCATGGAGGGGACCGTGACGGCGCAGTCCCAGCCGCGCAAGGTCATGCTGCTGGTCTCGAAGTTCGATCACTGTCTCGCCGACCTGCTGTATCGCTGGCACACCGGCGAACTGCGCATGAACCCGGTCGGCATCATCTCCAACCATCCGCGCGAGACCTACGCGCACTTCGGCTTTGGCAACATCGCGTTCCACCATCTTCCCGTCACCCGCGACACCAAGGCGGCGCAGGAGGCGGAGATCTGGCGTCTGGTACAGGAATCGGGGGCCGAACTCGTCGTGCTGGCGCGCTATATGCAAATCCTGTCGGATGATCTGTCGCGCAAGCTTTCTGGCAACTGCATCAACATCCATCACAGCTTCCTGCCCGGCTTCAAGGGCGCCAAGCCCTATCATCAGGCGCACGGCCGCGGCGTCAAGCTGATTGGTGCGACGGCGCATTACGTGACCGAGGATCTCGACGAGGGGCCGATCATCGAACAGGACGTCGAACGGATCAGCCACCGCGACTCCCCCGAGCAGCTCGTCGCCAAAGGCCGCGACATCGAGCGCCGCGTGCTCGCGCGCGCCGTGCGCTATCATCTCGAAGACCGGGTCCTGCTGAACGGCACGACCACGGTCGTTTTCCCGGAGTAATCCCGTGGCCGTCGAGCGGTATCGCGCCCTCGACCTCAACCTCTTCGTCGTCTTCGGCGCGCTGCTGCGACATCGCAGCGTATCGCGGGCGGCGGACGAGCTCTGCCGCAGCCAGAGCGCGATCAGCCACTCGCTGGCACGGTTGAGGGACCATTTCGGCGACGAGCTTTTCGTCAAGACACACGACGGCATCATGCCGACGGCGCGCGCACTCGAGCTGGAGGACGCGGTCGTCCGGTTCATCCAGCATGCCGAACAGGCGCTCGTGCTTCCAGCCGCGTTTGATCCTTTCAATTCCGACCGGACGATCACGTTGGCGGTGACCGATGTCGGCGAGCTGGCGAGCGCCCCGGCATTGCTTGAGGAGTTGCGCAAGTCGGCGCCCGCCTGCCGCCTGCAGACGGTTTCACTGTCGGGACCGGAATTGGAACAGACTCTCGCGGACGGCTCTGTCGATCTGGCACTCAGCGGACCGCTCCGTTTCGCGGCCAACATCATTCAGCAGAAGCTGTACGATCACGGCTATGTCGTGGTCGTTGCCGACGACTGCCCGTTGCAAGGGCGCATCACCGCCGCGGAATACCAGGCGATGCGTCACATCGTCGTGTCGCCCGCCAGTACCTACCTGCATACCACCCAGCAGGTTCTGGACCGTCAGGGGATCACGCTGAATCCCGTGTTCGTGACCGAGCACGCACTCATGCTGCCCCACATGGTCCGGCTCGATCCCAGCTATGTCGCCATCGTCCCCAAACGTCTCGCCGAGGTGTACGTCAAGCCCTTCGGCCTGCGCGTCCTGCATGCAGACTTCGATCTTCCGGATCTTCGCGTTTTCCAGTACTTCCATCGCCGGGTGAAGGCGGATCCGTTCAGCATCTGGCTGCGCGGCCTAGTCCATCAGGTATTTCACGCCGCGCGACACCTTCACGTCAGATCGGACGACGTCCTCATCACGCCGTGCGGGTCGCACGCGTCTGCTGGGTGATGATCCCGTTGATCTCCCGCAAAATGGCGTCGCGCCGCGCGCCGCGACGCGCGAGCGATCGGATCTGCAGCGGTGGCAACGGCCGCGTCAGTGGCACCTCGACGAGGCCAATCGTCTGGCCGACTTCACCCCGGGACGCACGAAACATGCAGACGAAGCCGAGGCTGCGGTGCACCGCGCTGAGGATCAGCCCGAATTCCTCGGTTTCCAGTTCGATCCGGCTACCAGCGGCGCCGATTTCGCCGAGCGAGCGATCGATCAAGCCTCGAAGCGGCATCCGCTCCGCCAGATGAACGATGGCGAAGTCCCTGAGGTCGCCCGGCTCGACGGCAGGCCGCTGGGCCAGCGGATGAGTGGCCGAGGTAAAGATCGCCAGCGGTTCGTCGGCGACATATTCGCTGCCGGGCAGGTCCTGCTCCCCGATACAATAAGCATAACCTATATCGAGTTCTCGCCTCTCGATCCGCTCGACGAGTCGGGTGAAATTGCCGTCGTCGGTCTCTATCGCGAAGTTGACGTCCGGATTTTGCGACCGATAGACATCGAGCGGACCGTGGACGTCGCGCAGCATGAAGGCATGCATCGTTAGGCTGCGGCGCCGGTGGGGATCGGCCCCGTCACCCGAAACGTGGCTGACGAAATCACGCATGTCGGACAACAGTTCGGCCGCCCGGTGCTCGGCGCGGTGGCCCGCCTCGGTCAGCACCGGCGCGCCCCCGGCCTGCCGCTTGAACAGGCTCGTGCCGATGCGCTCCTCAAGGGCGCGGATATGCTCGCTGACCGAGACCTGCGACACACCCAGTTCCTCCGCGCATCGGCGGAAACTGCCGTATCGCACCACGCTCACGAAAATTTCCAGTTGTCTGAACGTTATCAAGAACGGCATCCGATAGGTATTAACTGAACACTGGTTAGTCCCACGGCTGCTTCCCCGCAAGCGGACGCCCACTCTACGCTGCGCAGAACGATATGCACGGAGAGGTCATGGAACGCGCCCATTGTGGAATCCCGACGGGGCGATTGCGTCTCTGTCCTACCCCGCGATGACGACACGGTTCGACATAGCGGTCGTCGGCGCGGGCAGTGCCGGCTGCGCGCTCGCCGCACGCCTGAGCGAACGGCCTGACTTGCGCGTCGCGCTGATCGAAGCGGGCGGCCGCTCCGATCACATCATGCTGCGGGTACCCGTCACTTGGCCGGCGGCTTCCGAGCAACCCCGCTTCGGGTGGCGCTATGGTTCCGAACCGGAGCCGGGCACGATGAACCGCGTGCTCAGCCAGCCGCGCGGCCGCCTGCTCGGCGGGACATCGTCGATCAACGGCATGATGTACTCACGCGGTCACCCTTCCGACTATGACGGCTGGGCGGCTGACGGACTGCAGGGCTGGAGCCATGCCGACGTCCTGCCCTATTTCAAGCGAAGCGAGACCAACTGGCGGGGCGAAGGCCCCTATCATGGCGGTGCCGGCCCGGTCAGCGTCAGTCGCAACCCCAGGGACCCTCTGATCTACCCCGTGATGATCGAGACCGCACGCGTGCTGGGCTATGAGGAGAACGACGACTTCAACGGCGCGAGGCAATCGGGGTTCGGCATGCCCGATTTCACGGTGCGGCGCGGTTCGCGTGAAAGCAGTTGGACCGCCTATCTGTCGAAGTCGCGGCGCCCCAACCTGACCGTCATTTCCAATGCCGTCGTGACATCGGTTCTTCACGACGGCGGGCGGTGCCTGGGTGTCGCCTACCGGCGCGACGGCGTCGACGAAGTGATACACGCCGGGGAAACGGTGCTGTCGAGCGGCGCCTTCAATTCGCCGCACCTGCTGATGCTGTCGGGTATCGGCGACCCCGAAGACCTGCGGCGTGCCGGCGTGACGCCGCGGCACGCGTTGCCGGCCGTCGGCCGAAACCTGCAGGATCATCCGCTGATCGCCAACGTCTACAAGGCGGCACGCCCGCTGGCGTTCGAACGGCTGATGCGCGCCGATCGCCTCGCCGCCAGCGGGTTGCGCTGGCTGTTGGGCCGGGGTGGCGCGCTCGGCGACGCCCCGCTGTCGGTCCAGAGCTATATCAACCTTTCGGGAACCAGCGAGATTCCCGACACGCAGTTCCAGGTCAGCCATGTGTCGTTCGAGGCACGCCCCTGGTTCCCGGGATGGCGCGCGGGCGCCGGCGACGCGTTCACGGTTTCCGCGATGCAGCTGCGTCCGCGAGGCTGCGGCGACGTGACCCTGCGCTCGAACGATCCCTTCGATACGCCGGCGATCCGTCTGGGGCTTCTGGCCAATGAAACCGACCGGCAGGCGGCGCGCGACATGCTCGCCTTCAGCCGCCGCTTCTTCCGACAGCAGCCGCTGGCGGATCTTGTCAGCGAGGAAGTCTTTCCGCCGCCCGCCGTCGCAGGACCTCAGGCCGTCGATGCCCATCTCGCCGCGACGATCCAGACCGGGATGCATCCGGTCGGCAGCTGCGCGATGGGAATCGATCCCGTTGCGTCGGTCGTCGATGCCGATCTGCGCGTCCACGGGATCGCGAACCTGCGCATCGCCGACGCGTCCATCATGCCGCGGATCATCGGCGGCAACACCAGCGCACCGGCAATGATGATCGGCGAGAAAGCCGCCGATCTGATCCTGGGCGATTCACCCACCGACCACGGCGTCCTGCTCCCCAAGGAGTCCTTTGCGTGACCACCAGTCCTTCCCCACTCGCCCATCCCGATCGCCTGTTCATCGATGGGCGCTGGGTTTCCCCGATCACCGACGGGACGATCGATGTCGTTTCCGCGCATAGCGAGGAGGTGATCGCCTCGGTTGCCGAGGCGAAGGAGGCGGACGTCGATGCCGCCGTCGCCGCCGCTCGGACGGCGTTCGACGACGGGCCCTGGTCCCGGATAGCGCCTGAGGAGCGCGCCGAGCATGTCGCGGCCCTGTCGCGCGCACTCGAACCGCGCATGCCGCAGGTCGCCCGCGCCTGGGTCGACCAGATCGGTGCACTGGCCAGCGTCGCGCCGATGGTCACCGGCGCAGGCCGCTTTTCGTTCGACTATTATGCGCAGCTTGCCGGCCGGTTCGATTGGCAGAAGGAATTGCGGCCGATCGACGGTAACGGCCGCGCGTTGATCGTGCGCGAACCGGCGGGCGTGGTCGCGGCGATCGCGCCATGGAACAATCCCTTCGGGATCATGACCGGCAAGATCGCGCCGGCGCTGGTCGCTGGCTGCACAGTCGTGATGAAGCCCGCCCCGGAAACCCCGATCGAGGCCTATATCATCGCGGAAGCGGCCGAGGCAGCCGGCTTGCCCGCGGGCGTCCTCAATCTGGTCACCGCACACCGCGAAGCCTCCGACTATCTCGTTCGCCATGCCGGTGTCGACAAGGTCAGCTTCACCGGTTCAGTCGGCGCCGGCCGCCGGATCGCCTCGGTGTGCGGCGAACGGATGGCGCGCTGCACGCTAGAACTGGGCGGAAAATCCGCCGCGATCGTCCTTGACGACGCCGACATCGCGATGACCGCCCGTACGCTCGCCATGGTCATCACCATGTCCGCGGGCCAGGTCTGCGCGACGCTCAGCCGAGCGATCGTGACCAAGGGCAAGCACGACGACCTCGTGGCTGCACTGCGGCAGGAACTCGCGGCCATCACCGTCGGCCACCCGGACGATCCAGAGGCGCGGATGGGCCCGCTGGCGATGCAGCGGCAGCGGGACCGCGTCGAGGAATATGTCGCGATCGCCAAGGCCGAAGGCGCCGAACTGGTCCATGGCGGCGGTCGCAGCCCGCATATGTCCAAGGGCTGGTATATCGATCCGACCCTGTTCGTCCGGGTGGAAGGAACGATGCGGATCGCGAGCGAGGAGGTTTTCGGCCCCGTCCTGTCGGTGATCGAGGCCGAGGACGAGGCAGACGCCATACGGCTCGCCAATCGGTCGCCGTTCGGCCTTTACGGTGCCGTCTTCACCGGCGACGCGGACCGCGCCTACCGCGTCGCCCGGGGCGTGCGGACCGGGACGGTCGCGCACAACGGGTTCCGCTTCGACCCTGCGCTTCCGTTCGGCGGGTTCAAGCAATCGGGCATCGGACGCGAAGGCGGCGAAGCCGGCCTGGCCTCGTTCACCGAACTCAAGTCCATCTTGCTGGCATGATCGGCGGCATGCGGTTCCGCGACAGCATCGTCGTCATCCTTGGCGGCAATAGTGGGATTGGCAGGGCCGCCGCCGAGGCTTTCGCCCGAGAGGGCGCGCAGGTCGTAATCACGGGGCGCGATCCCGACACGCTGCGCGACACCGAACGGGCGATCGGTCCGGCCTGCCTGCCCATGCAGGCTGACATCACCGATCTCGCTTCGACCGATCGGCTGATGGCCGCGGTGGCAGCGCGGTACGGCCGGATCGACGTGCTGTTCGTCAATGCCGGCACGGGCGCGTTCGTGCCCGTGGAAGACGTCACCGAAGACTTTTACGATCGGCTGATGGCGATCAACCTGAAGGGCCCGTATTTCGCCGTCCAGAAATCGCTTCCCTTGCTCGCCACCGGCGCGTCGATCGTGCTGACGTCCTCGATCGGGCATTGCAAGGGCATCGCCGGCAACAGCGTCTATGCCGCTACCAAGGCAGGACTGCGGGCGCTGGCGCGCAATTTCGGCATCGAGTTGGTCGACCGAGGGATTCGCGTCAATTGCTTCAGTCCGGGCCCGATCGACACGCCGCTTCTCACGCGCGGAGGTCTGGACCACGCGGCATTGGCGACGGCGCGGGAGATGATCCGCACCGCCGTGCCGATGAAGCGCTTTGGAACGCCGGAGGAAGCCGCCGCTGCCGTCCTGTTTCTCGCGTCAAAGGAATCCAGCTTCGTCACCGGGATCGACCTGATCGCCGATGGCGGGCTGGTGAGCTTCTGATGCGATCCAGGTCCGAAGCTTCCGCCGCCGAGGGCATCGCCCTCATCATGTGCTGCTGGTGTACGGTGCTCGCGGCCGGCCTGGTCGCGCCGATCCTGCCGGCAATGCGCAACGATTTCGCCACCATACCGCATATCGACCTGCTCGTCGGCGGTGTCGCCGCCGCGCCCGCATTGATGGTCGCGCTACTGGCGCTGCCTATCGGAGCGGCCGCCGACAGCCTGTCGCTGCGCGGGATGCTGCTCGCTGGCCTCGCCATCTACGGGACCGCGGGCGTCATGCCGGCCGTCCTCGGCAGCCTGGGCGGCATCATCGTGTCGCGGATCGTGGCCGGGATCGGCGAAGGCGCGACGATGATCGCCAGTACCGCGCTGATCGCTCGCCGGTTCGAAGGAGAGCGGCAACGGCGCTGGCTGGCGCTTCAGGTTCTGGCTGCGAACGTACTGGGCATCGCCGTCGTCCTGCTCAGCGGGCGACTGGGACTTGTCAGCTGGCGCCTGCCCTTCGTGGGATACGCCTTCGGCCTGTTGATGATGGTTCCCGTGGCGCTGCTCGTACGCACAGACAAAGCGTCGCCGGCAATCCCGACGCGAACGGAGACCGCCTCCGCCGCGTGGGCGTGGCGCGCGATGGCCGGCCTCTGCCTGCTGTACCTTTTGGTGACGATCGCCATGTTCTCGATCATCCTGCAGCTGCCCTTCCTGCTCGCGGAGCGTGGCGCGGCGGACAGCTTTGCCATCGGCCTCGGGCTCGCCGCGGGCGCTCTGGGGCTCGCCGCCGGCGCTGCCGCATCGGCGCGCCTGGCGGCGCGCGGTTGGCGCGCGCGCGCCCTCGTCGGCTTGGTCGTCATCGCGGCGGGATTTGGCGCGATTGGCGTGTCGCGTGACCTTGCCGTCACGGAACTCGCCGCAGCGATCGCGGGGATGGGCGCCGGGTTCGCCCTGCCCGCGCTGCTCGCGGCCTTCGTCGCTTCCGTGCCGCGGGACAGCGTCGGCCGGGCGCTCGGCGTCTGGACGGTCGCGGGGTTCGCCGGCCAATTCGCCACGCCTCCCACGGTCTTGGCGCTCGCCGACCTGAACGGACGCGGCACAGCTTACGCGCTGCTGGGCGTCGCCTGCCTGATCGGCGCGCTGGCCATCGCCTTGACGCCGAAAGGGATGCAGCGATGAGCTATACCGATCAGGAGCACGCCAACCTCCGGCTCGTGACCGACATCTACGAGCAAGTCCTGAAGCCGGTCGACCCGACGATGGTCGATCGCTTCTTCGATCCCGGCTACATCCAGCACAGTCCGATGGCGGAGACCGGCGCCGAGGGCCTGAAGCGATTCCTGGCCCATGCCCGCTTTGCGGCACCACTGGCGACGCACGAGGTCAAGCGGCTATTCGTCGATGGCGACCATGTGATCGCCCAAGTCCATGTGGTTTTGTCGCCGGGTGAGCCGGGCAATGCGGTCATCGACATCTTCCGCCTTCAAGACGGACGGGCGGTCGAGCATTGGGATGTCGGTCAAGCCGTGCCGGCGGCCATGCAGCACAATAACGGGATGTTTTAAGTGTAAGGTATAAACCTAGCGGCTGAAAGGCTCACACCGAATTCTTCCCACTGCGTATCAGTCTACAATGGCTCGATCGATCCGTCGAAGCGGACGAATTTAGGAGGGATGAATGGGGCGTTTGACCAAATCGCTGTTGCTGGCATGTGGAGCCTGTGTCTGGGTTCCTTCCGCCCTTTTCGCACAGACCGTGGGCAATCAGAGCGGCGCACCCACGCCAGGCGATGGTGTAGCGGCCACGACGTCGGCGGCCAATGCCGGCGGTCAGATTGATCCCGCGCAGGAGGCCGCGGCCCGCAATGTCGGCCAGCTGGAGGACATCGTCGTCACCGCACAGCGGCGGACCCAGACCCTTCAGGACGTTCCGGTGTCGGTCGCGGTCATCAACACCGACGCGATCGTCGCGCAGCACGTCAGCAGCATCGACGGCCTTGGTACGCTCGTCCCCGGTTTGGCAATCACCCGCTCGCCCTTCCAGCCCTTCATCGCCATTCGCGGCTTGGGGTCGGGCGGCGGCACGCGTGCTTTCGAACAGTCAGTCGCGACCTATGTCGACGGCGTCTATGCCGGCCGCGCGAACCAGTTCCTCAACCCCTTTTTCGACATCGATCGCGTCGAGGTGGTCCGCGGTCCGCAGAGCGTGCTGTTCGGCGTCAACGCCATTGCGGGCGCCATCAACATCGTCAATCGCAAGCCGGGCAAGGACGTCGAGGGCTATGCAACGGCCGGCTACGAAGCGGCCTATGACGGCTATAATTTCGAAGGCGGCGTCTCCGTCCCGCTGACCGAAACGCTGGCGGTTCGCGTGGCGGGCAAGGTAAACCGCGAGGGCGGTTACCTGCACAACACGGTGAGCGGCAAGGACGAACCCGATACGCATTCGCAGATCGGCCGGATCACGATGAGCTGGAAGCCAGTGTCGGACTTCCGCGCGGATCTTTCCTACGAACACGCGCACAAGTCGGTGAAGGGCTCAGGTTTCGAGACGACCTATCTGCCACTGGCAGGCGTATTCCCCGCGAATGTCGAGGACGGGAAGGTAGACTTTAAGAAATCCAGCCCCGGAACCTCCGATTTCACCAAGCTGACGACCGACAATATCACCCTCAACATGTCGCTCGACCTGGATTGGGCGACGTTGACCTCGGTCAGCGGTTATTCGCATTATAATTTCGACCAGGCGCTGCCGGCCGGTGCGGTTCCGATCGCTTTCGGAACGGCGCTGGACGGGGAAACGTTCGAACAATTCTATCAGGAGGTGCGGCTCGCCAGCAGCGGCACGCATCTGTTCGATTACCTCGTCGGTGCGGCATATATCCACCAGCGTTCGGTCATGAATCAGGGCGTCGATTTCGACCTGACCGCTTTCGGCGCACCGGGCACGACGTTCGGCGTACGCAACGCGCTAAACCAGCGCACGAACACCGTCTCGCTCTTCGGTCAGGGCACCATAAACCTGTCCGACAACTTCAATATCGTCGCCGGCGGTCGCTACACGCACGTCAACAAGAGGGGCAATTATCTGCTGTCGGCGTCGGCGGCCGGAGCGCCGCTGTCCGGCTACGCCTTCAACCCCGCCGGGCTGTTCATCGGTAATGCGCTGGGCTTCTTCAGCTATCTTAATCCTGCCAACCCCGGCACGATCCGCCCAACGATTTACAATCGCAGCCTGTCGTTCGATCCGTTCAACTATTCGCTGAGTGCGAATTACAAGATCGGGCGTAGGCTATCCGTCTATGCCAGCTACACGACGGGGACGAAGGCGGGCGGCTTCAACGACCAGGAAAAGACGGGCATCGCGCCCGAAAACGGATTTGCGACGGACGCCTTCACCTATGCCGAGGAAAAGGCCCGGAATCTCGAAGTGGGACTAAAGGGCAATACCGGCACCTTCCGCTACAACTTGGCCGCCTTCTACACGCGGTACAGCGACCTGCAGGCGTCGCAGGCGGTGGCGAACGGCAGCATCTTCACGACCAACGCCGCGCGGGCAACGGCAAAAGGTATCGAGGCCGATCTCACCTGGCTCGCGACCCGCGGGCTGACGCTGAGCGTCGATGGCGCCTATATCCACGCCCGCTACAAGGACTATCCCGGTTCGGGCTGCATCATCACGTTGGCACCTAGCACCTGCAATCCGGCGAACACCAACGCCCGCGGCGGGCGGATGGACGGCGTGCCGGAATTCACCGGCAGCGTTAACATCGCCTACGTCGTGCCGCTGAACGACAAGCTCGAGTTGCGGACCCGCGGCCGGGTCTATTACAATGACGGCGCGCAGTATCAGTCGAACCAGGATCCGCTAGACCGTGTTCCAAGCTACACCTTCCTCGATGCATCCATCGAGATCGGCCAGACGCCCAAAGGATGGTCGCTGTCCCTGTCGGGCAAGAACCTGGCTAACAAGGTCGCGCGTGGCTTCAGTTCGCCATCTGCAAACCCCCTGTTCGGTCACCAGTCCCTCATTCTTCCCGGACGCCAGGTATACATCGACCTCCGTCTGGACTTCTGAAGGTCCGGCATCGGGTAAGGTGATTGATCGTGACGCTTCCTGTGAAATACTGTTGCCTTTGAGCCAGCAGCGACTCTCCATGCGCTGCTGCTGGCCCTTTTGCTGCGCCGTAATCTGACGATCGACGTGAGATCGCCGCTCCTACTCAGACCAAAGAAGCAGTCTCCCATCACACTGAATGTTTCTATCTTATGAATACAGTCGCCGGGTTCAGGCCGGCCTCACTTACGCCGCCCAACGATATTGCCGGACATTACGGGCGGCGTTCCAGTCGAC
>Ga0182214_1000018_pt1 | contig 20308 bp, 15 predicted proteins | sample G5R1MG_23_FD_128380 | JGI IMG/M metagenome (GOLD analysis project Ga0182214, IMG submission 128380) | Switchgrass phyllosphere microbial communities from Michigan, USA - G5R1_NF_03OCT2016_LD1 MG | ecosystem: Host-associated > Plants > Phyllosphere > Phylloplane/Leaf | place: USA: Michigan...
AGCAGGCTCGCAATAATCAGCCCGCGTGCCAGCGGTCGGGGTGAAATGATGGCCATCGGATCCTCCTGTTGTCGCGCCATGAACAACCCGAAGCCTGCAACGTTGCTGTACGGAACCGTGCCAAGGATCGGCACGATCGAGGATGTGGAGAAGAGTATGTCGTCTGTATTGGCATTTTCGGACAGGACGGCATCCCTATCCTCGGACGGTCCCAACCGGTCGGGCAACCAGTTGCTCGCCGCGCTGTCGGCGGAGGATTATGCGCTGCTCGCGCCGCACCTCACCCCGGTGTCGTTCGCGGTCGGCGACGTCATCATCCGCGCCGGCGATCCGATCGACAGCCTGTGCTTTCTAGAAGGCGGCATCGCGGGCGTGCTCGATTCGCTCGACGGCGATCGCTGCTATGCGGTCGGCCTGCTCGGTTCCGAGGGGGTCATCGGCTGGCCGCTGCTGATGGGCGACGATCGCTCGCCCTATGACGTGACGATGCGCGCCGAAAGCGGCGCGGCGCTGCGCATCCCCGCCGCGGCGCTGATGGCGGCGGTCGAGGCGAGCGCGACGCTGCGCCTCGCGCTGCTGCGCTTCGTCCACGTCTTCATGCTGCAGATGGGGCGGACGATCGTGTCGTCGCTGGCACATTCGATCGAGCGGCGCATGGCGCGCTGGATCCTGCTCTATCACGACCGCGTCGCGGGCGACGATATCTGCATGACGCACGAAGAGTTCCGGCTGATGCTCGGCGTCCGTCGCAGCAGCGTCACCGACGCGCTGCACCGGCTGGAGGAGGCGCAGGCGATCCGTGCGTTGCGCGCCCGCGTCGTCGTGCTCGACCGGACGCGGCTCGAGGCGCTGGCCGGCGACACCTATGGCCGGCCCGAGCGCGACTATGCACGCCTGCTCGGCGCGAGCCGCGCGGCCTAGCCCCCGGTCGCAGGCAGGGCGCGGAACAGCGGCACGGGCGCTTCGACCAGCGTATCCGCCGGCACGTCCTGCCGCAGCCAGACGCCGCCGCCGATCCGCGAGCGCGCGCCGATCGTGACGCGACCGACGATCGTCGTATTGGCGTGGATCACCACGTCGTCCTCGACGATCGGATGGCGCGGCGCGCCCGATTTGTCGCCGAACAGGTCGGGATCGCCGCCCAGCGTCACCCCCTGATACAGGCGGACGCGCTCGCCGAGGATCGCGGTCTCGCCGATCACCACGCCGGTGCCATGGTCGATGAAGAAGCAGCGGCCGATCCGGGCGGCAGGGTGGATGTCGATCCCCGTCCCGGCATGGCCGATCTCCGCGATCAGCCGCGCGACGAGCGGCGCGCCGAGCTGGTAGAGCAGATGCGCGATGCGATGATGGATGATCGCGGTGAACGACGGATAGGCGACGAGCACCTCGTCGACGCTGCGCGCCGCCGGGTCCGCGGCATAGGCCGCCTCGACATCGCTATCGAGGATACGGCGGATCGCGGGCAGGCCGGCGGCGAAGGCCCCGATCAGCCGCTCGGTCCGCGCCGCCGTCGCCGCGACATCCTCGTCGCCGCTATAGCTGAGTTCGAGGTCGATCTGCGCGGCGAGCTGCGACAGTGTCGATTCGAGCGAGGCGGCGATGAAGCCATTCTCGTTGGCCGGGGTCAGCTCCGACGGCCCGAGCCGCAACGGGAACAGCGCGGTGCCGAGTTCGCCGGTGATCCGCTTGAGCGCCTGACGCGAGGGAAACTGGCTTCCCCGTTCGTCGTTGCGCGGATGCGCGGTGCGCCAGTCGGTGCGCGCATCCCTCAGCCCGTCGACGACGCGGTCGATCTCCTGCGGAAAGGCGATGGCGGCAATCTCTTCGCCGGCGAGGGGGTCAGTCACGTATCTCGCTCCTTGCTTACGGACCGCCATCTCCGCGCAACGCCGGCCCGCTGGCAAATCAGCTTGCATTGCCCGTTCGATAGCCGGGATTTCAGCGACGGGGACGATGCCCCCCCGCCGCCCTCGCCTCAGGCGAGGAAGGAGGCGGCGATGTCCTCGTCGCCGTGACCGGCGGCGATCGCGCGGCGGAAGCGTTCGAGCCCCGCCGCGGCGAGGTCGACATGGACGCCCGCCCCCGATGCCGCATCGACGACGAGCTGCGCATCCTTGGCGCCGTTCTCGACCGAGAAACTGGCGGTGAAGTCGCCCGCCAGCATCGCCTTGCCCTTGGCGTGGAGATAGCCGCAGTCGAGCGGCCCGCCCGCCACCGCCCCGAACAGCAGCGCCGGATCGACGCCCAGCGCCTGCGCCAGCGACAGGCTCTCCGCGGCGCCGTGCGTCAGCACCAATACCCAGGCGTTGAGCGCCAGCTTCAGCCGGCTGCTCGCGCCGGCGCGATCGGCGGTCCAGATCGTCGTCTTGCCGATCGCATCGAAGATCGGCTGCACCCGATCGCGCGGCGCGACCGGCCCCGCGCCCAGGATCACGAGCTGACCCTGTTCGGCGGGCTGGCGCGTGCCGAGCACCGGCGCGTCATAGAAGACGAGGCCCAGCCGCGCCGCCCGCGCCGCCAGCGCGTCGATCGCCGCGACGCCGACCGTGCTCAGCTGCAACCAGATCGCGCCCGGCGTCAGATCGGCGGCGGCGGCGTCCATCGCCTCCTCGACCGCAGGACCGTCCTTGAGCACGGTCACGATCACGTCCGCGCCGCGCACCGCGTCGGCCGGGCTGGCGGCGACCGTGACGCCGTCCGCCGCCAGCGCCTGCGCCTTGGCCGCGCTGCGGTTCCACACGCGCACCGGGAAGCCGGCGCGGGCGAGGTTGCGCGCGACGGGGGCGCCGATGATCCCGGCACCGAGCACGGCGATCGTCGGATGGCTGTCTGCATTGGTCATCGATAGGGTCTCCATGGGAAAAGGCGGCAACGCACGATCCGCTCAATCGGCGGCAGCCGATACGGGCAGCCGTTCGACGAGGAAATCGACGAACGCGCGGACGCGGGCGGGCAGATGCGCGCCGCCGACGAAGACCGCGTGGATCAGCTCGACGTCGCCGGGATTATACGCCTCGAGCAGCGGCACGAGCCGTCCGTCGGCGATCTCGGCGGCGACGCTGAACCGGCCGACGCGGGTGACGCCGACGCCGGCCGCCGCCAATTGCCCCAATGTCTCGCCGTTGTTGGCGACGATGCCGCCCTCGACGCAGAGCGAGAACTCCCCGCCATCGCGACGGAACGGCCAGGTCGGCTCGGCGCGGCGGAAATTGAAATTGAGGCAATTGTGCGCGTGCAGATCCTCGGGGACGTGCGGCGTGCCGTGGCGTGCGAGATAGTCGGGTGAAGCGACGATCACCCGGCCGCTCTCGCCCAATTTGCGCGCGGTGAGCGCGCTGTCGGCGAGCGGCCCGAAGCGGATCGCGACATCCGCCTGCCCGCAGACGACGTCGACGAGCGTATCGGTCAACGCGATATCGACGAGGATATGCGGATAGGCGCGCGCGAAGTCGCCGAGCAGCGGCACGACGCACAAGCGGCCATGCGCGAGCGCCGCGCTCACCCGCAACCGGCCGCGCGGGCTGCCCTGATCGGCGATCTGCTGTTCGGCATCGTCGAGATCGGCAAGGATGCGCCGCGCCGCGAGCAGATAGGCCTGTCCTTCCGCGGTCAGCGCGAGGCCGCGGGTCGACCGCAGCAGCAGTCGCACGCCGAGCCGCGCCTCGATCCGGTCGATCGCCCGCGCCACGGCGGAGGGAGTCAACTCCAAGCCCCTGGCGGCGGCGGAGAAACTGCCGCCATCGACCACGGCGACGAACAGCGCGAGCGACCGCGCGCGATCGCTGCTTCCTGCTATCTTTGCATCCATCGCACAGATCCTTCGCCCGTCGCGGTGGTTCCGCATCACCACACCGCCCTGCATCTATGCACGCAACGCTGAACCGCAAAAGGGGCAATCATGGACTATCGGCAATTGGGTGGATCGGGGCTGCGCGTCCCGGCGCTGGCGCTCGGCACCGGCACGTTCGGCGGCACCGGGCCGCTGTTCGGTGCCGTCGGCACGACCGACGCCGCCGAGGCGCGGCGGCTGGTCGACATCTGCCTCGACGCGGGCGTCACGCTGTTCGACACCGCCGACGTCTATTCGGACGGGGCGTCGGAAGAGATACTCGGCGCGGCGATCAAGGGCCGGCGCGACGCGGTGCTGCTGTCGACCAAGACCGGCCTGCCGATGGGCGACGGGCCGCAGGACTGGGGCGTATCGCGCGCGCGGCTGATCCGCGCGGTCGAGGATGCGCTGCGCCGGCTCGGCACCGACCGGATCGATCTGCTCCAGCTCCACGCCTATGACGCCTCGACCCCGACCGAGGAGGTGATGGCGACGCTCGCCACGCTGATCCAGGCGGGCAAGATCCGCTATGCCGGCGTGTCGAACTATCCCGGCTGGCAGGTGATGAAGGCGCAGGCGCTCGCCGACCGCCATGGCTGGCCGCGGCTGGTCGCGCATCAGGTCTATTATTCGCTGATCGGCCGCGCCTACGAAGCCGATCTGATGCCGCTCGGCCAGGATCAGGGCGTGGGCGCGCTGGTATACAGCCCGCTCGGCTGGGGCCGGCTGACCGGCAGGATCGGCCGCGACCGCCCGATCCCCGCGGGCAGCCGCCTGCACGAGACCGAACAGTTCGCGCCGCCGGTCGAGGCCGAGCATCTCTACCGCGTCGTCGACTCGCTGGAGGGAATCGCGGCGGAAACCGGGCGCAGCGTACCGCAGGTCGCGATCAACTGGCTGTTGCAGCGGCCGACCGTCTCCTCGGTCATCCTCGGCGCGCGCACCGAGGCGCAGTTGCGCGACAATCTCGGCGCGGTCGGCTGGGCGCTGACGCCCGACCAGATCGCCGCGCTCGATGCGGCGAGCGACGTGCTGCCGCCCTATCCGCACACCCCCTATCGCCAGCAGGAGGGCTTCGCCCGCCTCAACCCGCCGCGCGTCTGATCCGGGATACGATCATGAAACTCCACCCTTCCCTCCTCGCGCTGGCGCTGGGCGCGTTCGGCATCGGCGTCACCGAATTCGCGCCGATGGGCATGCTGCCGCTGATCGCCGACGATCTCGGCGTGTCGATCCCCGCCGCCGGGCTGCTGGTCAGCGCCTATGCGATCGGCGTGCTGATCGGCGCACCGTTGATGACGCTGACCACCGGCCGGGTGAACCGCCGCACGCTGCTGATCGCGCTGATGGGCATCTTCACGCTCGGCAGCCTCCTGTCGGCGCTCGCCGGCGGCTATTGGCTGCTGATGGCGGCGCGCGTCGTCACCTCCTTCAACCATGGCGCCTTCTTCGGGGTCGGGTCGGTCGTCGCTGCCGGGCTCGTTCCCCCCGAGCGGCGCGCCGGGGCGGTCGCTGCGATGTTCTCCGGCCTGACGATCGCGACGATCGGCGGCGTGCCGCTCGCCACCTGGGCGGGCGAGATGCTCGGCTGGCGCGCCGCCTTCGCGGGGATCGCCGGCGTCGGCGTGGTGGTGATGATCGCGCTGCGGCTGGCGCTGCCCTCGCTGCCCGCGCCCGCGGGCGGCGACGTGCGCGCCGAGCTGCGCGTGCTGACCCGCGGCCCGGTGTTGCTCGCGCTGGCGTTGACCACGATCGGCTTCGGCGGGGTGTTCACCGTCTTCACCTATATCGCGCCGATCCTGCGCGACGTGACGCATGGCGCGACCGGCTATATTACCGCGATGCTGATGCTGTTCGGCGTCGGGGCGACGATCGGCAACACGCTCGGCGGGCGGCTCGCCGACCGGTCGGTCGATCGCGCGCTGACGATCATGCTGTCGGTGCTCACCCTGACCCTCGTCGCCTTTGCGACGCTGATGCACTGGCCGGTCCCCGCCGCGATCGCGATCCTGATCTGGGGCATCGCCAGCTTCGCGATCGTGCCGCCGTTGCAGATGCGCGTGATGCAGGCCGCCGGAGACGCGCCCAACCTCGCCTCGGCGATGAACATCGGTGCGTTCAACCTCGGCAATGCGATCGGCGCGGCGCTCGGCGGCGGGGTGATCGGCGCCGGGCTCGGCCTGCCCGCGGTGTCGCTCGCCGGCGCGGCGATGGCGGCGGCGGCGCTGGCGGTGCTGCTGATCGTCAGCCGCTCGCCGTCACGAAGCCGTAACCCGGAAGCCGCCCTGCGGTAACCTAACCCGCCTAGCCCCCTTCCCACATTCCGGGGGGTTATTTCATTGCATCATCTCATCTCGCGCGCCTCGCCGCTGGCGCTGCTGCTGTGTGGCGTCGTCACGATCCCGCCCGCGGCGGCGCAGGACGCGGGCGCACGCGACGCCGCGCAGGCCGAGACCGACGATGTCGTCGTCACCGGCCAGCGCCGCGCGCAACGCGAGGCGATCGCCACCAAGCGCGACTCATTCGCGATCGTCGATGCGATCTCGTCGGACGATATCGGCAAGCTGCCCGACCATAACACCGCCGCGGCGCTGCGCCGCATCCCGGGCGTCTCGGTGCAGGAGGATCAGGGCGAGCCGCGCTTCCCGGTGCTGCGCGGGCTGCGCTCGACCTACAATCGCACGACGGTGGACGGCGCGATCGTCGCCGGCGTCGATGAGGAAGGGCGCACCGTGCCGCTCGACATCGTGCCGTCGGTGATGGCCGGCCGCGTCGAGGTCATCAAGACGGTGACGCCCGAGAACGACGCCAATGCGATCGGCGGCATCATCAATATCCAGACGCGCAGCGCCTTTACCGCCAAACGCCCGTTCCTCAACGCGCTCGCCTCCTACGGCGTCTACGAACAGCATGGCGGGGTGCGTCACGACCAGCCCTCGGCGCGGCTCGCCTTCGCCACCGGCCGCACCTTCGGCGCCGCCGACCAATGGGGCATCGTCGTCGGCGGCAGCTACGAACAGCTCGATTACGATATCCCGCAGGTCGAATCCGCCGCGCCCTCGGTACGCGAATATACCGCCGCCGGGGCGCCGGTCGATTCGGGCAGCCCGCGCGGCAACGGCATCCAGGTGCCGACGCAGGTCCGCCTGTTCTGGTACAACAACAGCAAGAAGCGGTACGGCGGCAACGCCAAGCTCGAATATCGCGTCGCCGACACCTTCCACTGGGAACTCAGCGGCATCTACGCCTATACGCAGGACGACGAGGAGCGGATCGAATTCCGCACCGAACCGCTCGGCAATGTCGCCGGCCAGACGCCGACCAGCGGCAGCTTCGCGCGCGGCCGCAACATCGTCCAGCTCAACCAGCCGATCACCAATCGCGAGATCGTCATCGGCCGCACCGCCTTCGACTGGAAGGCGGGCGAGCGCTGGACGCTCGACGGCGACGCCATCTATTCGCAGGGGCGGCTCTACACACCCAACACCTCGATCGAATTCCGCACCCGCGATGCGCAGGGTGCGAATTACGCCTTCAGCTACGACACGTCGGGCTTCTACCCGATCTTCACCCCCGCCAACGCAGCGCAGAACCGCGATCCGGCGAATTTCTTCCTGCAACAGCAGCGCGATGCCGCGGTGCGGACGCTGGAGAAAAGCGGCCAGTTCCGGCTCAACGCCGCCTATGACGACGGCGACGCGCTCAAGCTGAAGACCGGGGCGGTCGCGCGCACCACGCGCCGGACCTATCGCAACAGCCAGACCAGTTACACCGCCGCCAGCGGCTTCACCTATACGCTCGACGCGGTCGACGCGCCCGGCCCCGAGACGCTGATCAAGGATCGCTACCGGCTGACGCCGCGGATCGACGTCGCGCAGGCGATGACCGTCTTCGCGGTCAATCGCGACCGGTTCGTCACCACGGTGACGCCGCCGACCGGCAACTACCGCGTGCAGGAGGACGTCTATGCCGGCTACCTGCAGGCAAGCTACAAGATCGATACGCTGACCCTGCTCGCCGGACTGCGCTACGAGCGAACCGAGATCGGCTCGCAGGCGGTGCGCGCCACCGGACGGACGCTGACGCCGGTGCGCAATCAGGGCGGCTACGGCAACTGGCTGCCCGGCGCGCATCTGCGCTGGGACGCGCTACCCGACGTCGTCGTCCGCGCCGCCTATACCAATACGATCGGCCGGCCCGATTACGCCGCGCTCGCCGCCAGCGAGAATCTGTCGTTCGACGGCAGCCAGCCGACGCTGACCCGCGGCAATCCCGCCCTGCGCCCGCGCAAGAGCCGCGGCTTCGACGGGTCGCTGGAATATTATCCGCGCGACGGCGTCGTCTCGATCGCGCTGTTCTCCAAGCATATCGACGACGAGATCTTCTCGCTGACCAATGTCGAGACGCTGGACGTCGGGCGCGGGCCGGAGGCGGTGATCGTCACCACGCCGCGCAACGCCAACAGCGCGTCGATCCGCGGCGTCGAACTCAACCTGCAACAGGCGCTGACCTTCCTGCCCGGCGCGCTGTCGGGTCTGGGCATCGCCGCCAATGCGACCTTCCTCGACACCCGCTTCACCTTCCTGACCAGCGCCGGCCCGCGCGTCACCGGCCTCTACCTCCAGCCGGACAAGACCGCGAACGCGACGCTGTTCTACCAGCGCGGCCGGTTCGAGGGCCGGGTGTCGTGGAATTACATCGGCGGCTTCCTCGAAACGATCAACGACACGATCCCCAATGCCGACCAATATTGGAAATATCGTTCGACCTTCGACGCCAATGTCAGTTTTCGCGTCACGCCGCGGCTGACCCTCTATGCCGAGGGGCAGAACCTCTCCAACGCGGGCCGGCGCGAGCTGACCGGGCCGGGACGCATCTATCTTCAGGAGTCGGCGGAATATGGCCGCACCTTCTGGGCCGGTGTAACGGCGAGCTTCTGATGCGCACGCTCCTCCTCCTCGCCGCCGCCGCCGCCACGCTCGGCGGCAGTGCCACCACCGTCCGCCGCCTGCCCGCCGCGGAGGCGCGGCAGGGCGTCGCCGCGGGCGCGCGCGACCTCTATGCGATCGCCAATTATCGCATCGCCCGCTACGACAAGCGCAGCGGCGAAAAGCGCGCGAGCTGGGAGGGCGAGAAGAGCCGCTTCCCGCATCTCAACAGCTGCGCGGTGATCGCGCGCGATCTGGTCTGCGCGCTGTCAAGCTTCCCCGCGGTGCCGCAATGGAGCGCGGTCGAGGTCTTCGATCCGGTCACGCTACAGCATCGTCGCAGCGTCGCGCTGGGCAACGCCCCCGGCTCGCTGACCTGGGTCGACCGGCACGACGGCGCATGGTGGGCGATGTTCGCCAATTACGACGGCAAGGGCGGCGAGCCGGGACGCGACCATCGCTATACGACGCTGGTCCGCTACGACGACGACTGGCGGCGCACGCAGAGCTGGCTGTTGCCCGCGTCGATCCTCGACCGGATCGCACCGATGAGCATCTCGGGCGGCGGCTGGGGTCCCGATGGCCGGCTCTATCTGACCGGCCACGACCGACCCGAACTGTACGCGGTGACACTGCCGAAGGGCGGCGCGGTCCTCGACCATGTCGGCACGATCGGCATCGAGGCGGCGGGCCAGGCGATCGACTGGGACGAAGCGAACCCCGGCACGCTCTACGGCATCGATCGCGCGGGCGGCACGATCCTCCAGATGACCGTGCCGCGCTGACCGTTCAGCGCCAGCCCTGCACCACCGCCGCCGCCTCCTGCTCGCGCGAGAGCGGTTCGCCGGCGATCATCTCCTGCGCCTCGGCCATCAGCGTCGCATCCGCCGAGCCCGCCTGGCGATAGGCGCCGCGCCCGCCCCCCGCGGCGCTGCGCGTGCGGACCAGCGACCAGTCGTCCGCATTGTGGCAGGCGATGCCGTCGACCGCCGGCGCAGCGAACACGCGGCAGGGGCGGCCGTCCCTGCCGCGAAAGCTCAGCAGCATCCGCGTCTCACCCGTCGTCGCGGCAAGCCGCGTGTCGAGCGCGCGTGCCAGCGGCCCCGCCGCGATCAGCGCGCCATGTTTCGCCGTCACCGGCCCGGATTGCCATTGCGTGCCGACCGCGACGCCGACGACCAGACACGCCGCCATCGCCGCGACCTGCCGCCAGCGCGGGCGCGTCGTCCGCGGCACGACGCGCGGCGTGAACGGCACCACGGTCGCGGGCGCGGCGATCCGCGCCGCGAGCGGGTCGCCGGCCGGCGTCGGTGCTGCCGGATAGGCCACCGCCATCCGCGCCCGCAGCGCGCGATGCGCCTCCACCGTGCGCGCGAGCGCCGGGTCCGCCGCCAGCGCCTGCTCGACGCGTTTCGCCGCGAGCGGATCGAGCTCGCCATCGGCATAGGCCATCAAGGTCGCATCGTCGGGGGTCATGCCGCTTCTCCCAATTGCGCGATCAGCGCCTGCCGCCCGCGCACCAGTCGCGAGGTCAGCGTCCCCATCGGGATATCGAGCACCATCGCTGCTTCTTTATAGGCCAGCCCCTCGACCAGCACGAGCGCCACCGCCTCGCGCTGCTCGTCGGGCAGCCGCTGCATCGCCGCATCCACCTCGCCGCGCGCAACGTGACGCGCGATATCCTGCGCGCCATCGATGCCGACGCCCGCCCCCGCCGCCTCGGCGACGAAGGTCTGCGCGGCACGCCGGCGCGCGCGGGCGGTGTCGATCCAGGCGTTGCGCATGATCCGGTACATCCAGCTGTCCATCCTCGTCCCCGGCTGCCACTGGTCGCGCGCCTTGAGCGCCTTCTCCACCGCGACCTGGCACAGGTCTTCGGCGTCGGCGGCGTCGCGCGACAGCGATCGGGCGAAGCGGCGCAATCGCGGCAGCACCGCCACCAGTTCGTTCTCGAATGCCGCCAAGCCCCGTCCTTTCGCCGTCGTGGGGATGAAACGGCCGGGCGTGGCCGTTTCATCCCGATGCTGGCATATGTCCGATCATGACGAAGACGAAGCGCCTTGTCGCCTTGGGGCTGCTGGCCTGCGCGGCGACCGCACGGGCGCAGCTGACGCTGCCGACGCCGGTCCAGCTCCCGACGCTGGGCGACGTGCCGGGTCGGGTGCGCGGCGGGATCGAGGCGGCGGCGGAGATGCCGCGACAGGCCGTGCGCCGGCTCGACGCGGTCCGCCGGGCGCGCATCGCCGATCTGGTGCGTGCCAACCCGGACCGGATCGCGCTCGATCGCGACGGCTTTCCGGCCCGCGCCGGCGAGGTCGTCGTCGACGATGCCGACGACGCGCTGATCGCGAAGGCCACGGCGGCGGGCTATGCGGTGATCGAGCGCGGCGACATCCTCGGCATCGGCTTCGCGCGCCTCGCCGCGCCGCGGGGGCGGACGCTAAAGGCGGCGATCCGCGACCTCGAGGCGCTCGGCGCGACGCAGGTGTCGGCGGACCCATTGCATGTGCAAAACGGTGTCGTCGCCGGTACGGGCCGCTCGCAAATCGTCGGGATTTCCGCGATCACCCGAGGAGCCGCGGCGTGGCTGGGCGACCGGCCCGCCGATACGAACGCCGGCAAAGCAATGACCGACACCGCCGCGACACCGGCGATCGGCGTCATCGACGGTGGCGCCGGCGGCGCGGTCGCAGGCCAACGCGGCTTCGCGGCGGGCGCCCCGCGCGCCAGCGATCATGGCAGCGCGGTCGCCTCGCTGATCGTCGGTCGTGGCAGCGTCAGGGGCGCGGCACCGGCGGCGCGGCTCTACGTCGCGGACGTCTATGGCGGCGATCCGGCGGGCGGCAATGCGGTGGCGATCGCCAAGGCGCTCGGCTGGCTGGTCGGCGAGCGTGTTCCCGTCGTCACGATCAGCCTCGTCGGCCCGCCCAATCCCCTGCTCGGCCGCGTCGTCGCGGCGGCGCAGCGGCGGGGCACGATCATCGTCGCCGCGGTCGGCAACGATGGTCCCGCCGCGCCGCCGGCCTATCCCGCGTCCTATCCGGGCGTCGTCGCGGTCACCGCCGTCGATGCACGCGGCCGCGTGCTGATCGAGGCGGGCCGCGCAACGCATCTCGATTATGCCGCCCCCGGCGCGGACATGCTCGCGGCGACCGCCGCCGGCAATGCCGCACCGGTGCGCGGCACCTCCTTCGCCGCGCCGCTCGTCGCCGCGACGATCGCGCGCGTCTATCCGGCGCAGGACGGCGCGGCATGGGCCCGCGCGCTGAAGGCGGTCGATGCGGCGGCGAAGCCCGGCGCGCGTTACGGGCGCGGCCTCGTCTGCGCCACCTGCCGCACCCCGCCGCGCTGACCGCTCCGCCAAAAATTCGACCGGTCCGGGATTAAACGCCGTCCGGCCCCCGTTCTCCCTGCAACCGATACACAGGAGAACGATGATGACCAGATTGCTTTCCAGCGCCGCCGCGATCGCCCTGTTCGCCGCCAACCCCGCCGCGGCACAGCTGCTGGGCGGTGGCGCCGGCGGCGCGCTCGGCGGCACATTGGGCGGCCTTGGCGGCGCGGGCAGCGGTGCGCTCGGCGGCATGGGGGCGATGGGCGACACGCTCGGCCGCGCCGGCTCCGACACGACGCTGCGCAGCACGCGTTCGACCCGCGTCGACCGGTCGGTCGATCGCCGCAGCGGCCGGGTGAGCGCATCGGGCAGCCACAGCGGCGACACCTCGATCGCCAACGGCAGCACCATCGCCGGCCGGACGCTCGGCGGCACCGGCGCACTTGCCGGGTCGGGCAGCGGCAGCGCAGATGCGCAGCTCGTCGGCACCGACACGCTGCGCGCCGCCGGCGACCGTGCGACGGGCAGTGCGCGCGGCGTCGCGCAATCCGCGCGCAGCACCGCCGCGGGGGCGCGCAACGCCGCCGGCACCACGGCGGGCTACGCCGGCGCCGCGACGGCGAACGGCGGCGCGACGGGTGCGGCGTCCGGCACCGGCGGCATGCTCGCGCTGGCGGGCAGCACGGCGGCGAACGGCGCGGGCAGCTTCGACGTCAGCCCCGGTATGGTCGTCAACGATGCGCGCGGGCATGCGATCGGAACGGTGCGCGACGTCCGCACCGCCGCGGACGGCGCCGTCCATACGGTCGTGATGCAGGTCGGTGACCGGACCGCGACCCTGCCCGCCGCCAATTTCACGGGATCGGGCTCGGTCCTCGTCTCGGCAATGGGCAAGGGCGAGGTCAAGGACGCCGCGAAGGATCAGGCGACCGACTGATCGCCCCGTCGATACGACGTGCCCGGCCGACCGCCGGGCACTCGTGTCGGGAAACCGGCGACGAACCCCTCTCTTTGTATCGATCCATGTCTGAATCGTAGCACCACTTTACCCCGTCGACACCTCTCGCTAATGCGAGCCGATATCAAATAAGGGGAAAGTTGATGTTCACCGGGTCCAGCCTGTGGTCGATCGCGCTCGTACTCGGGAGTGCCGGTCTTGCCGCACCGGTCGCCGCCGAACCGGCAGATCGCGCCGCCGTTGTTCCCGGCGAGGATCAGGACATCATCGTCACCGGCGACAAGGACAAACGCCCCGCCACCTCGACCAAATTGCCGCTGACCCTCAAGGAGACGCCGCAATCGGTCACCGTCGTCGACCGGCAGCGGATCGAGGATTTCAACCTCAACACGATCGCCGACGTGCTGGCGCAGACGCCCGGCGTCACCGTCACCTCGATCGACAGCAACCGCACGAACTTCAACGTGCGCGGCTTCGCGGTGCGCAACTTCCAATATGACGGCGTCCCGACGATCTATCAGGTCGGCGCCTATGCCAATAGCGCGGTCAGCGACATGGCGCTTTACGATCGCGTCGAGATCGTGCGCGGGGCCGCCGGGCTGATGGCGGGCGTCGGCGACCCGTCGGCGACGGTCAATCTGGTGCGCAAGCGCGCGCCGACCGCATTGCACGGCACCTATAACATGCAGGTCGGCAGCTGGTCCTATTACCGGCTGGAGGGCGACGTCGGCGGGCCGCTGAACAAGGCCGGCACGGTGCGCGCGCGCATTGCCGGCGCCTATACCGACAAGGGATCGTTCGTGAACTTCCAGCACGATCGCTCGCCCGTGCTCTACGGCACGATCGAGGCGGACGTGACCCCCACCACCCGCATCCGCGTCGGCGCCGATTACCTGCGCACCACGTCGGACGGCGGCGCCTGGGGTCTGGTGCCGCTCTATTACAGCGACGGCGGGCGGATCGACCTGCCGCGATCGTACAGCGGGGCCGCCGCCTACAGCCGCTGGTATCGCGAGAACACCAATCTGTTCGCCGCGGTGGAACAGGATCTCGCCCCCGGCTGGCTGGCGCGCGTCACCTACAATCGCCGCCTGTCGAACGCGCACAGCCTGCTCTACCAACAGGCGAGCGGCACGCCCGACCGCAACGGCCTGGGGCTGCTGCGCTGGGACTATTACGGTCGGAACGAGCAGAACGAGGATTCGATCGACGGCTATGTCAGCGGCAAGGTGAGGCTGTTCGGCCGCGATCACGAGATCGTCGGCGGCATCAACCATTACGAACGCCGCTTCACCGTCGATTATTCGCGCATCGTCGATCCGCGCCCCTATTCGACCAGTTTCCCCAGCATCTTCACCTGGAACGGCAGCATGACGCGGCCGACGATCCACTATTCCGACGCACCCGATTTCATCGAGGGGACGAAGGAAACCGGCGCCTATGGCGTCGTCCGGCTCAACCCGGCGGACTGGATCAAGGTGATCGCCGGCGGCCGCTACACCGACTGGCGGACGCGGCGCGACAATTACCTCGAAACCGGCAGCGTCGATCCGGCGCCGGCGCGCCGCGCGACGCGCAACGCCGCACGCCGGCTGGTGCCCTATGGCGGCGTCGTGATCGACGTCACGCGCGCGGTGTCGCTCTACGCCAGTTATGCCGAGGTGTTCAGTCCCGTGGCGGCACGCAACGCCGCCAACGAGCTGCTGTCGCCGACCACCGGCGTCAATTACGAGGCGGGCGTGAAGGCGACGCCCTTCGGTCCGGGCTTCACCGCCTCCGCCGCCGGTTTCCATATCAAGCAGGACAATATCGCGATCGTCGATCCCGGCGCGGTGGCGGGGTCGCTGCCCGGCGGCGGCACGCCCTATATCTCGGTGTCGGGGGTCAAGACCTGGGGCGGCGAGGCCGAACTCGCCGGCGAACCGCTGCCCGGCTGGACGGTGTCGGGCAGCTACACCTATGCACGCAGCGAGGACAATCGCGGCGCCCGCACGCTGCCGCAATTCCCGCTGCACATCGCCCGCCTCTATACGACGTGGCGCGTGCCGGGTGAGCGGCTGACGATCGGTGGCGGGATCAACGCGCAATCGCGCATCTACGTCTGCGGCCGCCTGCCCGCCGCCGCCGTCGCGCCCGTCTGCCCAAGCAACGCCGCACAGCGTGAGATCGGGCAAAACGGCTGGGTCACGCTCGACCTGCTCGCCCGCTATCGCCTCACCGACAAGGCGACGGCGGGTCTCAACGTGACCAACGTGTTCGACCGCAGCTATTTCGCCTCGCTCAACACCGGCCCGGGCGGCTTCTACGCCACACCGCGTCGCGTGATGGGCAATATCCGCGTCAACTTCTGATCGACCGCGGCGGCGCACAGGATCGTTAAAGGTCCGAAACGACCTTGTGCGCCGAGGATATTGCGCTAATGCGACTTGATATCGATATCGGTCTGGGGATTTCGTGGATATCCGTCGTTTCGCATTACTGGCCTGCGCGTCGCTGTTCCCGTCACTGGCCCAGGCGCAGGCCGCCCCGGAGGCCCCGGCCGACGACGTGATCGTCACCGGCCGGGCGCAACGGCTGTACCGCACCGACACCACCACCATCGGCAAGGGCGTCGACGACCCGCTCGACATTCCGCAGGCGGTGCAGGTCATCAACGCCGACCTGTTCACCGATCAGGGCGCGCGCGACGCCACCGATATCTATCGCAACATCTCGGGCGTCAGTTTCTTCAGTTACTCGGGCGTCACCTTCCGCGGCTTCCGCCAGGACCAGTCCTTCTACGACGGGATGCGCGGCAATCCGTTCATCGGCTTTTCGGTGCCGAAACTGTTCAACATCGACCGGGTAGAGGTGCTCAAGGGGCCGGCCGGCCTGTTCTTCGGCCCCGGCTCGCCGGGCGGGATCATCAATTACGTGTCGAAGACCCCCGCCGACCGCAGCGCGCTGCGCACCGTCGTCACCGGCGGTACGTACGATCGCATCGGCATTTCGTCGGAAGCGACCGGGCCGGTCGATGCCGGCCATATCGTCAGCTATCGCGTCGCCGGCTTCTACGAATCGATGGACCCGTATCGCCGCAATACGCAGAACAAGGCGTTGATCGGCGACGGCGGCCTGACGGTCCGCACCAATGCCGACGGTACGCTGACGGTACAGGCGACCGTCTACGACAATGCATCGCAGGGCAATCGCCTGCGCGGCGTGCCGACCGACGACGCCGGCAACTTCCTGACCGACATCCGCTGGAACGCGAACGAGCCCACCGACTTCCTGCACCTCACCGCGCACGCCTATCAGGCGCGTTATGCCACCGCGATCGGCGATGCGGTCCACTTCGACGCCGGCGTGCGCCGGGTCACCGCGACCGAGACGCAGCAATATCACGAGGCGCGCGGCTTCGTGACCGGCAGCAGGGATCTGATCGCCCGCGAGTTCCGCGACCAGATCCGCGGCGTCGATTCGCTCGCTTTCTCCGCCAACCTCACCGCCCGCGTGACCCTCCTCGGCATGGCGCATACGCTCCAGACCGGCGCCGACTGGTATGACGAATCGAGCATCCTCAAGTCGCGCATCCTGCGCGCCGGCGTGACCCCACTCAGCCTTGCCAAGCCGGTCTATACGCGCTCGGCGCGCGACGTCGCCCGCGCCGCGGCGCTGCCCTTCGTGGTCACCGATACGCGCGCCCGGCGGCAGGGCGCCTATCTGCAGGACCGGATCGCGATCACCGACAGCGTCCTGCTGGTCGGTGGGCTGCGCTACGACCGGTTCGCGGACCGGGTGATCCGCGGCGCATCGTACAAGGACGACGATATCACGCTGCGCACCGGCGCGATCTACAAGCCGCGCAAGGACATGTCGCTCTATCTCAGCTGGTCGCAGAGCTTCGAGCCGCAGGCCGCCGCCAGCCAGGATGCCGATGCCGGCGGCCCCTTCGCCCCCGTCACCGGCGACCAGGTCGAAGGCGGCGTGAAGACCGACCTCTTCGATGGCCGCGTCCAGGCCAATCTCGCCGCCTATCGGATCGTCCGGCGCAACATCCTGCAAATCGACGGCAGCCTGCCGCCGCTCAACGGCCAGGATCAGCTGCGCCCGATCGGCGCGGTGACCAGCAAGGGATTCGAGATCGACCTGTCGACCGATATCACGCCGGAATGGGTGGTGCTGGCCAATTACGGCTATAACGATGCGCGGATCACCGGCACCATCCCCGGACGCACGGTGACCAACGCGGTCGGCGACCGGTTCGCCAATGCGCCGCGGCACAAGCTCGGATTCTGGACGCGCTACCAGATCGCGCCGGTCGATGCCGCGGTGGCGTTCGGCGGCGAATATGTGTCGCGTCGGCGCAGCCTGTCGGGCCAGACCGTGCAGCCCTATACGATCTTCGACGCCTCGATCACCAAGGGGCTGGGCGTCGCCGAACTGATGCTGCGCGTCGACAATATCTTCGACCGCGTCTACGCCGCCTCGGGCTTTACCGCGCAGAGCGGCCATTTCCCGGGCGCGCCGCGCACGATGTTCGCGGAACTGCGCTTCCGGCTTTGACCATCGCCTAAATCGCCCCCGTCCCGATATGGGTCACACGGCCCCGGCACAAGCGGCGGCCGCCGAGAGCCGGTGTCACGAGGCCATTGCGACGGAAAAAAATCATTTTTACCGGCGCACATAGACGAGCGCGGCATAAATCGGACAGTATACGAACCACGTAACCCTGCCGCCTGGTTCTGGCAGGACAAGTGGATCATATCGGCATGAACAAGCAAAGTCCGGCTGACGCGGCCGGGAAGGAACGGCGGTCCGGCAGGCGGCTGCGCGGCGCGGTGATCCACCAGCTCGGCAGGGCGATCCTCGCCGGCGACCATCTGCCCGGCACGATCCTGTCGGGCGAGATCGCGCATGCCAATGCGCTCGGCGTATCGCGCGGCGCCTATCGCGAGGCGATCCAGGGACTGATCGCCAAGGGTATGGTCGAAAGCCGGCCGAAGACGGGAACGCGCGTGCTGCCGCGGCAGCGCTGGAACATCCTCGACCCCGACGTGCTCGCCTGGGCGTTCGCCGGCGTTCCCGATATCCGGCTGTTGCGCAGCCTGTTCGAGTTGCGCTCGGCGATCGAGCCGTACGCGGTCCGGCTCGCGGCGGAGCGGCGCAGCGACGCCGATCTGGCGATGATGCGCGAGGCGCTCGCCACGATGGAACGGCTGACGCTGGCGACCGATGGCGGCCTCGCGGCGGACCGCACCTTCCACGAAGCGATCCTGTCCGCCTCGCAGAACGACGCGTTGATCGCGCTGAGTTCGAGCATCGCCGCCGGGGTGGAATGGACGACGCGGTTCAAGCAGCGCGACCGCGCGCTGCCGCGCGACCCCCTGCCCGATCACCGCCGCGTCTATGACGCGATCGCGGCGGGCGACCCCGATGCCGCCGCCGCGGCGATGACGGTGCTCATCAAGCTCGCGCTCGACGACACCTGGTTCGGCATGGGCGGCATGGTCGCATTCTGAGCGCGACGCGCCGCCCGGCGATCATTTGCCGGCGGGCGTCGGACCGGGATAGGCGACCCCGAGCTGCTCGAGATAGGTCGGGTAGCGGGCGGGATCGTAATAGCGCTTTTCCATCGCCGGGCGCAGGTCGGCCATCAGGGCTTCGTTGCGGTGGATCGCGGGCCGGTCGTCGGGCGCGAGCACCGGGTCGTAATGGTCCGCCTTCTGCTGCACGTCGGTGAAATAGCGTTTGGCGTCCGCGACCAGCTGCGGCGTGGTCATCAGGTCGAGCACGGTCATCGCCACCGCCTTCGCCCCGACCACCGCGCCCTTGTGCGCGATCGGCGTCGCCATCGCCATCGCCGCGGTCGCATGGTGGAAGATGATGTTGGGGACGTTCGAGGGATAGCCGATCGTGATCGTCGGCACCGTCCACATCACGTCGCCGATATCGTCCGACGCGCCGATGCTCGCGCCGCCGCGCGTCTCGGGGGTCGACAGCGGCGCGACCGTCGTCGCCAGCGGCTGGAGCCTGAAGCCGTTGGCGGTCTGGATCGATCGGGCGAACGCCTGATCGGCGGCGCTCCACTGCGGCATGCCGACCGCGCGGATATTGGCATAGGCCGCCTCGGCGAGCGGCTTGTTGCCGAAATTGGGTGCGGCATAGCCGAGCAACTGCCGCGTCACCGTGGTGCCGGTCGCCTTCGCCGCCGCCTCGGCGATCTCGTTGCCGGTGTCGTAGAGCGTGCGGACCGCGGCGAAATCCTTGTCGCGGAAATAATACCAGTTGGAGGCGAGCGCCGGCACGACATTGGGCTGGCCGCCGCCATTGCCGATCACGTCGTGCGACCGCTGGCTGACCGGCAGATGCTCGCGGCGGAAATTCCATGCGAGGTCCATCATCTCGACCGCGTCGAGCGCGCTGCGCCCTTCCCAGGGCATCGCCGCGGCATGCGCGGTCTTGCCGTGAAACGTATATTCGACCGACACCATCGCGTTCATGCCGAGATCGCCATAACCCGTCCCGAACGCGGTGTTCACATGCGCGAAGATGCATGCATCGACGCCCTTGAACAGTCCGGCGCGGACGTAGAACGCCTTGGTGCCGAGCAATTCCTCGGCGACGCCCGGCCACAGCATCAACCGGCCGGGCAGATGATGTTTCTCCATCACCGCCTTCACCGCGATCGCCGCGGCGATTATCATCGGCATGCCCGAATTATGCCCCTCGCCATGGCCCGGCGCGCCGGGGGTGAGCGGCGCGAGCGTCGCGACGCCGGGCGTCTGCGACACGCCGAGCAGCCCGTCGATATCGCTGCCGAGCGCGATCAGCGGCCCGCCGCTGCCCCAGGTCGCGGTGAAGGCGGTCGGGATGCCCGCCACGCCGCGCGTCACCGTAAAGCCGTTCTTCTCGAGGATATCGGCGAGATAGGCGGAGGTGCGCACCTCCTGGAAACCGGGTTCGGCATAGCTGAAGACCTGATCGATCATCACCTGCAACGGCTTGGCCTGCGCCTCGACGCCGGCCGCCGCCTCGGCCTTGATCGCCTTGCCCGCCGCCGCCTGCGCGGCGGGGGCCTGGACGGCGAGCGCGAGGCCGACGAGCGCATGGACGGCGGTCATCGCCCGGCTCATTGCGCAGCCGTCGTGGGGTATGCGATGCCGAGCTGGTCGAGATAGGTCGGATATTTGGCGCTGTCGTAGTAATATTTCTCCATCGCCGGCCGCATCTCCTTCATCGCCTTCTCGTTCAGCCAGATCGCCGGCTTGTCGGCG
>Ga0182214_1000019_pt1 | contig 19161 bp, 19 predicted proteins | sample G5R1MG_23_FD_128380 | JGI IMG/M metagenome (GOLD analysis project Ga0182214, IMG submission 128380) | Switchgrass phyllosphere microbial communities from Michigan, USA - G5R1_NF_03OCT2016_LD1 MG | ecosystem: Host-associated > Plants > Phyllosphere > Phylloplane/Leaf | place: USA: Michigan...
CGAAGACATGCGAAGACATGCATGTGAGAGATTAATACCTTGGATAAGTGGTATCGAGGGTGATTGTTATTTTTACTTCATGAGACATGTAGCGGAAAACGTGTGAAGAGTAATGAGCTTGGAGTCGGTCATGCCTGATCACCTAATATCTGCCATTTATCATGATGACCGATGTCCCGGGCCCCTGCAGTTAGGCAGTTGGTTAATATCAGCAACATGGACGGACCTTGCATGTGCTCTGTCAAACGTCATGCGGGGTGCTGCTGTACGTCCCATATATGTAGGAACGGTTCCAAAATACCCCACTCGATTTCGCTTAAGCACGTCTGAAGTGTGGCGTAATTTGATAGCAACAGAGTTTGCATCACTTACTGTTGATACGGTAAAGGATACCGTATAGGTACGATCGTACGGACGGTATGGAGGTTGAGTCAACTAGTCAAAGCAGAATGTATGAAGTGGACTGGATTCAAGACTATCGTACATCGGATGGAAGCCTTATATAGACAATCGTAGATGGGACTGCCGACGCTCCGCTTGCGATCACGTGACCACGTGTATACTAACATCGGGATCCTACGCGTCACGTGACCTTGTGGACTTTTTAGACGGGAGCGTGCGGACTGTCGGTTCGAGCCGCAGTTGCAACACTTACGCTGTCAACCATTGTTGCAGTTCTTATAATATGGCCACAAAAAGAGGCATCGGTCGTCTCCCATGTACTCAATTCTACCGCAAGAGTCAACCGTATCTTGACCAAATAATAGTGCTAAAACGCGAAAACAGAGAGGAAAGACCTCGGCCTCCTAAACTGGACTTATCAATTGAGCTTTACATAATTTCCTGTGGTATGTTAGCGACATCGTAAGATCGATTAACTCCATGTCCAAACAAACCTGGAAATTGCCCCTGCTTCCCTCGCACCTTGCCAATCCACCACTCATTATCATTTTGTGTTCGTGATACGATTTCAATCACATCACCTGCCACAAAACTCAAATCGCCTTCAGCTTGAGCCTCATAGTCGAACAGAGCTGTCACTCTCTCCATGGCAGGTATGCCGCTAAGTCGCGACGGTTTCGGCTTAGGCGGAGGGGGTGCAGCGCCCTTTGCCTTGGCAACGGACCCCCAAGAGCCAGACGAAAGCGTGGGTGATTTGACGTCTCCGACAGCAGCAACTGCACCAGAAGGCCCAGGACTGTAAGGAGGTGGTGGCGTTTCGGTTTCAGATGATGTCGATACTCTCCCCCCTTTTGCTTCCAACGCCTTCACTGCGTATTTAGATTGCCCAGGTTTCGCGCCTGCCGGACGAGTGCCAGTTGTCTTGAATTTTATTATGGATAATTGTTCGACCTGGTCCGGGGCGCTACCTCTCTTCTTCGCGTACGCCGCTTCGATGTCTAATGTCAGCTCAAAGTAACCAATGTCGAGCCGTTGCATGCGCTCGTGAAGTGTATAAAAGACGTTCAGTTGCATGTAATAGAAGGATTGGAAGAGAGGCTTTATGAATTCACGTTCCAGCATGAACAGCTTTGGCAGCTCATCCTTAAGCAGGTCGTTGAAGTAGTTGTAGTCTTGAGTTGCCTGCTCCACATCCGCTTCGGCACGGTACGTAGCCTTTTCGTCTTTCAAAGTCTTATCCTTCTTATCCTGAAGCTTCTTCAGCGTGGCGCGATGACGATCGTAATCCAGTTGCTTGTGGTCGCGTTTGCCCGCAATCTTCCGTACAGCCTTGATGATATCTAAAAGCTCATTTGCTGGGCGAATAACCCGCGACTCGATCATTTCCAGTTCCGGCTTCAGCGTTTCTTGTAGCTCTTTAACTACACTTTCGTACTGGTTACAGGCTTCTATGCCGGCGGTATTGCCTTCGTCGAGGAAAGAGCTAGGGTCTGACATGCGTCCGGATATCGGCTTGTAGATATCGGCGACTGCTTTTGAGAACTCGATTTGGTGCGACAGCATGCCTAAAGTACAGTTAGACCTGAATGTATTCCTGCAATGTACACATACCATTTATAGCATCGAAATACCTGGCATGTGTGAGCATGTTCAGTCGAGCAGGGTTTGGGCGGGCGTGTACTTCTTTGACTCCTCGTGCAGCTTCTTCGTCTCCTTCTCCAGTTCGTCGAACCGGCGCTCAGCATCAAGATAGATGGCATCCTTTGTGACTTCACCCTAGGAGACTTATTAGGGCTGCTATTCCCTGGAAGCCGTCGCATGCGCGTATGGGCGTGTATGGAGGGGAGGAGAACTTGCAATATTGAATTTCTGCTTAATCGTTTGTGGGACGCGAACGACTCCTTTGGATAATCCCTTGAAAGACATGGCAGATGTATAGTATTGAGTATGAAGAGTTGCGAAATAGCAGAGTGACCAGGGGAAGACGATGACGCAGTTTCCCAAGCCAGGTCGCGGAGGCTGCCCACTATGCACGTGACCTGCAGCGCTAGTCTCTGACTGCGCCATACGCATGCGTACATCGCTGACAGGCCAAGCCCGAGCTATACTCAACGGAGAGGCCAAGTGTATACAAAATAAGCAGGGATCAATGCGTGTATGCGTATGGCTTCTAGCAGAAGTCCTGAGGTAAAAGCTGGTCTTTGTCTAGAATTGGGACGTTGCACTATGTGTAAGGCGTAATGTATTACAAAGAACTAGTAGTCATATCACCATCAACGTCTGAAGGCGCGTGATCTCCAAATGACCGAATCAGTGTACCAGAAGTTTGTACAACTCCAGCCAGGTTACATATGTAGTGCTCTTCACTCACTCAGTGCTGGCTCCACTCGATCGTATTCAGATCGACTCCCTCCTGCACCAGCTCCCACAGTGGGCTCAGTTCTCGCAAGAATGTCACCCGCTCCTGGACCGCCTTCAGGACGTAGTCAATCTCAGAATCTGTTGTGAAACGACCAATACCGAAGCGAATACTGCTGTGGGCGCTCTCATCACTGCTGCCAAGAGCCCGTAGGACGTAGCTAGGTTCCAGGGACGCAGATGTGCAAGCACTACCAGATGACAGGGCAATGTCCTTGAGTGCCATGAGTAGTGACTCGCCCTCGACATAGGCAAATGAGACGTTAACACATCCAGGATAATGTCGGTCTCTATCGCCATTGAGCGTAGTGTGTTCGAGCGACAGCAAGCCTCTAAGAAGACGATTTGATAATGATGTGATACGCTTTGTATCGTACTGCATCTCGTTAGCAGAATCCAGGCAGATAAATCGCAGAACAGCAAGAGACGTGACAAGTACTCATAACCCCTGCACTGTTGTCAACATGGCGCGTTGACGGCCGAGACCGTCTAACACTCTGAAAGCCATGCATGTCGGAAGCAAATAATCATAGTGAACTCGAAGGAAGTTATGGAACATACGTACCGTCATCTCCTCGTTGCATATCCGGGCCGCTTCGCCCATGCCAATGGCTAGGGGGGGTGCGAGAGTTCCACTCCGCAGTCCACGCTCCTGGCCACCGCCGCTGATAATGGGATCGATTCTGACCCGGGGCCTACGGCGTACATAGCATGCGCCGACGCCCTTGGGTCCGTAGATCTTATGACCTGATATCGACATCAAGTCGACGTTCATCTTGTTGACATCAAGGGGTATCTTGCCCACTGCCTGCGCCGCATCAGTGTGAAAGGCAATCTTGTTGGATCGACAGAGCCTTCCAATCTCTTCTACAGGTTGCACGACACCAATCTCGTTGTTGACAGTCATGATACTGACAATGGCTGTGTCTGGCCGGATCGCAGCTTCGAGTTGAGCCATATCGATGAGACCGTTGCTCTGTACTGGCAGGTAAGTAACGGAGAAGCCTTCATCTTGGAGATGTCTACAACTGTCTAAAACACACTTGTGCTCGGTCTGGGCTGTGATGATGTGTTTTTTCTTGCCCGAACGGCCAAAGAAGCGCATAACGCCCTTGATGCTCATGTTATTGCTTTCAGTGGCGCCACTCGTGAAAATGATTTCTTTCGGGTCAGCACCAATGAGATCGGCAATATGTTTTCGCGCATCCTCGACAGCCTTGTCTGTTTCCCAGCCGTAGGCATGCGTCCGCGAGTGGGGGTTACCGTACATGCCGGTCATGTATGGCAGCATGGCATCTACTACGCGCGGGTCCATTGGCGTGGTAGCCTGCATGTCTAGATAAATAGGTCGTGAGCCTTGGTCCATAACCGTGGCTTGCTTAAGTATGCCTGCGCTCGGTCAGCTTCTACGGCCGGGGGCAAAATTGGGGCAAAGGTTACCAGCCGTTGGGCTCATCATGACATCCCCACTCATGCCTGTTGTTGGCATCGTCGCATCCTCTGCTCGTTCCCCCGTTTGTTGCAAATAAGATTTCTGGTCTAGCTTCGTCGTTGATTCGACGTTCAATGAAGCATGGGCAGTCTGCGAGGACGATACATAGCTTCTGCGTTCAGAAACAACGCAGGGGACGCGTGTGAATGCAGAGGATGGATAGCGACGAGAAGCAACGCGGAGGGCCTGCCTACCAACGGTGGGTACAATATGCGACATGATGAAAAAAATGTGGTGGAAATGACAAGGACTGCATGAGGCGACTGTTGCAAAGAGGAGCTTTCGCTAAGAAAAGTTTAGTCAGTATGGTCACGTGTATAGAACGTGATCCATGGCGACACAGATCACGACTCTACAGCGAGCTCTGCAGCTGAGTAGACATGAAAATAACAAAAATAACACCAAATTTCTTCATAATATAGTTGTGTCTGTCTACGGTCTTTTTTTTTGTAATTCCAAAAGTGGTGCACAAGGATGAGATGCCACGTGATAGCGCCCGGATTCCCCGCGCCAGGCAATGCGTTGCCTTACAGTAACCATTGACGTCACTTAACAAGCTACTGAAAATCCCCGGTGATATTCAATACTGTTTCAGCATACCTCTGAACGGCCTGTATATTGGCAAGCTTTGACCTGCTAAAATCTGCTGTGATCAACCCTCTACGTCGTCCTGGTACGGGAGCATGCCGGTGCCGGAAAAAGTGCTCAATTGGCTGTACAGTGTTTTAACCAGCGTATTTCCCACTTCGCCCCAATACCGTCTACAATATTCAGACCCTCATAAGACAGTAGGAATACACGGACGTGAATCGTACATATACCGACGCCAGTGAGCTTTTGGCTCGGTTTCCCAGCCTCCAAGCGCGTACTGAGATCTATACCTACGAAAATGGTTCCTCTGTTCTCCTTCTCCAAATCGCAGGAACGCTTCCTGTGTAAGAACTGCGGCAAGCTCGAATTGTAGTGACGCTGATGGAAATAGCAACTTCCGAGGAACCACATACAACTATCCCCTCGCCATTTGGATACCGCATCTGTACCCTCATGAATCTCCCATGGTATACATAACGCCATCCTTGGACATGGTGCTGAGGCCTGGGCAGCATGTGAGCGGAGACGGCAGAGTGTACCATCCCTATCTCGCGCAATGGGCGCAGTACTGGGACGTAAGTGCCAAAGCTACGTGGAGCAGCAGATGGCGCGCAGGACGCATGCCCTAACTCTTCCGCAGAAATCCAGTTTGTTCGATTTGGTGGCTGTTCTGCGGGGTGTCTTTGCGAAGGAACCGCCAGTACGATCAAAGCAGCAGCAGCAGCATAGACACCAGGCTCCGCAACCAGTGCCCCCTCCACTGCCCCCTCCACCTCCTTTAAAACACCCATCCGCATTGCCTACTCCGCCCGTTCCACCTCCAAAGCCCCCGAAGCCTGGCAGGCAAAGCCTACCAAGCCCCCCGCAGCCGCAGCACCATCGCTACTCACAGCTACCGTCGCTCCCGCCACACTCGCCTCCGCTCATGGCCTCGGAACAGCAACACCAATCTTCGGGCTTCACTCATAGTGCGTCAACCAGTTGGCAGCAGCAGCCCAGACCACATTTGCAGGTCTCAGGACACATGACGGGGACTTCTCAGCCGTTCCCAAATGCGCCTCCACCGCAGGAGTACCCTCGATCATCTCAAGGATACTTGCCTCCGCTGAACGCCCATTACCAGCACCAGATACGCCCTCCACAAGCCCCAACCGCCCGAAATCCTCCCATAGACCTGCTCGACGACTCCCTCGAAGTAATCCTCCCCTCTCAGTCCGGCAAACACGCCGCCATCCCAGTGCCACCTGTTCCTCCAAACCCCGAAAAAGACGCCCTCCTCCGTACTCTCAGCCAATCATTAGTCTCGCAAATCCATCAAACAGTATCCTCTAATATGTCCGCTCTAGGTCCACTGCAGGCCCAGCATGACGCTCTACAGACAGCGCATGCACGACTCCAGGGCGAGCTGGGCGAGCTGCAGCAATTAGACGCTGCGCTTGCAGCCAACGAGCAAGTGTTAAACGGGGCTATGGTTGAAGCAGACCGTGTAATGAAAGATGCGAGACAGAGGAAAGTGCCAGATGTCGATGATGTACTGGTTGCGCCCACAATGGTGGGTGGACAGTTGTATACACTTGCGGCCGAGGAACAAGGGATTTCGGATGCAATCTTTGTCTTGGGTCGCGCACTAGACAAGGGGCGGGTCAGGCCAGAAGTTTTCGTCAAGGTACGCTATTTTCTACATCGATCTCAGGTTGCATCTGGGAATGAGTGGGCTGACGCGCGTGCATAGCAAACGAGGAGTCTTGCGCGTGAACAATTTCTGAAAAAGGCTCTGATCAGGAAAATCGCGGTAGGGATGGCTCTGGACGAGTATCAAATGCGCTGATCGAAACGGGACGTTGAGGCTCGACTATGAAACTCATGCTTTACTCAATACTACTCAGTGCAAAGTACAGAGCATTGTCTATGCATGAAGCTTATTCGCTGCAAACCAATACTCGTATCCTTTTCAGTTCTTATTATGTATGGTTGGGCAGAAGAGAATTATATACCAAAGGCGGTTTATATGTCTTCTCCCGGGTCGCAATGTCTTCTGAACTGCCGTGTACCTCCCTAAGCATACCTTGCTGCCTGCCCCTTCTCACCGCTGGGCCCCGCTGGTGCTATGGCCATCGCAGAAGTTTCGACAGGCGTTCCAGCATGATACTGTGCTGGTGGCATATGCATAGCTTGGCCATTGTTCTGCATTCCCATAGGATGCATACCCTGCCCCTGTTGGCCCGATCCCTGATGGTATATCGGCTGCGCAGTTGCACCATGACCCATCCGTTGCTGTGGCAGATGCGCCTGTCCTGGCGGCGGCAAAATTGCTCCATTCACAATCATTGTTTGGACTATTCCCGCAGCCAATTTCTCGGCATCTTTGCTGACTTTGGTCCGATTGTAGTAATGCGTGTCCACGCATGCCCAAACGAATAGCGTGAAGTGCAATACGAGACACAAAAACTGACACACCACGCCCGTAAGCGCGACATGCAGACGGTGCGCCTTGGAATGCCACAATGCGTTGAGCTCGGCATCTTGTTCGGCGCAGGTCGTGCTGTCAAAAGAGGAGGAAGAATAGCTATAGCCGGAACAGCTACGTTGCGAGGCATAGTCGGGGTCTGAGCTTTGTAGCCAGACCCAAGTGTTGTTCTCCGCGAGGAAGTAGCCAGAGGATGAAGACGAGGGAATTTTTTCACTGTTAATAGCTCCGTATTGTCCGAATTGGATGATAGAGTACAAGCCGAGCATGGCGAACAAGATGGTGACGATGTAGGCCAGCCATAGCAGCAGATCCATAGAAACGCGTACACCGGGATGCACGGCACGTTTGCGGCCGACGAAAACGAGTATGCAGATGGCACTCCATATTATACTGATGGTGAAGGTGATTAAGCAGGGCCAAGTGTATCCAGTGGAATCAGAAAAGTACAAGATATCGGAGAAGCGGGTCTTGGCGCGGATCCAGCCAAAACAACCGATGCCGATGATTCCTGCGATAATGAGGAGGGCATAAAGCCCTGCCTTGAACTTCCAGTAGCGGTCGGCCGCGTTGAGTTTCTCGTTTAGAGTCAGGGGCGAGGAGGCATCAGTGGCTGCGGGGGTACCGTGTTCGAGTGCTGGAGCATGTACGCCATTGGGGGCGTCGGGAAGATTTGCACTGGCGGGTCGCGGAGCGTTTTGTTGTGGTGCTGATGCTTCTGACGTGGGTACTGGTGGCAGATTGGTTGCGCTTGTCGACGTGTGCGCGTGCGCTACATTCTGTGGTGTTGACATTATGTAAGACTAGATCAGATGACGCGAGTAAATGAGCGAGTGGATGCGCAAAACTTCGCGCACGTGCAGCAACGAAAGTCGCAAGAACGAAAGTGGACGGAGGAAGAATCAGGAGAAGACACGAACGAAAGAAAAAGAGGCGCAAGCCATTGTGCGGCATAACAACTGTGCCCCGTGACAACACGGCTGGTTGCCTGACTCCAACCTAACCAGCTGCTAGCGCTTGGTTCATCGGAAATGCTTAATCTAGATACTAAGTCATGGTACATCGTGGCGTTCTATATCCCGATCTGTGCATGCTGGCGGTATAGTAGTTAGCATGTACTGTTAAGGCAGCATGGCTCTGAGATTTGACTACAACCCACAACCAACCGCCAACCTAATAGGTACTCCTCGACTGCGAATCACCCGATGTTGTAGATACGCAAGGAAGTATCATCACTAGCGACAGCAAGCTGCTGTCCATGTCCTTGCGTCGGTCTCCAAACCACCTGGTTAACTGACTTTGCTGGGAGCAAATCTGATTCGACTGCGTGGGTCTCAACGTTGTCGAGTGCATCCGACCGTGTGCATCCCACACACACGTCACCGGCCTCTGTCCCAAAAGCGAACTGAACCTTTGTGTCTGGGAGGACTTTTTGGTTGCAGGCTACAGCAGTTACGGCCGCTGTTGCTGAGACGGTAGCTTTGAGCAACACCTCCGTCTCGGCCACTTGCCAGATCTTGACGTTCTTATCTCGGCCTGCTGTGAAAAACGTCGGCTGCTCCAGTGGCGCCCAAGAGGCTCCCAAAATCATACGTGTATGTCCTTTGGGATTCGAATACTTAAGCTGGTACGATGACGATTCCGTGTTTCGCTCCCATACAACCCACTGTCTGTCTCGCCCAACACTGAGCAGATATTTGTCATCCGAGGAGAACTGCAGGCTTGTAACAGTGAGTGAGTGCGCCTTGAGAGCAGGTTTGACCTCAAGCCAGTCCTTCGTGTCATAGAGACGAACCACAGCGTGGTCAACGGAGCTTGCGCGGCATGCTGTTGCAACGAGACCACCGTCCTTGCTCACAGCTGCAGCAGATATCTCGTATCCATGACCATAGAGCTTCTCTGTTTCTGGCCAAAGCAGATGACGTGCCAGATGATCCTCGAATGGTGGATGGTTGAAGTCGAGGGTAGACTTGCGGAGCACTGATGCCGGATCAACTGCATCACGCTCATCTTCTTCATCGTTTCGAACTGGCTCATCATCGCCGACAGCTTGGATGGCCTTGTTGGACAATCCAAGGACCGGGATGTTTGCGGCATCAGGCAGGTCGACAGAGGGTGAAGTCTTGATGTCGCATAGCTTTTCAAGCATTTCGGCTACGCCTTTTGGTTCGTCAAAAATCCTTAGCAACTTCTCATCGGCGCCCGAGATGAATTGGGTGTTGGTGATTGCATCAACACAATTAAGGTCATAGCCGTGAATTTGAGGTCGCGAGAACTCGTGCCATGACGATGGTGCTCCATTTCTCTGCCATTGGGAGTAGAGTCTTGTCGTCTGATCTGTACTTGTCGTGAGGAGGTAAGATCCATCTCTCGACCAGCTCACACCTCGGACCTCGCGTACATGGCCCGTGATGGCCACCTGTTGTGTCCAAATATCCCCTGAATCTGAGTACGTCCATTTTCTCCAGCTGCCAGTACGACCAAGCGACACAACAGAGTTGCCGTCAGGCGACCATAGCCCGATCCAGAAGCCGCCTGCGCTACCTGTAGCGCTTGTCGAGCCTTTCTGCGCACTGATCTCGCCGAGTCTAGTAATACATATCCAGACACCAGAGCTAACGTCAGATTCCCATATGGCAAGCGAGTTGTCCTCAGACGTGGTGAGCAGCTGCAGTTTGCCCCCTCTACGCCGCCAGGAAGCTTGGTAGACCCAGTCTTCATGTCCGAGGAGCAACGCCTCGAAAGTCACAGAATACTTGGAAACCGGTGTACTGAACCAGTGAGGCTTGTTGGAAAGCGACTTGCCCATACCGCCCAAAGCAGGATCGTTTAGAGCACTACTCGCGGTTGGCAATTCTTCCCCGCTGTGCAGCCTCCACAGACGAATGTATTTGTCCTGGCTAGCTGATGCAAGGATCAAGTCACTTGTCCCTTCAGACGTCTCTCGCGTGAATTCAAGGGCTCGGATCCATCCCTCATGGCCCGTTAGTGTGGCACGAAGTTGAAACCCGTCCTCTGTCGATACGAATATTTGAATGATGCTGCGAGTGCCAGCAACCGCTAGGACTGTAGCGTTTTCGTCTAATGCTGAGAGGGCAAGGGCCAACGGGAAGTATCTGGGTGCCAACGTGATGGTCTGGGTTAGCTTGACCTCTATCGACGAGAAGTCGTGATTGTGGGCAAGGTGCCAGATCTTGACCGTGCCATCGGATGATCCTGTTGCGAACACGGCTGAATCTTGCAGTGTAGCGATTCTCGTGATGGGGCCGTTATGGTCGATGATGGTGCGTACACATTCGAATGCACTGCACTTGGATTGATAACTGCGCCAGATGCAGATGGTGTTGTCTGCAGATCCGCTAATCAGGATAGAGACGTCCGGAAATTGTGTGGGATAAAACTTGACGGCATTCACAGCTTTGGTATGGCCACTCAGAACGGCCTGGACTCCATGGAGACGGCCATCCTGTGCTGGTCAGTAAGCCTACTTGGCATGGTCGGTCGGGCAATCCCACCTGAGGATCCCAAAGCGCGACACCGTCATCGGCACCAAAAGCCAGCAGCTGCCTCCCAGCGTCATCCCAGTCGGCCGCTGCTGGATGTCGGTTCCCGCCTATGGAGATGAACTCTGAAGTTGCCTTCATTTCCTGGCGACGGTGAAATTTGCTTCCTGCTAACTAGACTCTAGCCTCGTCGGTTGTGCTGGAGGATTTCTTGTGTGCGAACATGGCCTAGCTACGGGTGACGCTTAACAAACGCTTCACGGGCCAGTTGACTGCAGCCTCAGCGTCTCCCGTAGGGAACACTTTTACCCATCGTAGACAAGGAAACCGTCCCCTGCAGCCTGCTCAAGCATTTGCAATGCCGACTATGCAAGATGACACAATCCCGCTCACCGTCGAGTTTAGGTACGATTCCCTCGACTGTGCGAACTTCGCAAGCTCACGTGTCGTACATGTAGCGGCGGGCTGGAAATTCTGTTTGCCAACCAGAAGAAGTGTTCCCTGGCCATGCCGTCACAAGACGAGACTGGGAAGCCGGCCAATGTCGCATTCCTCGTACGGCACCTCTGTGACAAGGTTATGAAAGACGCTCGGAAAGAGTTGTTCGTCTTGGACGGCACGGTGTAGGCAAAATGCGGGAGAATGCTTGGCCTGCGCTGACGTGAAGAACAGGCGCCCTGGGATTTTGGTGCTGATCAACGAAGCGGATTGGGAGCTGGAGGGAGAGGATCAGTACGAGCTCCAAAAAGGCGACCATGTTATGTTTGTTTCCACCTTGCACGGCGGCTAAGCATCCCACGGATAAGCCGAATAATTCACCACATGTTTGCCCGTGTTCCGTGCTTCGTGGCGGTCGTCGAGCTGCGGCCAAGACATTGGGCACGTGCTAGCGCGTGACGATAACGCGAAAGGCCGCGTCGGCTGCCACGATGCTCTTATCCAACGCATCCGAGCCTTGAACGCCAACACACGTGGTGAGCCTGTCCTTGTATGCGCGACCGCAATGTCCTCATCCGAAGACGACCTGCAGCTCGCGATAGCATTGTCTTTGCAAGGCCACCGCCCGTCGACCGTCTCTTGGGGCTCTGGTGCTCGGGGCACAGCCGTAGACCCTGCTTCCGACACCGAGGACGAGGACGATGATGAGCGCCTTCGACAAGCAATTGCCCTTTCTTTGGCAGAACCGAGGCGCGCTGGTACCGCACATTCTCCTCCTGCTGATGCTGCTGTGACAAGGACGGGCCAACAAGGCGATGGAACCACGGCGGTTCCAACGCCTTCGACATTGACTGGCGGTGCACAGATGGGCCTCGGCGGGATCGATCGCAGAGCCATGGAACAAGAACGCCTGATAAGGCTCGGCAAACGAAAACGCGATCCAGCACCCGAACAGCCGTTGAAGCGCGCCACAAACACTCGGAGCGCAGCAGAACCGCAACACAATAGCCAGACCACGGCGACGCAGGCTGCGTCACTACAGTACCCTCAAGGAGTGATCAAACGCACATTTGCGGAAAAACACTCTCGTACGAATGATATCACGATCGAGGAGCTCCTAGAAGCTCCCGGGGTACATACCGCAGTCATCAGCTCTTTCCAGTGGGAGGCCGAATGGCTGCATGAGAAACTCAATCCTATCAAGGTCAAGCAGATCTGGATCATGAATGCGAAACCAAAAGACGTTCAAGAGAGATGGCTCAGGGAATTAGAAGAGAACGGGGTTCCAAATCTAAAAGTTCACTTCCCACCCATGAATGGCATGATTCAGAACATGCATAGCAAGTTCCTTCTACTTTTCGGAAAAGACAAGCTTCGATTGGCAGTCACAACTGCCAATATGATACGGACCGATTGGGGTGAGGTTGCAAACGATTGGCAGCCGGGTGTCATGGAGAATTCCGTGTTTGTCATCGATCTCCCGCGGCTCAAGAGTGATATTCCCGACAACGCAACGAAACTCACCAAGTTTGGGCAGGAGCTGGTATATTTTCTGGAGCAACAGAAGGTAGGACCCGACGTTATTAATAGCGTATTACGGTTCAACTTTGCACAGACTAATCACCTTGCTTTTGTCCATTCTATGTAAGTCTTTCTATCCTTGACACGCAAATCATAGTCTCTAATCGACGGTATTCAGTGGAGGTGCAGACCGTTCGCAAGTGCATCATCCCACAGGCTTACCGGGGCTTGCACGCGCTGTGAGGGACTTGCATCTCGACGGCGTTGAACACATGGAGATTGACTACGCAGCATCATCACTCGGTGCGGTCAACGACACTTTTCTCCATCGCATTCACCTTGCTGTGCGTGGGATTGATTTCGATGCTAGGACTCCGCCAAGCGGCATTCGCAAGGACTTTCGCATATACTTCCCCACAAAGGACACTGTTGAACAAAGCACTGGGGGGCCAGATTGCGCTGGCATGGTATCGCTCGCACCGTCGTATTACAAGGCGTCGACGTTTCCCAAGGAGTGTCTTCGTGACTACGACTCGACACGCCGCGGCATGCTGTCACATAACAAACTCTTGTTTGCCCGGGGGCGCAAGCGTGATGGCAAGCCTGTTGCCTGGGTGTATGTTGGATCGGCAAACATGTCTGAATCGGCTTGGGGGGGCCAGAAGGTGTTAAAAAGTGGCAACGTGGGAAGTCTGAACATCAGGAACTGGGAGTGCGGTGTCGTCATGCCGGTACCTGTGGACGCGCTGGGCAGTCCGTCGGCGAGCGGTGGTGAGGTGCCGCCGATGAGCGTGTTTGCGAATACAGTTGAAGTCCCTTTCCATTGGCCGGGAGCTGAGTACGGTCGAAGACAGCCATGGCACTACCGAGAGAGTTGAAGGATTTCGCATGGCCAGGTGGTGCTGCGACCTGTCGATCGGGAGTCGGACCAAAGCGGCGGACACGCCTCGGAGTCCTCGGGTCAGTGGGGCGACCGGTTTGCATATCATGCCAAACCACGGAGATGGTCTGGCGCATGCCGCCGCCGCCGCCACCACGTCCTCATGCCCGAGCATCCGCTGCCCGTCCATACATGGTTCACGTCGCCTGCCCGGTCGACGGCCGACGCGGCCCATGCCAAGGAGCTTCCGTTACATCTCGTCCTGCGCATCCTGAACCACATTGACAATGTCGGGGACCTTGCGCGCCTCACGCGCGCCTCGCGTCTCATCTACTACATGACCCTACCGCGCCTCTACGAGACCGTGACGCTGCGCTCGCACGCGCAGATTCGCTTCGTCGACGGCCGGCCCGAGGGCTATGGCAGCGGCAGCCCGTTCGCCATGGGGCTCAACACGCTTGTATCGCGAAACTTTGGCGACTACGTGCGCAGCTTCCGCGTCGTAGGCACCTGGCGCGAGCACGACACGGGCGACTACCGGCAGGGTCGTGTGCCCGACAACAGCATGGTGCTACAGATTGTGCTACGCGCGGCCCTGGACCGGATGGCCGGCCTACGAGCCTTCTCGTACGTGGCCGGCCTGCGCGTCACCCGCTCTCGCCCACGCTGACGCGCACAGCTGGGAACTCAGCGTCGCGCCGCTGCAGACGGTCTACCAAAGCCTCGTCCTCCGTCCCGCGCTGGCGGCCCTTACCATCCGCTGCCAGGGCAGCCGCACCCCACGGCCCACCACCATCATCCCGCCCCTACCCCACCTCGAGACGCTGGTGGTTTACGACATCGACCCCTTATGCTACCCCGACGACTTCTCCCTGCTGATCCTCGGCTCCAAGAAGCTGCAGAATCTGAAGCTACACTGGAGCCCGCGCATGCGCGACAGCGGCGAGGAGTCCACCAACCTGCTCACCATCTTTGGTCGCTGCATGGCTGCCCGGTATGCGGTGCCCCTCAAGCGGCTGGCCGTTTACAACCTCTACACCCGGTTTCACAGTGAGGCCTTCAACGATGTCGTCGATCATATCACACAAACCGAGGTCACTGTCATCAACTCCCTAGACTCTTCGGATCCCATGACCGTCTTTCTCGACAATGTCTGGAAGGTGAACCACCGAAAGCACATACCCGTCAACCTCAAGATGCTCCGCGTAGACAACGTCGACAGCGAGGGCGCGGCTATGCTAAGCAGGTTCAGTGGGCTGGAACGCCTATACCTGGTTAGTAAGAGGCCAAACAAGCATCTGTTCAAGGCCCATAGTGCAGCTACCGTACCTTCGACGCCACTCGCGGTCACGCCAGGCGCAACCAATTCCACAGAAAGCTGCAATGGCACTCCGACTGCCACAGACCACACATTGTGCAGCTCGGCCAGCGACTACCTAGCAGCCATTCAGACACATCATCGTACAATACGTCACCTTCTGCTTTCAGACCGCTGGCAGCTGTCAGATGACGCATTCTTTAAATTATGCCAATCCTGTCCTAATCTCGAGCAGCTCGGTTTGTCGTGCCTCATGCCACCTCTCGAGTCTTTGCGACAATTCATGGCCATGTTGCCCAAGCTTTGGGCCCTACGCTTCCTCGTTGCCCCCAACACAGACCTTGCGGACAAGATGGCGAGCATAGACACCGAAATGCACAAATTCGCAGTCGCCACGGAGTTCTGGCGGCCCGAGTACAGAAATTTGAAGTACGTGAGTATGGATGATCGTCATGTGTACAAGTTGGGAGAGGTTTATTTTCCACCAAAGGCAGACGGAGAATCTTCAAACGATATGGGGAACACCATGAATGCCAGAAGATCAGGGCCCATCAGGAGAGTCGATGAAATTAATATTGAGGATATGGAGCATGTGGAGATATGGGCCATGGACACAACAGAGTTTGATCCCGCGTTTCCTTGAAACTCAGGCCTGTGCCTCTCCGAATGCATTTCTATCTTTAGGCTCGGCGTCTGGAGAGGCGTAGGCGTTTGCATGTACTCCCATCAAGCGTGTTGGCTCCTTGCCTGCTGATATAGAAATAAGACTTGTATACCTTTACTTATTTGAATCTAAACACGGTTGTCAATAAAGTAGCACTTCTTCCTTTGATATTTCAACCGTGAATGAAAACCGACCCCAAGACGGTTGTTCAGGTTATACTCAGATTGCCTGTGTCGATTGGAAGCCTCGAATCGCTACCAAGAAATCCTCCATCTACCTGGCTTGGTGGGCAGGCCATGAGTGTGTTTATACCAGCAGACGTCAGGTATCATCCATTGATCTCACATCATTTCTGCCTTGGGCAGCATCACTTATATTGTTGGCCCTCTTTCTAGACACTAGCTGCATGAATCTTTGCTCGCGAACCGCTGCACTGACCACCGAGTCCATCTGGGCGCTTCGCCGCAATGTGTATTCGGAAAAGAGGCCAGATGAGTGCAGTGCAGACTGCAGGTACTCAAATACCTCATATTACTATACGCCAAAGAGTTTGCCCAGTCATCTCGATAACTTGTTCCTCACTCCCTTTTTTTTAGCTTCCTCATTAGAGCATAGGCATACGAGATTCAAGATGCCTCAACCTCCCGGCAGTCAAGTGTCGCCCATGTCGCCAGCTTCCCATCTTACGCCCGTAACAAGCGCTCCCGAGGAACGACCACATAGTGAGCACACTTGTACACTGCTCCGTCGTTAGTGTTGACTGATGGATGGTAGTTGAATCGGAACATGTTGACAAGAGAAACTGGATTCCCTCTGCATTACGCTGGTATTTCATTCTGCTTCCGACGATCACGGCCCTAGCCTTTGGCATAGCGATAGTGGTCATGATGTGGTACTCCCAAAACCATCACGGACTTGGAGTGGATAACGGATCTTCGGCTATACTCTTCGGCTGGCGATTTACACCCACTCTCTTTGCAGTGCTCTACACGCAGCTAACGGTAATCCTATTCGACGATGCGAAGAGAACTGAACCATTCGCGCGACTCGCCCAAGCCCCATCTGAAGGTGCCAGCGCCCAGGGTACAATCCTACAGGCGCCAAGAGCGTGGTGGGCTGTCTTTTCCGATGTTATGTTCAAACGCAAGACCACGGGCAAGACGAGCTGGTGTCTACTTTGTAGTGCACTGGTCAACGTCATTGCTCTCCTCGCTATATCGCCCCTGTCTTCAGCACTTGTTACCTCCGAAGAAGTGGTGATCTCGCGATCTATCGACTGCACCCGTGTTGTACCGGATGCTAGTACTCAGCTTCCCCTGACCGCCAACCGAGAGACCTACTTCCGTACCATGGCCGCTCTCCTAAGGAATATCTCGACCTCAGCATGGGCTCACGACTCATCTGTTATCTTTCCAGTCTGGCCATCGGATGAGCGGGCGCAGTTTGGTCCCTATATCGACTCTTCTCCTGCTACCTGGACGGTCAACACCACCGCGATTCATCACAACCTTGAGTGTGAAAATATGAATCTGGTCGGCGCAGGGGATGGAAATGAAGAATTATTCTGGTGCATATGATGTCCTGGGACACGGGCCGTATAAAGGCACACAGCCTATGATAACATACTTGCTATCTTCGGACGACGGGTGCACGTACGAAATCACCCTACATCCCTCTATATCATTCGCTTACAACGGGGGATTGATATGGAGTAATAATCTGACACAAGTTCTCATAAGCAAGGCTTAGGAGTCTCCCTCCAAAGAAATGGCGATATGAAGACTATGCTGGGCTGGTTTAAAGGAATCGATGGTCAGGTCCGATGGGGTGTTGAAGTTGTCGGGAACGGGGGCACGGTTCAGTGGGTCGACGCACCGAAACAGGGTTGGCATAGTAGGGAGAAGAAACGCGCAGCGAAATGGTTGTCGCGATGGCGAAAGCATTAGGTGATTGTAAATGGCTACGTGAAGGCATCAATGTGTTGCAGCCGCTAGTTTATTAGGATATGCATATATCCAGAGTTTCGTAGTTCAGCTAGAAATGATCAGCCAATAGGTACGGGATTAAACAAGGAAATTACGGGGGAAATTGTACGACACAGGATCAGATATGAAGTTCCCACCAGTTGCGAACAGGCGCGAGTAATGCCCCTGAGAAGCAAAGGCAGTATATAAACGCGCACTACTAGACAAATTTAAAAATGTAATATTCTACAAGAACAGTACGACAAGAAGTATAAATCATGACTTCGTAAAAGAGATGCTGACCATCGAATTCGATTGGTCGGAAACCCAGCATTCAGCAAAAGATCATTTGAAGGACGTGGCAGATGGAGAGTTAACCCCGTGTGAAAAATGAATAGATTGGCCTCTGACACTGTCTACTCAACGTATCTTGGCCGAAATCGGCCTTTCCCGTCCAGTAGAAGATCCCGGAAATCGATGCGAGGAAGACATGCGCTGATTCGTGTTCGATGATGTAGCACCGGTTGCGGAATTATTCTCGGACCTGCGGTACAGATGCCAATATAACCTATGCGTTGAAGGGTTGGTGGCGGCGAGCGTGGCGTTGTGCGTGCCTCTTAGCGTTGACATACTCGTACGCAGTGACATAGACAATCTCGACCTGTGTTGTGATCTTCGGCTGGTAACCAGGGTTGACAGCAGGCGCTGGGGTGACTGCAGGAGCTTTTATTTGATAATCGTCGTGAACAGAAGCGGCGGGGGCAGAGTATTCGACGGGAGCGGCAGGTGATGCTCCGTATTCTTCCGTAGGTGCCTCTCCGCCGCAGAGGTAGTACGTCATGCTAGATGTGAGGTCGCAGCTCTTGGTGGCAATGTCGTCAGGTAAGATGTACGAAAGTTTTGCGCACGAGGCGGCATCGTGGCAAGAGAGAATAGGGCACACAGTGTTGTCGGCCGAAGCCTTGTTAGAACCGGTCTGGTCACCAACGACAAGATAGTAGCCCTCGTTCTTGGTGGGGCAGTCGTTACCCAGACAGTCGACGTAAGAGACATCTAGGTAGTTTCCGTAGTATCTAGGATCTCCCTCCTTGTTGAGGAAATATTCGAGTTGGGTGATGTCGTTGCCTTTGCACTGCTCGGTCTTGGAAATTTTGATGGAGACCCCAGTCTTCTGGCCGGGCGCAGGCTCGGCGTAGTTCTCCGCATAGGCTTCGCCTTTCTTCAGCGTCACCATGCCGTCGGCAGGGCACCCGAGGCCCTTCTCGACCGACCACAAATGAACCGGATAGTCGCATCGGTTGACGATACGAGCGTGGGGATTCCCTAGGTTACATTCTGCGTTGAGTTGGACAGCATTCCCACGTCCCGAGGCGGCCACAGAGGTGACCATTGCCGTTGCGACGGAAATGAAGGTGATGAGCTGCATTTTCCGTTCGAATGAGGTAGATACAGTTGATTAAAGTAATGATTGTAAAAGAGTTGATGGAAAGAAGGGATACTGAA
>Ga0182214_1000021_pt1 | contig 18467 bp, 24 predicted proteins | sample G5R1MG_23_FD_128380 | JGI IMG/M metagenome (GOLD analysis project Ga0182214, IMG submission 128380) | Switchgrass phyllosphere microbial communities from Michigan, USA - G5R1_NF_03OCT2016_LD1 MG | ecosystem: Host-associated > Plants > Phyllosphere > Phylloplane/Leaf | place: USA: Michigan...
CCGACACCATAGAAGCACAGGCCCGCCGGATCGAGGCGCTGGAGGGGGCGTTGAAGATCAAATAGATGGAGGATGATGTAATGAGCGATTGGCAGCCGATTGAGACGGCTCCTGAACACATTCCTATCCTGGTATGGGTTCCGGAGGAAAATCGAGGGCACGACAGCGCCGAGGTTGTGATCATCTATCGCGGCGCAGACGGCATGTCGTTTTGGACGAACGGCGGCTCAAATGGTGGTTCCGATTTGTATTTTAACAGAGCGCCCACCCACTGGCAGCCTCTCCCCGAACCCCCAGGCACTACCCCATAATCCCCATCCTTCTCGCCCTGGCCTAAAAAGGTCCCCCGGCATTCCGGGGGCCCTCCCCTCACTTCCCCGCAGCATCCAGAACGGCGGCTCGCTTAGGCGTTTCCGCCAGCGGCTGTCCGGCATATTCGCGGATACCCCAGGCGCCGCCGCCGCCCGCCGGACCTGTTGCGCTGTACAACACCATCAGGTCGCCGGTCTTATTCTGCCATCCTGCGATATATGCCCTGTACGCGTCGTACATTAGCGGCGACCGATTGACTTCCTGCACGCGAGTCCCGCCGCCAGCCGTAAAGTCGGTGACGTGCTGACCCGCCTCATAGGTGATCAGGCGGACCTTGGCTTTGTCGGCAAGTACCTTGTACTTGGCGATGTCGTTTAGCGAGTTGTCGACAGCACGGCGCACGGAGGCCATGCGGTCAGCCAGCGGTAGCGTGGCGGCTTCAGCCTTATCGTACTGGAAATATGGTGCAATGGCGAGCGCGTCGATATTGGCGACCAACCCCGGATAGGCCAGCACTTGCTCACCGACCCACGAGTTTGAGGCCTGCGTGGACGCCACACGTACCAGCGCCTGCGGCCGATCGGCGAACACCTTTGCCCAAATCGCCATCACCTCAATGGTCTTCTGACTGTACCGCTTGAGGTTCGCGCCGAAACCGTTGGTGTCTAGGCCAGCTGCCAGACCTTCGGCCTGGATCTGGTGAGAGAGCGGGAAGGCGTAGTTCCAGTTCTCGTTGCCAACCTCCACATAGACGCGATGGCCCTTGTCGAGGGTGTCATACACCAGTTGCGCCGCGCGAGTGTAATAGTTCGCGTCCGCGTTCCACGGCAGCGTTAGCCATGGGTCGGTGTCCGTCTGATTGGCCAGCGCGATCATATTTTCCAGCGCCACGCCGTCACGGCGGCGATCGGCTTGTGCGACGCTGCCTGGCAGGGTCCGGCTGCCCCAGGTCACCTTGGGCGGGTTCTGGTTAGCCGCCGACCAATCGAGAAACCGCAAAGCCTTGAACGGCTTTAGGCTGTCGAGAAGTTGCGGCTCAAATACGGCGTCACGCGCCAGTGAGGCGTTGCGGCAATCCAAGGCCTTGAGTGGGTCACCTGCCGGGACATTGGAAATGCTGATCCAGCTACGCGTATTGCCTTCGGGTGGCGGCCCGGCTGGCCAATCGAAGGTCAGCGAATGATCGCCAGTCTTGAGGTTCTTGCGGTTGCCGCCAATCCCTACGCTGCCCGAGCCGGACCAAGTGCAACGCACCGTCACGGTTTCGCCTGCGAACACGCCGGCCGGCGGGGTCATGACAATGGCATAGCTCTTGGTTGCCGGCACCGACAGCGGCATTCCCAGATTGTCGATCTGGTCTGCCGGGACCGTCTGCCAACCCGCGTTCGTGTCGACCCAACTCGACCCGGTCAGGATATTCGCGAAGGTCGCCTCGTTCGAATAATAGTCGACAGAAGCGACATTGATGCCCAGCCCATCCGTCTTGCCGCTACTGGGTGACGGCGCCACCGCCCCCTGCGTCGCGCACGCCTTCACCGTGCCGACAATAGGATCACCGCCGAACGTGGCGTTCGAACAGGTGAATTTGCCCGACAGCACACGGGTGACGAATTTACCGGCTGCGCCGTAGCGTACCTGCGTATTTGCAGGGACCGTGCACGAGCCACCCTCCTCTACACAATTCACCCAGCCTTGCACCGGCGGCAGGGCCTTGATGCGGTCGCGGCGGACCTGTTCGGCTGTCGTTGCCACTGCCTTGGCCTTGCCGAAGCAATCGGCGTTCGTGACCAGGGCGGTAGCATTATCGGCTTCCGCTTTGCTGATGTCCGTGGGGCCGCAGCCGGCGATGGTTTGACCGGAGGCAGAAGAGGCGGCGAAAGCAGTGAGCAGAACGCCCACCGCATATGCCAAGGCGATAGCTTTTTTCCTACTCACTGGATATGATCCTTTTAGAGGTGACCAATGATCATTCTGCGTTCTGTTTTTTCGGCTATTCGAAGCGCATGGTTCCCGGTCCGTCATCCGCCGACAGGGCGATGCGAAACGTGCCGAGAACCATGCGAAAGCACTGAACGGGAGTGCTTTGGATGCCATGACGCCCGGCAATATTAAGCCGGGGTCACGGTAAACCGGCGCGGTTGCGCGTACTGCCGCAGCTTTTCAGCAAGCGCGGGCGCGATCCGGAACAGGTTGTTCGAGCCGTTGGGGTGGAGGGCAAGTCCATCCGCACCATAGCTGGTATCGAAAACACCGGTCGTGTCGACGTAGTACACACGGCTCGAACCGCTTGCTGTAACGCCAGCTTGGATTGCCGAAGCTTTGGCTCCATTAAATGGTCGAAGCAGCACGATAGACGCCGACGTCGCAGCTAGGGCGCTCGAAATGAAATTGGACACAGCCGACGTGACAGTCGCGTCAGCCGCACCGCCATCGTTGGTGCCCATGTTCACGATGATTGCCGCCAAATTCGACGGGAAGGTTCGCGAAACACCCTGGTTCACCAGGCTGAACGACGAAGGCAGGACGGGAACGCCTCCGCTTCCTCCACGCGCCCAACCTTGAGCACCGAACCCGATCACGCCTACTTCGACACCCAAGCGATTGCCGAGTTCCAGTGACCATGTCGTAGCAGCATCGTTGCGATCCGTGTCGTTGGTTGCTGTTTCGTTGGTGGTCCGGACACCTTCCGTGATGCTGTCACCGAACACCATGATGGAATACGGATACTCGCGGGGCCGGCGAACGGTGGCGGAGCTGTCAATGGTTAGGCCAGTGAAAACTACCGCCGTAGCGGACGCGCTACTCCACCGAGTAATCGTCTCGCTGGTCGACTTCACGATCCATTCCAGCGAATGGAAAGGAGCCGACGTTGTATCTGACGGCATAGTGACCGTGATAGTTGAAGCGATAGGTGCTGCGATCCAGGCCTTGCCGTCGACGCGATAGGCAATTTGCGAGAGCGGAGCCTGTGCATTGCTCACGTTGAAGTTGAGCACGCAGGTCGAACCAGAGAACATCACACGCGAATATGCGCCCGCGTTGATCGAGGTGTTCGACGTCGAGGTCGCGCCGGTCCAATTCCCAGGTGAATAGACGATCGTCGCGTCGTTTGGCGCGATAGCCTTGCCGCTTGGCGCAGGGGTGGGCGTGGGCGTCGGCGTGGGGGTCGGAGTAGGCGTAGGGCTAGGCGTCGGCGTGGACGTGGTACCCGTGATGTCATTGCCGTTGCCATCCAGAGGCCACAGGTACACCAGATTATTGGCCGTACCCGACCGTGCGGAGGTTGGTACGGCTGTAGGTGCGGTTCCCGACCAAACAGCGATATCGTCGACCGAGCCGTCATAGAGAAAGGCACCGATGTTTGCGAACGTGCCGACTACGATCGGGTTGGCGGTTCTATCAGCTAGAGCGGTGGTATCCGAAACCGTACCGGTGGCTACTTGCGCGCCATCGCACCAAAGCGAACACGAATCTCCAACAACTGCTTGTACAAAATGCCACGCACCGTCACAGACATTGACGGAACTGATTATGGTTTTCTCACCACTTCCCGTGCCATAGGTCAAGCTGACGAAACCAGACGTCTGGACGCCGATGTAAAACGCGCCCTGTTGGCTGATAACGACCTTGATCTGAGATGGCTTCGCCGTCTTGTACACCCACAAGTCAACGGTGTACGTGCCGCTGCCCGGGACCTTGCCGGTTGAGCGCAGCACCGTGTTGGCGGTGCCGTCCAAGACGGCGCATTGCCCGAACTTTCCGGTCCCATAAACTGGCGAAGTACCGGTGAGATTGTTTGCCATCTAAAATTACTCCGGCTGTGCCGCGACAGGCGCGGTGATCGTGAAAGAGGCGGTGGGCGAACCAGCAGAAAAGGCGGCGGTAGCGGTGGGGAATACTCCGCCAATCCAGTCGCTCGACAGCGATCCAGGCGGATAGTTACTGCTGGAGCCGACTTGCATTGTGCGCATAGCTGCCATTGATGTGTCGCCTGAACGGCGGGCCGTAAACGTATAGTTTTGGCCAGACTGACTAACCACTGGGTCTATGGTTACGTCAGAAGGAGTTGGCGTAGGGGTAGGACTAGGTGTTGGGCTAGGCGTGCTGCCTGTCTTTTGTCGACCTCCTCGCGTAGCTACTAATGCGTCTACAGCATCTTTCTCTTGCTGCGTTGGCGTTTGATAACCGCCCATCGCATTTAAGATGTCGGTCAAGTCGCTCATGTCAGGCCCCCGGCTTCTTGGCTTCGGTCTTGATGGCCTTCACGACGGGCGCGATGGCGGTGACGGCGCTGACCACCAGCGAAGGGTTGGCCTTGATGGCCTTGATGGCGGCGTTGAGTAGCTTGCCGATGTTCATGATGCCACTTCCTTTGTGTTGACAGGATCGGCAAGTGTCCCCGCCGGCTCCCCCGATTTCGGTCTAGATTGCCACATTACGCCTACTAGCGTCCCCAATACACCAATCAGTCCTGTAATGCACTTGTCCGATACCGCGACGAGGCTGTCAGGGACAACTTTCCCCATGATGCCAGTGACTACGACTGGAGCAAGCGTCACCATCACGACGGCCACAATAAGGGCCATGAAGGCGATAAGCTGAGCGCGGGTTAGCTGGACAGTCATCGCGCCCAATCTCCCGTCTTGCCGTGCAGCCACGACAGGAACTGGCCTACCGTCTTGCCGCGCAAGATGGAGGGGTTTGCCTTGGTTGCGGCCTCGCCAGCGATAAGATCCGCTCGCGCATTGACATCTGCGCCGATGACCTTCGCCGCCATGCCAGCACCGAAGAAATGCGCGGCGTACAACGTGGCCTTGTTGATCGAAATGCCGGCCCGCAGAAGTGCTACAGCGTTCTTTTGCGTAAACGTCTTGGCGCGGGCGGTTTGCTCATCCCTAGTAGGTGACAGCCCCCCAAACGGCTTGGACATATCAGCGCCCCACTGACCGCCTTCGCCAATCCACGTCGCCTTGAGAAACTGGTAAAGCCCCGAACCACTGGACGTAGGAGCCTTGGCCATCAGATTGCCGTTGCTCTCGATTTTCTCTAGCATAGGCCAATAGCTATCCGGAATGGACGCACCAGACGCAGGGACGGGGACTGGTTCAATACGCGGCAAACCGAACGCGTCCGCCAGAGCATCGATAACCTGGACATGACTAGGCAAGAACCGACGCTCAGGGGCAAAGGGACGGATGGCGTCGAAAAGGTCGGTGCGGGTCATAGCTTACCCCTTTGTGCCAGATGCTGCCGTGACGCCGCAATCTGGCGCATATTGGCGCGCCAGTGCTTATATTTGCGATGTCCGTACCCAATCAGGAAGAGCGACAAGCCATATGTCAGAAGCGAAGTTGCCCATCCGTCAAACGGACTATCGTGACCTTCCCAGATTACGCCTATGGTTAAAAACGAGCCAGACCCCGCTAGGCCTAGCCCGGCCCTCTCAGCGCCATTAAGCTCTTCCCTAAGAGCTGTGACAATGACGGTTGCAATAACCGTGACAATCAGCCGGCCGAACGAATTGAAAATATCCCAAATCATTCGTCGCCATCCTTCCGGAGCCGAAAAACCGACTCTACTTTGCGCTGGATCAGCGGCATAAGCGGGATGCCGAACGCAGCCCCTAAGAAGGTGGTGCCGCAGGCGACGCGCAGGGGGCCGGTGTCAACACTCATCAAATCCGCCACCACCCAGGGGACAACGAAGATAGCGAAGCTAAAGCCCACCACGAAAGCGAATATAATGTCGATAAGAGGCATTGTGCGCCACGGACGAAACCAGATGGATGCCAGAGAGCCAGCGGCAGCAGATGCGACGATCATAATTATCCGGCGCTCGTTGTCATCCATCACGCTTCTTTCTCCAGAAACGCATCGCGGCGGGCTGCCATGCCCACATAAAATAAACGAAGCCGGCACCACAAACTAGACAAACGATCGGCACAGCCTTCACCCCCTACAAGGAACAACACCGCAAGCTGCACGATCAAACAAGCGTCCAGGACTGCGCTATACTGTATATATTCCAAGCTGTTAGCCCAAGCAACGGAAAGCATAGCCAACATGGACATATGCAGCGACCAGATGATGGGTGACCACCAGACGTGCCGCCCTGCATATCCTATGATAAAGATCGATGCTAAATCCGTCAGCGCCCACGCATCTTCGTGGACAACCGGCAGCCCCGCGATCTTCAGCAAATGCGCTATGGATAGTGGATTGTAGACCCACGGCATCACGAACAATGCCCAATTGCCCAACACCGTCCAGCCGGCCACCTTGGCAAACGCATGATCCTCACGCGAATGCGCCGCCACCACAAGGGCAGCGACGCACAGCAGGCCAAAGGTGACCAGCTTACACATTATTCCGGGTCCGGCTCCTTCGGCGGAGGCGGGTTGGTGTTGCTACCACCGCCGCTATCATCCTGCGTGGTGAAACCACCGTCCTCAATCGGCGTGCAGTCTTCGTCATGCTTCTTGGGCTTATCGTGCCCGTGGCCCTTCGTCACTTGCTTTTCTCCTTCGCTGGGTAGCGCCAGCACGCATTCTTGAATGGGAAAGGGGATCATGCGGTCGCGACCTCGCCAGCATCGAACGTCTCGATGCGGGGCTGTCCAGCGCCATCAAGCCCGTCAAGGCGGACGCTGATGCGCTGCCGGGTGCCCTTGTTGTACCAGCCTACCACAGACCCAGGTCCGGCAGGGGTGTTAACACGATCGCCGATATTCATGCGCCTGCCTCCACTACGAGGGTCCATTCATCTGCGGCGGGGATGTTGAGCGCCCGGAAGGACCGCAGCGTCGTCTCAGAAGGCGCGGTGATTAGGCAGGGTGACGCCTGTGTCGGGGACACGAGCTGGCCATTGCCGCGCGTGTTGTGCATCGGCGCGCCGTCCATCTGGGGAAGGCCGCCGATCGCAGCGCCCGCAGTGCAGACGCCACCGGTGCCCGTCGCGATGTACAGCACCTTGTCACCGGATCGCCGCCAAGTGCCGGCCACGCCTGACGGAGGCGTCGTCCACTCGCCCGAGAAATTCGGCGTCCATGTGCCCTGCTGGCGACGCGCCGACCGTTTGGTGATGTCATCGCACGCAGAGAACAGCCACCGGTTCAAGATCTCGTCGGTGTGCGCGTCCTCAACAAAGCGCTTGTCGGTGCCGCGCGTGCCTTCCATGTACGTGCCATCGACCGTGCCGCCAGAGCCATCCTCAAAAAAGTACGGATTGATCGGCTGGGGCGAGGTAAATCGGGTGCCTCGAATAGACGTGCTCGTCCCGACAATGCGCAGGAAATAGGATCGCTTGCTGGGTGACACGCCGATGCACGACGCCGCATCCACGATCTGCATCTGATTGAGCATAACGCAGGCCGGGCCAACGCTGACCGGAAAGTTGTTCGCCTGGATTGTCTCCAGCTTGTAGTTGCGCAGCACACCGCCCGGGGACGAGAAATAGGCCACGCCGTCGCTGGTCAGCATATCGAAAAGGCTGTTGTTGCTGTGCAGATAATAGGCATGCGCGCCGTCTGCGACGTTCGTCACCTCCAACTGCGCGAAGGTGTTGTACGTCACGTCTACGAAACCGGCGTCGCAGTAGAAGCCGTGGTCCGTAGTCCCCTGCACCGTGATATTGGTGATAAAATTGCGATAGATCACGCCTTGCAGCGAGAAGCCGCGCCGACAATCGCGGATCCAGAGATTGTCGAACTGGCACTGGCGGATAGTGGAATTGACCGGCGCGCTGCGGACGATCACGCCGTCACAGACAGCCGAGCCGCCGCTGCACCGGAGCTGTAGCCCGGAAAACCACATGCCCAGCACGACGACGTTATTAGGCGGGGCCACGTCGAACATCGGCTTGGCGGTCGCCGACACCATCGTGATCAATGCCCGCTCCGCGCCTTCACCGCGCACGTCAAAGGAGCCAGATACCGTGATGGTGTCGCTGATCGTGTACGAGCCAGCCGGCACCCAGAGCGTCTTACCCGTCTGCTGGCAATAATCGCGCGCGCGCTTAAAGGCGGCCGTGTCGTCTACGTCACCTTGCTGACGGTAGTCGGGGACGCTGACGCGCTCGCGGGCTTTGTCACGGGTTGTGCGGGTAACTGCGCCCGCGCCAGCCTGCTGGAACGTCAGCCCGTCGTCCTGCTGACGGACCCATATCCCGCCAATATAATTGAAGTTGCCGGCTGGCTCTGTCTCGCCCGGCTCCGGCACCAATCGCGCGGACTTGCGCGCCGGATCAGATGCGATCAGGGACGCGAACGTCGTATAAGTGTTATCCGCCGCCCCAGGAGGGCCGGGCTCTCCTTCGTCGCCCTTTTCGCCCTTGCCGCTGTCCATGGCGACATTAGGGACGCGCATGATCAGGCTAGTGGCATTGGGCGCATAGATTTCCAGATCATACGTGCCAGGCTCGACGTAAAAATCCAGATTGCCGAAATTATCCGTCTTGGCCATGTTTTCAATGCCGGACACCACAACGATGGGTGTGCCGTTGTCGTCCGACGCCAGCGTGACGGTGTTGTTGTTAGTGCGGTTTATGACACGGCCGAAATAGCCGACCAGGCTATCCCCGCTAGTGTTCGTGATGGCCTCGAAATAATGATGCATCGCGCCCGCCCTATTTGATGGATCGGTTGTACAGATAGTAGCTACATTGTCCAGTTGCCGTCACGCCCATGGCGTCCGTGCAAGTGACCGTTGCTCCACCTTGCGTTTCTTCATCGCTGGAAAGCGTGGCGGCAAAGGCAGTCAGGGCATTGTTGGGAGCCGTGGAGTAGCCGTCGCCGGCCGTAATTATCCATGAATACCGATAAGGCGGAGTGCCTCCAGAAGGGGTGGCCTGCACCGAATTACTGGTGATTGTCGCATTTTGTGGGCGAGATGGCGTCTGTACGCCATTGGCGAATGAAGGCGACACAGATACCGTCATCGGCGGGGCGAAAGACAAAACGGATCGCCATGCGCCATTGATGAATGCTTCCGCTCGCGTGATCTTGCGCCAACCGCCGCTGATGTACACCTCGGCCCGTTTCGCGGTGCGCCACGCGCCTGAGATAAATGCGTCCATGACCGTCAGCTATAATAGAAGACGACCGCGCCTTCCAGAGCGGCGGGTCGGGATGAGCCTTCGGGTAAGAAGGAAACAGGCGCGTTATTCTGGCCCGCCCCAGCGTGATAGAGATACGCGCCACGGTTCTGGCGGTAAATGTCGCCGGTCACGGTGCCGCCCTCTAATGGTAGCGCATTTCCTGCGCTCGGCACCTTATTGGCGGTATCGCGAACCACAGCGGCAATATACCGAATTGCGTCATTGATGCCGCCTGGGGAGCAATTTTCCCCAACATCGGTTCCGCCAATCGTCACATTCTCGGCCGGCACAATGGAAAACTCGTTTGCGCTAGGCATTTGCGGCACTCCGTATTTGTGTTATTCTATCGCCATGCTTGGCATTGTTATCGGTATTACCCTGAAAGCCTTCATTCTAGAAGGCCTCCATCAATGGTCATTGCGCAAGCATAGGAGCAGCACCCGCGAGCAGCGGAGCGCCAAAGATACCGCCAAGGCGCGCCCGGTTTTGTATCCCACGGCCCAATTGGAGAGCCACCTGCGGACGATCGAGCAGGCCCCGAACTAGAAGCTGTTGCGCGGGACGCGACCCGCCAGCCGCCAGCAGAGCGCCCAAGGCAAGCGCGCCACCCGCGCCATAGCCGGCCGACTCTCCGTCACCCCCGCCATAATAACCCGCGCTGGCACCTCCGCCTACGCCAAGGCCCGCAGTAACCGCCGCGCGAGTTGCCGTGCCGCTGTCGGCTACCTTGCTAGGCAGCACTCGTTGCGCGGCCCGCGTCAGGTCGTAGAAGGGCTGTTGCGTTGTACCCTGCGTGCCACCAAACTTGCGTGAATTGGCAGCGGCAGCGTCGGAAAGTTGCGCGGCAGAGAACACGCCAGGATCACCCGTTGTCGTACCGCTGCGCGCGCGGTTGACCGCATCACGAAGGATTTCGACTTTTCGATTGGCGGCATTGGCGGCGTTGTATGCGGGCAAAGCGCCTGGCGCTTGTCGCTCCAGCAATCCTTCCAGCGCACCTTCTGCCTGCCGCGTAACCTGCCCAAAATCATAGCCGTAGGGCAGGTTTTCAACAGCTTTAGCATCCCGGCGAAGGCCACGAATGGACTGCTGGAAGTCGCGCCCGGACAGCCCGCCGTTCGCGTCGAAAGAATTGCCGACGCGGGTAGGCAGAGTATAGTCGAGATTGCCACTCATTGGGTCAGGGAGCGCACGTCCTGCCTGGATTGCCGCACCCATGTTTTGCACAAAAGGAGCGTCCGCCTGCACCTGAACAGGGTCAAGCGCATCGCCGTAAGCCTGGGAACGGGCCTGACGTGCAATGTCGACACCCTGTTCGCGGATGACGCCATTGGTGCTGGCACCAATGTCTTGCAGGCCTTCGTCAAAAGCCGCCCGGTTCAGGCCCTCAAACCCCTGCGTATAACGGCCTCGCGTAACTGCGCCAACGCCAGGAATGCCAGTGGTGGCATTCTCAAGCGCTTGGGCAGCGCGCCCAAACGTGCCGGTTTGGCTAAGAGCCTGCCCTGCGGTCAACGGCACCCCACGATCACGCAAGGCTCTAACGCTGGTGTCCTGCACCCCCGTCAGCGCCCCGCCGATACCACCGGCAGCCGCACGGCCGGCGACACCGCCCAAGGCGCCACCAGCCGCACCCACGGCACCACCAAGCAACCGGCTGTCGCCCTCACCATCGGCAGAGCCCGCGCCGTAAGCGCCGCCATACAGAGCGTCACCAGCTAGTGCCGCCCGACCCGCCGACAATCCCGCACGCGCCAAACCCAGCTCAGCACCACCCGCCGCCAGCGCGCCGCCCGTCACCGTGCCCAATAGCGAAGCGGTCGGAAACTTCTGTGCGGCATATTCCTGTGCCAGCTTTGCCTGTCCGCCCGCGATGTTGTCGAGCGTGCCCGCCGTCAGCGCGTCACCTGCCGAAATGGCATAAGCCCCCAGCCCGGTATCCGCGACTGCACCGATGGCACGCCCAAACGCGCCTCGCGTATCATCTGCCTGCGGCGGCGCAAAGCTGATCGGCCCGCGCTTCTGGATAGCGGCGATCGAGGCCGCATCGGTCAAAGGCTGGAAACCATTATCCTGCAACAGCTTGTTGAGCTGCTGGACATTGGCACCGCGATTGTACGCCGCCTTCAAACGCTGCGCCATGGCCACGCCGGCTGCACTGGCAAACGTGCTGCCACCGCCGCCGCCGCCGACGCCTCCTTCCACACCCGCCACGTCATAGCCGGCAGGGCCAGAACCGCCGGGGGGCGGCGGATTGGTGTTGCTGCCCCCGCCGGATGCAAGGGTCTGCTGCTGCTGGCGCTGCTGTGCCGACTGGCGGCCACCGCCCATGGCATCCGCCAGACCCTGAAGGCGGCGGATCTTGTCTTCAATCACGGCATCGCGGTCGCCGGCCTGGGGGATATACGGACCGACCGCCCGCTGTGCTTCCTTCTCGGTGTTGAGCTGGCCACCGGTCAGCCCAAGCGCCGGACCCACGAAACCTCGGACCGAGTTGCCGGCCGCGTCGAACCGCTGGTTAGCGGTGGTGGGCAGATAATCCGCCAGACCCGCAACACCGGATGTCCGGCCCGGTCCCGCCGTATAGGCAGCGCGGATATCATCAATAGCGCGCTGGAGGTTCTGTCGGCCCACCTGACCCGACACAGGCAAAGCCGCTTCGCGCTGCGCCTTCTGCAAAGTCAGTGCGGCAGTCTGTGCTTCGGTTTCAGCCTTGGTCGTCTCGGCCGCCGCCTGTCGCGGTGCAAACGGCACCTTGGCAGCTTCTAGCGCAATCTGCTGTGCCGTTTTTTGATTACCGAGATTGGCACCCGTCAGGTCCGCACCTTGCTTCTGCGCCTGCACTGGGTTGGACGCCACGACCGACGCACCGCCCTGCGGCGCGGCTTGCGCCAGCCCGATCGGATTGCCGGCATCGTCGATGTACCAGATATTGCCCGCTTCGTCCCGTGCCTGCTGCTGTGCCATTATACCCCCAAGCGGCGAAGAATGCCGGCCGAATACGCGTTGGTCTTAGGCCCCCATAACCGACGATTGGGGCCGCCGTGATAGTATTTCAGCGCGTCGCTGACATTGCCGGTCTTGCCCAGCGCCTCTTCCAGATAGCCTTGTCCAATCGCGCGTTGATAATTCGCGGCGGCCTCGGTCTTGCCGGACATGAGATCCGGGCGCCACGGCACGCCTAGCCGCTTCGCCACGCCTTGCGCCGTCGCGGGCAGCACCTGTGTCATGCCCTGCGCCTGACCGTACTGAGTCTGTGGGCCGGACACACCCGCCCGGCCGCCGCTTTCCTGCTGGATAAGATGCGGCAGGATGTCAGCGGACTGGAAAGGTGCGCGCCCCTTGCGGGGTGGCACCTCCCGCGCCCAAGGGGGTGAGCCGGCCGACAGGGGCCGTAGGGCCACCGCCAGATGGCAAAAGCGAAGCCGCCGGCGGCGTGACCCATCGGCCACCGCCCGCACCGTCGCTGACGAAATTGGGGGCGGGAGCCGCAAGGGTTGCAGCACGCTGACGGTGCGCCATCACCCATTCCGGCGAACCCGGCTGGACGCCTCCGGCAGTTAAGGCGCGCGTGAAGGCATCATCGGGGGCCTGCGGGTTCTCGCGCTTGTAGTCCCATTCCCGCTGGAACTGCCCGAACTTGGCGGCCTCTGCCCGCTGCGCCTCCGCTGATTGCATCGCCAGCGACTGCCGCTGTTGCAGCCCTTCCAGATAATGCCCCTGCCCGCCACCAATCTGCGACAGCGTATCGCCGATCGTGCCAATGATGAGATTGGCAGTCGATGGCTTCTTGTATGTCGGCACGGTCGCTGCCTGCTGGATCGGGGCTGCGTCGGGGGAAGCGCTGCCATAACCCGGCGTCTGGTATTGCCCAGCCATCGGTGCACCGAACAATCCCCGCCCCTTCGAAAACATCGCCATCAGCCCGCACCTCCAGCATAAGCCTGCGCCGCATTGCCCGCAATCTGCGCCAGGATCGCCCCAAGCGACGGCGACGATTTCTGGGTCGTATTGGTATACTGGCCAAGCAAGCCGCCAATTCCCGACCCCGCGCCCACCGCCGATTGCACTGGGGCTTGCTGTGCCTGCAAGATGTCCTGGATGGCAGTCAGCGGCAGGTATCCAGCAGCCGACAGGCCAGGTGCGGCGGATGCGGCTTGACCCATGCGGGTGCGCTCATTGTTGTAATCGTTGTAGCGCAACGTCGACTCGTTCTGCGCCAGGTTGCGACTGATGATATCGCTGAATGCAGACCCACCGGTCAGCCCCCGTGTACCCAGCGAGGCTGCCGCGCCATTGCGCACGCTGGCATTGGTGGTGTCCACCTGCTGCTGAAGGTAGGGATTGCCGCCGGACAGGTACTTACCCGACAACACATCGGTATTGTATCCCTGCGCCGCCTTCACGCCAGGATCGCCCTGCTGGTATTGCTCGACCAGCCCCGGCACCAAGCCGCCAAGCTGATCGGTAATTGCGGAAATCTTCGGAGCCTGCGCGGAATAGGCGCTGTTGATGTTGCCAGCCGCGCCTTCGATCTGCGCCGAATAAACAGGGGCGCTACTCGACTTGGTCTTTGAGGAAGAAAGCCCCACGTTACAAATCCTTCCGCAGTTCGCTTTGGTATAACCTATAACCGCGATTTTTCAACACCCGTCCCCATCCTTCACGCGAGGCAATGGAAGCAAACGTCACGCCCCCGGCCCGCGCCCATTCTTCCGCTTCGTCTATAAGTAACAGGATCGCGGCAAGTTCACCGGCGGCCACCAGCCCATGCAATTCGACCGCACCCGCAGGATATTGCTTGAGCGTAACGACTATCACAGCCTCCGCAGACGCGAACACCCGTGCCGCATCATTCAGGATTTGCACGTCCAACCAATCGATGGTGTAGCAGCGCGGGTCCAACAGCGGTTCAATCTCGGTACGCCGCGCCGAATACGCTGCCCAATGCTGCGGTGGGTACATCACGGCACCGGCTGCCATTCGGCCCCATCCCAATATTTCAGTCCATCGTCCATATAGCGCACTTCGCCTGCGCGCGGCTGTTGCAGCTCATTGATAGCATTGGCTACCAGACGGGGCCAGTCCGTGCGCTTGGCGTCGACGGGGACAGGGCGGTTCACCGACGCCCCCCGGTGTCATACTCGACATCGAGCCCTTGTGCGTAGGACCAGCGTGTGCCCGCCGCAATCTTGGTCGTGATCGCCATGTACTTGCCACGCGCACGGATCGGAAGCCGGCCGCTCGGCTGCATACCGCCCTCCGTCACCAGCCCCAGCGGGCCACCCATCTGCTGGCGGGCATCAATCGTGACGGTGATGCCCGTTGCCGCGTCCGACATCGGCGTGACCGCCCGCACCCGCGCCACCAGCGGGTCCGCCAACGCCTGCCAGCCCATCGACAGCGTGGCTTCCAGCGGCGGCCCTGCCAAAGCCCCAATTCGGCTCGACCGATCCACCAGATACAAGCGCGGATCACCGCCTTGGAAACGCGGGTCATCCAGCGGATATGGCATCGTGTCGAGATTGGGATATTCCGTCGCCACCGCCTCCAGCGACAGGCTGCTTTCGTAGCCTGCGAATATCCCTAGGAATGGAATTTCGATCGTGCTGGCGCGATCGATGACCCAATTATAGACCCAAATCCTGCCAGGCGTGCCGGGCACCCCCCAGAACACCAGCGAGCGCTTCGGATCTATTGCCGACCACATCCGGTCATAGTCATCCGGCGTCACGCTGTCACGAAAGGCTTGGTCAAACTTCTCGTTGCCAACCGGCCGCAGCGACTGCCCGTCTTCCAGCGCCATGAAACCCCGGTCCGACAGGAAGAATACCGTCCGGCCCGCTTGGGCAATGCTCCCGGGCGCGGCGCAGCCGAAATTGGGCGTGATTTCCGAGAACGAGAATGGCGCTGTGGCATCGCCCGTCCGCTCCATCCGCACCAAGCGGAACCGTTGGAGGATCACGCCGTATTCGCCGCCAGCAATGCCCTGAAGCTCGCCTCCGGTCAGCATGGGTTGAAACCCCGCCTGATCGACAGCCGGCGTCCATTTGGTGTGGTCGTTGAACGCCGACCACTGCACCAGCAACTTGTTTCCGCCCGACTGCGTAATGACCACATAGTCCCCAACCACCGCCACGTCATTGGCGGTCGGGCAATCGGTCAGGTCGCTTGCGGTGCCGGCGTTGAGGTCCACCTGCTTGGTGTCTACTTCGTTGACCGCCACCACGAAGTCACCGAACTGCGTGAACTTCCAGCGGTTGGGAATGGACATGCCTACGAACAAATCCGCCCACGCCCCGCCATTGTAGCGCGCCAGCCCGTTGGCAGTGCCGGCGATCAGATATGTCGTGCCGCCGCTGGAAATGAAGGCTCCGCCGCCCTTGAACGTCGCCGGCAACGGGTCGCTGATCGAAGTCAGCGACTTGACCGGCCGATACCCGTCCTGCGCCGGGAGCACGTTGATGGCGGCCGTAAGTACGCCACGCGGAAGCTGGTCGGGGAGATAGGCGGGGTAAAGGAGGCGCTTAGCGGCCACGTCAGATCCTCACCCGCCGCGAAACCTGCTGCACCCCACGCGGCGTCAGGGGAGCCGCACCCCACCGCGCCGACTTGGCGGCACTCTGGATCGTCGCCGTCAACGCCTGCACCTCGGATGCAGCCTGTGCCGCACCCTCTGCATCCCGCTCGCGCCGCGCCAAATGGTACATCACCCCCGCGACATACAGGTCTGGATGCTTGCGCAGCAACCAGTTGGACACCTGCGCGTCCGTCAGGCTGGCAATACGCTGGTAATAGACCATCTCGACTGCCGCCGTGCCGACCGGCCCCACCCGCAGGTTATTGCCCTCGATCGTGTACGCCACCGGGCACCCGGCACGACCGTAATAGGTCGACAACATTCCGGCTGGCGACATGCTGGCCAGCGGCTGGTCCGGCATCCCCTCGACGAAAATGAACCGCATTTCCAGAAAGTCCGCCGGCAGCGCGGTCAATTCATCCGTGATCGTAAAGACCGCGCGCGTTTCCATGTCCGGCGTGCGCAGCGAGCGGTTGAACTCCGCTTCCGCCTTTCGCAGCGCGCGGTCTATCGCCTCTTGGCTGTAGTCCGCATCGTCCATCATGTCGCGGATCTCGGTCACCAGCTCGGAATAGCTGGTGATGGAGCCGGGAGCGTATGTCGGAATGGCAATGGACATTATGTGATCCTAAATACCGCAACGGGGATGCTATAGGTAGCACCAACTCCTAGCGCCGGCACGAAATACGCGACCGTCACCTGATTGGTGGCGCTGGCATAGACATTAACTGCCTCGCAACCAGCAGTGGGCACGCCAGTGGGCACAAATACCAGACGATCAGTCGTAGCAACGCCCGCCAGCGTCAGGGCCATGCGCTTCATGCCAAGTGCGAGCGACACCAACAGCGTTTCGGTGACGGTGACGGTGCCAAGCAACGCTAGCCGCCCACTAGGCAACGGATGAACGTGATCTTCACGTGCCGCCGCGCTGGACGTGCCAGTAAGCGCGTTTGCCCCCAATGCCGTAGCGGCATTAGAAGCCAGGGGCGTGGCGGTGGCATTTGAGCCGGCAACACCTGGCGCGCCTTGTGGTCCAGTAGCGCCCTGAACGCCCTGCGGCCCCTGTGCGCCCGTATCGCCCTTGGCTCCGGTCGCGCCCGTCGTGCCGGTGAAACCTATATCGCCCTTGGGGCCGATAGCGCCGGTGTCACCCTTGGGGCCAGCCGCGCCCGTAGCACCCGTAGCGCCGGTGTCGCCTTTTACACCCTGCGGCCCTTGCGCACCTGTCGCGCCAGTGTCACCTTTCGGACCGGTGGCACCAGTCGCACCGGCCACGCCTTGCGCGCCGACATCCCCTTTAGCGCCCGTGTCTCCTTTAGGCCCTTGCGGCCCCGTTGCGCCCTGCGGCCCTGCCGGCCCCGTGTCGCCTTTTGGCCCTTGCAAACCCATCGGTCCCGCCGGGCCTTGTGCGCCGGCATCGCCCATGCTGCCCTTGAGCGGGTATCCTGGGACCTTCGTGCCCACGCTTAGTTCCCACTACCATAGATGAGGATGAACCGCGTTCGCTTGCCCTCATAAGCCCATTTGCCGTCAGCCGTGAAGATCGGGAAGCCCGGTTCATCGTCCGCCACAGCCGCAACCCATTGCGGCATCTGCGTGCGGCCTAGATATTTTTCGCCAGGGTGTAGATAGTGCCCATTTTCCTTGATGTTGGGCATGTCTGTCGCGGCTCCGCGCCAGCCCGCGAACCAGAAATGAAACGGATTGGGGTTCTGCACGATAAAGCTGGTCACGCCTTGACCCGTCATCGGCGTGATGGCGACGGGCTGCGCCGTCAACCCGACGTTGCCGATGACCGGCCGCAGGTTGAGGTTGCGCCGGAACGGCTGGATCAGGCTATCGGTCATTGCTTCACCCATCCGCTGTCGGACGCGACCTCACCGTTGGTATAGGTCAGCGTCCTCACCCACGTCCCTCCGTTCTTGACGGTCTGTGTTTGCAGGTTTCCGCTGGCGTCATAGGTGTTCGTCACACCGCGATAGGTGGGCACAATGCCGCCGTTGGTGTCGAGATCGACAACAGTGGTGAAAAGCACGCTGTCATCGCCGCTGCTGACGATTAATCGTCCGCGCTGGTCGACTTGAGGTGCTACCTGCTGTCCATCCGTGAGCCACGGCAAGAACTTGGTGAATATGCCAATCCCTGTCGCCATCTCGCAGCCCCTTCAGATAATAAACTCGCGCACCCGTAAATACCTGTAATCCGGGTGATTAAGCAACCGCTTTACGCCATCTTTGTGCGCCGGGTTCCAGAATTCCACCCCGTGTTTGGTGGCCCATTCGTACATCACCAACGTCGGGATATGGGCAGCGTGCCACATTTCCGACCGCTTGTCCCAAGTCTCGGCCTGGGCTTCCTTGTTTCGGTCAAGAATGGGGGCGACATCCTGCTCGCGCTTGAAATGCCATTGCCCCCCATTCTCTTCGTCGGACGAAAACCACGTCCTAACGCCCGTTGCGGGGTCGTAATCAAATGGTTTCCAG
>Ga0182214_1000024_pt1 | contig 17444 bp, 26 predicted proteins | sample G5R1MG_23_FD_128380 | JGI IMG/M metagenome (GOLD analysis project Ga0182214, IMG submission 128380) | Switchgrass phyllosphere microbial communities from Michigan, USA - G5R1_NF_03OCT2016_LD1 MG | ecosystem: Host-associated > Plants > Phyllosphere > Phylloplane/Leaf | place: USA: Michigan...
ATCCCCTGCGTCTGCGCATCCTGCTGCTGGAAATCGGACACAGTGCGTCCAAGCCCAGCGCTCTGGAGCATACCCTGGATAATCGAGGATGGATCGGTTGCCATTACCAGCCAAGAGCCTTTGCGCCGCTGCCGCCCGTACCAAACTGCGAACCGAGCTGGCTGATAACGCCTTGCAATGCCGCATACGGTGCAGCCGCGCCAGTAGCGTTGGCATTGCCCAACATGCTCTGCGTCTGTGCCTGCTGGCTGCTATAGGCCTGCGATGCTCCGGCGAGCTGCCCGGTTGCGCCTGCGCCCGTATTCACCAGCCCCCCAAGATTGGAAAGCTGCTGCTGGATCGTACTGGCAAGCGTGTTAGCGCCGAAATTCGCAAGGCTGTTCTGCGTATTGCCACCGCGCAAACCGCCCGTAGCCGCGCTGTTCTGCAGGATAGCGTCCGAACCCTGATTATACAGCGCTTGAAACCCCGGAGATGCCTGCAATGCGCTGATAGCAGCCCCCTGCGCGTCATTGCCCGCAAGGCCCAGCAAGTTCTGCATACCGCCAAGCGCCTGCGTTCCCGCCTGCTGGTACGGCTGGAAATTCTGCTGCGTGATGTTGAACTGGCGCTGCTGCTCCTGCAAAGAAGCCTGCTGTGCGGCTGCCTGCGCTTTGGCGGCCTTGCTTGCGCCCTTACCTCCGGTAATCCCGCCAAGGATAGACGCGCCTGCGCCAATGAGTGCACCAGCCATTATGCAGCCTTCATTTCAAAAATGACATGCGTGTCATCCCGCGCCACTTCGCGTGCACCGATCAGGTGATTAAACATGATGGCGCGCTTGTTTTCATGTGGCGTTGCGCCCCAGACAATGCGTGCGCCGTGCGCAAACATCCACGCTACCATTTCCTTTGCAGCGTCAATTGCCTTACGACCGCGGCACGTTGGCGCAAACATGGTATGCGCCTGAAAGCAGTCATCCGCGGTAATCTCGAAGATCGCTACCGCATCCTCGCCATTCGACAGGATCACGCCGCCGATTTCAGCGTTGCGCTTGCCCTCGATAGCGGAAAAGTCCATCGCCTCGCCGTCCGGGCGAATGAAGGGCCGCACGTCTGCATCGTTTGCGATTTTGTTGATAAAGGCGACATCGCGCTCGACACGGACCATCTTGCATCTCGCAAAAACGCCCATCGGAGCAAGGCAATGGTTTCGTCCGATATTGTAGACTAGCACGGGTGTTGGAGGGTGGCAAGGGTGTGTTTATATGCGTGCCGGGGGTTGACATTGCGGCACAGATGGTGGATTGAGACGTGTCTGCCCTGGATACCGCTATCTTTGCGATACCTACCAGATCGCAGCTATCCCTGCCCGTGAGGATGGGAAGCCGGGGCAGACACATTAGCGCGGAAGGAGATAAATATGATTACCATGCGCCCTGAGTTTATCCGCCGTAAGAAGCAACCAAAGGTTCTGGAGGCGATTAAGCCGTGTCCGTTCTGTGGCGGTGAATCGTTCCTGCAACAAGGCAATGATAGCCATGATGCATTTGTTCATTGCTCGGACTGCTTAGCTTCCACTAACATGCTTGTCCCACTCGCAAACAATGACGAGGAGGTAATTGCACGCTGGAATCAGCGGTGGACAGAGGAGCCTTTATATTGACCGGCAATCTATTTGCCTATTTCATAATAGGCTGCACCATGGGAATTTGCCTATTTAACGCTGTTGAATATCTGAGAGGCAGGCGATGAAAAAGAAATCATACTATACCATTTTATACCCAAATGGGAAAATTGGACTTATAAGCGGCAAAGCCCAGACGTATGACATTGCAAAGTTTTTTGCCCCCGGCGAGCTTACTAATCAGTATCGGCCCGTCTGTATTATTAAAATCACTTTCAAGGACCCAAATATGAGAATACCAGAAAGCTATTATTGATTCTAAAGCTAGCTAACCCGCCAAGCAACCCCGCCACCTGACACCTTATAAAACTCCCCAACCACGACACCGCCAGCAGCGGCGGCGGCGTCGTTGGCATACACGCCCACGCCAGACGTAAGCGCAATGCCAGAGTGCAGAACGTCAACGTCGGTGTCACCCAACAGATTGAATGTCAGCCTGCATCCTTGTGTTGCCTGTACGATATACAGCAGCGCAAGGATGACAGCATTGCCCGTGTCTGTGATCGTCATGCTGTTGGGATCAACCGCCAGCACGCGCTCGTTATTCAACGTGGCGTTAGGCGACAACGTAACCACCGTTGCATCGTTCAACGCATCCGTAGCTTCGGTGGCTGCGGTGATCGCCTCGATGTTACTGCCCAGTAACCGGAACAACCCCTCAAACGCCAGCACGGCCTTTGGGTTGTTCGGAAACAGTCGCGTCAGGTCGTCGCGGGTTAGTGGGGATGCTATCATAAAAACAATCCTTGTGCTGTGTTGACACGGACCGGCACATAAGTCATAAAGCTTTTATCGGGCATACAGAGAACAAACAGGAGGATACCATGACACCGGGGCTAAAGACCCCATACTCAATCTCCCTAGGGTATTGCCATGCAGCACCCTAGGGATTTACGCCCCCAAAGCCTCAACAGTAGCATTCAGCCCAGACCAACCCGCCAAGGTGCTGCCCTTAAAGCGCAGGCCAATGTAATTGCGGAACCGCTTGTGCGGATTGAACTGCACACGCTGCGTGCGGTTATTCTTAGGCACTCGGCACGCACGAGGCAGCCCCCACGTCTGGCCATCCAGCGTCATGGACAGCATCACAGAACCTGTCTCACCACGGCCTGGCAGCCCTACCAGTTCCAAATCATGCACGATTGCACCCATGCCCTGATTGTACAACAGGCGCGTGTCAAACTGCCACGCTTGTGGATCTCCGAACTGCGTCACAACCGTCTCATCCAACACGCCAAGCTTGCTGCTAGTAGTGTCGCCACAGATCCACTTGCCATAGCACAGCACTGCGTTCTGCAAGCGATACTGGCTATTCAGCCCCAACCCAGACGTTGCCACATACCACACTGGCTGCTGAGTCAGGCGCGAGGCATTGGCCATATACACCAGCGTCTTGTCAGGTAGATGGATCAACAAGCGCCGTTCATCCCGGCTCATGCGTTGCTCAAGTCGGATCGACGTAGGATCAGCCACCTTGGCCAACTCATCATCAATAAACCGTGTGCCGATCTTGGACGCAGATCCGCCGTCAAGCAAATACACCGACAGCGCCTCGTCACGTCCCGAACCAACAAACGCCATAGTCTGCAGGAAAGCGCACTTTGCCCCCGGACCCACGCACCCTACAGGCACTGTAGCACCCGTGTTAGCCGTAAACGGGAAGCCAGATCCGCCTGTATTGCTGAACACCTGAATGGTATAGCGCCCAAGCGCGTACAGCTCCCCGCGCAGCTTGAACAAGCCAGTCACCATGTCAGGGTCCGCCTCGGCAGAACCATACTTGAGCGGATCAACCTGCGTGGCATCGCTAAGCTGCGTCACTACGATCGAAGTGCCGTCAGTCGTGATGTAATAACCCGACATCCACAGCATATCGACCACAGGACCTAGATCCGGGTCCGTCACCCAAATCAGCGTAGAGCCATCCCAATAATACAGACGCGTGCCGCTGCGAATGGCAAGCCGGTCAAACCCGTAATCCATCGTGACGTAACCACTATCACCGACGTTGCCAAGCGTGGTAATAACACCCGCCGCAGACACGCGCACAAGCTGGTTGCCCATCACACGGTAAAGCTGGTCATTCCAGTTAATGCCGCCGCGGTCTGCACCTGGGCCTATACCGAACAGCGTAGCGCCGGGGGCCGAGCGCATATAGCCTTCAGACAAGCCGCTATTGAGCGGAACTGGCTCTAAATTGATTGGGTACGACAGCGAGAAATCACCGGACTGCGTGGCTGTCACACCGCTAAGGATCGGGACTGGGACACTCGGCATTACTGCGCCACTTCGTCAGTAGGCAGCGTGTTGGTGAAATACGACCTACCTGCGGTAAACCCGCGATTACCCGACCCGCGCGGCGTTTGACGCCCAAGCTGCATGGAGGGGATCTTGGTATAGTTAGACCGCAACAGCGTCCACGCCATGGCCATAGCGCCATTGGCTTCCGCTGGCAGCGTCTTACCGATCGTGGGTGCAATGCGCCTTGCCAGCATGGTAGCAACGGCATTCAAAGCAGCATCAGGGATGCCGCTCTCTTCTTCTGGCGTGCCATGCGTGCCGTTAGTCGGAAAGTTAAAGCCAAGGTCAATCCCCAGCCCGATCCACTCGGCAAGCATGGCATCCAGACGGCGCAAAGCCGCATCATATTCTTCCGGCGTAAGCTCGAACTCATAGCCTGCCTGGCCGCATTCCTCGTATGCAAGCTGGATGATGTCGCGCTTGGACGGCCCGCCATACAGAGGAATGCTTACCATTATTCGTCTCCTGGCTCATCTACCGCCTTAGGTGGCCTACCACGACGCGGCGCATCATTCAACATCGTCTGTGCAGACAGCTGCGCCTTCAACTCTGCAATGAGTGCGTCCTTGTCGCTCATCGTCGGCATATCGTTGCCGTCAATGGTGCGGGTCCAGCCATGCTCGGATGCTTCCGCTTCCTCAAGCTCGTCATGCACAATGACAGTCTCAACGCCTTTATGCCCCTGAATGGGCAACGGCATGTCAAGTAGCTTGTGGTCCGCGGCTTCGCCAGAGCGATACAACATCCGCGGATAATCCGCACCCAAGCCCGGACGATCGCCGGGGATGCCCGCCAGCTTGGCCTGCGCCACCTGTGCGGGGCTAAGTTCTAGTTCTCGTGCCATTACTTCTTGCCCTTGTTAAATGCATTTCTGTAAATACGAGCAAGTTTTTCTCTGGCATAAATGTCAGATTCTCGCATTGAGCGCTGAAACTCAATACGCGCTTCTTCTGCGGCTTTCATAGCAGCGATATCCATCACTTCTTGCCCTTGTTAGCTTTGTACGCAATCAGCTTCGACCGATCGCCAGTGCGCTCTGCGTCCTTTTCCAGCTTCTCCAGCGCCTTGTCGCCGCCAGAGACGTTCGCCGTACCCTTCAGGATCGTACCAGCTTCAGGCGCTGCAGCACCTTTACGTTTGATCGTCACTTTGCTCTCCATCTGGAACATGAGTTTGAGCTTACGCAAATCGTCCGGCTCATCCGCGATTTGGGACAGGAGCCGCGGATGCGCAGCCAATGCAGCAACAACCTTCGCTGGGTCGTCGGCATACGATATGATTGCGCCAAGGTATGGCGCACCAAGCGTATCAATAATGTTCTGTTCCGCACCATCAATATCCTTCAGGCCCATTGTCTGCGCCTTGGCACGATATGCCACACGTTGCTTCTCGAAAGCCTGCTGCTGAGTGGTCTGCTGCTCAGTCTGCGAGCGTTCGGCCTGCTCAGCCTGGCGCTTGCGCTCAGTCCATGCCAATAAGTCAGCCTCGAACTTGTCGGGATCACCTTCGCAATCCTCCCACAGATCCGGCTTGCGGCCCACATCAACAGGCTTGGGCGCGTTTACCCGCTCCAGTTCCTTGATACGCTTGTCACGATCACGGATCTCAGCGCGCAGCTTCTTCTGTAGCGGCGTTTCCTCTTCGGCAACGTCGTCGCCTTCGATTTCTATGGCTAGTTCACCGTCGTCTTCCTGCTCCTGCGCAGGCATGATCTCATCGCCGTTTTCATCGAAGTCAGCGTCCGTTGGGGCTTCCTGCTCCACCTCTGTGAGTAGGAGAATGTCTTCGTCAGTCGGATTGTTGTCGAACTCGCTCATGCGTCCACCCCAACCATGAAATCATAGAACACCTTTGCGGCCCTCATGACGGTATCCACACCGCCGTTATCGCCATAAGCGTGCAGCGCCATTGACAGCGCCTCAATACGCAACTCACGATCGTCAGGGTTGGTGTATGCGAACGTCAGCCCGCCGTCATCTGTTGGTACTAGCTGTTTCATATTCACTCCAACGCCCGATTAACGCTCGGCGGTCAGCGTATGTGCCTTGTACCCTATCCACACACTACTTGCTAGTGGCGGTTTTCTCAGCATGATCCTGCTGCCTACGCTGCATCATGATTTCATGCCCAGTCTTAATGGTCTGGTGATGCATATCGAAGTCCAGCTTACGCGCCTGCGCCTCCTTCAGCGCAGCACCGGACAGCTTCGACTGTATCTCTGCCTGATCGTTAGCAGGGGACAGCCCAGACGGAGCCTGTGGTGCCTTCTCAGGGCCGCCGACAGCTTCGGCCTGTGCGGTCTTGAGATGCGCATCAGCAAGCGTCTGCGTGGCCTTAGCCTGGTTAAGCATGGACTCAGATTGCAACTTACCAGCCTGCGCCAACATAGCCTGCTCAGTGGCAGGCGGCGGCTGCTGACCCTGCTGCTCTTGCGCCTGCTGGATCTGCGCTTGCTCTTCCTTGGTAGGCTTGACCAACCCAATGCCAATGCCCTTGTTGCGGGCAAAGTCCTTCATGTCCTGCGAGCCTTCGCCATTCATGTTAATGACGGCATTGAGCAGTGCGGCCTGTGCAAGCTCCGTATCTTGGATGCCGCCAGCGATCTGCGCTAGCTCCAGCATCTGCTTGACGGTCTTGCCGCGAGCCGTGCTGGTGGATTCCTGCACGTCCGCCACGACCTTGAACGACCCACGTGCTAGATCATTACGGATCTTGTACACGCCAGCCTGATCAATATGTGGCTGCATCAGTTCGGCTTCGCCGTCCTGACCATCCATGCTGATCGTCTCAACCTTGCGCCCAGGTTCGAAACACACCTCGCGCGCCATGCCTAGGTATATCTCGCCTTCGCGCGCAATAGACTGGCGCATGTTGTCGAGCGCGATACCCGACTTGGCATCAACACGTGCCGCCGCAATGTCCATAGCATCCGCAGAAACGTTGGCTTTGACCTGATCCGCATTGTCATCTTGGCTGGTGAGGTCATTGCTGGCAATCTGCAACAACGCTGCGGTCGACGGCTGCAGCTGGGTTGGTTCGATCATACCGATCGGACCCTGCGTCACGATGTCACCAGCACCATTACGCACCGCCAACAGACGACGGAACGGGTGACGGTTTATATTCCCGTCTGCCCATTCCTGTGCGATCGTCGGCGTTAGCTGCTCATCAAGCAGGATAGGCACAGGATACGGCGCAAGGCTCTGCGTCTCGACCACATGGCCCACGCTCGCATTGTAGATCCGCTGACGGTCCTTGAACTTGCCAACGTACCCGCGCCACCGCTCCTGGTTATCCACATAGTCACGACGGAAATACACAGGCACGATCGGAATGTTCGGCCCTGCGATATAACCGCAATCCTTGATGACCTTCGTGCCGTTCAGGATGTACTTGTGGATGCGCGTGCGCTTAACGTCCTTGCGCTTGTCCTTCCACCCAAGAGCGTGCAGATCCTTGATGTCATCATCATCAAGCTCACTCAGGAAAAACGCCTGCGTCTCCTGGCTCTGCTCTTGCGTGAACGTGACGCGCTTGTCGGCTACCTGCTCAACCTCGTAATACTCAGCCGTGCGCACAATGTCCGGTGTGTACCAGTCGTATGCGTAGGTGGCATTGGTAACAGGCCAATCCTCTACGTTCTCTTCGCCCCACTTGTCGACAGCTTCATCGCGGTCGTCAGCAGACACGATAAACGCCCAAGGCGCGTCGCGTTTGTCGTACAGTACACTAGGCCCGAAATATACCGACTGGTCGGCGTCCACAATAGCCATACCCGGATTGACCCGCTGCTCGTCAGAATCTGGGTCGTCTGGGTTCTGGTAATCGGTAGTGAGACGATATGCGCCGAATCCTCCACGGATAGCCTCCTGGAATGCATTGTCACGCGCTTGCTGTGACTTAAAATAATAGCTGTCAGCCCGGTGCATTCCGTCCAGCGTGTCCGCTGTATCGCTCTCTGCACCAGTGCCGGGAATGAAGTCAGGCGTCAGGCGATTCTGCCTGTAATCCGTCTCCATCTTCTCAAGGCTAGGCGTGATCTTGTCGATCTCAGGGCGCGGGCTGTTCTCGTACTGCTCGCCCCACACGCCTTCCCACATAGCGCCTTCGATCGTAACGAACCGGCGATCCTCAAGCGAAATGCGCCGCATCTCCATTTGCGGAAGTGCGACGCTATCGAACCGCTTAAGTGCGCGCTTGTGGACCGCCACAAGATCCTTCTTGGACGCCTTCTTAGAAGACGTTTCGCTTTCGGGCAGGGGTTCGTCTTCGATCATGCGCGGCAGCATACGCTAGGATGACAATACGGTCAACGGCGTGCGAAAGCGCTTTTCATGCTGGGCATGGCCGTAACCACAGGCCCACGCTTGTTAGCCAACGCACGCCTCGCACCCTCCGTCGCGTAGCGTAACGCATCGATCAGATGGTTATCCTTATCCTCCAGCACTGGCAGCACCTGCCCCGTAAGGCTGTCGATCTTGTAGCTATAGAGCGTCAATTCCTGGATCAACGACACACACCGCGGATGCACGATCATGTCATATCCCTTCAGGAACTCCACACCCTCTTCGACCGAGCGCGCCCCCTTCAATGCAGACGTGATGTTCGGGAACCCATGCTTACGCAAATACGCGATAGTCTCAGGCCGTGAGCTGTCCGCAGTCGTCCACCACTTCTCAGCATCGGGCACAGACATAAACAGCTTGGGCAGGTTCTGGATCTCGACACCGTAACCGTGCGCCTCATAGTCGATATAGATCCGCGTACCGTCGATCCAGCACCGCACTAGGCAGGACGGATCAATGCTAAACCCAAAGTCTGCACCCTGGCGATACTCGACGTTGGTAGGGCTATCGAACGCCTCCACCTTCCAGTTCTTGAACACCCGCGCTTCTGAGTTGCGCCGATACTGCCCAAGCCAGACGTGGTTGTACTTATCGATATCCCGTGCGCGGTCATGCTCCATCGCCACACGCAACACGTCCGGAAACCACGGGTTGTCCGAATACTGCACCTCAACCACGGCAGTATCAGGGGGCGTGTTCTCGCCCTTGAACATCACGTCAACCGGGTCAGTCTCAAGATCCGGGTTCCACACCCAGATGAGCCGCGAACCATCCTTACGAATGGTCGGTATCAGCGTATCGATAGACACCTGCGAAACGGTCGCAGCTTCCTCGATCCAACAGATGTCCACGCCTTCCTTGGACCGAATACCAGCAGCGTTACCGCGCAGACCCGCAAAAATGAATAGCGACCCATTCTTGCCGCGGATCTCGCCGTCAGTGCTTTCATAAAAAGCCCTTAGGCCAGCACGATCTATCTGATCGTCCAGAAGGCGCTTTACAGAGTCTCGGATGCTGTTCTGTACCTCACGTGCGCAAAGGATGCGTAGTGGCCTCTCAGCGGCCTGCAGGACCAGCGCCAGGGCAACGCTATGGCTCTTGCCGCCACCGCGGCCACCCCAAAGTGCGATGTGGCGTTTAGGTTCCCACAGAACGCGCGCCCATTCCGGCAGGTCAACATCGACCACACCGGCCATTAGGCGTCGCCCTGCTTACCCTTGAAGTGGATCGCCACGCCGCTAGGCAGCGGGTTCTCAGGGTCGGAGCCCATCAGCACCTTGTCGCCGTACCGCTTGGGGTCCCACTTGGCCAACAGCTTAAGGCGGGTTTCAACACGCACACGACGCGACGCTGGCTCATCATGCAGATCATCCGCAATTTCCATTGTCTCATCAGCGATAGCGTCGTATCCTTGCGCGCGCGCGCAGGCGATGCGTCCTGCAAATGCAGCATCCTCAGCCATCCACACATACACCGCTGACTTGCTGAACCCGTTTTCACGACACAGCTGACGCAACGGCACTCCCTCGGAGATACCCTCAACGAGAATGTCTGCATTGCTGGCCGTACGCAGATCGCTCATGCCACAATCCTAAACGCCTGCAGCGTCCGAACGCTACGCGGCTTCCAAACCTGATACCACTTGCGCTTGACGTTTACATACATCGTGATCGTATCGCCAATCTGGATATCGCTAATCACTTCACCCCCTCATCATTAGCAGCAACCTTATGCGCCATAACGCACAGATCATTCATAGCCATAATGGCATGAAACGCGGGCATACGATACATGCAGAAGCAGAACGTCATCACTTCACCGCCACCCTAGCCAGCTCGTTATAAGCCCTTGCTTCCTGCGCGCCGCAATCATTCAAAGGGAACATGCGCGCTTTACGAATATCAAGCTCCATGTTCCCACGCTCGAACAACGCAACACGCGCCAGCCGGATTGTCTCAGCGCTCAGCATCACTTCACCGCCTCAATAAACCCGGACCGCCGCAACGACTGAATCCGCTTCCTGACAGACATGTTGGTTCGGTTCATAAGCTTGGCGATTTCCTCACGCGGCAATCCACGCGCTACCCAATCGCGCAATACAATATCATGCCGCTCATGCCAAGCGCCTTCACGTGGGGGCTTCTTGCCCGACACGATCCAATCCCGCGCAATTTCCTCCTCACGCGAAAGGGGCTCCGCACGGCGGAATACATCACGGATGGTTTGTTTCATGTCCTGCATTCTCTTACTGTGCCACGTCTGGAGTAATAGCGCAAGCCTCCATCATATTACGAGCCTGATACAGATGATAAGCAATGCCCTGATGCCGCCATGCATTCTCGCCATCCCCCGCCAGCTTATACCCATGCGCCCGTGCCAGGTGCTTATCCGCTGCAAGCTTGAGTGCGTCGGTGGTCATGCGACCCTCCAGATGCGAACACCGCCCTCGACAGAGCGAGAAGAAAACTTTTTGCCGTGGTATTGCCCATGGGCTCTCGCTCCCATTGCAGCTCTCCCCTGAGTGTCTTGGTCTTGTACAAAAAAGCTATCCCCAACGTCCATGCTGGCAAATGGGTAAGAAGCTTTTGGGCCGCGCTTACTACCATTCATCGGCACATTTTTTTCGATAATCATTTTACATCTCCTTGGGTTGCAGTTTTAATATACAACGAAAGTGGTGGGGGTCAACCCCGAAATCGCATCGCTCTGGATATTCCTTCGTTATCGAAAACCACTATCGTTCAAACCCACGGATTTCTGCGGGTTTCAGCCAAAGGATGAAGGATAAATAGGATACTCTCTACTCTCTCTGAGAGTGTCCCTCTTCTAAAAAAATGTCAAAAAGGATAGTGGTTCTCATGGCTCTATCTGTGTCTAAGGGTGATTATCCTGCCATCCTGACATTCCTTTGAAATTTCAATGACTTACGCTGAATATCCAAGCGTATCCAAGACGTAGGAAAATTATCCTGCGCGCTTGGAATAGGTCGTTGACACCTTTTTGTTGACCGGGTGCGTCACTTCTCCGCGAACCAACAGCCTTGCCTTTGCCATTCGTTCCAGAGACGCAATGACATCTTCCTTGCGGTATTTGGTGCGAACGCGGTTGGCTATGACGCTATCAGTCATAGTCTCATCACCTAGCACGGCCAGCAAGCGGTCGCTCAAGGCATCGGCAATTTCATGCTTTCCAGAGCGGTTGGACGCCACAAGGCGGATCTTTTCCTCAATATCCCGCTTGGCCAGCGTAAATGCCCACCTAACATGTTCCTCGGTTCGCAGCTGCCCTGGAATGGCCAGAATAAGCGACACCTTCGCTACGGACTCATACAGGCGGTTCCAGAGGGTGTGCAGGCCGGAAGTTTCTTCCTCCGCCTTAGCCTTCTCATATCGCCAGACGTGAATAGCGTTTAGCATCTCCGTTGCGCCCTGCGTGCTGGGGACGCGCGTTGGCTCGTCGTAATTCTCTACCCGCGGCCCCTCGAACAGGTCATACGTTCCGCCGTTCCAAATGGCGCGTATCGTATCTATCATGTCCTTGTCCATGCGCGGAGCGGTATGGCCAAACACACCTTCCGGGACGTTAATGCGCTCGTTGAAAATCATGGCGCGACCAATAAAGCCGGACTTTGCCATGTCGTCGGTCATGAGGTTTTCAAACAGGTTGGGGGTGGTGACGCCAAGCAACGACAAGAAAGGACGCGATATGCCGTTCTCAAGCATGTCCAGCAGCTTCTGGGTGGATTCAATGCGCGCCTCAATGAAGGGCGAGCTATGATCCTCCGCTTGCTTCATGAACTGGCTTAGCTGCTTCTCCAAACCAACGCGGACTTCCTCGCGATCGTCGCCACCTAGAGGCAAAACCTTGCCCGGCCCAGCCTTGGAAAAGATTTCCATGATCCGTCCATAAATGCCTTCGAGGTAGCTTGCCGTGCCCTTTGTGCGCGCAGTCTCGACCTTCTTGAGAAACTCTCCGAACTCATCCAGTGTGTAAACCACAGCTTGATGGCGCACGCAGTTGTTGAGGAACTCCTTGTCGGACTTGATGCGGCCATAGCAAACCTTGGCCAAGCCAGCTTCCCGCATCAAAGCAATAGCGCCCTGCAAAATGCCTTCCTTGCCGGTCCCGGATTCCGCGATGCAGAACACCAGCAGGTTAGACGTGACGTCGGACGTGTCATCAACATAGCGCAGCCCGCCGATATTGCCGACCGCGAACAATGCGCCGCCGACCGCAATATTTTTGCGAGGAAATTGCGACTGGCTGGCAAGCCATTTTGCCACATCGCCAACAAACCCAGGAGGAGCAGTAAGATCTACGCCCTCGATATCGAATGGCAACCCATCCGGTGCTGGAACCGTAACCTGCGACAACTCCTCAAGCGCCTCACTATCGGGAGAGAAGGTTACTGGCATGATCCAACCGTTTTGTGATGCGTAATGAATCAGCGTGCCGACCGTCACAGGGTTGGACGAGCGCCGGAAGCTGCCCCACTTGTACTGCATCTGTGTGGAGTCATGCTTGCCAGACGTATTTGACCAATCATTCCACAAGCCAAAGCCAGAGCCATCCGTCGCATGGTGGATAGCCATACCGATCGAAATCCATTCGTCGTATGGCAAATCATTGTTAGGAATATGCGCGAGCATATCGGCAATGTCGTTATGCGCTAGATCAACAGTGTGTCCATTAAACTCCGAACGATGGCGCTCCGGGCGTTTTAGCAAATCAATCAACGCTTCTGGCGCATCCGTAATATCCTCAGGATATCCGTCCGCTTCGTACACTCCGCCAGACTTGTGCGCAGACCCTGGCCCGACGACATAGCCTGACGATTTAAAATCAATGCCGGGATAATCCGCCAGATGCGTTACCATGGAGACGTCAGCGGGCGCTTTGAAATACAGATGCTGCGACCCGCCACCTGATCCGGTGTTAACCGTTAGTCCCGCGTCATGAATTTGCGGAATTGCTGCAAGCAGCTTTTTATAGCTGTCAACGCCGCCATTACGTGCATCAACATCAACCACAAGCAGGCCCCGGCAAAGAACGCCATAGCCCGTATCGTACTGCCCGTATTCCTCTGCAGTTGCGATTTGCTCCTCATCCCAAATCGGGGTGTTTTGCCAGTTGGACGCCAAAGGATGCTTGCCTGCTACCTCGCAGTCAGGCTGCTTGCATTCGCAGTAGCCATGCACATTGAAGCGGTACAACGGGAAAACCGGAATGCCCATTTTCCAAAAATCGCGGTGAATCATGTTCCCGGCCTTGGGAAGCTCTAGATCTTTCTTGGCCATTATGCCGACTCGCCAGACTGCAATTTTTCCTTAATCTGATATGCCCTTAGATCAGGCACGTTCTCGCCCCACTGATGTACGGCCTGTTCGGTAACGCCAATGGCCTCTGCAAGCTTTCGCACGCTACCAAAAGCCTTGATCGCCTCATCTTTCGTCATTTTCTCAACCTTCCTTGAAAAGCACGCTTGACAATCAATCTTTAAGAGGCGATTGTCAACCCCGGAAGCAAGAAGGAGCATACGAAGAATGAGTATCCTAGACCGCGCAGCCAAGCCGGTGCGCGAACCCTTTGTCGGCACGATCGTCGGCGTACAAGGGACCGGCAAGACCAGCCTCGCCTGTACATTCCCCAGCGTCATTATGTTGCGCACGCAAGGCGAGAAGCCTCCGCAGGACATTCCTGCTGACCAGACGCCTACCACACTCGAAATCGAGTCGGCACAAGACCTGTGGGACGCATTGAAGGCGTTGCTGCGGGAAGACCACGGGTTCAATACGCTTGTTGTGGATAGCGTTACTGGAATCGAGTCGCTTTTCACGCAGGACGTTCTCGCATCCGATCCATCCGCACGCGGGCTTAATCAGGCACTTGGCGGCTGGGGTGCAGGTACTGCGGCTGTTACGGCAATGCATCTTCGTCTGCGCAAGGCAAGCGAAATGCTGCGCAAGCAGAAGAGCATGAACATCGTGTTTCTGGCACACGCAGACATTCAGGAAGTCTCGCCGCCTGACAGCGATGCATATTCCGCATACTCGCTGCGCCTGCCGAAGAAATCAACTTCGCCGTATCTCGACAGCGTGGATTGCGTTGCTTTTCTCAAGCAGGTCCGCGCAGTCAAGGGTGCCGTAGAAGCCAAAGGTGACCGCGGCGCAAAGCCGGGGCGCGCTATCAGCAGCGGCGACCGCGTGCTGGTGACGTACCTGACGCCAGCTATGTGTTCAAAAAACCGCTACGGGATCACCGAGGATCTTGAGGTTGAGAAGGGCGTAAACCCGCTGGCATTCGTGCTGGAGGACGCGCCCAAGGCTAAGGCTAAGAGCAAACCCGAACCCGTAGAAACCGACGAAGATGAAGCTGCGGAAGCAGCACTTGACGCACTTGAAGGAGCAAACTGATATGTCGTTCTGGGCACTTTCCGATGGCGGTTCCGCCAATGAAAACGAAGCAAAAGAGTTTGATGGCGGTGGCGGTGCGCTGCCTCCGATCGCAGAAGGTACGACCGTTCTTGCCGCTCCTGACGATGCCAAGTGGGCAGAGGATCGCAACAACAACGAGTATCTGTCGATCCGCTGGAGCATTCTGAAGCCTGCAGACTATCAGGGCCGCAAGGTATTCCAGAAGCTGTGGCTGACGGATGACGACCCTCGCGCCAAGGACCCTGCCAAGAAGCGTGACAAGGCTGTGCAGATGCTGGCAGCAATCGACCGCAACGCAGGCGGCAAGCTTGGTCGTAAGGACGGCAAGCCAAGCGATGACGAATTGGCCTTGGCGTTGACCAACAAGCAGATGACGATCCGCCTTGGCCTGTGGGAACTGACCGGCGACGACGGCAAGCAGGTGAGCGGCAACTACGTTCAGGCAGTAGGCGACAAGACCAAGCCTATCTCTGACAACCCTGCGCCCGTCCGCGGCAACGGCGGCAACACCCGCAAGGCGCAGACACCAAACCGCGCTGGCGACTTTGGCGAAGACCTAGAGGACGATGTGCCATTCATCACCAGCGGCTTTTAAACCGAAACTTGAAAGGAATTAAAAATGTCCACTTCTACCAACATCCACAACGCCGTAACGTTCGTCTGTTCTGATCTGAACCACAGCGCTGGCACCTGCATTACGTTTGAAGCCAGTGACAAGGACGGCAACAGCGTATGCCTGTTTCTGAATGATGATTCGCTGGCGAAGGTCGTACAAGCCTGCAAGTCTTATGCAGAGAAGCGTGCTGTCCCTGCGGTGTCGTATTGGGAGCATCTGACTACGGCGGTTCCTGCGCCCGATGTTGCTGCACCCGATTACGACGCAATCCCCTTCTAACACCCATCACCGGACCCCGGCTTATGCCGGGGCGAGGCTGATAGATGGAGGAAGATATGATCTACGTGATTATCTATATCGTTGGCGGATTGCTTACCAATTTTCTGAGTGGGTACAACGCGCCCGTCACATCCAAGAAAGACGGTATGTTTGTGTCATGGGTAGGCATGATTACCTGGCCCGCGTTCTTTCCTATTTCGGTTAAAAATTTCGGCATGGTTCTTCGCATGGGAGAGAAGGCATGAACGCACCCCAACGCAGCCCCGAATGGTTCGAAGCCCGCAAAGGCCGCGTAACCGGATCCATGGTAGGAGCAATCCTAGGCCTATCCCCCTACATGACTCGCAAGGACGCCATGCGTTCAATGGTGCGCGCGGCCTTGGGGGAGCCAAGCGAGTTCGAGGGCAATGTCGCCACGATGCATGGCAATTTTTATGAGGACCATGCGATTGAGGAATACGAGGTGCGTTCCTGCAAAGAGACAACCGAGGTAGGCTTTGTAACCTACAGCGATTGGCTGGGCGCGTCGCCAGATCGCAAGACCGAAGATGGCGGCGTGCTCGAAGTGAAGTGTCCGTTCGGCCTTCGCAAGGAGCCCAACCCGGTATTCAAGACCGCGGATGAGCAACCGCATTACTATGCACAAATGCAGATAGAGATAGAGGTTACGGCCAGCCGCTATTGCCATTTCTATCAGTGGGTGCCGCCGCTCACGGCCAAGGATGGCAGCGTAATTCGCGAGAGCAAGGACCGTCTGGAGGTAGTACGTCCCGACAAGGATTGGCTTGAAATCAATCTCCCCATCCTCCGCGACTTCTGGCTGGAGTTCAAGTCAGAGCTAGCCAACAACCCCGATGACTACCGAAACCCCCTGCGCGTGGAGGTGGACACCCCAGACGCACACAAGGCGATTGCAGAGTATGACCAGCTTGTGGAAGCCATCGCCAACGCGGAGGAACGCAAGAAGGAATTGCTGTTGGACATCGCGGCCATGACCAATGAGCAGGATGGCTTGATTGCGGGGCGGAAGCTGACGCGGGTAAATACGCCTGGTAAAGTTGCATATGCAGCTGTTGTAAAGAAACATATGCCCGATTTAAATCTCAAAGCTTTTACCGGAAAGCCATCCAGCTTTTGGAAGCTGTCGTGACATGCAACTCCGCCCCTACCAATCCAAAGCAACGGACGCCGCCAAGGCGTTTCTGCGCTCCAGCACCGATCCCTGCTTGATCGACGCAGCGCCAGCCGCTGGTAAGTCGTACATGATAGCGGATCTGGCGGACTGGCTGCATTCCGTGTCTGGGGGCAAGAAGGTGTTATGCCTTGCCCCCAGCGCGGAGCTAGTGACGCAGAACGCAGAGAAGTTTCGGCTAACGGGTCATCCGCTGTCGATCTTCTCAGCATCTGCGGGTGCCAAGTCCACCCGCCACCACGTCGTATTCGCAACCCCCGGCACCGTATCCAACAGCATTTCTCGGTTCCTGAAAGATTACGCCGCGGTCATTATTGACGAGTGCCACGGCATCACGCCTACCATTCGTAAGATCATTGACGCTATGCGGGAGGCAAATCCTAACCTGCGTGTCATTGGCCTATCTGGTACGCCTTTCCGCCTTGGTAGCGGGTACATTTATCGCATCGCCCCGGACGGTAAAACGCACGGCGACGATGCTACGCGCGACCCATATTTCCTAAAATGCGTGTACCGTGTCTCGGCTCGTCAGATGCTGGATGAGAAATTCATTACGCCGATGGTTGTCGGTGCAATCAACGCCACTGGCTATGACACGTCCGGCTTGCGCC
>Ga0182214_1000025_pt1 | contig 17011 bp, 19 predicted proteins | sample G5R1MG_23_FD_128380 | JGI IMG/M metagenome (GOLD analysis project Ga0182214, IMG submission 128380) | Switchgrass phyllosphere microbial communities from Michigan, USA - G5R1_NF_03OCT2016_LD1 MG | ecosystem: Host-associated > Plants > Phyllosphere > Phylloplane/Leaf | place: USA: Michigan...
CGGAAATGATTTCTATCTCGCCGGTCTCTTCGTTCCGACCGAACTCCTTGGCCCGCTCGATCAGGTCTTCGGCGGTACGGTTCGCCGCATCCGCCTTATACTTGTAGGGGCGGCCCAAGTCGGTGTTAAAGAACTTCTTGAGCGGTTCCTCGTTGAGCGTGGTGTCGAACTCTTCCTCGGCGGTCAGGTACGCCGCGACGAGCTTGGGCCAGTTCGTGAACGCTGCCGAGGTGCCCTCCAGCCAGTAGCTCGCATACTTCGTGCGCCGGGGATTGCCCTCCACCATGCCGCGCTCGATCCGGCACCCCTCGGGCAGCCAGAGGCCATCCTGTGCCAGCGTGAACCGCTCTTCCGGCTTCATGTGCCCGTCGCACGTCGGGCACTTCATGGTAACCGATTCAGCCGCGTCGAGGCCCTTGGCGAACTGATCCCATTCCAGATACTCCCAGCGGGGCTCAAGAAACTCGCCGCACCGACCGCACGGCATGTACCAACGGCGTCGATCGCCACGGTTGTAGAGCGCCAGAATGCCGGTCGTCGGCGGAGCCTCGTGCGGAGTCTTCGGGACGTACCGGGTGTCCGTGAGATTACGGCTCGGGGAGGACTCGCAAAGGGTCATCGAGAACGAACCGAACGACGTAGTACGCTTGGTCGCCAAGTCGAACGGGTCGCCCTCGCCCTCGATATTGTCATCCATACGATCGCGATCGGTCAACGCGATACGGGGGATCGGCTTGCCCGCGAGTTCGGCTTTAGTCGGCCACGCGAGGCCGAGGATGGTCCCGTTCTTGTAATGCTTGTCGAACTTGTTGTCCGCGTCGCGGCTCTCAAGCAACTCCTTGCCCACCTTCTCGGAGTCCCGGTGCAGGCGGTCGATACGGCGGTTCGAGAAGTCGCGAGCGTTCGCCTGCGTCGGCGAGAAGATGGTCATATCCGCCGGCTCGGCGCGCACCGAGTAGCCGGCCCAGTTGAGAATGATTTCGGTCTTGCCGCACTGGGCCGGGCCCACGAAGATCACGGCGTCGAGATCAGGGTCAGCCAGCTTGTCCAGCGGCTCCCGGAGGTATGGCGCATAGGCGAACCGCCACGGCCCGACATAACCGGGGGCGTTGTTCAGGTAGCGCTCTTCCTCGGCCCATTGGCTCGGGGACCGGTGGTCCGGGTCAAGCCAGATGTGCTCGACCGTCTGACAAACTACGTCGCCGAGGTTGCTATAGCCCGTTGTACTCGTCCGCGTCAGGCGCGGCATCATGAACTCGATTTCCTCGGTCGTCATCCGAGTCGTGTTCACGAATGAGGAGAGGTCCATCTCCATTGACGGGTCCGTCGTAACTGGGGCCGTCGCCATATCCTTCAAACTCCTTCATGATCGCCTTGCGACCCTCGACAATCGCGCCTTCGACGACACGGCGCACGACTGCCTTCTGTTCGCGGGACAACCCCGCCTCTCGCTCGATAGTATCCGGCAGCAGCAGCAGGATCATGCGGACGCTGTTGAACAGCACCGAGATCAGGCGCACCACACGACTGGTCCGCCACAAGTGGCCGATCATTTCCTCGTAGGCTGCACGGGTCTTCTGGGCGGCCCAGAAGGCGTTCTGGAGCCCCGGAGGGAGGTCCGTGGCGCTCATGGTGGTAATGACCCGCTCGATCTCGTAGCCCGGCTTGACGAGCCGCGACGCGGCCTCTGCGACGTTATAGATCGCGGTGCCCCGGCGGCGGCCCACCGGCACGAGGCTGGAGACCTTCGGGGTGACCGTCTTGGCGTCCATCTGGAACAGGAGGCATAGCTGCCGAATCGTCGCGCCCTCGTAGATGATCGCCGAGGTCTCGGAGTCGTCGGCGCGATCTATCTCTTTCGCCTTGGTAGCCATTACAGTCCGTTCCATAACTTGTCGCGTGCCGCGTAGATCGCGTCCTCCGGGGTTGGGCCTTCGCCGTACCCGTATGCACTATCGAACAGGTACTCGGCAAGCCTGCCCCCTAGCACCGGGGCGTAGAGCGCCACGAAGAAGACCCCCTTGGTCTCGACGCAGCAACCGAGCATCGTTTTCTCACTCGTCAAAAGCCGAGATAAGTGCGGCTCTATCTGCGGACGGTGCATAATCGACTCCTTGTGCTTTCGACCTTAACTGCTGGATATAGCGGAACAACGCGTCTTGTGCATCCTTTTTAGACTGCAGCCGCTTGACCGCGATCTCGTCTGCCGATCCACGCACAACCAACGGCCACGAGCGGACTGGACGCTTCTGGCCTTGCCGGGCGAGCCGCTTGTGAATCTGGTACCACTTCTCGTAGCTCCAGAACATATCGAAGATACAGATGTCATGGCCCGGACCCTTCTGCAGGTTCAGCCCGAACTCGCCGCCTTGCGGGTGGATGGCGAGCAGCGGTATCTTGCCCTTGTTCCAGTCGCCTTGCTGGCTGGCTTGCTTGTCCACGACCTGCATCTTCGGAAATGCTTTCCGTAGGCGCTGGAGAGACGACTGCCACCAATAGACCAAGAGGATCGGCTCGCCGTGCAGTTCATCCATTAGCTGCCTCAGTTCCTCGATCTTATGATCGTGGATCAGGTGCGGCTTCTTGTCCTTGTCGTACACCGCGCCCGAGCAGAACTGCAGGAGCTTTTGCGACATGCTCGCCGGGTTGTCAGCGTCAATGAACTCGTCAGGCGTACCGGGGAGCTTGCTGCCGTCGTCCTCCAGCTTGAGGATGCGGCTCAGGATAAACTCGTCCTCGCGCGCCCGTAGCTCGGGGCCGAGTTCGATTCGGCGGGTGTTGTCGGACCACTTGGTCTCGACATCCGGCAGGTAGTCCTCTGCCTTGGCGACTAGACACAGGTCCGCCATCTGGGTCGAGATCACCTGATCGTGCCCGCTCTTGAGCTTGTATGAGTGCAGCTTCTCCTTGTAGGTGAAATGCTTGTCCCGCCATGGCGTGATGGCGTTGCCCCAGAGCTTCCCGGCGTCCATCAGCCAGCGTTGCGAGAACAGGCGCTCGTAGCCCTCTGCTGCCGGCGTGGCGGTCATCTGGACGAACGACTTGAGGCGCTTGCGTAGCTCTCGCATCGCGAGAAACCGTTGCGTGTTCAGGTCACCGAGATCGCTGCTCTCGTCATAGATCGCGTCGTCCCACGGCATCCCGCGCTTCTCTTCGCGCAGGGTGTCCACCAGCCACGGCAGCGCCTCACGGTTGATGAAGTGCAGGGGCACGTCGGCCCATAACTGCCGGCGACGCAGCACGTCCTTGTAGCGCGTCGTGAGCGTGCCGGCGGCCCGGCTGGCTTCCTCTACGGGGAGGCCGGTTTGTCCGTGCTGCCAAATAAAGTGATCGGCCTGCCGATGGAACGCCTCATAGTCGCCCGCCTCCGGGAAGACCGGCGAGAGCCCGGCGGTCCAATATTCCATCCAGCGCTTCTCCAGACTGGCAAGCGCCAGCCCGAGGTAGGTGTCCAGTTCGTCTTTCGTGAGGCCGCCCGACCGTGCCCGCGAGTAGGCGTCCTGATAGAACGCCTTGACCTCGGGGTCGTTATCCTCTGCCCGAATCAACTGGAACTCAGTCCCGGCAAGGTGCTCCCACTCGTCGATCTCGTTGGGCCAAGTCTGGCAGGCGACACGGATCGGGGCGATGACGAGCGCCCGCCTGCTGACGCCGAGGCTCTTGATCCGCTGGATCAGGTACGTCAGGCCCACGGTCGTCTTGCCGAGACCGGCGTCCATGAACAGCCCGCAATACGGGTTCAGGTGGCAGTGTGCCAGCCCTTCCCATTGAACGTCGTGGAAGTTGTCAAGCGTCAACATCGGAAATCATTTCCAGCTACCAGACTCGTCCGGTGTCGCTGGCAACTTGCTTGGTCGTCTCTTCGGAGCCAACGAAAGTAGCGAACACACTTGCGCCCGACATAACGCTAATAAAGGCTACCCCGTCAGCGTCGATAATCGCTTGAAGTTCCTCAGGGGTGAACTTCCACGCGGACACGACTACCGCTCCGTTCATGAAACACGGCAGATGACCCACCATCTCTTCAAGACCGGGAGGCGGACCAAAGTTACGATTGCATCCATCGAAAGGAACTACATGTGCCATTACTGAAACCTCGCTTGCAGCTTACGGACTTCCATCCAGAACTCCCGGCGCGTGTGCGCAACGATCACGATCTCGCCCTGCGCCCGAAGCTCTTCGTGGCGGAGAAGCTGGTGCTCTTCCGGCTCTTCGCCTACCGCCTTCCACTCACACCAGAATCCTACGGGGATGCCGAGGCCGGGAGCCTTATACCACCGATCCGGCCACCCGTCGTGATTGCACGCCTCGATCTTGAGTTCGATGTGCCCGAGGTCGCGCCACTCCGCCGAGGTCGCGCGCTCGTCGGCCTTTTCCAGCTTCTTGACCCGCTTGATCCGCCGGAAGTTGCCGCCCGCCATCAGAGACCTCCCATGTCCATGGCCCCAATGTTCGGCGGGCACGTCATGTGGCGATCGATCATGCGGACGCGGCACTCGTCCTCGTTGCCCCGGACCCAGACGACCCACATACAATCCATCAGCGGGCTCTTGCCGCGCTCTTCCTCAAGGAAGGCTGGACGCCACGTGAGATTGAGTTCCAGATACGGCTTGGTCTCGCGGAACAGCTTCTTGCGGTTGGCGGTGTTCCAGAACTGCACCTTGAGCAGCATCACGACAACCGGGGCGATCTTTAGCGACTCGCGGATGAACTCTGCCGCGACAACGAACGGCGGGTTGGTGATCACCGCGTCGTAGTGATTGTCGGGGAAGTAGTTGGTCGAGTCGAGGAAGTCGATACCGCCCTTGCCGCCCGTGACCTCCGGGCGCAGGTCCGTCCCGTCTACCTCGTAGCCGAACTCCCGGAGCGGGGCCACCATCTTGCCGTCGCCACACGCCGGCTCCAGCACCAGCGCGTCCGCCGGCAGCAGAGGGGCGATGTGCGGGAGCAGGCTGTATGTGCAGTCCACGGGCGTGGGGTAGAGATCGGCGGGCTTGCGCGCCCACTTAGCCATGGACTTGGCGATAGCCCCGGCAACCCCGCCGTCGTAGTTGACCGGCATCGCCATGAAATCGTCGTCATCGTCGAGCGTGATCAGGCTGGTATCGATATCTTCCAGCCGAGCCATCGCGAGGTACTTCTCGTCGGTGCTGACATCGTTGCAGAGCGCACCATCTGCCGTGTTCTGCCACTCGCCCGGCTCCGCCAACAGCAACGCGTCGCTCTCAGGATGATAAAACAGACGCATCGACTCAGTCCTTCTTATAGAGCTTGCCCTCGTACCCGGCGGCCCCGAGAGGCATGGTACGCAGGAACGGATACTTGGCTTGGATTCGGGTTGTCATGCACTCGTTGAGCAGCTTGTAGGTGTGGTAATCGTCCCCGTCGTCTTCCTCGGAAATGATTTCGTCATGCACGTGGCCGCAAAGGAAGAACCCGAGGGCGTGGGCCTCCAGCAAGCCGAAGCCGAGGATGTCCCGCGCGAGCGCCTGCACGAAGTTCTCGATAAACTTCCCGCCGTGGCTGTCAATCCGAGTCCATTGGTTCGTGACTTGGTGCTTGCCCATGTACGAGATGTTGGTCTTCCAGTACGGTCCGTACCGGCCTTCCATCTCGATCTTCTCGACCCGGAGCTTGTAGTACCACATGGGCCGACCCGAGGGCAGGGTGACCTTGAGGAACGGCTTGACAATCTGGAACGTGAGGTGGCCCCACTTGATCGGCTTGCCGCCCGCTACCATCGCGCGCTCGATCGTGTCTTCGATCTGGTACCACGCGTTCTTGATCTCGCTGTAGGTCTCGCGGAAGACCGCCACCGCCTTGTTGGCTTCCTCCTTGGTCATCTTGATGCCCATGCCTTCCGCATAGGCCCAGAGACCGGTCTTCTCGCCGTCACGCATCTCGCCGCCCGACAAACGGTAGCCTGCGCCGAGCACGGCGGGCTTCGCGCCCGAGCGCTGCGACTTCGTGACCTTATCGTACGCGACTCCGTAGAGCGTCGTGGCGAAATCTCGATACGCGCACAAGCCACCCCGGAAGACGTTCATCAGGCGCTCGCAATCGGTCAGCCAGCCAATCGCCACCGACTCGATCGACGAGAGATCGCACACCACGAGATGCTTGCCCTCGCTCGCCTGAATCGACGATCGAACACACCCGGCCACGGCGTCCATCTGCTCGCCCGCGAACACGCCCAGCGCGTTGTACTGGCCCGAGGCAATCAGTTCCGAGCAGTATTCGAGCCGGTCGAAATTGATATAGTCTTCCGGCTCAAGCCACTTCGGGGTGCGCGGCAAGTTCTGCGGCTGAATCTTGCGACCGGCCCAGCGGTTCGTCCGACTGCCGCCAGCGAACTGGAAGCAATGGCGTAGACGATCGTCGGGGGACAGGGCGATCATCGTCGCCTGATACTTGGTCGTCGAGGTCCGGCTGGAGCCCTGACGCATGCGCAGGACAACCCGGCAGTCGTCAGTCAGGATCGCGTCGCCGTGGACCTCGCCGATGTTGTCCATCGTGACGCCCTTGAACGTCACCCGGATGTCCTCGGGGTCGAGAGCAAGCTGTTCGGTTACGAACTCCTGCTCGGCGGCGATGATCTTCTGGACGTTCTGTTTCTTGAGGTTGTCGTACGGGTAGCCGCGATCATTCAGCCACGGGAGAAGCTGCGTTCCGCTGTTCGCGTTCGCTAGCCCCGTCATCCGGTTCTGCTCGGAAATGAGTTCCGTCTTGCGCTGCTCGGCGATGATCAGCGCGTTCTCGACGAAGCGCCGGTTGATCGGCAGGCCGCGATCATTGATAATCTGGTCGAGGTGGTAGAGGTCCCACTGCCAGTCGGGTATCTCGTACAGCGAGAGCTTAGACCATAGCTCGTGCTCGGTCTTGTTATCCCAGACGCAGTAGTCCTTGAAGGTCTCCCACTTCACGGGGTCCGAGTGCTGGTCGCGCCAGACAAACGGCTGATTCTTGGTCGGCTTGTTCGGCGCACAGAAGGTCTTGATCAGCGCCTTGCCGCCGGGGCGCTTCTGGTGCTTGAGCCCCATCTGCTCGCCCACGTCGTCCAGACCGCCCATGAACGAGAACATGTATGCGAGGGCCATCGAACACCGGTAGCTGGTGATCGGGACCTCAAGCTGGCCGAATATCTCGGGGAACTGTCGCGGCAGAACGCGGTTGTCGATGTGGCGCTCGAAGGCAGCGTTGAACGCGACCTTGAGCACGTTGGGATCGAGCAGGGCTTCCTTGAGGTCTCCGGGGCACTTCTGCCCCTCTGCCGGCACCCATAGGTCCGTCTGCCCGTCGTCGAGCCTCCACGAGCACATAAGCACGCGGGCGGACTCATGAGACGAATAGAGATCGACCCCTACTTCCGTAAGGTCGAGTTCGTTCTTCGTTTCATAGTCGTAGTGGAGGCGGGTCTGTGCCATGCCGAGGTAGGGCCGATACCGGTTTCCCGATATCGGCCCCAGCTTCCCTTACAGGCCGCCGTTCTCGTCCGAGGACGTGTCCCCGCCGAACCCGCCATCGTCATCGTCGTCATCGAACGACGAGATCGCGTCGTTCTTCGAGATACCGCCTTCGCTGATCAGCGGACCCTCGCGACGCAAGCGCACGGCACGGATCGACGCGTTGAGGCGCTGCCCGTGCTCGTTGTCCTGCCACCACGGCTGAATCAGCATGTCAATGAAGTAGCCGGCCTTGATCTCGCGCTTGATTTCCGCCGGGTTGTCCATCTCGGACTTGTCCGGGTGGAGCACGATCGGGCGCTCGGTCTCGCGGCTGGCGACGATCCAGCAGCCGGCGTATTCCGGCTTCTTGGTGGGCTTGCCATCACGGATGAAGTACGCTTCGTCCTTGATGTCGCGGCCCTTGTTGTGCTCTTCCAGCATTTCCTTCGCGTACTCCAGCAGGAGGTCGATGGCAGGCTGGTGCGTCGCGGTCGGCAGAATGCCGGTGATCGAGAACGCGGGCGTGTCGGTCGGCTTCTTGGCCCACTCGACATCGATATGCGGGTAGGACGCGCGCACATCCATGATGTTAATCGTTCCGTCCGAGAAGAGCTTGGCGAGCACCTGCCCGACCGAGTTCTTAGCGACCTTGAGGACCGTACGCGGTGCCTTGGTTTCCGTAGCCATAATTCAAATTCCTAATTCACGGGTTTCCGATAGAATCGACATCCTCGTCGAATGCCGAAGCCGCTGACGCGATGGCCCCCCGTTTGTCTTCCATGGGGATCATCGTGACCTTTCCGGGAGACTGGTAAACGAACGGCGCAATGCGCGCGGCGTTCACCTTCTTAGTCCCTCCGGCGACAACTTTCAACAATCTTTCCGCCTCGGCTGGTCCGATCATCTTCGAGTTGTAGATATCCAAGTCAGTAAGACCGAAGCTACGCAAGCGTTTACGCGCAGCAACGGGGTCCTTCCACGCCCTATTACCGGGGCGACCGAGACCCAACTTCTGTCCCGGTACTTCATTGTCCAGTTCGAGTTGCTTGAGCAGATACTCGTACATCTCACGGAAATAGCGTTCCAGAGTCCCACGCCACTCGTACAACCGTGCCAGCTTGTCCAGCGGCACCGATCGATACTCGGGGAGAACGGGCGTGGAAATCATTTCCCTGCTGGCCTCGGCCACGGCGGTCTCTGGAGCCATCGGCTCCGTGTCGTCGTCGAACGCGTCAGCCGCGATTAGCTTCTTGACGGCGAACAGCGCGGGGCACGTGATGCGAGCGGGACAGTATTCACACGCCACCGGGTCCGGGTGGTACGGCGCATCCGGATTCCAAGCGGCATGTGCCGCCTCACGGTACTCTTCGCGGAAGTCGAGAAGGCGCTGGCGGTCGATAGTCCACACGCCGAAATTATCGCGGCGCGGCTGGCAGATTTGGATTTCGATCTCTTGGAAGTCATATAGCCAATCGTACCGATCGAAAGCGCCAAGGGCGTACGCAAGACCCTGTTCGTTGTCATCCGGATCGACCCAGACCTTGCCGTACTTGAGGTCCTTGACCTTGAGCTTGCGCTTCGAGGGAACGATGCCGATCCAGTCCGACGTGCCGAAACTCGGCTCCGGCGTGTAGGCGGATAGATCAACCTTGACCTCAACGAACGAGCGCTCGACCTCGTTGTCCGTCGAGCAGATTTCCACGTAGTCTTCGACATAGGAAATCATTTCCTCGGTGATCTCGATCTCGAAGCCGTCCTTGACATGGACCTTCCCGACTTCGGCGTACACGGCGGACGAGCCTTCCGTCAGCCAAGTCTCGCCGACCCAGTGCGCGACCGAACCCTCGGCGGCGTAGTAAGTCGGACGATCGCCGACAAGGTGACCTTGGATCAGCGATGCGGGGCAACGCATCCAGCGGTGTGCGGACGACGGGCCCCAGATGCTATGACCCGTGGCGTTCTTCTCCGCCAGCATGAGGTCGGTGATCGGATGTTCTGACATGGAGTCCCCGGCTTAGTTGACTGACGGCGCTGTAACATCTTCGCTGGCTCCCCTTCGTCTCGGTACACCTAGTTAAAACCTAGATTTCCGGGTGCCGCTCCCCAGACTCCACCTCCGCTAAAAGACTGGATGTAGGGGATCGATCAGAGTTGAGCCGTCAGTCAAGTAAGCCGGGGAAGCGGCTGGGCGTCGCTCGCTGCCGCTTCCCCGGAAATCAGGTGGCCTTACAGGCCGCCGTTGTCGTCGCCTTCCGGCGCTTCGGCGAGCTTGGCCTCGGCGGCATCCCATGCCTTTTGCCAGCCGTCCGTGTCACCGATCAGGTCGGCGAGCTTGGCGTGGCCCATCTCGGCGATCAGGGCCTTGGTCGGGGCATCGCCGTGGGCCTTCTGGACCGCGAGATACTTGTCGCGAAGCTGCTCGGCGGTGAAGGCCGGCTTAGCCGCTTCCTTCTCCTTCTTCTCGCGAGCCTTCTTCTGGGCCGCCGTCTCGGTCGTGCCGGTGGAGGCTGCAGCGGTGGTGCCGGCAGGCGCGCCGAGGGCGGCGAGCGCCGCCAGAATCTCGTCCTGCTTGGCGGCAATATCTTCGAGGATACCCATGGTAGTCATTTCTCCGGAAAAGTTCGACCTGCCCCGAATCAGGGCTGCCCCCTACCTGCCTCCGCCGGCGGTTGAAGTCAATCCTAAATTGTTGCTTGTGTTAATGCGGCATTCTGGCCTAAGTCGTTAACGAATCGGAACAAGGTGGTCGAGTGTCCAGCTACAACACATTCCCTATCCCCTCATGGGTAACGCCTGAGCAAAGGCAGGAATTTGTCGTGCGCCTCGCGGCTCGGTACCACAACATGTCGGGTAGTCTCTCTGAGCTATCCAAGGCAATCGGTGGCTCCCACTCCCTGCTCCACGTGTCATTGAAAAATCCGGGGGGAGTCAGCGCCATGAACTGTATTGAGATCGAGCGCTTGCTCGGGCGTGACCTGTTCCCCCGTGAGTTTCTGCGTCCCGACATCTTCGTCCCGGCCTGAGCCCGTGGCTGTAGCCTTTATGCGGGAATACGGCGTCCGCATCGCCGAAAACGGATACGAAGTCATTCCGATCTCGCCGGGGGAGAAGTACCCGGCGGGCGCGGGCATGAAGAACTGGCAGAAGTTCGACGGCTCGCCCGATGGCATCCACGACTACCTCGCGCAGGGCTGGGGCACTTACGGCATCGGTCTCAAGTGCCGTCGTTCGCCCGGCGTCGATATGGACATCGTTGACCTCGGCGTGCTCGACGAGGTGAAGGAAATCGTTACGCGGATCGCCGGCATGTCGCCGCTGCGCCGCGTTGGTTTCGCGCCGAAGGAACTCTGGGTCTACCGGATGCCCGAGGGCGAGACGTGGCCGAAGGTCGATACCGGTGAATGGTTCGATCAGCAGGGTCGCAAGGCCAAGTGCGAGATTCTGGCCGATGGTCAGCAGTTCGTGGCGGCCCACATCCACCCGGATACGAACAAGCCCTATCGGTGGATCGGTGAAGGCTCTCCGGCCTCCGTCCCCCTCAACGATCTTCCGGAACTGACGCACGAGCAGGCCGAGCAGATTCGGGACGAAGTGCTCAAGGTCTTCCTCGGCCACGGTTGGGTCAAGAAGACCAAGAGCGCGATCTCCCGGCTGACGAACCCGCTCGACCCGGACGATGACGACCCGTTCGCCGGGTACCGCCAGAAGACCCAGATTTCAGACGAGGAACTGGAGCGTAAGCTCTTCTCGATCGAAGACAACACGGATCACGACACGTGGTTCCAAATCGGCATGGCGCTGTACCATCAGTACGACGGCAGCCAGCAGGGATTCGACCTCTGGGATCGCTGGTCACAGAGCGCGGACAACTACGATTTCGCGGCGCTGGAAAAGCGCTGGCCGACGTTCGACAACAAAGACCGCTCGCACATGCCAATGACGGCGAGGATCATCCTCCAGTTGGCGAAGCAAAAGGCCGAGGTCGAGACCAAGGAGGTAGTCAAGGACTTCCTTCTGCGCATCCTGAACTCAGGTGACGTGGACAGCCTCGTCGAGGTCTGCGACGAGATCAAGGTCACCGAACTGCCCTCGCACATCCGCGAACTGATCACCGGCAAGGTCAAGAGCCGCTGGAAGGACATCACGCAGGAGAACCCGCGCATCGGTTTCGTCCGCGAACTGATCCGTTACGAGAGCAAGGAAACCATTTCCGCGCCGCCGTGGGTCAAGCCGTGGGTCTATTGCGGGCAGACCGACATCATGTTCAACTCGCATAACCGTACCGAGTTCGCCCGCCCGGCGTTCAACGTCGCGTTCGCGAAGTACATGATGACGCCTACCGAGCGGCTGGAGGGCAAGGCAGCCCCCGAGATCATGCCGGTGGACGCCTGCGTCAACCTCTACCAGATTCCGACCGTCTACAACCGCATGTTCATGCCGGGGCAAGGTCCGCTCTACACGATGGGTGGTATCGACTACGCCAACCTCTACACCGAGGAAGGCATTCCCGAACTGCCGGACGACCTGTCGCCGGTCGAACAGGAAGCGATCGACATCTTCTGCGGTCATTTCGAGCACCTGATCGCGAACGAGGCGGACCGCACCACCTACCTCGACTTCCTGACGTACGTGGTGCAGAACCCCGGCAAGCGGATCAACTGGGCCATCCTGCTGCAGGGTGCCGAGGGCGACGGCAAGTCGTACTTTATCTCGATGATGAAGGCGGTCATGGGCCCCTCCAACGTCAACATGGTCGCCGGCAAGGCGCTCGAAGAGAAGTACAACCCGTGGGCCGAGGGTAGCTGCATCTGTTTTATCGAGGATGTACGGCTGCACGGGAACAATCGGTTTGACGCGATCAACACGCTCAAGCCGATCCTGACCAACCCGTCCGTATCAATCCGGCGCATGAACACGAACCTCTACGAGGTCGTCAACACGGTCAGCTATGTCCTGACTGCCAACGCCAAGGACGCCATGCCAGTAGGCGAGGAAGATAGCCGTATCTTCCCGATCTTTACACGCTTCCAGAGGGCCGAGGCTATCGACGCCTTCAAGCGCGAAAACCCGTTCTACTACGACCGGCTCTACGCCACGGTCGAGTTCGCTGGGGCCATCCGCAAGTTCCTGCTGTTGCGCCAGACAAGCCCGTCGTTCAACCCCAAGGCCCGTGCCCCCAAGTCAAGCCACCGGGCCGAAATGATCATGCTCAATCAGTCCGAAGAGCAAATTGCTCTCGCGGACACGCTGGAAGAAAGCACGCAGGTCGATTACAGCCGGTTCCTGCTCGACAGCGGGAAGCTCGCCGATCACTTCATGGGCACCGACGCCCTGCCGCCCCGTGGCAAGGCTCTCAACCGTCTGCTGAGCGAATCAGGGTACACTTTGCTGGGCCGGTTCCGAGTGAACGGAGAGAAGCGCCAGTATTGGACCCAGCGCCCCGAATGCTGGCCTCACGGCGAAGAGAAGTGCGGCGATGCGGTACGAGAGTATCTGGACCCGGACGGCCTCTGAGATCGGCCCTACGGGGCCTTTATCGGACTTGCCCCTTCCACGGGCCTAGCCCCTAGAATCAATAACCCCGCCGATCCGAGGATGGCGGGGTTACCGGGTGGGTCAGGGTGCCCAAGACCTACGTTGCAACACGCAGTCCGGGTCTTAGGCTAGATCGGCCACGGCGTCAAGCGTACTCTCCGCAACCCCGGCCCGTGCTGCCGCGACCGCCATGCTCGCCGCCCGTGAAGTCCTGCCACGAGACCCAGCCGCCGGGGCAATGGAAGCCCCAGTCTCGAATCTTGGGGCCGGTAAAGAACAGCGAGATCACCGGCTTGTTGTCGAACAGCGCCAGCCGGTGCGCGTCTTCTGCCCGGCGATCGATACGGTCCCCCGCCTCACGGAGTATCGAGCCCTCCGGCGTATGCTCGACGTACGAGCCCGAGAGGATGATGGACGTGGTGTCCCACGGGTGATCGTGCATCACGTCCTTGTCGTCGCGCACGATCCGGTGGAGATAGACGTTCGCCATCTCGTTCCGGGGCAGAATGAACCACCGCTCCATGTAGAGGTTGTTCAGGCCGTCCTGCAGCGGGAAATCCGCCGGGCGGCTCGTCATGATCGACTCGGCCCACTCGACCATATCAGGAAGCTGGGCGTAGTTGTCCCGGTCCTTCGCGAAGTCGTATGGCAACAGGCCCATCACGGCACGAACTGCCGTAGAATAGACCGCCCGCGCCTCCGGGTTATGCCGAAGCATATCGCGCAAGTCTTGCTGGTTTCCGGCGGCCCGATCAATCTGATCTCGGGCGAGATCGTACTTCGGATGACTCACTTCTTCTTTCCCTTCTGGCGGCGGCGCTGACGCTTGGTCAACGGTGCTTCGGTGAACACGTACTCCACACCCGGATCACGCTCGACCGGGTTCAGGAAACGATTTCGGTACTGCGGCCTCGGTGCCGGTTCCGACAAGCGCCGGGCCGCCCGGAGCAACGCCGGCTCGTCGAACAGGGGGCCCGGCTCGAACAGGAAGTCCATCGGCCCGCTCAGTAAGCCGAAGCGACGGTCCTCCGAGATATCGTTCTCAAGATCGATAACCATGACATCACCGCGATCGGCGAGCAGGGCACTGGCGACAGCGAGATGCACCCCGCTGCCCATGATTATGGCACGCCGTTCTGTCATTTCCCGTCATCCTTGTTTCGGCTGGTCAGTTCCAGCACGGCGGCTTCCAGCAAAGCGATCTTCTCGTCCTGCGACCCGATGCGGGCGGCGACGACCTCGCGATACACCTCCTCCCGAAGGGGCCGCACGGCACCGCAATAATCACAGGTCGGATCGCCATAGGTAAACTCTTCGAGTTCCGGTGCGTTCTGCGGTGCATTGCACCTGTCATTCTGGCAGTAGCTATATGCGCCCATCTATTCCGACTCCTTGCGCAGCAGCAACCCGATTACATCGGAAACGCACTCCACGTCAAACTCGCCGAACAACTGGAACTCGCCGGTCTGCGAATTGCGCCAGTAGAGCATCTGCGAGTTCGGGTTCGGGGTGCGCCGGTAGAAATCGGCCACGGCGGTGTTTGCCATCCGGAGAACCGGGTGCTGCAGGTCGAGATCGGGGGCCGGCTGCACCACGCCGTCCCGGATGTCGGCAGAGCCCGTCACGTTCGCCTTGGCGAGAAGCTGCTGCAGGTCCAGCCGGGTGGCGGGGTCGTACAGGTCTCGGGGCGCGATCTCCGCGAGCTTGGCCTTGTGCAGGAGCTTGAAATTCAGAGCCGCGACCGCCACCGTGCCCACGGCTATAATGATCAACTCAAGCGAACTCATTTCCATCCTCAGTCCTTTCGATATCGAGCCGGGTCGTAGGGTTCGCCCAGATTCTTGTTCCAGAAGGCCGCCAAGCTCTCGCGCGGTTCGTAGGGTTCGTCCAGAGTGTTCTTCCAGAAGGCCGTCAAGCTCTTGTGCGGTTCGACGATGCGCGCTGCCTTGCGCAGCCGGTTGCCCCGCTTACGCTGCCGGGGATCACGCGACGTGATAAGCCGCGATATCCGTTCGGCGCGACGAGGCGACTCGACGTAGAGCGACAGCACCGCGCTAAAGATGCGCTGCTGAACGGTCGCCTCTAGCAACGCCTGCTGCTGCCGAAGCAACGGCTCGAACCGGGCGTTCCGCTCCATCGCCTCGCGGAAGGTCGTCGCACCCATCGTGTAGTGGTGCAGGAACGTCGGCTTACGCGGTCGCATCAGCGAGAACGCTCGTTCTTCGAGCGGCCCGTAGTCGATCTCGTCGTACGGCATCATCTTGATCTCGTCGCCGGGGTACAGGTGCGGAATGCGGTCCCGAGGGATGACGTGCTCGTGGTCGAGGATTCGCCCAGTCCAACGGCCCGTGAACACGCCGCCGCTATGCCACCCCTGCCGAGAGGCCCATTCGGCTATCGTCTCGGGGCGGTAGGGGAGCAGGCGTTGCGGATCGTAGCCGCACACAGCCATGATGCGGATTCGCTGCACATCTGCCTCCGGAATGCGAATCTCCGCACGGTACCCGCCGACCTCTACGACGCCCTGCGCGTGGCCGAGAAAACGCTCCCCGAAGTAGATGCGCCCAGTTCCTAGCTTGATCATCGTGCTTCCCACCTCTCGAATGCTGCTCGGAACTCGGGCCAGCGCTTTTCGTACATCGCGATCCGCTTGTCGTGGGTCGGCACCAGATGCCTCCCCTCCGGGCGGTGGGCGTTGCGGTCCCGGAGCTTGCGTTGCTTCACGTAGTCGTGGAACTGCTCGACCTTCGCCCGATCAAGAAACTCGCGATAGTTGTCGAGCGACAGCGGCCCGAGGTGCATCAGTTCGCGGTAGTCGCTCTCGCGCATCCCGTCCCGGTAGAACACGCACTCCGCTTCGGCGACGCCGTAGAGCGCGGGAATCTTCTGAGCGGGGACGTAATGGTCCTGCCCATCGCTCTGGCTGGTGACGCTCCCGCCGAACACGAGGAACCGCTTGCCGGTCGTCGGCTCCTTGGAAATGGTTTCCGGCATCTTGCGTTCGCGAAGCAAAGAGAGCTTCGAGCGCATGCAGCCGGGGCGATCCTCGCCGACGCCCCAGCGAGCCGGGCACTTCGGACAGGTCTCTTCGTCCCCCTGCCGCATGGGTTCTGGGCAATCCATCAGAGACCTCCGTTCAGATCACGCTCAGCGCGCTTCTGCCGCAACAAGGCAACCGCTCGCTCCGCTTCCTCGTCAGCCAGTTGCTCGGCCTTCTGAAAGGCGACCAACTCCGGGTCCTCGACCTCAGGCAAACGCGAAACGAAAACCCCGGCTTCACGAAAATCCTGCAAGGTCACGGACGCCTCGACAACCGAACCACCTTCCGGCGTTCGCCTATGCAGACGGATGATCGTGGTGTCATCGAGCCACGGGATGAACAGCCGATCGCCATCTATAGGGCAGTCTAGCTCCAAGAAGGACTTGCCAAGCGGCGTATTTCGCCGGCCCCCCTGCTTAATCTTGTAGGTCTTCATTTGCGCCTCATTGATTTCGTCAAAAATACCTATGGTTTTCTTACACGGAAAAGTCAAACGAAAAATGCGGGCACGTTGCCGGGCAAGATCATACTAACCTAGGTTATCATGTCCGCAATCTCGGCCACGGCGGCGGGCACGATCCGATCTTGCCCGGCAACGTGCCCGGCATCGTGCCCGAGCTAAGTTATTGTTTTGCCTATAAGAAATTGAGATAACCCCATAAGAGGACATATTACTTACTCTGGTAAGTCTTATATAGGGAAAATTATCAAGAACAGGAAAATACGATATCGAAATGATTCGGTAATTCTTTCGTCTTGAGAATTTTCTAGCAGAGACGGGGGAGGCCGGACAATCGTGCCCGGCAGTATTGGGGGTCGCTTACCGGGATCGCGGTCGAGCATCTGCAGGAATGAATCGGATATCGGAAGTTCGATTGCAGATATGGAAATCATTTCGCGTATCGGCCTAGCAGCATCCATGGAAACCGTTTCCAATGTAGGCGAAGGTCGCGAAATCCGGAACGTCTCGACGAACGCGGCTCAGCGCCCC
>Ga0182214_1000026_pt1 | contig 16409 bp, 13 predicted proteins | sample G5R1MG_23_FD_128380 | JGI IMG/M metagenome (GOLD analysis project Ga0182214, IMG submission 128380) | Switchgrass phyllosphere microbial communities from Michigan, USA - G5R1_NF_03OCT2016_LD1 MG | ecosystem: Host-associated > Plants > Phyllosphere > Phylloplane/Leaf | place: USA: Michigan...
CAAAGGAATAAATCGAAGCAGCAGCATTACCTCGCTCATACCGTCACGAGGTCTTGTCACCGTAATCCATCTCAACACGACATGTCTAGTCTCGTAACACGGCACCTATTGAATGTATTGTTGCTCTCAACTACTCGCACTAGGCTTTCATTTGGCAGAAGTCTAGAAAGAAATATATGTACAAGGGATTAAGCAACAGATGGTGGCGCTCCTGATGCGAGTGTACGGATAAGTAAAGTTTGAAAGAAAAGAAGAAGACGGACATCGCATTCGCCACCAAGTACCTGTATTCAAAGTGCATAGTGTATTTGTAACAACCCAAGGTGCGCTGCCCCAAGTTTTTCATTGGTGCTGTTGTAACCATTCGCCGTTTTGTCAATACGTTGTCAATACGTACTTAATAGCACAGACGGCTACAGGATTTCCGTTGCGTCTCATGATAGCTCACAATCTTGGAGGAACCGCAATGTAGGGCTCATGAGCTCTTGCCTGCTTCATAGACTTTCGCTATGAAATCATCGACATCGACGTCAATGGACTTTTCCCGCAGGGTTTGGGCAACCTGGGCGGCGTTGCCTTGCATGCAGCTACCTTCGAGTATGCCGCAAATGGCAACAGCAACGCGTGGGGGAATCTTGTCGCCTTCCACGGTATAAATATCCATGACTCGTGCTGCGTGCTCGACACTGAGTCGCCCGCAAAAGAGTGAGCCAAACATGTGAGATAAATAGTCTCTGGGCTCGACGCGTAACGTTTCGAGGCGATGCGCAAGGCTTGGAGATTTCTTCAACAACGCTCGTATAGTCGTTGAGTAGGCTGCATGAATGGCATTTTCGTCCTGGATGAGGAACGACAATGGTAGCGGCCGGTTGAGGAGATTCGACAGCGCGATAAAGGCCTGGGCGGGGGCTAGATTGAGTAGGAGAAGGGCTGCGATGTGATAAATGCCTTCACTTGACGATGCTATATCCGGTCGATACGTCGAGTAAGCGAGGCATACTTCAACCAGGTCTTGATGAAGTGGCTGTGCATCTTGGCATGATTGGAATGTTCGCGCCGCAAACATTTTCAATTCTGGAAACACCGCCTGTATACTTTGCACAATATGAGCATACCGGCCGCCGAGCGCTTCATAGCCATCCTGTTTGATTGCTTGTTGCGCCTTGTCCAAAGCAATGGCATAGGTTGTTTCCGTGACTTCGAGATCGTTGCCAATTGCTTGTTGCCAAACTTGGCCTCGCAACCGCGGTGGGATCCCATTCCACCACATTTTTCTATGCGAAGCTCGGAGCTCGGGATTTGTCATTTCGGTGGCCCAATTGGGCAGGAGGAGTTTGGACCAGTATTCGGCCTTGATGCGAGAGGCTGTTTCACGAGCAATCGCATCTTCATGGGCGCGTTGGGCTTCTAAGCGTTCTGTTCCTGTCAGTCTTGTGCTCCGGGGGCCTGCTGCAGATGGGCGCAAAGCATACCGACTTGTTCGATGCGTGCAAGCATTCGCTGATACTCTTTCAGATGCTTCTTCTCCTCTTTTGGGTTCTTGGGCGGCAACCAAGATGGGCGTGTTCGGGAAAGATACTTTTGCTTCTCGGCCGAGGGTTGGAAGGGGTCGATGAGGGGATCGCTCTTGCGCACAGGGGGAAGAGAAGTCTTCTTGGTCTTTGGTTCCGGCTGATCAAGGGATGTTGGCCGCGCGAGCCCAGGCTGTTGTCGCCTGATCTCTTGTTTGCGCTCGAACTCGGACTGAAAGTCTTCCAGGGCTTCTGTAAGCTTTTTCGCATCGGCATCCAACGTGCTATATGTTTCGGTCCAGGTGTGGGACTGTTGCCGCGTCAGGTGCATTGAGGGGGAGTGGTCTCGAACTGTGGGGTTGGGGGATGACGGCCGTGGAGAGCAATGCAATGCGGAGGGAGCGGGCGAAGCCTTCGCCGACGATGTGCGTCTGCCACTGACAGTAGTATCTACGGCAGTCTGAGATGGACTGTCGACACAAGTCGAGAGGACTGGCGATCGGTTCTGGAGCGGGCGCGGCGAGATGGGCACATTCGAGATGACGGCGTCGTCGGGCAGTTCGTCGTCTTCGTCATCACACTCGGCCTCGCGCTCCTTGACTGTTTTGCGCTTGGCGTCCTGCCACGATTGGCTTCTAGCGCTCATGGCGGCAGAGGACAGCACCTCCATGGCGCGCGAGCTTCGCCTCGACAATGTGCGGGGGGCCGAGGCGGCAGAATATGCGCTCGAGGGCGAGGGAGAGCGGGAGGGGCGGCGGGGTGCTGCGAGGCTGAGACTGGTCAAGGAGGGCACCGACGGCGAGGTGAGGCCCTGCCTGGCCGCCGTGCCGGGGGCTGCGAGCTGGTATGGGTGGCTCTGCGCGGCGGCATGGGCGGCGTGGTCATGGGCGGCGGAGTGCTTTGGCTTGGCTGGGCCCGTCAGGTCGCGGAAGGCGGCGGGCGCGGCGGCAGGAGCGCCATGCAGGTCAATGTCTTCAAAGTGCGACAGGTCGGCAGGGCCTAGGCAATCAGAGAGCGTCGACGAGTGCAGGCTCGACGACTTGGATGATTTGGAGTTGGTCAGGTCCGGGGGGCTGCCGGGCGGCGGCGAACCCCCGAAGGCAGCGGCGGGCGCATCGTGCGGAGAGCTGACAGTAGCCATGAGGCGTCTCAGTAAGGCTTCAGCAGGCGGCCATGGGCAGAGTCCGAGTTGCAGTCGCAGGCATGCTCGGACAGGAACAGGAGGCCGTTTCGTGACGCTCGGGTCCGTCGTCTGTCGTCGGTGAGGAAGCCAGGCCGGTGTGGTAGTGGTGTTGTCGGGTTCAGGCGGCAGGCGAGTCAAGCTAGCGCGCTGTCCCCGTGCATGCCCGATGCGGTAGAATGCCCGTCTCGTCGATACAATACATAGTACATAGTCATACTACGCAGTCCATACTATGGAGACCGGTACGGACTCGACCGCCACAACACCGCCTTCTTCAGCCCTCCTGCCTCCACGCCGCCAGCACCTGTCTGTCCGCCATACCCGGACCACCGGCACGGCACAGCGAATCGCGCAGCCAGGCCAACAGCGCGCCATGCTGCGTCTGTCGCCGCGCAAACACCGTCTGGAAGGCTTTACAAGCCAGCCTGCTCTCTACGTTAGCAGCCGCAAGCCACGCCTCGGCAGAGGACACAGGCTGTGGGCCAGCTTACCACTGAAGCTGCCGGCGCGACAGGATACTCTGTGCCGTGGGAGTACGGTTGTGCGAGCCTGCGTGTCGCCGAAACATGACAAGTGCTAGCGTGACCATGTTGTCTACCGTCTCTGCCAGCACCGGGTCAGCCGCTGGCTTTCATTTCCATCGTCCACCCTGCTTGGCGCAAGACGCCACGTACTGATAAGCAAGCTGGAACACGTCCTCTGCACGCTGGACAGAGCGCGTACGTACTCCAGGCACCTCACCGCTGCCTCGTGGAAGCTCCGGTACAGGTTGGCCAAGATGGTGGCCATGCTGTTCAGGGCCGTGTCGATGAGGATAGCTTTGAGCTGAATCTTGAACCCGCTACTCCTCGTCAGTCCATGCCTGCATCGGCGCTGTAGGGGTTGACGACGTACTTGAGCGCCTTGCGGTGTAGTGTTTGCCCCGGTACTTTGGACCGCTCCACGGTCAACGAGTCTTGGACGTCTGATGCATGTTAGCATCCAAGACGCAATCCCAGCCACGCACTACAACACCATCTTACCAGCCTTACGGGCGCGCACTGTCTTCTTACCAACCTCCAGTGTTCTCGTGTCGATACAAACCCCGCAGTACGGAAACTGGAAGTCGGTTGGCGTGCTCGGAACCCGGCCGCCGTCATCTGTCATCATGTCAAAGTTAGTCAGGGACTTGTCAAGCTGCACAACCACGCCGTAGTCGCTGTGGCCCCGATGCATGACACGCACAAAGCGCTCAGCACGTGCCCGATTGATGCTGATCAAGAGAAAGTCGTCAAGCAGGCGAAGCAAGAGACAGTCCTCTTCAAGCGCAAAGTCCAAGACGTCGCGTTCAAGCTCGGCATAAAACAGGTTACACAAAATGCTAGACAAGACTGAGCCCTGGGGTATTCCTTTCTTCTGACGGTAGTATTTCTTGCCAATCTTGACCAGATTGCGCTCCACGTGTTCACGCAGGAGCCGCATCAGGTCATCTTTGGTCTCGTGTCGTTGCAAGCTGGTATTCACAAATACCGTGTTGGCTTTTGCACCCACCAACTGCTTTCTCACGAGCTGGCCAAAGGATGCCACTTCGTCTGCACTTCCACTGTGCGCTACATAGCGCTTGAGCGGCATCGAATCCACGTGCTTTCCATGGAGGCGTTGCAAGTCGCCCAATAAGCTCACCTCGACATGCTTCCCTGTCGTATAAGTCTGGAGCTTCATGAGACTATTGACCACGGCTACTACCCGGTCCTGCGGAATTGTGTCAAAGCAGGACCGAACATCCACTTTGGCAAAATAAAGCGGCCTTTCACCTAGATGCTTCTCACGAAGCGAAGCCTTGAAGGCCGCAAGCTTAGGGAGCATGTCGCCTACCGAAAAGAGAGAACTTCCAAAGCGATCTGGTTGGCGTGACTGTTCATGATTAGCAAGAATCCAACACTCTAGCCATCCTATGCTGCACCCACCCTCTCGTAGGTAATGGCATGGAATACCGGTGCCATGACGGTATTGATGCTTCGCCCGAGCGAAGGCACTCCGTTGCGCAGTATCTGTTGCCTACGTTTTAAATTCATGATTGTCCTGAAACCAGTTCTCTTCGGCAACAACCGTATCTTGCTGAAGCCAAGCTGACGTGCGGACATGAGTCTCGTAGCAGTCTCCATGGGAACTTCCTCGAACATTTGTGACTTGAGTGTCACCAAGGCGGGCTCGGTCAACATACGCCACACATCATGGCGAAAGTAAAAGAGCCGATTTCGATGCACATTTGACTCGGTAACATGGAAGTTGGATCGGATGAGGGTGATGAGATATGAATCGAAGAGCCAGTAAATAAACTCGAGGAGTATTTCTTTGCGCTTGTCGAAATCCGTCTTGGACAACTTAGTTGGGCTATGGACATTGGGTAAGTTGAGCCAGTCTAACGTGGTAACCTTGAAAAGGTAAGCATTGCATGATCACCAACAGGTTACAGGCCCTTTACCTGCAGCTCTTGCGTGACCTGATGGAGTGTCAGAGACTCAAATCTTCGCAAGACTATGAATTGGTCAATCCAGTACATTATAATACGCCTATTAGTGGCAGTGCCCCAAACGCTTTCTGGGATGACCTTGGCTACCACAGCACGACAGAAGGCAGAAATGTGGGCCGCTGGGCAAGCCATATCGGTGAAAAATGTCTGTTCAACTGTGCTGCATTTATATTTCGGGAGATGCTGATCATCACTATCATCTGGAGCGCCAGCAACGGCATCGATATCGTTCAGAGGTTGATATGTTGATCGTCTCGATGCGGGGTTTGGCGACAAAGGTACTCCCTGTTCCCGTCAACCCGCAATTCACACGGCCATGGTGCGTGGTAATACCTCCACTGGACAATAGTGACGGAGCATTTCCAGGTAGGAGCACCGTCGGTGAAGAATCCGCAGTTTGTTAGCCCATGCCGTTGCAGCGCCTCTAAGTCTTTTTGGTGTACGAGATCTCCATTTACTCGCCTCTTGGCGATTGTTCGAATTTTTCCCGAGTGCTTGACGCATGCTGTTATGCATGTCTTTTTCCCTCAATGTGTAGTCCATAAACGGCAAAGCACATTCACGAGGCTCAACGTGGGAAGTGAAGACATTATGTAGGCCAAACTGTCGTGGAAATATGTACCGCAAAATCTGCACCGTCTGCTCTTCGTTTTGAAGATCGGGGTACCGATTTAAGGCATCTATCGCATCAGTCAGTACATGCCAAAGCCGCTGTGGAACAAGCGCACGCACGTATATGAAGCAAGCCAAATCGGACGCCTCCTCTGGCATTCAGGGCTGCTCTCGCATACAGGATGCGACTACGAACGAAGGTAATGGCGCCAGGCATTCTATTTTCGCGCTTCAGAAGCAAAGCGTCCTTGGGCGTTTCGGGATGGAATGTGATACTTGGCAAGCGGGACTTTGCCGTCTTTTCCAGCGTCCAGTCTGACAGTGGTGTGCCACTCAGTTGGTAAAAATTTCCCATATTGCCTGGGACGGGCAGGAAAATGCAACAGTCCAGGAGGAGGCCCATCATGACACGGTCACCGCCTGGGCCAAGCATCGCATGGAGGCGGCACCAGGGAGGCGTCTTGAGGGTCTGGACTGAGCTGTTGGGGTAGCACTCGGTCAAGCCAGGAATGGATGCTACGGGATGGCTGGATGCGCCGTTTGGCCGATAGGCACCCCGCTGGAAGCCATGGCATAGCACGTGGGCAGGTTTATGGGAGGGCGATCGCTTGAAGAGACACCAGATGACGAAATCCACAATCTAGGCACGGTGAGAAGACGACCTACCGTGGAGGCATCGCGAATTACTGAGTGCATTGGGGCGGCGTTGGGTGGAGTCGCAATAGAACCTACCTCGGACTGAAGAAGGTACCCGGATTCGAGAGTGGCCGCGGTAGTCGCGGTGGTGGCCGGCGAGCGCTGCTGGCTGAAGACTGCCACGTCTTGGTCGCGTGCCCTTGCGCGCTGCTGGGACGTCTCGAGGCTTGGTACGGCTGGATCCAAGGTAGCGACCAAGGCCGTGTCCAGCAGGCGCCCAACTTCCTCGTCGATTTGCTGCGTCGGAGAGGCGTGAAGCCGCGTGGGCACACCCACCTGGGCCAGCCGCCGCCGCCTGCTCTTGGAGCTGCCTGCTGTTTGTGCTAGCAGATACTGACGCAGGGTGCAGACGCTGGGATACAGCCTCCGCAAGACGGGATGGTCGGGCATAGTGCATACATACTATGCAGGCGCTGTGTGTTATCGATGTAGTAGGAGTAGTGGTGGCGGTGGTGGTGGTGGTGGTGGTGGTGGTGGTAGTAGTAGTAGCAGTGGTAGGAATAGTGGTTGGGCTAGGTACGGGTAACGACTGCACGCTCAGTCTGGCAACCAATCTGAAAACCAACCCACCAATTTGTACCCTGTGTCTTACTATGGATCTTAAGTAAGCCTCTCTATAGACAGTTCTTCACAAATCCTATAGGTAGCTCTCTTATCCCATATATAGGAGGCAACTACAGGCTGCCAATACGTACTCGAATTATCGGTGTTTTTTTATCACGCAAACTTAACAGCCTATGCAAAAGTCTCTCTAGTCTCTGCTATCCCATGGTACTACAATAAGGAAACATAATGCTATTCATGACACAAGTCCAACAACAAGAATGCTCGCCACAAGAAAAAAGTCTTGGATCAGCTTGGTCTGCGGTGTACGTGGTGAGGTGGTGGATTTTGGTTTCCGGTCTAGGGTACGTAATCGTCACCCATACCGGACCGCCGCGCTGGCGCCCGCTGCCTGCTGGCCGCTCAACACCACAACCACGCTCGCCCCCCGCTTCCTGCTGCCCCTGCCCCCGTTGCCGCCTCGAGTGTTGCACGCCGAACCGCCTGTCGCCGCGAGCGTTTCTGGCCTCTCCCGTTCGTGCGCGGGCGAGATGGGCCAGCCCGTCTGCGCGAGCCCACCATGTCGGAGCCGCACTCGCACTCTGCGTCGCCCGGCCATTCTGCCAAGGTGAAGGCCCTGGCCCTACAATTCGATAATGCAGGGCCTGCCTCGACGGTACGCCCCCCCAAGCCGGCCCAGGCCTCGTACGGCCACTACACCTTCACGAACCTCAAGCCCCGCGAGCGACCCCAGCCTGCGCCTGCCACGCCGCCCCGCGCCCACCGCGCACACGCCAGCAGGGGCAGCGTCGACCAGCACACGACGCACACGCGGTCCAAGCTAGCCTCGCCCATGCGACGTCGGCCGGCGTCGAGCAGCAGCGGTCAGACACCTTTGTTCGGCGAGGTCGTCAGCCAGCTGCCTCTGGCCGGCCCAGGCTTCGGAATCCCCACCGCCGACGCCTCAATATTACAAACGCAGCTGCCGCTGTCGCCGCAGCCGCAGTTACCTCGCCGTTCATCCCCCCAGTCCAGGATCCCTGTGGCCTCGCGCCGCCTGAGCGCTGCCTCCGACTCGAGCTCTTCGACATCGGTCAAATACACGCCCACTTGCCCCACGCCCCACACCAACACAGCCTCGCCCACGCGCATGAGCCGCAAGCTATTGGTATCCGGTGTGCCTGTGCCTGTACCTGTGGCAGCTGGCAAACGCGGCCTCGACCACTCCACCCTGCCCGCAGTAGCCTACCGTGAACATCGAGAGCAGGGCAAGCCCACTGCTATCGTGGGAACGAGAGCCGGCCCGAGCGTACCAGCCGTTGTCACCGCCCCGCCCCCGCCCACCTCCCCTCGACTGCGTAATTCGCGACAACGACAGCCGCTGCAGCCTTCTCCTAGTCCTCGTCCCCGGAGCCCGGGCCCGCATGGCGAACACGGCTATTTCCCCGTGGGGGATGCTCTCGATGTGAAGCAAGAGGCAAGGAGAAAGCACGACGAGCCGGCCGTGACACATGCCACCAATCATGGCCGTGTTGCAGATTCAAAGTGCAATCACGACGCATTGGTCCCTTCACACCCATCATCACCCCAGCAGCGTCTGAGCCTCCAGACATCAACACTGTCGCAGCCTTCGCCCCGCGAACCCACGTCAGCATTCACAGACTTTGATGAATCACCTGTTTTGGGCATCCCTGGCACATTTGTCATGACGCCACCAGCGACTCATCAGGACCCTGAGCAGAACCTCCTCCTGCCGACGGTATATCATTGTCCTGTAAAGGAGACACACGCCCCGTCACTCGATAACGAGCCGTTAGGAGCCGATGTGAGGGAGTCCATTCCAATCATGCTCGGTGACGAGCAGGTCTCCCAATATCGGGCCCGTGTCCCGGAACGGCTCAATGAGCTTCTCCCGCCGATACCCTATGGTCATGAGCAATCTAGCGCGGCCTCGTACGAGACTGATGACCCACCAACGAAGCCCCAAGTTAATCAAGAAACTCTGTATCCTGACAATTCTGTCAGTAGTGCTCCCTATCAAGCATTCGGATCCCTAGCGTTGGATCGGGAAACATACAGTGTTGTTAACTCCATTTTGAACCTGTATCATCAATCGCAGACGATTTCGCCAGAGCTGGCATTGTTATCAAAGGAGAGAGTACAGCAAGTCTCGCCGGCTGTCGCTCAGCACAACGACTGGGCATCAAAGGAGGCAACGGAGACTTTTCTAGCTCGGTTGCTTAGTGATGCCAATGCTTCCTTGGATGGATCCCCGAAGCTGCAAGCTAATCAGACTGATCTAGAAAACTTGGACATACCCCACCATTCACAAGATGCGTCCGAACCAGGGTCCACAGGCACTGCAATCGTCTATTCCTCCAAACTAAGACGGCACTCGCGTGGCTCAGGAGGATCTAGCGCTACCACGATCCAGGAGAATACATCCCATTCGGGCAGCTCCTCTGGCAATCCATCACAGGATTCATTACCATGGACCTCAACACCCGACCAAGCCTCTACCCCCACGACAAGTATTGATTTGCCTCAGTTGGCGTGGGCTCATGGAGGCCTTGGTCTTTCATTACCTAGTACCTCGCTGCATTCACCACTATCACATTATGCTCCACCGCGCCCAGCATACTCGCCACCACCCCCACCGTCAGTTCAATCCTCAATCGAGAAACAGGCTACCATGTCCTCGACACGTGCATCTTCGCGAGCGTCCACAATCGATAGTCAATATGAGATGCATCCTGCTCGTGCGCGAACGCCCATTGTCCAGACCCCGGAACAAAGTCTTGAAAATCGGCATGAAACTCCACAGCCAGTGGAGGCCGCTCGTCTGATGCCGCCGGGAAGTAAGAGAGGCCAAATTGATCACACCGATACTGTACACCAAGCTCTTGTCAAACGATATAGGATTCTTGAAGAGCTGCTCACTACGGAGCATCAATTCTGCATTGATATGATGATTGCACATAACATCTTTGAGGCAACAGCACAAAATCTGATGAGCGAGAAGGAGAAGAAACTTCTTTTCAGCAACTGTAAAGAACTTGAGAAGTTTTCATTATCGCTATTTCGCTCGTTCAAGAGGGCTGCCAAGCCCATTGTCAATTATGAAATTCCGCCGCCCACTGGGCCATGGAATCGCGATCCTTCTGATACAAGACCTTACAAGACGGCAGAATCGTCTCTGACACTTCGCAGTCCCTCTGAAGATACTGAAAATCAATTCGAAAACTGCACGCCGGACAACGATCGCTTAACAACGATTGGCCAAGTATTCCTGGACAACAAGGAGAAGATGGAGCGGCTTTATACAACTTATTTCCTCAATCAGGACAATGCAAGTTCCTATATAAAAAAGAATCAGAATAACCCAGACCTGTCTGGATGGGTTGTTGCATGCTTTGAGCAGGTCGAAAACATGACTCAAGCCTGGGATCTGGATTCTCTGCTTCTCAAGCCGTGCCAGCGTCTACTCAAATACCCGCTGCTCCTTGAGAGTTTAGCCAATGCAAGTGATCCTGATCACCCTGATTTGCAGAACATCATAGATGCTCGCAAGGAGCTGCTCGCTATCAACGCACGTATCAACGATGCTAAAGCACGTTCTGATACTTTTCGTGCTGCTGCGTCAGAGGGAAAGAAGGAAAAGGGCAAGGGCAAGGGCATAGGCAAGACATTTGTCAAGGCCTTTATACCCAAAACCGACAAGAACAAGGCATATGATGAGGCTGACAAGGCTTTCAAGGATCAAGAGTACAAGTCAAGGGAGCAGAAATTCGGTGGCCATTTTTTCCAACTCCAAATCGTCATTCGAGATTTCGAGCAGTATCTCGATTCGATTACTGAGCACTACTTGCAACTCAATATTGTCTTTTTGGGCTTCATCACAGTCTGTGAAGTTGCACCGTCTATCTACCCCGAGATTGAAAGTACTTGGCGAAAGTGGGCAATGGCTCACTTCGAGCTTCAGAATAAGGCTCTTGAAGAACATGTATGTCTGATTCCTCCCAGATCTAGGTATTCGTCTACTTACCGTCCGTCAGAAAGTAGCTGTTCGCAGCCGTGTGCTTAAGCCTGTAGGAGATTTGTGGGAGATGTGGGTGTCGTACCAAAAGACGATAGAACAGCGCAAGAAGTACTTACTATATTACGTCAAGTACAAGCAGATGATCGATCGTGGCGAAAAAGTGGACCCAGAACTTGAGGACCTTGCACACAAGTTCACCGCAATCAACGACACACTTAAGCATGAATTACCGTTGCTCTACGAAAGGACAAAGGGGCTCATGCGCACCTTGATGACTCTATTCATGTGTCTTCAGAAGGACTGGTACAAGACGTGCTCGAAGAAGATTCTTCCCCTCCTTGAAAGTGAACCCCAACACACCACCTCGCTTCGTTACGATTTGGACTCCTACGTCGAGCGTTTCCGCGCTGATTACAGGCCTATGCAAGATCTGGCAAATAGGCTGGGCATAGTCAATCGAAGCCTCCTGGTCGATATCTCAAACATGACGTCACCTGTACCAACTATTTCTGATGATGGTGGTGGTAGCTCATCGCGAAACTCGTCATCTCGCCGCACAGCGAGTGTGGGAAGCGAAGCATCTATGCATGATTCACGTCCCCGAAACAGTGGTGGCCATGCAGCCCGATCACACCCACGAAATCTTGACAACCCGCCACGCTCTATTCCAACAGGCCCTGCCTATCCCTCGCTCTACCAGGTTGGCTCGATGGGGCGTTCTGGTCCAGGACCAACCTCTCTACGCGAAGCTCGAGCACTGAGTCCTGTTTCGGACAACAGTGAGGCCACGGTCATCCATGGCAACAAGCATCACAATATTACTTCTTCCCGCCACGAGGACTACTATGTTCTCGACGGAGTGGTGGATTTTGATGATCGCTCGCCGTTTGGATCCGGCACGTTTGACTTCCCACCACAACTCGGCGCATCGTTTTTATCTTCTACCATGCCGACTACGAGTCATTCCATACCGGCACCTGCTGCACAGCTCCCATCCCTTTCTGGTTCGACGCGCACGTCTGGGATTTTCAACTCGGCGCTTCCAATGTCCGATTCTCCAGTTCGCGGTAGCATGGAAGACTTGCCTACCACACCCGCCGACACAGAAGAACCCGAAGTACTCTTTCTCGCGGCCAGTCTTTTCGAGTTCAACATTGCGCACGATCGTCGTGAAGGTGGCATCCCATATCTAGTCTACGTCCCTGGCGAAATCTTTGATGTAATCGGTATGAAGGGCGAATTGTGGCTGGCCCGAAATCAAGACGACTCCACTAAAACGGTAGGGTGGATATGGGAAAAGCACTTTGCGCGCATACTCCCAGAGGACGCTTAGCCTGTTGTGTCACAAATTTCTTACTTTTTTCCGTATTGCGGCGTTTCTTGGCGAGGAGTAGAGAGCAACTAAGCGAGTTGCTCCCCTTATTCTTATCCTGTGGTATTCTTACGATATTGTACTTTGATTCCCCAGTAGCCCGTCAATTTCTTCTGGATATTACGTTGAATGTGGTTGGACATTTGTTGTCGGCGCGTGGGCCGAGACGCACTTTTTAGAGTGCAGTCTTGATATCACCAACTGGACATGGTTCACATGTGTGTTGAAACTTTATCGCTTTCTTTCTCTTTCTCTCTCTCTCCCTATGGATGTGTGTGGACACGGTGATAGCCAGTCATGCTATGAAATTACATACTAAATTCGTAACGACGCGATGCAGTTTCATGACAAGTAGCGTGCTACTAATCCTCCATTTCAGAGCCACTTTCAATTTCGTCGTCGCTTTCTATCTCATGCTCTTCTTCATCATCCTCTCCCCCCTCTAGGCCATAAGTATCCTGAAAGTCGGCGAGCTGCTTTACCTGGACTTTGAATCCGGCTTCATCAAAGTCCTTCTTGAGACCCTAATATATCATCAGCAACATCACGTAACAACAGTGGAAGAGCTGCAACTCACTTCAGTCATAATCCCGCCACAAGTGACAACAAGGTCAGTCTTCTCCGGAACAAAGACATGGGAGACGACTTCCTTTAGGATTTTCTGGACATCTGCCTCGGTGACCTTCCGCACCTCACGCAACGCCCACTCTTGCCAGTCCTTACCAACGCCACGTATAACAAGGTCAGCGAAGGAACTTCGCGCCGCATCCACAATACTCGCACGCTCGTCGACGAACTCGCGGACTATGGAACTGATGGCGCCTTCGAGTGCCAGCTTCTCAAACCTTCTTGTGCCATTTTCGTACTCATTAATCACCGCCTTCGCCTTTTTAAACGCGGAGTATGCATTAGGCGACTTGTAAATGTGGAATTTGAGTAGTCCAGTCTCCGGATCGCGGGAAAAGTTGGTTCCATAGGCTAGACCAGTCCCGCGAATCGATTGCCATAACGGACCTTCCACTGCGTCCAAGTATGCAAGAGCAACCATCAACGGTGGCAGCTGTGGATTGGTATAGCCCTTGAGACCTTTGGTAGTTGAGACAGCAAAAGATGAGTCTATAGGCATGGGTATAACGTAGTGTACACCACCAGGTTTATGGCCAATTTCTGATAGCACTTTGCCTCGGTCATCGGTAGGATTTAGTATTGGCTCTGGGCCTGGCTCAAATACGTCGGTGAGGTGTCTGAAGGTGGAGACTGGGTTCGACAAGGTCTCGAAGTTGGCGATGGCCAACACACGCATGTTGGAAAAGGTAAGCAGGTGTTTCCGTAAGGCCTCTAGCTTTGCAAGCACTTGCTTTGGATCATTTTTGAGAAGCTTTAAAATCTTCTTCAGATAAACAGCCTTCACGAGCGTATTTGTGGCTCTGACTGAGGACGCTGCATCGTAGTGAATCATGCGGTCTACCGCAAAAGCCATGCTGTCACCATCACGTTTCTCGTCTGGCACATCTGCTAACATTTTTTTGACTGCGGAGATAATCCGATCAGTGTCAAAAACAGAATCGATAAGCGTCGTCTTTAACCACTGCACAACCGTTTCGAATTTGTCGGCTTCGGCGACGAAGGAAATGTAGATCATCTCGGTGTTGCCAACATCAGACCCGCGGTCAATTGAGAACTCGATGGTATCTTGCTCGAGCTTAGTGATGACTTCTTCAAATTCCATGCGCTTGCCATCCATCACAACAGGAGTAGCAAAAAAGTTCATAAGATAAACCCCGAGCAAAGGCTTTAGTTCCGCGGGTAACTCAGTTGTTCCAAGGATCAGGCCGAAGTGAACAAACGATGTTGGTATATGCTCGAAGTGGATGAAAAGCGGTAGTCCCTTCTCATCTTGATCAATAATCTTCTGAATGTCGTTGTATGGGATGCCAAGTTTCTTTGCAAGTCCAGATCGTGCCGTAGTAGTTTCGAAAAAGTGAATAGACTCCGTGCTAGGTACTTTGACATTTGCGATAAGTTCCTCTGGGATTGGTTTGTCATTTTCAGCTTGTACTTTCTCGAGCTTTTTAGCAAGCCTCTCTAGACCTGCTTCACCGAGCTTCTCTTGTTGTGCCTTAACACGGGCAACTTCGTCCGCCTTCATCTTCTCGGACAGTGCTCTAGAGGGTGAACCGAGGACAGAAACGTGATGAGCGTCGACTATCCACTTTTTCAAGTAAGATCGCCAATCCTCTTCCGTCCACTGCTCTAGCTCTTCAAACACATGTAACGTGGCCATTGCATCTTCAAGGTCAGAACCATCCCGCTTACCGAAAAGGTGGTCCTTGATGATAGGATCTTTGTACTCTTCGAGACCAATTTCTGATGCAAATCGGGTTTGGCGTTGGAAGCGACGCAAGCAATCCTTCAGATAGCTCATGTCCAGCGGTTTGGATGCATGCTCCCTGAGAACTTCGAAAAATCGCCCCTCAACTTGCGCGAGCTTGCTCGTTTCCACAGCTGACAGTGTCCACCATATGATCATGTCATAGTGACCCTTGACCCAGAAGTACACCATGCTTGCGAGATGCTCCTTCTCGACGAGAGTGTTAACAACGATAGAGACTGATGAACCAGCGAGATACATAAGCAGTGTATTGATAGCTGTCTCACCCAAATCATCTGTAATTTCCGGTCCAAGGAACGCAATCTGGATCTCGCCAGTCGACTCATCCTCTTCAGGAAATTCGACTGTTTCTACTACGGTCTTGCTTAGTGGTGGAGTGCGCCTTGAATCGACCCAGGGACGTTTGAACGGTGCGTCAAAGGAAGGAACACGATCTAGGATTTGGTTTTCGAAAGTATCCAGCGTGTCAAGGAGATTGTTATGATCAACCTCACCAATGAGCACCAAGCGGATGTTCTTCGGCTGATACATATCCCGATGGAATTGGCGAATACGTTCTGCGGTCAGGACGCGTAGATTTTCCATCAAGCCACCAGTCTCCATCCGAAAGCCATCACCTTCAGGATACAGAAGACGACGCACTTTCAGGTCCATAAGATCGCCTTGTAAGTTCTGCCGCCCCTGCATTTCAGAATAGACGACACTAGTCATATGAGTATGTATAACCCTAGACTATTGCATGGGCATACGTACCCAGCATCCTCACCGTTGCCATCAATGTGATGAACTTCAGTGTAGCATCCTGCATCGGTCAAGGTAGGGGCAATCAGGTGATCCAGGTAAATGGGAAGCAGTTGAGCGAAACCTTCCCAGCCTGCGGTTGATAGAGTGTACACTGTCTCAGCAGTGTCGGTCCAAGCATTCGTGTCGGAGTATGACCGAGTGGCGATTTTGTCCAGAACGCCCTTATATGGGTAGTTTCTTGATCCCATGAAGCACAGATGCTCAAGGGTGTGCGCTAGAAGTCGTCAGTTACCAGGGGGCTGCAAGCCTGAAGCACTCACGGGAACCAGAGTCATCGTGGATTTCGGTAGCCACTGCAAAATTACCATACACCTTGGGACCTTTTCTATCAACTACGACAACCCGCAGGCCTGTTCTCTGAGACTCGTACTGAGTGAACTTGGCATCGGCGTAATCAGCCTTGAAGGTCTGAATCTTCTGGAAATACGACGCTTTCTGAGTCGAGCCCATTTCACCGTGTTCAGGGGGTTGCTGCAACATCTTGAAAAAGTGGACGAGACGACAGATGAGATGTGTAACGATATTCTACGGTTTACTCTTCCAGACACGGGTGCTTGTAAGAAGCGGCGGTTTGCAGGGCAGGGAGGCCTTTGTGCACTACCGGATTAGTACTACCATTGTTGTGTTAGTTGCGGTCGAACGGGTCCAGGTTGGATTGCCACGAGTAAGAATCTCCAAATCATATCGCAACGTTGCGGTGCCTTGAGACCTTGTAGTGAAGAGGAGCGGCGGGAGAGAGGGGAGG
>Ga0182214_1000027_pt1 | contig 16389 bp, 12 predicted proteins | sample G5R1MG_23_FD_128380 | JGI IMG/M metagenome (GOLD analysis project Ga0182214, IMG submission 128380) | Switchgrass phyllosphere microbial communities from Michigan, USA - G5R1_NF_03OCT2016_LD1 MG | ecosystem: Host-associated > Plants > Phyllosphere > Phylloplane/Leaf | place: USA: Michigan...
CGGCGCCGTCACGCGCATCAAGGTCTTGAACGCCAAACGGAACTGGCGCGGCGAGAGGTTGTGAGGAAAAACTCTAAATAGTGCATCAATGTAGAAAGGCACATGTTTTGCCGTGATTTCCGCGGATTGTGGCGCAGAAAGCACGGCGAGCATTACGCTGTGGGCAGCCTCGAAGACTGGCAACAAATGACGATTCTTGCCCGCTGCGAGATACGGGACCGAGGATGCTACGAGCAAGTTTTCGTTAGTGGCTGGTGACAAGACAAGTGTGAAGTGTTCTGCTGTGTTCAGGAAGTAGAGGTCCAAAATGCGATCCAGGGGATGCCGTGGAATTTGACCCAAGTGCTGTGGCGCGATGGACTTGAGGAATTTGTCGGCGTGATTCGGGTATGCCGAGAGAATATCAATTGCGCTAAGGTAAACAAAGTTGTGTTGTGAGAAAGACGAAGGGCCAAGCCGTGATGTAATGAAATACAGGTGCCGCAGAGTCTGGAGGGCTTGCGAAGAAAGAACAGGAGCAATGGCGTCGCTTGCGAGCACTCGGTCGCCCAACGTCCGAATCATGACGCCTCGTAGCACGATGGTAGTGGCGAACAAAGTAGCCTTGAGCAGCGCCCAAAGTTGAGGTGTCGTGACGTTGAGTGCTTCTTGCTCTAACTGAGCTGCCTCCTCGGCGGGATCTACGTCGGAGAACTTGATCTGTCGCCATTGCGTTGTCAGGGCGCGAGCAAAGCTTGCCAGGTCGTCCATCATGGTCTGGATGATCCAAGGATTCTTGGCGTTCTCGACCGAATGCGCAATCAGCCGTGATAACGGGCCCATGGCGGCCACGAGGGGTCTGTTCATGATATTTTCGACTTGTCTGTACGAACTGGACAGTTTCTGGACGCACTTAGTATCCATAGCGGGCGTGTTACTTGGCATCGACTCACACTCCAGTCCAGCCGCCCACTTTGCGCTACCCGGATATCGAGGTCCAGCCCGCCCAGGAAATAGGCAGACTGGAAGCCCTCACTGGAATAGTACGCCGTGCCAATCAGCACTGGTAAGAGCAAATCGTAGTCAAGCTGGGCGCGCTCGATGTCTGCGAGACAGCCAAAGGTGTGGTTCAGTACCAAGGTGATGGTCTGGCCACCCAGTCCGTCCGTCTCAGCACGCTCCCGGATCTCGCGCAGGGCAAGATTGGTGGCGCGCACCAGCGCCACTTCGATTTTGCTGCGCATGGCCGAGGCCCAGTAGAGATCCAAGCCCTGTTCCTCGAGATTGCCCATGCCAACCAGCAAGCCGGCCAGGACAACGAGATGCTTCCATCGCGGACTGCGGTCGTCGGCGCCGGCAACGACGGCGCGTGTCCACTCCTCGAGCGAGAGCCCGCCGCCGAGCGGCGGCTGTCCGGGCGGGTGCGGCGACGGCTTTGTGAAGCGCGCCTCGTGAAAGTGGGTGATGAGTGTGCTGGCGGCGGTGTGGAAGACGGAGAGCAGGCGCAAGGGGGTGCGGACGCCATCCGGGCGGTCCCAGAGCGCCGGGGCGGTGAGAAGGTGGGATGTGAGAAGGCTGAGATTGTGAGGGTTTCCCAGCGAGGTGAGCAGCGACGAGGCGGTCCCGAGCAGCCTGTAGTGCATGTCAGCGTACGCCGAGGGGAGGCGGCGGGCGTGGTGGAGCGGACCGCGGCGTGTCCTGCTGGTCGGTCCATGTCTGCAGCGAGCGCAGCAGCGTGGTGAGGAGGCGGTCGGCCGGCATCGTTGCTGTCGCGTGCCTGGGCCCGGCCGCCGACGATGCGCATTGGAGGTGTGTTGACGCCGAATGGTGGCCTCGAGCATTGCGCCGCCAGCCGAGGCTCACGCTCGGTCCTCTCAGCCACGACACGACGACACGACGCGGCCCTTCACGCGCTGGTCCGACGTCACAGACAACAGGACATTGCCTCCCCAAAGCATGCCCTGCACATGAGGTGCGCCGCTCCCAGAGACGTCTGCGCCATCGCCACACCTCCGCTGACCCGAACAGTTTCATACAACGCGTGGACAGCGCTGCGCCGCTGGGCTACACCACGCCTCCTTTCCCGTCGCTCTACTGGCCGCTCCCTCCCAGTGCATCCCGGCCCTCGTATCTCTACAAGCCGTCTGACATCCTCCGTTTCACCGTCTACTGGACCCTCCTCCTGGTCGGCGGCGTACATCTCATCACGGCGCTCTGGGCCTGTGCCGTGCAGTGGCGCAACTGGAAACTCATATGGATCGTCGTGCCCATCTTCTCCATCCTGGGCGGCGTGGAGGCGCTGCTTGCAGGCTCTATTGTGGGAGGCCTGTGAGTGCCGGGCAGTGTCTGGAACGGTGCGTGTGCTTGCTGACCTGAACGTCTAGGCTGGGTGGTGTCTACCAGGCCGGCTACTTTGAGATGTCGACCTGGATCCCCTTTGTCTGGGCCTTTATCAATATGCTCGTACTCATCCTTTCATCCTTTGCAATCTATGGAGGATTATGATGCATTGCTACAGTCCGCTGGCATCTACCTCCGCATCATGCGCTGGAATCAGCATCTCCTGCTGGTCGTGGTACACACATGCCGTACCGCAGCAACACCGCCGGGTTTCTGGGTTCGCTCATCTTCTGTAAACATGCAGAGATGATATTAGCACCCATGTGCAGCCTACAAGACCGTATCAAAACGCCCTTGTATTGCGACAAGTGCTCTCCCTGTTGTCTCGAGGAAGCATCAATCGCATAGTTGATCCCGAGACAGCACGGAGGAGACTGTCTGCAGCATAGCAGAGTCGCTGACTCTGGTGCTCCAAGCGATCGCTGAAGAAGCGAACCAGAGGTGTGCGTGGATTACGTAGTAGGGAATGGCAGGGTGTCTTGAAGGGCATGAGTGCTTCTGGTTCTCAATCAACGTTGGGGATAATATCTAATTTCTTTTGAATATTTCATTAGTACCTAGTCATTGGTCCTCCATCATTCCAAGCTCTACGCCTTCATGCCTCTTCATCCGCGCCATACATACGTCTACGCGCTCACCTAATGTCTCGTTGCGCCAACAATACCAAGAAGGAGAGCGGAAGCCGAACTGCAAGCGGGCAGACGTAGGACTGCCGAGGAGTTGCCCACGAGCGGCGTTCCCAAATAGCCTGGTTTCTCTATGCTTGCACCTGGCGGATGACCGTCAATCCAGGTGATCCGTGTCTTCCTACGCGGCCTTTTCGCTGAAACAACGCAATAATGTTGCTGGTCGAATGCACAGGCTCGCCATTCGAAGTAAGTGGCAGTGACGTCATTCCCTCCCAGTACACATTGTATGCTTCCAACGACACGCCCAGTGCTCATGGTGTGATTTCTCTAGATTGGCCGCCAACATGGCGCTGCCGCCCAAGTCCAGATTGCGCGTTGCATTCAGTTTTACGCGGGGCTCTTCCTGAAGAATTGCAAGCAGACTTGGCCGCAGGTGCTCGAGCATGCTGCCGCGTTCGAGGAGCAGGCCCGAGCAAAATGGCCGGCATATCATGAAGAAATGCGTGGGATTGCTGCTGGGGCTGGAAAACAGCTGCTGGACATTGTAGCACTCAACGTTCGGACAGAAATCAACTTTGGCCTGTTCAGCGACGGCTGCACGGCCCTGGCGTGGCATACCGAGCAGCGCGGCTGGCTGGCGCAAAACTGGGACGTAGGATGCTCCGCAGCCTGTTCACGCTGCTCTGGACACGTACATCCGCATACTAACCACGACCAGTGGATGGGTGTCCAGAAGCAGAATCTCATCATCACCAAGATTACACAAGCCGACAAGCCCGCCATCCTGCAAGTCACCGAGGCAGGCATCATAGGCAAAATCGGCTTCAACTCCGCAGGCGTAGGCACCCTGCTGAATGCCATCAGAGTCCACGGTGTCGACCCATCCCGCCTGCCTGTTCATCTGGGCCTGCGCATGGCATTGGAAAGCTCGTCCGTGGCGGACGCCTTGCACAAGCTCGAAAGCCACGGCATGGCATCGTCGGGGCACATTCTTCTCGCCGACGCCTCCACATCCATGGGACTGGAGTTCACCTCTTCGACAGCGGCGCACTGCGTGCCCGACGCGGCGGGGCGTGTGGTACACGCCAACCACCTACTGGGCGAGCATCCCGGGAAAACGGACATGGTATGGCTGAAGGACTCGCGGAGGCGGGTGTCCACCATGGCCGCGAATGCAGGAATCCTCGGCGGAGAGCCCAGCTGGGAGGACGTCGGGGGCCTTTTCGCAGACGAGCAGTATGCGCCAGGGGCGATTTGTAGACGTGAGACACCGGAGACGGGAAGTGGGACCTTGTTTAATATTGTAATGGACTTGAAGAGCAGGAAGGCCGTTGTTCGACTGGGGCGCCCTACACAGGTTGAGGAGACGATTGACCTTGAATTGTGATGCTTGAGAGAATCCAAGGTATTTTTCCTTTTGACCGTTGGATCTGTCATCCTACTAACAGCCGCGCCGTTGAGAGGCAGCCTTAGCGCAAGCCACACCCGTTATCCTTTCTTTCTGTACCGCTGTCAGCCGCTGCAGCCACAACCGCCCCTAGCGTAGCTTGTTCTCTGGTACTTGGGAATAAAATAGTAGTATATTCTACAATGTACCTCCCATACCGTGCAGCCGGCAATATCTTCACTGAGTAGCTGCCAGCTATTCAGGCCAAGACTTTCAGCCACGCCCTGGTGCATAACAAAAATCAATAATTATGAGGGTACCTCGCTATGTTTCGCTACGTATGTCCACTGCGAATTTAAACCTCGCGATGCAAATTAAAAACTGCACTCCAATCACGGGGTGGTATACTGTTCATGTCCAGCCCTGTGAGCAGGTCCGTCGGCTCTGTCCTTGTTGGATTAGACACACTCCAGTAATTGTAAGCCTCGTCCACTTCTGTTGGAGCGGTCACCAGGCCTGCGTGTTCATAAGGATTCGTAATCGACACCTCCTGGCGCAGTGCTAGCGGCAAGTAACTTGCCTTTTGGACGAGAAACTCGCCATATTCTTTTTTGATGGGGGCCAGCAGCCTTTCATATTCTTCCAGGCATCGCTTTGCTGCACTCCATCGCTCGGCAACGGACGAGAAGCACTTGGAGAAGATGTGCATCCATCCTTCCACTTGCGGCCATGAGTAGCTTGCGGCGACTTCTTGCTTGCAACGTTGCAGACCTTGCAGGAAGACAAGGGCGCAGTTGAATACGTGATGGCACGCATGGAAGACGTATTTGATCTTGCCGGCTTCCCCCTCGGACTGCCTGATATAGCCGTCGGCAACCTTGACAGCATTGACCAATGCTATCATCAACTGATCTGTTGTTGGGTTGGGTGTAGTACGAGAAGACCGGTATAGCGAGACCATAATGTATGCGTACGCAATATCAGTGAAGAGACACATCTCATTCCACCGAGCAGAAAGCCCGCGATCAGTGTTGGCATTTGCGCATGTGTAGACTTCTTGTTGCCACTCATCAATAGCAGTTGCACATCGCTGCGCCCACTGTTTCAACGAGGCGCACTCACGCGGTATGGGCTCACCATGCCACAGCACAGCAATAATTTCCGCTTCGATGAGACGAAATCGGCATATTATGCGTTGTGTAAACTTTGACACACGTCCCGAAAGGTCCACGCTAACGTGCGTGATGGCCGTATCGTCAATCTCCAGGGGGAAAGCAACCTCGATGTTTCTGATGGGCAAACTTGTGGGGCGCAGAAATATGCAACATACGCCGATTTCCATTTCCCATGCACACCAGAAGAGACGGCGCCGCAGGTCGCGTTCAAAGGCCGATATGGTGAGTTCGTTCGGTAGCTCTTGGTGCAAACCAAGGTCGATAACCGCTTGGCTTATGAGTCCTGTCAAAAGCCACAAGTCGGCCATCTTGGGATTTAAGAATATGTATTGCGTGAGAATTAAGATGGCCTGGAGACCCCGGATGTCGTTGGTGGCAACTTCGGGAATCCATTGCATAGCATGTCGGACAAGCTGGTAGGAAGTATCGCTGGCTTTCTGTACCTGATTTCGAGCGCTTGTGGTCAGAGATATGGCCATGACAATGCAGACTATGTAGCGGTTTCGGATCGAATCCTCGCCAGAAACCGGCACAGCCTGGTGGAAGATGGAGTTGAAGGCCGTCGTCACATCGTTGCGGTGGTATATTGGATACTGTGTGATGACCCGGTCCAGATAGTTCTGCAGAAGGGTATTAGCACCTGTCTCGTCATGCATCAGACTGTGAAACAGTCCTTGAGTCGGCTGAGGATTGAGAATCGACCGTGGGTGGTTCTCGTCCAGGTCATTCGAGCCAACAGGTCCTTTCTTTGATGGAAGCCGTGTGCCTCTCACGACGCATTGCAGGAGGGGCCTGGCTTTCGTGATGCCCAGGAAGGAGGGAGTGATGTCTGCCATGACTTGGTTTACAAGGCTGTCCGCGAAGGCACATTTCTCTGGCCGGTACGCTGCAGTCTTGGTCTCGCAATCAAAAGAAGCAGCGGGGGAGGGAATGGCACTCGCGTGGCTTTGGGCCTGTAGTGATGCACTGCTACGGAGTGCTTCCAGTTTGGCAATGTGGGCCTCCAGAAAGTCTGCAATGCTACGAGGTGCTTCTTGCTGGGTCGAAGAATCGAAACCAACACAATGCACGCCGGCATCTACACAGCGAGTGCATGCTGGCACTTTTCCGTCACACTGACTACATTAGCAGCCGGACAGAGAATAAGACGGGTCGCTGCGGATATGCACCGAGAGCTTGCGTTTCCTACAGCGCGCGCAGGCAAGCACCCGTCGGCGCACTTTGGTCCGGCTCTGCATCTTCGTGTTTGACAGGCGTCGCGCGACAAAAACACATACGCACGCCAGTCATAGCGCTGCCGGGTGGGCGAAGTCTGACGTCTCTGCCGTTGCCGCACGGGTAGTGAATAGGCCTCGAAACGCGGGCGCGGGTGACAGCGCCGGCAGTCCGCTTGTGGCGATCCCTTCCTCGGCAGGTGGCGCTAGACTAGACTGGGCATGCCTAGCGGGCTATGCCTTCATCTTGGCCCGTCGCGGAGGGTCCATCCCCGTTGCGCACCCACATCGTGGCGCCCTCCCTGTCCAACGTCTGGAGTACTTGTACGCCAAATGCCTGCTGCCGCCTTATCTATGGATGGCCGTTGCAGACAGCCTTGACCGCCCTCCTCATCCGCTTCCTGCCACGGGCAGGCATCGCCGCCAGCATGAATCCTCCTCCTCCTCTGCTGGATCTGGAGAGCCTGATTCAAGTACGGAGCCGCGCCAGCCCCTGAAAGCACACGCCCTTCACTTACACCGTCCCAGAGTCTTCCGGCTTGCAAGCGCTGCCGAGAATGTCGCCGAGGTTGCGACACGCAGCTGCCCAAGTGCAGGTTTGTGGGCTTTGTCCTACTACGCCCGTGGGCGTGCCACTCACGCTGCTAGGCAATGTACCAAGGCCGGCGTGGAGTGCATGTTTTTTGATCATGGACGTGACCAGTTGCTACCTCGAAGGTGCGCCACTGCCGCCGGGCACGCGAGTTGCCACTGACATGGTGCCAGCTACATCAGCCGTCTGGTAGACCATGTGCGACGCATATCCCCCAACTGCCAATTGTCGCCCGCTGAGTCCGCAGACTGCTCAAACGATGGACACGCAGCGTTAGCAGCGAAGCCCGAACCGCACTCGGGAAACTCGCCTCATTTCGAGCACCACTTTGCCCATGCTATCGATAGCTACCGATATCTGGGCTCCGAGTCTTGCTTGCTAAAGTCTCCCAGACTGCATGCTGCAAAAATCCCGCCGCCATTTGAATATGACGAAGACGACGAGGAGTGGCAGTTGGCAACGAAAGATTCGCCCGCGAAGCAATGGGAACTCATTGAGCTTTTCATGCTAACCATACAACCCGTCTATCCCGTCATAGACACTTCATCGCGTTTTCTTTTGCCGCAGCATCCACCTGACTTGACCCACATTGAGCTGTTTTCGTTATACATGATCTACTCCATCTCATGCTACATACTGCCAAACACTGGTAAGAGACGAGATAGGGAACAGACGTGGAATCCGACGGGCAGATTGTCGTACCATCAGGCCAACTCCATCAAATACCGCGCCTTGGCAACCCAGTATTTTGCACAGGCTATGGAATATCTAGACGCCGCTACAATGGAGCCGACCATAGCCACGCTTCGCTCCATCCTCCTGCTAGCAATCAACAGTTCGTTCGATCCGAAAACCGGCAACATTGGCCAGCAAATTGCTCTTGCCGGCCGCCTTGCTTTTGATCTAGAGTCAAGGAGAGAACTGCAGGAACTCGACGAGAAGGAAACGGAGATGCTGCGCAGTATGCACATGACTATTTATAGCCTCGAGAACCAGGTAGCATCCACGTTGGACAGACCCGCTCTGTTTCCAGAACCGGTATGTTCATCTGAAGTGTTAGCCATCATTCCCACAGCACGACTACTGATCGCACTAGAACTCTCCGTTGGTCTTCAATAAGGACAACCCCGCCGAATACATGTGCTCTCTTTTCCGGCTACAGAACCGCTTCCGCTCAGGAAATGCCGCTACAAAAGAAGGGGTGAAAATGCTCCTTCCGAAGCTGGACGACAAGGACGAACATCTGCCCATTGTCCGTATCTTTCTACACATCACGCATCTTTTGCTAAACCCCGTCTGGGGAAGCGCCTGGCACGTCCTGGAAGCCGTGGTCAGTCTCGGAGGCATTCACGTTTTTATGACGCCGCAATGGGTCTATTTAGCGGGAACCATTCTCATCCAGAACATTCCTGTTATCTTTGGTGGCAACCTCATCCAGCTGTACTCAAACGCCCTTCTTGTTCTCGAGCTTTCGTCCTGGAAGTGGCCAAGCTCTGCCGCCTTGTCTGCCTCACTTGTCGATCTTATGCAGCACATGAAAACCAAGTACAGACCGGATTGGTCAGACAAACTTCAGTCAGGAGACGTGAGGATATGATCTCGTGGTATTGTTCAAGTTGCACAAAAGTTTGGCAAACTTTCGGCCTTTCGGCTTGCTGCGCTGGAGCTACCGCACGCTTGCCTTTGGCATAGGATCTATCAACATGGTTCGATGAATCCTACTGGGCGTTGATTTGCACATACATCGACCCTAAACCGTCGGCCCGTGGATTATGAGGGGGCGTTCGTTATAGATATCCAACACTGCTGCCCCAGGCCCATGAACAAACAGACGTAGATGTATATAGCATTGTGATGGAGACGAAAGCGAAAGGTGTGTCATGCGAGGTAGGTACATGGGATCCGGTGGCTATCTATACAAGGGTAGTCCATGCGTCTTTGGACGTTACCAAGGCGTATGATGGGTTATTATCATCTAATGATTGAAGACGCAATAAGCCGTAGGTATTGGATACGGGTTATAGAGATCGTAACAGTGGTCTTATTTTTCTGTTCTTCTTGTATCAAGTTGCGTAATATGAATGCGACTTCAAGTCATGGGAAAACTGGGGCTGCAGGATACCCAAACGGTAACGTGGGATGAAGTTGCTACAACGGTTCGTCGCCGTCTTTTCCATTATACTGAAGAATTGTTCTTTTCCTTGTATTAACTACTTGGCACAAAGTATGTGCCCGATATATATATATATATCGCCGACGCGTATATGGGAAGAAGGTGAAGAGTATTCGTAAATCCACAACCCCCCCTCCCAAGGCCTCCCCTACGAGTTTGCAGACGAAGTCATTTCTCATCTGCCGCTTCCGAAGGGAGGGGAGAAGATAACCGCTGAGCTCCTCCTGCCATACACACAAGCAGGCACGCAACGATCCTCGGATATGAGAGAGGATAGTACCATAGGGTAGCAGGATTAGGTGCGGTAGTCTCCGATATGCGTTGGACGGTGATACAATCAGCCACGAAATAGTAATGACACCCTGCTTAGGCTAGCCTCCACACTCTAGGGACCTTGGCTTGTCTCTTCTTGCCTTCGATGCCATGGATTCCAGCTTTTACCGCTGCACCGCATGGCCTGGCAGCTCAGCGGGTCGCTCGACGACCGGAACTTCCGCTATACCCGTTGCTGGCATCTCATACTTGGAAGCATCTTGGTCTGTGTTCATTTCGTGGTTTGTCGTGAGCGGTGCTGGGTTACCTGCAGTTGCTGTGTGCTGATTCCCCACTGCTTCATAGGTGGGTTTCATGACTGCTTTGTTCTGTCGCCGTTTCCGCCAGAAGCATCGGCCGAGGACTGCGAGAGCGATGAACGCAACGACTCCTACTGCGGCGCCGACGCCAGTTTTCTTGCCAGTCGATAGGCCAGTGGATGCCCATGGGTTAATCCCGGTTGCGTCGGTGGATGGTGCGGTCGAAGATGGAAGACTGCCTGCGGCAGCGGTTGATGTCGCGACAACTGCGCCGAGCAACTAATTACACCGTGAGACTCCACAAGCTTTCGACATGGCCAAGAGGATTCCTCACGTTAACGCTGGAATACTGCGCATCGTTGATGGCTGCAATACGGTCAAACTTCCACTTGCGCCCATTATTCGGACCCGCTATGCTCCTTGCCATCTCCAGGAAGTCATCCCCTTTCTTGCTCAGAAGAGACGTACCATTGGCTGCATTGGAAAGCCACCAATAGTCGTCCCCCCAGGATCCAATGGACCAGAATGCGCTGGTGTCCGAAATGTTTGCCTGAGCAAGATAGGGCGCCGTCTCTGCATTTACGCCAGTTTTGGTGCCCAGCCAGGCTTCTGGGCCGTTGGACTGGCAACGCAGTGCGTACGTAGTTGCATTGATGGGGAAGATTTGCCAACGGTTGGTTGGCGATGTAAGGTTTGTGGTGTTGACAGACACTGCGGCTGTCAGGCCGTCTTTGTTTGGATTGTTTCCAATGAGGGCTTGATCTGGGCCTGTCGTCACATACATGTGATACCACTGATTCGAATCGATCGTAGGTGCCTTCGACATGATGGTTGTACGGTGTCAGGCGTGAAGAACAAGAGGGATGCGCGAAGATGAGTTGGTGCAGGAAGTAGAAGACAGCCGGTAAGGCCGCCATGTTAAATTTTGCACCCGAGCAGCTTTGGCATGGGGAAAATGCACGGATGCAATTCTTGGTTTAGTTATATGATCAACATGGCACAGTAAGCCAGCATCCAAGGGGGGCCCGTTCCTTGGTGGATACCAGGTCAATGTACACGATAGTTAGTGTGTGATACACGACCACGATAACTCGTAGATACCCCACGCCCTCGCCCAATCTACTATGCAATGCGAGACCGGGAGCAGATGACAATGTTGTGAGCTATCAGCTTCTCTGCCGGGCTTCGCGACCAGGTGACTGCGTTGTGGGTTCCATGGCGCGAAAGACTGATGGTCAGTGGTTGGCTAATCAGGCCTCCCGTCAGTTGGGGGCTGCCAAGTGGATCAAGACGCCGCCAAGCCTGATGGGCAAGATACGAGTGGCAGTGCCTTCTCTTCGGGCATGCCGAGGCTGGCGTATCGCTATACTACGGTCTACTATGGTCTATGCCAGAAGTAATGTCCCTAGTGGCTCTGAAATTACAGCCCCGCGATCAGTGCCTACAAGAATAAGATACCTTCTACCACATCCTATAAACAAGCGGTCTTTATAGAATTAGTATAATCTTAAACGTCTAGAAAATAGCTACTTAATCTTATAGAAATAGAAGATTGCGTCGAAAGGATGCGGCAGAAAATCGCTTTAATCGCAGTAACTTGCCGCCTCACTCAAATCTCGCTTTCGGCGACCAGGGACATTACTTCTGGCATAGACCATAGTACATTGTATGTTCCATGTCCTCGAAACAAGGAATAAAGACGTGGGGTGTTGCAAAGTAGATTGTGTGAACGCGTATAGAGATAGGCTTAACAAGTATGCTCAAATCAAAACACTGTCCCAGGATATTTCTCAGTCTGCTCATTCCACAACGCCAATGCCCATCCGGCCATAACTCCAATATCATCAGGCTGTTCCGATCGCAAATGTAAGCCACCCCACCGTCTAGGCAGTAGCAGCAACCGACTTCTGGGTAATAGGCTTGTAGGAGGGCGCAGCTGGCCCGCCCACTGTGACATCTTCGAGCTTGCCGGGTGCGTGACCCTCGAAATCAGGCTGCGCAGGATGCACGCCAACACGCTCCTTGCTGAGCAAGTCCACAAGAAGAGGACTGGGCTTGTTGTTCCTGTCGGAAAAGGAGGCCTGGTGTTCCTTGTACTTTTGTACGTTCTCGATGTACTTGTCGAACAGGTATGCGGAATCAAGCGGTCCACCCTTGGCCTCGGGATGGAATTGCGCGCTGAAGATGGGTCGCGACGCGTGGATGATGCCTTCGTTCGACTGGTCATTAAGGTTGGTGAAGTACTCTCTCCATTCGCTCGGCAGCGTCGTCGGGTCGACCGCGTAACCGTGGTTTTGCGAGGTGATGTGGCACTTGCCAGTCGTGAGGTCAAGGGCTGGGATGTTATGAGCACGGTTGCCATACTTGAGCTTGATGGTTTTGGCACCGGTCGCAAGAGCAATGAGCTGGTGACCCATGCAAATGCCCATGATGGGGATCTGGGAGGTCTCGAACAGCCTGCGAAGGTTGTAGACCGTTGCCGTGCAATGCGTGGGGTCACCGGGGCCGTTGGAGATGAAGACACCGTCAAAGTGGTGGGCGACCTTGTGGATAGGGTAGTCGAAGGGGAAGCAAGTGACACTTGCGCCGCGAGAGACAAGACTTCGAAGAATGTTCTCCTTGACACCGCAGTCAATCAGAGCAACATGCATGTCGCCGAGAGAAGAGCTGACGTGGAATGGAGCCTTTGTGGATACACGACGCACGAGGTTGATGGCCTCGGGATCAATGTAGGCTTCGTCCTCATCGGCATCGTACTCCTCGCCAATGGTGATGCGGGCCAGAGAAGATCCTTGCTCACGGAGGTACGTGACGACTTCACGAGTATCCACGCCAGAAATAGCCGGCACGCCTTCGCGCGCACACCATTCGGCCAAGGACTCGACAGCAGTCCAGTGGCTGTGCTTCAAGGCGTAATCTTGAACAACAATGCCAGACGCCTGGATGTTGGGCGACTCGAAGTATCGGAGCAAGCCGTGCTCATCGCGAGCAGCTGAAGGGACGCCGTAGTTGCCAATCAATGGCTGTGTGAAGACGAGGATCTGACCGCGGTACGAGGGATCCGTCATGGACTCAGGATAGCCCACAAGCGATGTGGTGAAGACTGCTTCCCCGGAGATGTTTGTTTTGGCGCCAAAAGACTTGCCAGTGAAGATTGGGCCATTCTGAGATGGGGTGAGCCGTCGTCCATGAGTTTTGCAACGCGCTGATACGCACCTTGATGGTGAATGTAGCCCTCTCCGTGGATATGGGCGTAGGCTTGCGCTGAGGATTTGGGATAGCGCGGTCGGTGTTGGATTGAACGGTAGCCAGGTAGCGCGCTTGCATGCGGCTCTTTGCTGCTTGCCCTAGTACACCAGCGGACCGCAAGGCAGCAGGCTTGAGCAATTGCGAAAGCATGTTGATAACAATATACGTGACGATCTTTGTGGTTTGGTGGTTACTTCCGTTGAGGGCTTTCAGTTGACGGAGGCCTTCCACAGGTGGTCTGCAGGCAAGGGTCAACTGGATGCTTCAAGCAGGCCGACGTTTGGGCAGCAGCATACCTGAGATGTAGTCCTGCAGTGTTCGATTAGCCATGTTTGTTACATGACAAGGATGGAACTGGATGCGTAGGGGCAATTGCTACGTACCTGCGAGGTAAAGAGTGTTGGAGCAGCACTCATAAGCGCGGTAGTAGAACCAGGCGGAGTCAGAGAAGGCGGGCACGACGGCACCCTAGAAGCAGGAGACTGTGGGCAGACGAGACGGTATGGGAGACGGGGCGGGTTGGATGAGTCTTTCAGTGGTTATCTATGCAACAAGGGACCGGCGAAATTCTTAGCCCACCCCGCTTGGTCCAAGTGTGTCAAGCTCGTTTGATGATCCTGGCCAATCACGCACAGCCCGACCCTCAGCAGCATATTTTCGTCCTCATTCCATCCCATCACAACCACAACGTGTTCCCTTGCCATGCGGCCGGGGAGCCTTGTCGCTGCCCATACGCCCGGCCTCGTTTCCGTTGGCGCGCGTGCCTCGCAACTGTGACCATGGCTTGACGCTGGGCGCAGGGTAGATAAGCCAGCTGCTTATCTGAACGAGTTTTTTCTTAGCTCGATCACGACGCCCATGCCCAGAGCGCAGTGCCGATTTTGGTCCCGTCACCACGAGAAGGGAATGAGTAGCGGGCGTCCTCGAGATGTCTAGCATCGTACAAGACCCACTGTGCTCCGACGTCGGCTAGATTTCCCCGATGTAATGCGCCGTGAGGGCATGGCCATAGCCTATAGGTACCTACTACCTATAGTACTACTATGGTATGTATAGGAAATTCTGATCACGCAAAAGCACAAGGATCCCTCTAACAGGTGGTGGCTTTACTTCACAGGTGAGTGCATTCTGATCTAGATATGTACCTATATCATAGTATACCCAAGAAGCGAATTCTAATAAACATTAGGAAACGGCCACTCAGTCCCTTCCACGGAATAATCAACAACGACCACGCTTCGCTTTACACGACAAGTTTCCCTGTCAATCTCACATCCCTCGAGCTCGACCCCACGAAAACCCCATATTCACCCGCAGCCACAGTCCACTTTCTTGTCGCCTCGTCCCAGTAGCTCAGATCCCGTCTCTTCAAGTTGAAGGTTGCCGTCCCACTCGCGCCAGCATCGATCTTGATCTTCGCAAATCCCCGAAGCTGTTTGGGCGGCGAATTCGTCGACGCGGGGTATCCAATGTACAATTGCGGAACCTCTGCACCCAATTGATGTCCTGAATTGCTGATCTTTGCCGTGACAGTGGCTACTGTCTCCCAAAGATCCGCTGGACCACCTGGACCCGTCTTTCCGACTGCTGGACCCGCCGAGGGAGCCCCGTTAATGGTGAGATCCGCGTAGGTGAAGTTCGTGTAGCTCAGGCCATATCCGAATTCAAACCTGGGCGTTATGTTGAGCTTGTCGAAACGGCGGTAGTCGACCAAGAGATCCCAATTCGCATCGCCACCCGACGTGATGGCCTCTCCGTAATCTGCCTGGCGCTTCGCGATCGTATACGGTAGTTTTCCACTCGGATTTACCGAGCCAAAAAGCACGTCGACGAGGCCGTTGCCGGACTCCTGGCCTGGTAAACCTGCCCACACCACGGCCACGACGTTGGGGTTGTCGATCCAAGGCTCCATGATAATGGGGCCGACGCTATGCACCACAACGACAGTCTTCCTGTTCACCGCCGCCACAGCCTTGACGAGCTCGTTGCCGTTGTGCCACGCGTCAAGGTTGTTACGATCCCCCTGGTTGCCCTCGACGTTGATGTAGCCCTCGCCGGAATCGCTGTTGATACAGACAACTGCATACTCGGTGCTCTGCGCGGCAGTCGCGCCCTGCTGCGCGTTGTCGTTTGGCGATGATGTCACCACAGTGCCGTCTTTTGCTGCTTGGGTCTTGATGGCGTCTAAGGGGGCGATGAGGTAGGGAAACTCGACAGCCCCAGAGCCCCAGCCCACGGCTAGGGTGCCGTTGTTGCAGCCGCGGTCTCCGCAGGCGTTCGGGCCGTTGGGTGCAACGATGCTGTCGAGACCGATGACTGCGATACTTTTCGGTTTCGCTAATGGCAAGGAAGCATTGGCGTTCTTCAGGAGCACAATGCCGTCGGCGGCCATTTTGCGCACATTGGTTTTATGCGTAGCGTCTACATCCTTGCGGCTGATATTCCAGGAATTGAAAGTGGAAGTAGGGTATCCCTTGTCTTGGCCGACGAGGTACCAAGCAGCGAGGATGCGCTTGACCATGTCGTCGAGACGGGATTGCTGGACCTGCGTATTGTTGATGGCCTTTTGCAGTTGAGGGCCCCAGTATACGTTCTGTTTCTGAAAGTCGGTGCCAGGCATAGTCATGTCGAGACCGCCGTTTGCACTTCCCACGGTGGTGTGCTGGGCGTTCCAATCGGACATGATGCTGTGAGCGCCAGCAGCATTAGCCAACAAAATCTACCACTCTGGATGCAGGGGAGAAGCGACTTACTATCCGCGAAATCCCATTTCTTCCTTGAATAACTTGTTCATGATGCCATCGCTTTCACAGGCCCACGTGCCGTTGATCTTGTTGTAACTAGGAATCCGGTTAGCAACTCTCCCTCGATCGATCCTCGCCATCCTACTATGGTACTCCGACACGTACCTGCACATTGCCGCCGCAACGCCACTTTTGATTGCATCCGCGAACGGCCAGGCATAAAGCTCTCTCAACACCCTGTCGGTCACATTCGCACTCACGGTTTCCCTGTTCAC
>Ga0182214_1000028_pt1 | contig 16188 bp, 12 predicted proteins | sample G5R1MG_23_FD_128380 | JGI IMG/M metagenome (GOLD analysis project Ga0182214, IMG submission 128380) | Switchgrass phyllosphere microbial communities from Michigan, USA - G5R1_NF_03OCT2016_LD1 MG | ecosystem: Host-associated > Plants > Phyllosphere > Phylloplane/Leaf | place: USA: Michigan...
CCGGCCACACCAGGCCCAGGGCCTCCCATATATGCCCCACAAACTCAATCTTGATGCCCTTCTTCACTTCGTCGGGCAACTCGCGCGCATCCTTGCGATTTGCCTCGGGCAGCAGGACACGCTCGACGCCAGCGCGCAGCGCGCCAATCAGCTTCTCCTTGATGCCGCCGACGGGCAGGACGCGGCCGCGCAGCGAGACCTCGCCCGTCATGGCGAGGGTGGGCGGCACGGGCTTGCCGCTGAAGAGAGAGATGAGGGCCATGGTGTGGGCGAGGCCTGCGCTGGGGCCGTCTTTGGGGATGGCGCCCGAGGGGCAGTGGACGTGGATGCTGCGGCGCTTCATGATGTCGTCGTCGACGCTGGCGCAGAGGTCGAGCTCAAAGGCGTGGGCCTTGACCCACGTCAGCGCCACCTCGACGCTTTCCTTGAGCACCGAGCCGAGCTTGCCCGTGAGTTGGACCGAGCCGGTGCCGGGCATGTCGAGGATCTCGATGAAAAGTATCGACCCCTGGCCGCCCGACGAGTACGCGACGAGGCCGGTGATGACGCCCGGCTTGCTGCTTTGCTCCGTGAGCTCTTCGGCAAACGGCTCGATGCCGAGCATGGCGTCAATGTCTTCTACGCTGACCGTCGCACGGTACGTGGCCAGGCTGCCGGCATCCTTGGCCGTGGCATACTCGACGGCCTTGCTGCGGCAGACGCTGCCGATTTCGCGCTCGAGGTTGCGGACGCCCGATTCGCGAGTGTAGCCGGTGATGATCTTGTCAAGCACATGGGTGGGGATGTTGACGTCTTCAGGCCGCAGGCCGTTGGTGACGATTTGCTTGGGGATGAGGTGGCGACCGGCGATGTGGCGCTTTTCAATGGTCGTGTAGCCGCTCAGCTCGATGGTCTCCATGCGGTCGAGCAGCGGGGCGGGGATGGTGTCGAGGCTGTTGGCCGTGGCGATGAAGAGGACCTTGGAGAGGTCGATGGGGATGTTGACGTAGTGGTCGGTGAAGCTGTGGTTCTGTTCGGGGTCGAGCACCTCGAGCATGGCGGCGCTGGGGTCGCCGTTGTGGTTGGAGCCGGCCAGCTTGTCGATCTCGTCGAGCAGGACGACGGGATTGGCAACGCCCACTTTCTTCAGCGCGCCCACCACGAGGCCCGGCATGGCGGCGACGTAGGTGCGCCGATGGCCGCGGATCTCCGCCTCGTCGCGGACGCCGCCGAGGGAGATGCGGTGGAACTTGCGGCCGAGGGCGGTGGCGACCGACTTGGCCAGCGACGTCTTGCCGACGCCGGGTGGGCCGGCCAGCAGCAGGATGGGCGACTTGTCCACCATGCGCTTCTTCTGGTCGTCCATGGTGCGGTTGGCCTGCTGCTTCAGCCGCAGCACGGCCAGGTACTCGAGCAGCCGCTTCTTGATCTTGTCGAGGCCGTAGTGGTCGTCGTCGAGCTGCTGCTTCGCCCGGCTCAGCGTGGAGGCGTCGAGCGCGTCGGCCGTCACGCGCGTCCACGGGATCTCGGCGAGCGTCTCGAGGTAGTTGCGGCACACCTGGTACTCGGCCTGGGCGGGGTTCATCTTGTGCAGCCGTGCGAGCTCGCGCTGGGCCACCTTGTCGGCGTCGCTCGATAGCTGCGCCGCCTGCAGCTTCTTCTTCAGCTCGTCCAGCTCCGAGACGTCCTCGTCGCCGCCGGCCAGGCCGCCCCCCGGCTTGCCGCCGCGCCGGGCGAGCACCTCCTGCTGCAGGCGCCGCAGCTGGCCGATGTCAAGGCTGCCGCCGGGCACGTCGGCGGCGGCGATGGTGATGCGCGTGTTGCTCTGGATGCTGGTGATGTGGCGCTGCAGCAGGGCCACGACGCGCTCGACGCGCTCCTTGGGGTCCACCGCCGCCAGCACACGCAGCTTCTCCTCGTGGCTGCACTCGACGACATTGGCCATAAAGTCGGCCAGCGCGCCCGCCTCGACCACGTCCTTGCGCGCCACGTACACCACCAGGCGCCGGGCGACGACGGGCGACAGCGTGACGGTGGGGCTGCGCGGCAGAATTGCCGACAGCCGCACGAGGGCGATAAGCTCGCGCGACAGCTGCTTGAGCAGGCCAAACTGCTCGGCCAGCTCGCCGTTGGCCACATCGACTTGAGCCGTTAGCATCGCTCACGCAACGAAGCGGCCTGGCTTACTCATCTCCTCGACGCCCTCCAGCTCGCCCTCAAAGTATGGCCGCTCCTGCACCACCTCCACAATGCGCACGCGCTCCAGCCCCTCCACCACCAGGCTCAGCCCGCCCGACCGCCGTCCCTGCACGCCGCTGACCCGCGCTACACACCCCCACCCAAATACGTCCTTGGCCCCGGCCTGCATCGGATCGCTCTCATACGCTGCCGCCGGACCCGCGCCTTGCTCGCCATCCGCAATCAGCAGCCGTCCATCTGGCGCCAGCGTATTCGAGCACAGCGGCACGCACGCCACCGTGATGGCCGCGTCGGGTCGCGCCGTCGGGCTGATGCTGTAGATTTTGGCCAGGATGGCCGCGATATCGGAGCGGTTGGCGATTGGGATGGTGACGGTCGTGCCAGGCAGCACGGCGAGGGGCGGCGCCAGCGGGATCAGGGGCAGCACCGTGGCGCTGGCCTTGGAGGGCGACTTGCCCATTGTGTGTTGCTGGGTGTGATGCTGAGAGGGGGCGGGAGAGAGACAGACAGCGGGGAGGGGAGAGGGACGGAAACAGGGGGTTTGTGTGTGCGTGTGTGGCCGTGGCCGTGAATGCAGAGGTTGTCGACGTTGATGCTGATGTTGGTGTTGATGGAAATGGAGAGGGTAGAGAGGATTCACCGGACGGGACAACGTACTAGAGATAGACAAGGGCCGAGTCGCACGTCACCAACAGGCCGACCTCTACCCGTCTAGTCTACTGTGGAAACCTCGCGAACAAGTCAAATCGGTATGCCCGGTTGCAGTGATTGCCCTCGATTCCAGAAGATGCTCTCGACCTTGGGCCACTCCACGCCGGCACCGCTGCAAGCCGAGGTTGACAACGCACGGGCCCTCGGCGCTGTGCATCGGATCGCTTGGCATCAGATTAGATCGACTTTCCTCTCCACCATAATCGCTCCATCATCGCCCCATAACCCATAACCTAGCCCTCAACCCGGCCATCCATCGCATCACGCAATCGGCGTATTCCTACCTCGGCTGGCAGACATGCTATAGGGAGCCTACCCAGCCAGCAGTGTCAGCGCGCATCCCAATCACCTCGGTTCAACACACAAAACCCCCAACAACTTACCAGCACTTGTTTCGCATGGCAAACCCGCCACGCCAGATTCTTGACATTGCCATCGGCCTGCACCACCTCGGGCGCGAATTCAATTCCAAACCTGCATCCCCACCGTTAGCCACGTCGCCGACCTTTGGCAGCTGCTCATGCGTAATCCAACTCACATCTGATGCACAGCAAACACCACGCGCCGCGCAAATTTGCCGTCTCGCTCCACCAAACTGCCAAAACTCTCATCAGCCGTGCTCGGCGCTATCTCCGGATCGCGGTCAAAACAATTTTGCACTAGTGGAAGCAGCGTGTCCTGTACAGCGCGGTGAATCGTGCCGTGGGCATCCACCTCGACGTCATCTTCGTCGAAGCGCGGGATGCCAATTTCAAACGCCTGAGATAGAGCCATGACGTGATGCTTGCCCCCGTGATGGTAGCGGAACTCGAACACACCCGTCGTCCACCAGAGCTTGTCTCCGCGGAATTCAACCTCGCCCGTGAGAACCTCGCCTGCACCCTTGTGGGCGGGGCCGACAGGTTCAGTCTTGTCCGATACCAGAATCCCGTCTTCCGCCCGGATCGAGTCATAGACACCCTGGTTAGTAGCTACCCATCGCCCGTTGGAGCTGATTCGCGTGACCTCGCGCGACTGGTTGTCGGCCACCATGTACAGTCCGATCCAGTCTTTCTTACTGTGGTTGACCGGCGCCTGCCAGCGAACCCTAATTGGTGCACCGTATTCGAGCGCAAGCGTCTTGAAGTCGCTGGTACGAATGGCGGGCGTCCTGGCAAGCTCACCCTCCCGCCCACCGTTCTTCTGCTGCGCTGCCGTAAGGGGTGAAAGGGTACCACTGATCTCAAGACTGTATTGCCGTGGGTCAAGCCCGGAGGGGTCTTCCGTACCCCGAGCGAAGGGAATGCGGGCCGGAGGTGGCTTGAAAAAGACGGAAGCATGCCCTACAAAGAACTCGACTTTGGACGCAAACTTCGGCTTGATGTCATCGAGAAACTTCTCGATGATTTCAACGATTGAGTTGACGTACACATCAGCCGCTGACTGCCAGTGGCGAACCGGACTAGGGAGCGCCTGGCGAAGTGTCTTGCTGACTCCGGATGTTTCACGAAGCTTCTGACCGTACAATTTCCTGCCGGGTTAGCGTTTCCCGGAAGCTTTCATTGGAAGCCACCATCACCTACTTCATATGGGGCCCTTCAACAAACTGCAGAAAGAGCAAATTGAGCACATGCGCGGTGGCCGCAAGGTAGAACATTGGTGCGTTCCATGTGATAAGAGCCACTCCCCACACGCCCGCAAGCCCCAGAATACGCTCTGGGTTGTTCAGGAAGCGATAGATTCCGGAATAGGTGAGGTTCCTGGAAAGAGGATCGAACATGAAGTCGCCGAAGAACCAGCCAAACTCTCCGAGAGAGTCGTAGATGCTGGACGCGACCCACAGTTGCAATGCAACCAGCGCACTGCCAACAACATACCGTAACAAGGCGAGGCTGTAAAACCAGTCTGGGGGCAGGCTGTATGTCTTCCACGCAGCGGCCGCAAAACTTGTGTGGCACTACAATATCAAGTCGTCAGAAAGGTACAAGCCATAATCACCAAAGCAATGAACTGCAATAGCTTCCAATGCGTCTACGAAGACCCGAGTTTTTCTGGCAGTCATGTACGTACCATGGCCATGCTAAAATGAAATAAAGACTTCCACTGGCGCCAGGCCTCCTCTTTGCTGTCTCCATACTTGATGAAGTGGCGGGTCCAGTTCTTCTTTTTCGATTGCCGGTCGAGGGTGTAGCCTAGACCCAATGTATACCATAGTCGCCACACAAATGCATTGACGCAGAATAACGTGCGTATGATGGCGGTGTTGGGTGTTAGCAGCGCCAAACAGAATGTATAGAAATAAGCCAGTACTACCGTGACATCGATCAGGCGGTGAAAGTCTGTGTTCTGGGGCCCGACTATGTGGTGCATTGGGGCAGGATGTCGCACTGGATCATATGTCGGGCCAGTTTCGCCGACTACAAAGTCAGATTGAAAAGCATTTGCCTGGTCGTCAGAAGTGATTGGCGTGGAGTTGTGTCGCGTTCGGCGTGGTGCAGGTGGATTGTAGACCTTGTCGATATGGACATTCTCAACAAGGATGAGGAAGGCAAACTGTGCAGCGTGGGCGACGATTGAGATTGCAAGCACCTTGTAACTCGCCATCATCAGAGCAATACCGTAGTAGCCAGCGTAGCCAACGGAGTACATGGGATGACTGTGGAATCCTTGAGATCAGTACATTCTCGTGGGTAGGTTTGTTATCGCCTGGAATACGTACGGCGCAAGCTCAAAGACGCCATCGAAGGTCAAGGCTTGATCAATGAGAAAGAAAAAATCTCCCCAGTACCACGCATAGTCTTTGACGACCCTATGCGCGTCTAGCTTAACCCAGAGATTAAAGAGAAAGAGAAAGATGCCAGTCATCCAGCGGAGACCCCATAGAAGCCAACTCTCCTGAGGCCGATTGAGGCAGGCGATGGCGAAGAGACAGTAAGAGACGAAGTCACACATCAGAATCAGGTCTACTACACGTCGGAAGACAAGCCACGTGTTGTACTCAAGAGGAGCCTCCTCGAACTTATAGTCTGCGGGGATCTTGGTCTCCATCTCCTGCTCAAGAAGCGTGTATATTGCAGGATGCGGATTCTTGCCTGACTCGGGCTTCTCAAAGATGTGCGAGTTCTTTGCCCAGAGTACGAGGCGGTTATGCTTTGACTGGCCATCGAGGAGCCACCCGATGCCTGCGTTGTAGGCGGCGCGCCAGAGCAGAAAAATAGTGGCAAAGACGGGTATGCGGGCGCTTTTGGGCAGTAGGTAGAAGGTCAAGATCAGGCTAGCAAGCACGGCGAGAACTGCGAGGTCGGATAAGTTCTTGGGCTGCGAGGGCGAGAGTAGCTGGGATACCATGTCATGGGTGCGCGGTACGATGAAGACTATATCCAGTGGCGTTAGCACTAGGTATACCGCATGTCTATGGTCGTGCATGCCTGTCCCATTTGGCGTTCTACCATATGTACGCTTATTGTTGTGGTGATCTTTGTCTTCTTGGTCATTCCACTCCAGCACTTTTTGTTTAGCATCGCCTGCGTTGTTTGAGTGTAGCGGCTGAGCTGATGAGCGCTCGCGCACCTGGCTACAGTCGGCGTTCTTCATGCTTGCCATTGGGAGTGTGTGATGCCGGTGCAGTACGCCTGGGGGAAGCTTGGAAAGAGTTGTTTACGGCTCATGCACGTGCGTCGTACTGCGACGCTATACCCGAAACGCAATAGTGGTGTCGTGTATCCTGAGGCAGAAGGAGGCGTGCCTGTGTAGCCATGTAGATAGACCGCGAGCCGTGGAATAGGATAGGACGGGCAGTTTCGCACTCGGCGCCGCACGTCGATGTTGAGCGTGGTGATGTAGAAGAAGAGGAAGAGGAAGGAGAGAGAGAGTGTGTGTGTACTGATAGTATGTATATGTGAGGGATTGCCGAATTCAGGGGTTCACAAAGACGGTTTAAGGTTGGCCAACAACGCTCACACGTGAGACCCGACAGCTCGTTCAAGGAAGGAGAAAGTGACGAGCCGATGGAGTTTGCAAACACTGCAAGGCTGGTATATTCAAAATATGAACATGCTGGCACATCGTAGCATGCGATAGGTACGTATATACATATACATAATACAGAATGTGATGAAACCTCAGCCCGCCCTCTCTAGTTGATCCACCGCCGCCCGACGCAAGAAGCTACATACCACTTGTCTACATTGAACTTGCTCGGGCTCTTTTATGTCCTTCACCTCCTCGTCCATCCTGGACTGGACTGATTCGTGGCGTGTTGTGACACCATGTGTGGTTACGTGCAGATTGTGAGCTCGGTCCGAATGGGAGACGGAAAGGTAGATGGAGGGGTAGATGCGTGGGGCTGGTGCCGCAATCTGTTGCTCGCCGCTCTTGTGCCTCTTTACGTCGTTGTACCACTTGTGGTTCTGAATAGCTATTTTGCCTGGATTGCTCTTTGGTGTGCTCTGCGGAAGTGGTGTGTGGCTCGAAAACATCAGCTTTGGGACTCAGAACGGATGCGAGGACCTGAGAAGGTGGTTTATCTTGAGAGGTAGGGACGGATATCTCTAGCCCATCAATGGCCCTGGAGAGTGGGAGCAGAAGCGTTGTATCAACATCCAAAGCCTCTCTGAGGAACTGTTCGCTGGAAGCGTCGTCGGGAGCAATATCGTTGTCAATGAACGGATTGTTGCGTCGCCTTGCGAACGGGGATACGGTAGCCTCGTCTGTCCAGCCTTGCCAGCCTATCTCAATCGGCTCCCAATCTTCTGGCAAAGTGAATCGTGTGGATCCTGATGTGACAGGCGGTATTGGCGATACAACGCCACAGGGGATCGAGGAGACGGCTTCAGCGGCATAGATCTTGGCTTTGCAAGCCTGGAGGTTGTTGAGGAGCACCGATTGCTCTTGTTCGCGAATGGCTATCTCCCTCCTCAGCCCTCGGTTACTTTGTTGCGTCTGCTTCCGCTTCTTACGCGTCATTGAGGCATTTGTTGACAGGCGGCATTCATTTCGATACTGTTTTTTACGCAGAACCTGTAGATAGGTCACACAGTCCGCAAGACTGCTCTCGAGAATTTCCCGTTCAGAGGACAATTTTCGGAGCTCTAGCTGCCAGTGCAGGACTCGAGGAGCAGCGCAGTATGCCGGCGTAGGAGGGGCTTCGATGTGGTTCCAGTACTGGGACAGGGTATGTGCTCCCCATTCCATCGTCGTGCTATCAAGGTAGAGTGCCAGGAAGGAGAAATGTGCTGCGTGGAAATAGAGCGTGGCTGGTTATTGTAATACCAGCTTCAGAACAGGCCCAAGCCGAGCAAGGAAGTCCTTTGATGGCACGGGGGCGGTGATCGCTCTCCACCAGCCTTTGAGAACACAATGAGGAGGCCATTGGACGCTGTAGCAAGCCAGATTAACGTGACGGCCATCGTTGGTCCCGACCAGCGGGAGAGATTGATCGGGAATCGCCGCAAAGTGATGGAGCAAGGCGTTGCCAACGCGCTCGGACGCCGTTTCTTTGATCATGGAAGCTCGAGCACACGGCCATTGTCTCCTGTAGCCAATCCCGTGCAATCTCTCTCTCCCGGCAGTCTGATCTTGCTCGCGTGGCTTCGGTGTTCAATCCCTTACGTGCTTGGCGCACCTCGCTTTGTAAGGAAACCGACGCTATTGTATGCGCGGGATGGTGGAGTGGCGGCGTCCCATTTGACGATACGATGGATGTCGACCGAGCCCTCTTGGGGACGTCTAACCAAGTGCCTTTGAGCATAGTCGTGCTCCTCACCCACAGCCATGGCAGCCGTAGCCAGCGCGATTGGCCGCAGTTACCAGCAGGCCACCTCGAAGCCCCTTGGCGTAGGCAGTGCATGTGTATGTACTATGGTACATACTATGGCACATACTATGGTACATAGTAGTACGTTCCTGTGTGTGCCACATCCGCCATGGCTGCAGCAACCCCGCATTTTGATCACTCCACCAACACGATCCCTCGGCCTCCCTGGACAGCGTACCGTGCCGCGACTCCCGGTTGATTCGTTGCATGACAGCATGTGCCTGATCGGCTGGTTGGGCGTGTGTCTTGTGTCTGTCTCCACACGTCACCTGCCTTGCCGCCCTCACTAACAAAAAATGATGTCATTGTTGAGACAGGCTTGGGATCATTGCAGGCGTGGATCGCGCATCCAGAGCGTGCCATCATTCGTAGCATGTGGGCAGCACGACAGTGCCTGGGAAGCCGTCGTCACGAGAGCGACTGCCCACGCTGGTTTGCTGCATGTCGTTCTGGGTTCGTGACACGAAGCCGGCGACCAGTCTACCTGGGTTTTGGACGCATTCTACTTGAGACTGCCAGAGTCCCTTACTACCGAGCCTAAGCTGCTAGTTACTGCACACTACAGCCTTCTCCAGTATCCACATTACGTACATGGAAGGGCATGGAGTATATAAGCACCACTTCGTATCTAAGCGCCGAAGCGCTCACAAGATCAGCCGTTCCCCTATTCACCGATCCGACTACGATAATCAACCTGACGCCTCTCACCAGACATGGCCGGCACCACAATCATTGACATTCGTGCTGCCACTGCCGAGGCCGATATACTGGCCGACATCAAAAAGGGTCTGCGAAATGGCGGCGAGAAGAAGCTGCCCACGTTGCTACTCTACAATCTAGACGGGTTGCGACTCTTTGAGAAAATCACCTATCTCGACGAGTACTACCTGACGAACGCCGAGATTGAAGTGCTGGAGACGTATGGCAGTCAAATTGCTGCCCGTATTCCGTCAGGCTCGGTTATTGTCGAATTGGGGAGCGGGTAGGATCATGGTCCTCGGAAGATGGCATTCGAAACGAGTGCCGACCATACTAATGAGGAACCAGTAATCTTCGCAAGGTCAACCTGCTGCTGCAAGCAATTGATCGTCTCGGCAAGGATGTCGAATACTACGCTGTAGATCTTTCGCTGCCAGAGTTGGAGAGGACATTCGCTCAAATCCCCACCGGTCAGTTACCATGTCGTATCCGGCCCATGCCTGGACCATGTCGCAGTCAAGGGCCGCATTGGGCTGCCAAGTTTTTCGACCATCACTGACCAAGAGCGCAGAAGGCTATCGGCATGTTAGGTGTTTCGGGCTTTACGGCACATACGACAATGCGCTTCAATGGTTCAAGTCGTCCGACGCAAAATCCAAGCCCAAAACCGTTCTGTGGCTCGGGTCGAGTCTAGGTAACTTCAAGCGGCACGAAGTGCCCCCTTTCCTGTCCGGTTTCGTCGAATTCATGCAAGTGGGTGATACTATGCTGATTGGCATCGACTCCTGCAAAGATCCCGAGCGTGTTTACCACGCTTATAACGACCGTGAAGGAATCACACATGAGTTTATACTGAACGGTCTCAAGCATGCAAATGAAGTCATGGGCGAGCAGGCATTCCATCCTAGTGACTGGGAGGTCATCGGCGAATTCGACCGAGACGCTGGGCGCCATCATGCTTTTGTATCGCCACGCAAGGATGTGCTCATCGATGGAGTAATGATTCTACAAGGCGAGCGGATCAGGATCGAGGAAAGCTACAAGTATAGTCGGGAAGAAGTCCAGGAAATCTGGGAGGGGGCAAAGCTGGCCGAAAACACGGTCTGGGCCTCGTCCAGAGGTGACTATGGTGAGTGAGAACCGATGGAGGGACATGAAAGCCTTCTGACCAACTTCCAGGCCTGCATCTCGTTTCGAAACCTTCCGTCTTCTTCCCTCTCCAACCCGAAGAGTATGCATTGAAGCCAGTACCATCTTTGGTGGAATGGCAAGATCTTTGGGAGGCATGGGATGCTGTGACCCAGAAGATGATTCCCGAAAAGGAACTCATATCTAAGCCTATCAAGCTCCGCAACGAGTGCATTTTCTACCTTGGCCACATACCCACGTTTCTGGATATTCATATCACACGTGCCACGACCGGGAACCCCACAGAGCCAGCCGACTTCCGGAACATATTTGAACGCGGGATTGACCCAGACGTTGAAGATCCATCCAAATGCCACGCACATTCGGAGATACCAGCCGAGTGGCCGGCTGTAGATGCTGTGCTCAAATATCAAGAAAAGGTACGGGCAAGAGCTCTAGCGCTCTACCGCTCCGGAGAAGCCGAACGAAATGCCTACATTTCCCGAGCCTTATGGTTAGGCTTTGAACACGAAGCTATGCATCTCGAAACGCTCCTGTACATGTTGATCCAGAGCGACAAGGCACTGCCACCGCCTGGAACTGTCACCCCAGACTTTGCCGCGCTGGACAAACAGGCAGAAACTTTGGCGGTCGAAAATGAGTGGTTCACCATCCCGGATGCAAACATTGATGTTGGACTTGACGACGATGGAGAATACCCAGATTCCAGTCATTACTTTGGATGGGACAATGAAAAGCCTCGCCGCTCTGCACATGTGAAGTCGTTTCGTGCGAAGGCTCGTCCGATCAGCAATGGGGAGTATGCAGCATATCTAGACAATACCGGCAGGCATGGTAAGTAGGAGGCTAAACCTACGATGTTGTAACGCAGCTCTTGACATTTTTACTACCACAGACATACCTGCATCGTGGTGTGAAAACCCGACATCCAACGTTGATGCAAAAAGGGACAGCGTTTTGAACGGACTGCATACTGGAACGAACGGCGCGAGCCAACACATCATCGACGCGAGATATGTGCGTACCGTGTACGGAAACGTGCCTCTGAAATTCGCCATGGGATGGCCTGTCGTCGCATCGTACGATGAATTGGCCGGATGCGCCCAGTGGATGGGTGGCCGAATTCCTACCATGGAGGAAGCTCGAAGCATCTATAAGTACGCGGAGAGCAAGAAGATGCAATTTCAACAATCACTTGGCAACAACATCCCGGCAGTCAATGGGTAAGCAATACACTATTTGATGCTTGAAGGACCTCAGGGACTCATGCTCCCAGGCATCTGATCAATAACGGCGTCGACGAGACGCCGCCATCTAAACCTGGGTTAAACGGCCACGCCGGCACAGCAGCTAGACCCAATCCGTGTGATGTATTCATCAATCTTGAAGGGACGAATGTAGCCTTCAAGCATTGGCATCCCGTATCGGTTGTCGAAAGAGGTGGAAAACTCTGTGGCCAGTCTGACCTGGGCGGTGTTTGGGAGTGGACTAGTTCTGTACTGGAAAAGCACGATGGATTCGTACCCATGGAGGTGTATCCAGGTTACACAGGTCTGTCCTAATCTGATGACAAAAGACTATGAACGGATCTTGCTGAATGTTCGCAGCCGACTTCTTCGATGGCAAACACAATATCGCGCTTGGCGGGTCCTGGGCTACGCATCCTCGCATTGCTGGGCGCAAGACATTCGTCAACTGGTACCAACGCAACTATCCGTATGTATGGGCGGGCGCCCGCATCGTTACCGACGTCTAAGCCTCTTATCCTTCGCCCAGGGTGCGCAGCTTGTGATGCCGTGCAGGGCGATGGGTAGTAGTATCTCCTGTGGTTATTGAACCGAATTCACCGTCGCTATCGTGAGCATGATGTCTTCCTCAGAATTTTTGCATGTAGTTGCTCTGATGGTGTCTTCGTTTTCTTTTCGTTGTCATTGTCGTAGTCGTCGTCGCGGCGTTAATAAACAGTCGCTCTTTCCACTTCTGCTCCGCCTCGTCCCAGCTGCAGGCACATGTAATCTGCCCCACACCCCCTTCGCGAACATTCCTGCATGTGAGATGATGCCAATCGAATTCACACCGACTCTTTGTATTGTTCCCACTCTGCTTCACGAGCACGCCAACAGCAATCGTCGCCACAAGCGTTTGCACCACCCTCACCAACAGCAACTCCACGAGCAAAGAGTTACATCTTAACGAAATTTTCGGGCATCAATATGGTACACGGCCTTCTCTTCAAGTGGGAGGACTCGGCGGCGCTCAGTAAGTGCATCTCGCTCTTCGTTGTCAAGAGGTGGACGTAAAGAGAACATCGGGCGTGGCGGTCCTCATGGGGAGCCCCGGGAACTCTTGACGGGAACACCTACTCAAACTTTCACAGAACATCACTGCGGCTTTTGTGAGCGGCCTCTCAATCATCCTGGTGCGCGCGCATCATGCTATGGGAAGCACAGTGAGCCCTGCGTCCGTTACCACCAGGTGTGTTGATTCTGGCGCCTCATGCGGAACGAACTGACCGATAGCAGGCGATGTTCATGCGCTTGCGAGGCCATACGTGTGCATACTGTTTGACAATTGAAGAAGCTCACCACAAGAGACACTTTGATATCGCCGAGAAAATACGCTGCGTCTACGAGAGTTGCGGTGAAGTCGACTGGACAATCATACCCTGCTTTGCCCACGAGCGGGGAAGACCGCGAGAACCAGGCGACCACCGAGCCGTTAATAAGGATAGCGACTTGAGTCCCACTCTCGATGACACGCCAACGTCTAGGCGGGAGAAGAAGAATGCAAAGAGCCTGGCAAGAGCCGCAAACAGGTCTAGAGTCATTACGCAGGACGAGATCTTGTATGTCGGCGATGTGCTTCACCCCGCTGACGGCGCTTGCGATAGCGATAGTCCACGTAACCCGGAAGAAGTCGACGAGATAGAGCGGCATTTGCGCTACCATGCACATGTCTACAATACACAAGCTGATCGACGCGGTCTGCAAAAGTTTGTCCAGTTCCCGGATGCAGATGTAGACTTCGACGGCACAATGGAGCGGATCTTGGAAACTTTTCGTATCACGGAATTAATCAAGCGCAATACGCGAAATCGAGGGCTACATGGAAGAGACATGAAGAGATTTGAGCTCTTTGTTGAAGAGTTCAAGCGAGCCGTCGTCGAAGATATAGTGCTTGTAAAGAAGGATGTGCTCGAGATACGTATGCGCCGTGCGGGCTATATGAGATACACCAACAAGACTGCAGTCAGTCGGGTTGAGGATCGATATATCGACAAGGACTGGAAAACTGGTGAGAGGCTAGCTTCAAGTGCAAGTGATTCAAGTGGAGCCACTACACCACTTGAGGAGGTCAGCGCAACCTGCAGGTATGTGTCCTTGACTCCCGTCCGTAACAGATGATGCCATCTAGGTAGAGTCAGAAATGTGACGCCACACAGAATATTTATTCCCCTCCATTACGGCCCATCAAATGTGGCATGGACTAACTGGACTGTAGCACAGAGAACGTTCCTCCAATACCATTCCCACTTCCAACAGCACACGGCCCCGATCGAAGACATCTTGAAAATACCCACACACGTGTTAGCGGCGAGGATGGAATCTACGAAGCAACAATCGAGCCATATCGCGCTCCACTATTGCCCTTATTGCCAGACCCAGCACCGAGTCAGAGAGCAATCTCGCTCAGAGTGGTCGTCGGTGACTCCCCGAGTCACGCATTTCATTCAACAGGAGCTGTTATTGAGGAAGTTTGTAGCACGAAGAGCAGCCAAAATTGCTGGAAGACCGTGGCAAATCGCTCGAACAGGGCCCTCTCTCTCAGGCAGCCCCTCGACGTTATGTCGAACCACACAGGACGTGACGCTCATCCGCCATCATTCAACATAGAATTACTGGACCCGTCTTTGCCAAATGATATTGCCTATACTAAAGCTCCTATTGAGGCTCCCTCGGTCCAGGCTCCATCACACGTGACGGTATCGTCGGCATCTAGGGTACCAGAGCAGTTCATCAACCCCGACGGCGGATTCGTCGGCAAGATGCCCTATAGCCACCCCATTGTCTCGCGGAAGAAGAAGTCAAAGAAAGAGAGAGAGGCCAAACGAAAGACTAAGAAGCTTATGAGGCCAGAAGTGATTCTCCCGATGGACACAACCGACGTGATCACAGAAGGTGTAGCAGACAAGGAGGGAGATACGGCAGTGCGGGAGTCGATCTTAGGAAAATACGAGAATCTTGACAATACCAAGGCTGCTGTCGGACTATCGACTTCGGAAGCACCATGCAAGATCAAGAAGAACATTGATGTTGGTTCGGAACCAAGTTCGGATCTGACAATCATGAAGCAAGAGGAGATTGAACTACCAGTTGCTCCAATTGTTACCAGCCATGGGAAGCATCTACACTGGCTTAGGTACACCCGGCATCTTGTCGTTGATCAAATCACGCCTCCTTTCATGACCCCCTGGCACGCTCCATCCGATGGTATTCCAAATAATGCTGCCCCGTGTGCATTCGAGCGCAACAATGAACCTGACTGTCCTTTTCATAGCGCCTGTAAGCATGATGCTGTTTCTATGACGTTGCGTACGACTAACTCAGTACCCATTAGCATCTGATCGCGAGCCGGCCTGCACTTGTTGCGCGTACCGGAAAGAAATGTGTCACCTTGCCTACCCTGGCCACGAGGAGTGTTCTTTTGGGCCGCTTGACCGTCTCCACTGTGAGAGGTTGATGGCGATGTACGAGAAAGACAGAAGGACGCGAGGTCAACTTATGGTTGTGGACGACGTTCTGTACGACTACCTTCACTCTACAATGGGAGAGAGCTATGGCGACTGCATTACCGAAACCATGCCAAATGCCTTAGCTCGAGAATACACCGACTTTTTCGAAAAGTTGAAAGGTGCAGGTCCTCTGATGCAGCAGGAGCACCTATTCCAGCGGCTGGCTGCCAAGAATAAGCTTATGAAGCACACAATCTCGAGGGAGGTACTGCAAAAGATGCAACTAACTTTCGAGCCACAAAAATTCACATATACATGTTATTGTCACGCTAAAGTAACGCCCGGAGTCATACCAGAAGGTGCCATTGTATGTTCACGTCGTGGTTGCAGGGACGAGTACTTTCACAAGGCATGTGTCACAAAGCGACGAATCGAAAACGTCAGCCGTTGGTACTGCATGCCGTGTTCGCTGGAAATGAAGGCGTTGGCCCAGGACACCCTTCGCGCATCGAGTGGCTTCGACGGCGCTGCCGAGGAACAGTTCTCCTGTGAGTTTCAGAACCAGATTTTCATGGATATGATGAGGATGCCGGATGATGTTTTTGAGAAGGTAACGAAGCGCATGGATGCGATGGCGGTTAGCACATAAGGACAGCCCGGCCTTGATCGTTCGCAGTGGTTATGTAAGACAGATGAAGTCTTGCTTGCTGGATGAATCTTTCGAGGAAAAATGTATGTACAAGGTAAAACAATGGGCAAGTCTTTGATTTGCCCAAGATTTGTACCATTTTCGATCCAAGTCTATTGCACCATACAGATTGCTGCGATATTTTATCTCCCAAGACTTCATGACCCATGCCAGCCATTCGGAATTCACGCCGCAATCCCCTTCCAAAAATTACATTGAGATTTGCAATTTATGCAG
>Ga0182214_1000030_pt1 | contig 15478 bp, 15 predicted proteins | sample G5R1MG_23_FD_128380 | JGI IMG/M metagenome (GOLD analysis project Ga0182214, IMG submission 128380) | Switchgrass phyllosphere microbial communities from Michigan, USA - G5R1_NF_03OCT2016_LD1 MG | ecosystem: Host-associated > Plants > Phyllosphere > Phylloplane/Leaf | place: USA: Michigan...
TTACCTGAATTGCCGGTACTGATTGGGCCAAGACGATGTCTTCTGACTAGGATATTATTAGCAAATCATTAGGCATTTTATATCTGCCTGCGGTATTGCGCGGGCATTTCGACTCTATTCTTGAGTCGCTGACCGCATCGCGCGGCGACACATAGCTCGGTTCTGAAATTTATGGTAATCTTGAGCCTGTCATCGATGCAAACAGCATCAAAAATCATTTGAGAGAGTTTGCTGCATGGATAGGATAGTGAAGGCATGAGCGGCTCCTATTCGTAGATAATGTTTGGAACTGGTCGGCATGATACGTAATGTTACTTGGGTAAATAGCACACGGATATCCATTTATCAATTTGTAGTGTAGGTATATAGGTGAGATTTAGTTTGGGGACTAATTAGGCTGTTTAAAGATAAAGAATGATACATTAAGCGGTTCCGTATGCAGTACATGCATTGCCTTGGCCACAGGAGTAACCTCTTCCTGTACCATGGTACTGTAATGGGGATCCGGTCCGGTACCGTGCATAGTAAATAACTAGTTTTGAGTTATCGCCTGGCTAACAACAACCTACAACACAGAAACCACTACACCGCATGCTCGTCCAGCCACACTCTCCACTCTCCATTATCATCAACAGATAACGGCAGCGCCTTTAATCTTCGTCCCCAGGTTCGTTATGACGCGACTATTTTACCTCTTCACTCTCACTACATGCACATCTGTCTTCAACAAAGGTGCAGATGCGCAGAGCGACGGCAGCTCCAGGGATGCCTGCAGTGTCTACGCTGTTACAAAGACTTTGGAAATGTCGCCTGGACAGTACAAAGCACGGCGACGGGTCGTGTACGATACGACCAAGCAAATACTCCCTGATCAGTATGATTCTACCATGTATGATCTGGGCCTGAAATGGGGGAATGGAAAGAAAAGTACGCCATGTCAATGACCGCCCCCTTTTTTTGCGGTGCTAAGAGTTCAAGGTAAAGACTGATTACTGATGCGTTATTGCAGAATGCCGCGCCAAAATCGAAGACATGAATGTATACTATCACGGCGTAGTTGTTCCAGGAGGCGCATATGTAATTGATAGTAGTGAAGAGCAGAGTACGAATGGGATAGCGGCACATGAGTGTCTGCTGAAACGATTTTCAAATATTCTAGTAGAGGATTTGGGCTGCGAGCTGGTTGAAAAGGAGGTTATTTAGAGAAGTATATCCTTAGCCCTGGCCTACTTGAACTCGTTGTCGGAATCACGAATGGAAAGGCGGCCGATTCGTTTGCCGCTTTTTGTAGTTGGAATTTGCCACAAATTGGGGTATGTCTAATGAAACTGTAGTCCTGATAGGGTATCATACAGCACGTCACGCCTCTACGCCTCCCATAATAATAACTCTTACGGCAATAATTTCGTCTCTGACTCATGCCTAATCCGATACTTGGCGAGCGCAATAGGCACTTCTCCACTATACCCGATTTCACCTTGCGCATTCTCTAGCTTCTTCGTGATTTTTCCCACAAGCCTTGCAATCCAGCGATCATTGGCCATCGCATTCACGGTACTTTGTCCAGCTTTACGCATACCCACCACAGTCTTGTTGGACGCCTCTTTAAATCCAGAATCCACCTTCTTGAGAAATGCCTTGAATCCCCTTTCATCGGGATTAAGAGATGTTTGTGTATTGTCCGTGCTGTTGGTTCCGGTTGTGTTGAGCGAGGCAAGGCTGCCAACTTCGCTATCCGTTCCATTTGCGCTGACACGTTTGAGCTCTCGCAAGATCTTAGCTTCCTCGAAGTCTTTGTCAGATTCAATCACCTTTGTTGCTTTGACAATGGCAGCAACAAAATTCAGAAGATCTTGGTGGAATTGGGCAGGTAGGTGTGCATGCGCACTGATGTGCATGGCGGATTCGTCCTTCTTGAGCTTCTCAAGTTCTTTGCGAGCATGCAGCTCTTTTGGTGTACCTTCTATTTCTTTGATCGCTGACTCCATCTCCAGAATTTCAAAATCGCTTGCTATTTTTTGGAATATGTGCTCGTGGTGTGGGAACAAGTAAGTTGGGATTGTCAAAACGGCATCGGCGCCACCTAGACGAACAACTTGTTTGAGTTCAATACCATCTGGGAGTGTTCGATACGCCATGACATCTGAAATCTTAAAGTGACACTTGATGTCGTAGTTTGTGTTAATCGGAAAGTGAGCCTCGCTTTGCATAGGCCCTAGCTCGACCGCGAAGTTGGCGTTTGTACACCATTCCGAGATCCGAGCCTCCAGCTTGCGAACGTCGGTGTCTTGCGATGAGTAGTGTTTGAACAGGTACTGTTGCATCAATGCAGTGAACCACTTGCCAGACCCAGCTGCGGTTATCGACTTGAACTTCACAGGGTGGAAGTAACAGATGGGGCTGAGCATTAGGCGGTATAGAAACGGAAGCCGGTGGAGGAACGCCTTTACCTTAGGATGGGAAGTCTTGCGAAGAGTTGATACTCTAATTGATCTAGAGGGGGGATGAGGTATAGAAGGCTGGCTGTGAATTTGCGTGCAGATGGCGGCTCGGAAGTCGTCCAAGTTTTCGGTATCCAGATGCCCATCGCTATCACGCCCTTTCTCTTTCGCCCCTTCTGGTGGTGATGGTAATTCACCTCGTGTCTTTGAAGCTTCTCGGAGTATCTTCTTTGCATTCGTAATTGCACTTGTCTCGTGAATGTGACGCACCAAATTTTGGTACTTGACAGCTGCATCCTGCTCATTAGCAGAGACCTTTGTGACGGATGCGAATGCCGAAGCTGCGTCTTTCGCCTCTGTTGGGGGCTTTCCAGCAGTCAGATTCCTGGCCAACTCTGTGGGACGACTCTTGGATCCAGCCTTGCTTGCAACTGAAGCCGCTTTTAGGATCGCAGTGTCCGTAATTATGACAGAATCATCATCGTCAGGCTCAGGCTGACCGTACTTAACATCTCCAAACATGACTTCCCAGTCACCGCCCTTGACATTGGCGTAGACATCATCGACGGTAATCTCCCTGAATAATGGCACAATGACCTTATCCACCTGAATGGCCAATTCTATATCATCAGAGAGCTTGATGCCAGCTTCCACACCGTGTACCTCGAGCGTCAAGTTTGACAGTGATAGAGTGAAGCCACGTATGACGAACAGGCCCTTGACCTCTGTGTCGATTTCCAAAGCAGGCAGATTGAAGAAAGCAATCTGGTCATTGATGAAGTGAATTTCTCGTAGGAAAGTCCTTCTCAATATGCGTCTGGCGAGTCGGGCAGGCGCATCGAACTGAAAGAGGCAGGCGAGTAAGGTTGTGGGCCAGCAGAAGGCCAAAAACACCCAGTATAGAAGCCATGATGTTGAGCAAACGGCGTAGACTAGATTGACTGTGGCGAATATTGTCCAGCGAGGAATGAACGGCAAGATCCGGTGGCCGTACGCCTCGCTCAATAAGATGGAGTAAATCAGAATTGGTGCTCCGGAGACGGCCCATCGTAACGGCCAGGAGAGGTTCAAGGCCGAGAGAATCGTACAAATAAGGAACACGTTGGGGAGTATCCTGTTGGGTATTCCTCTTTCTGGTATAGGTGTTGTATTGGAATGTACGTTGGGCTTCAACTTGGACATACCCGGCACCTCGCGCGACATCGGCGCATCCATGATGATCGATGAATTAGAGAGAAAATAGGCGTCTGGGTGCACACAGTGAATACTAGATGGCCATCGTCTGCTGAAAAGTCTCGATCAGTGCGTTTATCGTGTTGGTGGGAGGCAGTGGCGGCAGCGTGTGATCCAATGTGCACTCCAGGTTAGATTCGTGACGTCATTTTGTCGTTGGACCGCATCCAAATAAGACAGCTACGGTATTTTGGGCCACACGATGAATTATCTAGACAAGGCTTCATACTACAAAGAGCGCATGGGAACAAATGAGCGGTGATCACACAAACTGCCTGCCGACAAGGTTTCAATGAATCAGTGCTGAGTGTGACGACTAGACAAGGACTAGCGCGCTTCAATGGAACATCGCCGTGATGGCTACTCGCGGGAATCATGTACTTTGCTGCGTTGGCAAGAGACCGTGCCGTGATGAACAGCAGCGACAGTTGTACTTGTGTGTTCATAGTCCAGTCTCAGCCCAGGCTCGAATCTCCTCAAAGTCCCTCACCCACACCACTCGCCATTCATCATCACTCTTTGGCCAGTGAGATAAGCGTGGACATACAATGTCCAATCTTTCTAATGCATCGGCGAGTTTCTGCTGCGCACTTCCCATGGGGTCGCTGCGAATGCATATGCCCAGATCCGCTGCTAACAACGCTTCTAAATCGGTCCAACTGTCTCCGATGTACACGATTGTACGGTTATCAATGGATGATAAATCTTTGCCACGCAAACACTCCAGCTCCCGCAGCTTATCACCACTTGCAATAATAGAGGATACAATGCGACCAGTGGAGGGTGCGTCTCGGTCAAGGCCTTCGAGCTCGTTGCAAAGGATGTTTGGCAACGGGACAGGGGAGCCAGAGGCTGCCAAACAGGATGCGAGGAATCGGCGGCTCCAGTTCACGCTAAGAATGGTGAATTCATCTCCTTGTGATATGCGATTCTGGGTGTATTGGAAGAAACCTTCAAAGCCATTTCTCATTTCGATTTGTCGTGTTTCGAAGGCTGACCTTGCTCCTTGGTCTAATTTCGCTCGTGTCAGACCAGTAAATATGCCAGAGTCGGAAACTCGGGTCAAGCTCCTTTTTTCGACAGCTCTCAGCTGGTGAAGAAGGTCCTTTTCTTCTAGAACGGTAGCAGGTAGTCTCGAGCCTGATATGAGGTTGTCCAATGTCACTGTGTAGTCTTGAAGGTAGGCTTTGGTGACTTGTGACCAGCGATCAGAAGTAGGAAATGCTGGCTTGGTAGATGCCGCTACGGAAACGAGTGTATCGAGAGTGTCGTGCTGCGTGATTGTGCCGTCCCAGTCCAGGATCCAGTGGATTCGTAGCTTGGCAAAGGAGGCTGCTTTTGTAGACATGGGCCCAGAGAAAGTGGATGCAAGGCGTGGTAGTGTCGTGCTGGCAATGCTGTGTAGTATCGAAGTAATATGCATACACCAAAATTCAAGGATAGATGCCTATCTGGGCCTCGAAAGAATAGGGAATAAAGAGTCGCTGTTGCCGGCTTTGGTCACTAATCCAGTGAAAGTGCCTATCCCTAATGATCAAGGCCCAGGTAAGCCAGGATTGGTGTTGGGTGGTGTGTGACATTGCGATCGTTCAGGGTGCACGCGTCAAAACAGGTAGCTATTGCCGACTCCACGCGGCATTTATCCAGATCACCCAACCTCCTCCCCAGCACCGCTCGCACCCTTACAGATTCACTCTGCTACGCTCTGTTCGCCGTTCGCATCAGTTCTGCGTGCCCCCGCCGCGCATCATGGGACCGACGCCACACCCAATGGGAGTAGTCCTATATGTCTGGCCCGAGCGAAACCGAGAGGCCTGCACCCTATTGGAAGGTCCACGCGGAGCGGCCGATTGCTCTTACAAACACAGCGACGTTAAGTGATAATAGAGGCGACTTACGGCACTCGCTCGCGCACCAACAGGAATAAGAAGCTGCTGTTCCCTGGCCATCTACTCTAACCACGTCTTCTCCCCAACAAAGACATCCATTCGTCGTCCCCACTCTCCAGCTACCCCACACATCTCGCGACTCTCGACAACACCACTACCGTCATGGCTCCAGGCGCAATTCAGAACGGCACCGCTGCAGCGGCTGATAATACCGCTCTCAAGCCTATCGTGCGTTCGCTCCATCCGTCCGGCACACCCGACCCCGGAAAGTACCACGCAGCATCTTCAGATGATGCCATACATGCGGAGGCCGAGTTCGCAGCGCACAACTACCACCCGTTGCCTATTGGTGCGTGCACTGTACCTTCTGATGGATTTCGGGATAGCTGATCTTCCACCAGTGTTCTCGCGTGCCAGTGGATGCAGCGTATGGGACCCCGAGGGCAAACACTACCTGGACTTTCTCTCGGCCTACAGCGCCGTGAACCAGGGCCACTGCCACCCTGAACTCGTCAAGGCCCTAACCGAGCAAGCTTCACGATTGACTCTCAGCAGTCGAGCATTTTACAACGATGTGTTTCCACGCTTCGCCGAATTTGCAACCAAGCTCTTCGGGTTCGATATGATCCTCCCAATGAACACCGGAGCCGAGGCGGTCGAGACGGCTGTCAAGATTGCGCGCAAGTGGGGGTACAAAGTCAAGGGAATCCAGCAGAATGAAGCATTGGTCTTCTCTGTTCAGGAGAACTTCCATGGCCGAACCGTTAGTGCAGGGCCGTGGAACCATAACCAGAACTGACACTACCACAGTTCGCTGCCATCACCATGTCCACTGATCCCGAGTCACGCGAAAACTACGGTCCCTACTTGCCTGGAATCGGGAGCAGCTGCCCTGCTACGGGCCGACCCATTCGGTACAACAACGTCGACGACGTGCGCGATGTTTTCGAGAAGCATGGCAAGAATACGGCCGCATTTCTGGTCGAGCCCATTCAGGGCGAGGCTGGCATTGTTGTGCCTGATGACAGCTACTTGCGTGAGGTGAGCGCACTGTGCGCCAAACACAACGTGCTCCTCATCTGCGACGAGATTCAGACCGGCATTGCACGAACAGGCAAGATGCTCTGCCACGAGTGGAGTGGTATCAAGCCTGACCTAGTTCTCCTGGGCAAGGCTATCTCTGGTGGCATGTATCCTGTGTCTGCTGTCTTGGGCTCAAAAGAAGTCATGCTCACCATTGAGCCTGGTACACACGGTTCGACGTATGGTGGCAACCCTCTTGGATCTGCTGTTGCAATCCGTGCACTCGAGCTCATTCAGGAAGAGAACATGGTGGAGCGTGCGGAGATTTTGGGTCAGAAGTTTCGGCAAGGACTCAAGGACCTCGACAACCCCATGATCACAACCGTCCGCGGAAAGGGCCTGCTTAATGCTATTGTCATCGATGAAAGCAAGACAAACGGTCATAGCGCCTGGGATCTTTGCATGCTCTGCAAAGAGAAGGGATTGTTGGTAGGAAAAGCCCTAAAGATTTTACATGGAGCAGGCGTTCAAGGTACTAATCCTCATCTCTAGGCGAAACCTACTCATCAGAACATCATCCGCCTGGCGCCTCCACTGGTTATCACTGATGCCGAGATTGAGTCTGCTCTGTCGATTATCAAAGAGGCTATGGAGGAGCTCCCGAATCTCAGGGGTGAGCGAGAGACGAAAGTACTGACATCACCTGTTGGACTAGAGAAAAACGTCCATATTGGTGTGGATAACTGATGGAACTGTTTGACCATGATACCCCCTTGGCAGGCGTGGCGGTGACGGCACTCCGTCAGATATATATCGTCAACTAGCTGGATGATTACGAAGACAAGCATGATGACGCAAATCACCTCTGCATGTGTTAGCTTGAGGCTTGATCATTGTAGAAGGCAGCACCGGAAATCGTAGTGGCGATGAAGAATCCCATCCCATGCACATGACCTCATTACTCTAGCCCCACTCGTTCTTCGGCCGAATATCCTCAAAATATACCAGCATGAGATCTACCGGGCCGACTGATCCCTTGGCAATGAGAGGGCAACTCCACGACATGTTTGTGAAGTCACGACCGTTGTTATCGAATAACTGGCGTTGCGACGTATTGTTTCGTTTCCGTGATGTTCACCAGCTGAACAACAGCTTGGGCTTTCTTGCCGGGAATGGACTTTCCCCGGTCGGTGGGTGACCGGCACAGACCGAACCGATTCGATTGTGACAAGGCTGGATCCTTTCTCAAGATAAAGGTGGAGTCCGAAGTGAAACCAGTTGGAAGCAGCTTATCAGGTGACAGGGACAGTCGATGTCGTAGCAGCTGTAGTACAGCCGCTGTACTGTGTCATCGGCATGTCAGCATACAAAAGAACAAGCTTTGGGGGGCCCCATATGCCCGCCCCCGCCCCCCGATGTGATACGGCTAGGGATATGACAATGGATCAATCAATCATGGAGTCCTGAGACAATCAGTTCGAGTAGCAGTTTGGCTTCTCGGGGCTTGCAACGCCCCGATGGCGTAGACACGATTTTGCTTAATAACCACAGCGTGCACCTCGGTATTCGCTGATACTTGATTCGTTTATCTCCGTCTCGCTGATACTTGATTTGTTTATCTCCGTCTCGCTAGCGGGACCGAAGCCATTGATTTCACGCCTAGATGCCCGCTCTAACCACTCTTATGTCCGCCACGTCCGCTATGGCAAGTCCAGGTTGTCGGCCTGCTCGACGTTCTCTTCCTCCCAATCCTCACAGTCGCTTCCAACGGGCAGAATTTACCAACGACGTGCATTCCTCACAACAAAATTTGATAATAAAGCCGCCATGACCAAGTCCGACTCAACGTCCTCGCTTGACGAGGCTGAGAAAGAGAAGGTCTATGGCGTCCCAGACCCTCAAGCCGTGGCGACAGAATATGCGCCCATCAAGGCGCAGCCCACAAAGCAGGATCTTGAAGCTAGAGGAGACAGTCGCGTTTCGCGAGGCGGACTGTCCAGGACAACGAGCGCGTATTCTGAAGCCAGTGACAACGAATCCGATTCGAGAAGCTCGATCCAAAAGAAGAGGCCATGGCACAAGAAGCTGAATTTGCTGAAGAGGAACCCGCCACCGGTTCCGAAGACGCGCCAAATAAGCCCAGAATATAAGGCGGGTCTGTTGAGTCGACTGAGTTGGCAATGGATGCACCCACTGATGCGCGTTGGGTATAAGCGGCCCTTGGAGAGAAACGATATATGGACTGTCAACCCTGATCGAAGCGCTGACGTCATGGCACAGAGGCTCGAAGAGTCTTTTAAGAGGCGAAGAGCAGAAGGAAAGCAGCGACCTCTTCTTGGCGCACTGTACGATACCTTCAAATGGGAGTTTATAATCGGCGGTCTCTGCCAACTCTCGGCATCGGTAATACAAGCCGTTGCGCCTTTCGTCCTCCGTTATCTCATCAGCTTCGCCGTCCGCGCCTATGTCTCACAGCGTACTGGATCTCCCGCACCGAACATGGGAGAGGGCATCGGGCTCGTCTTAGGTATCACCGCGCTCCAGTTTTTGCAGAGTTTGGCGACGAACCATTTCATGTATCGCGGGATGATGATTGGTGGAGAGGCACGTGGAGTGCTTATCGCTCTGATTTTCAATAAAGCAATGAAATTGTCAGGCCGAGCAAAAGCAGGTGGTCAGGCCGTGCTAGAAGCCCCACCACCAGACGTCCAACCGGGAAGTAAAGCAGAGATCAAATGGTACAAAAAGATGTTGGGAAAGAAGGAGAAAAACAACAAGAAGAAGAAGGGTTCTGATGGCATCGCTGGTGATGGGGAAGGCTGGGGCAACGGCCGTATTGTCAATTTGATGTCAACAGACACATATCGTATTGACCAGGCCAGTGGCTTTTTCCACATGATCTGGACTGCCCCCATCGGTATCTTGATCACGACAGCATTGCTACTTGTGAATTTGACGTACAGCGCCTTGCCAGGCCTGGGTCTGATTCTTATCGCCATGCCATTACTGGGACGAGCTGTCAAGATCTTGTTCCGCCGCCGGGTAGCCATTAACAAAATCACGGACCAGCGTGTCAGCTTGACACAGGAGATTTTACAAGGTGTGCGTTTCGTCAAATACTTTGGATGGGAAACCAGTTTTCTTGAGCGCATCCAGAACATCCGAAAGAAGGAAATCCATGGTATTCAGGTTCTTCTAACCATTCGAAACGCTGTCCTTGCTGTAGGAATGTCAATGCCGGTCTTCGCCTCGATGATTTCCTTCATCACGTACTCGCAGGTAAACAGCAGCCTTGACCCAGCTCCCATTTTTTCTTCCTTGGCCTTGTTCAACTCGATGCGCATCCCGCTCAATTTTCTTCCTCTTGTCATTGGCCAGGTCATTGACGCAAACGCATCCGTGAAGCGTATCCAAGAGTTTCTCCTTGCAGAAGAAGCCGAAGAAAGCGGTACTTGGGATTACGAGGCTAAGAATGCCGTTGTGCTCAAGAACGCAGACTTCACTTGGGAGCGTCATCCCACGCAGGATGTCGAGGATGTGACAGGGGTTCCACCAGGGAAAAGGCCTAACATCAAACAACAAAAAAAGGACAAGAAGATCGAATGGAAACAGCAGGAAAATGACCAAAGAGACGGCCTTGTTACACCATCGGACACAGCGGCAGTAGAGGAAGAGAGGCCTTTCGAGATCAAGGAGCTGAACCTTAGTTTTGGACGAAATGAGCTGACTGCTATCATCGGCAGTGTAGGCTCTGGTAAGAGTTCTTTACTCGCAGCGCTGGCTGGCGATATGCGCAAAACCGGTGGCGAGGTTGTCTTTGGAGCCTCGCGTGCATTCTGTCCGCAATATGCATGGATTCAGAATGCCTCCGTGCGCGAGAATATCATTTTCGGGAAGGAGTTCAAGAAAAAGTGGTACGACGAGGTTGTCGACGCATGCGCCCTACGTCCTGACCTGGATATGCTGCCGCACCACGACGCAACGGAGATTGGCGAGCGCGGTATCACCGTTTCCGGGGGCCAGAAACAGCGTATGAACATTGCGCGCGCCATCTATTTTGACGCGGATATTGTCCTCATGGACGATCCGTTGAGTGCCGTCGATGCGCATGTTGGGCGCCACATCATGGACAACGCAATTTGCGGTCTTCTCAAGGACAAATGCCGAATCCTCGCCACCCACCAGCTGCACGTTCTCAGCCGTTGCGATCGAATCATCTGGGTTGAAGCAGGCCACGTGCAAGCGGTTGATAGCTTTGAAAACCTAATGTCAACCAATCCAGACTTTGCGCACCTGATGAGCACCACGGCCAAAGAAGAGGAGAAAAAGGCAGGGGGCGAGGGCAGCGAGGACGAGGTGGAAGCCGAGGTCAAGAGCACGAAGAAGCAAAGAAGGCAGAAGAAACAAGCTGCTCTGATGCAAGTCGAGGAACGCGCGACTAAAAGTGTTTCGTGGACTGTGTGGATGGAGTACATCAGGGCTGGAGGCGGTATTTGGGTTGGCCCACTCGTCTTCATCCTGCTCGTGCTGTCGCAGGGAGCCAACATTGTCACATCGCTATGGCTTTCCTACTGGACATCCAACAAGTTTGGGTTCAGCAAAGGATCCTACATTGCGGCGTACGCTTGTTTCGGATTCAGCCAGGCCCTGTTCATGTTTCTGTTCTCCTTTGCCGTGTCTGTATTTGGGACGCAGGCTGGCAAGACCATGTTGCATCGTGCCATCAGTCGAGTTCTGCGCGCGCCCATGTCCTTCTTCGACACGACACCGCTAGGACGCATTACGAACCGGTTCAGCAAGGACATTGATGTCATGGATAATACACTGACGGACGCTATGCGCATGTACTTTTTGACACTTGCCATGATCATCTCGTACGTTGGGGAACCTTGGCCCTAGATTGGTTGTCTACTAACGTCATCACCAGGGTGTTCATCCTCATCATCTCCTACTATTACTACTACGCCATCGCCCTCGGCCCGCTCTTCCTCTCCTTCATGTTCTCGGCTGCGTTTTACCGATCCTCGGCCCGTGAGGTCAAGCGCCACGAAGCTGTTCTGCGGAGTCATGTCTTTGCCAAGTTTGGCGAGGCAGTTATGGGCACTGCTACGATCCGCGCATATGGTTTGCAAGACCAGTTCTCCAAATCGGTGCGCGAGTCGGTGGATGACATGAACAGTGCCTATTATCTCACATTTGCCAATCAGCGATGGCTGAGTGTGCGCCTGGACCTTGTTGGTATCCTTTTGGTGTTCACGACTGGCATCTTGGTGGTGACGAGCCGTTTCTCTGTCAACCCGAGTATCGCGGGGTTGGTGCTCTCGTACATTCTTAGCATTGTGCAGATGATCCAATTCACCGTCCGTCAATTGGCCGAAGTGGAGAATAATATGAATGCAACGGAGCGCATCCATCACTACGGGACCCAGCTAGAAGAGGAGGCGCCTCTTAGGCTAGGGGAAGTGCGACCAACCTGGCCTGAACACGGAGAGATTGTGTTTGACAAGGTCGAGATGCGGTACCGCGACGGTCTCCCGCTGGTGCTCAAGGGGCTGAGCATGCACGTCGGGGCCGGCGAGCGGATTGGCGTCGTCGGGCGCACGGGAGCGGGCAAATCGTCCATCATGTCGGCGCTCTTCCGGCTCCAGGAGCTATCGGGTGGCGCCATTGTCATCGACGGCGTTGACATCAGCAAGATTGGACTCCACGACCTCCGGTCCAAGCTCGCCATCATCCCCCAAGACCCCACGCTGTTCAAAGGCACCATCCGATCGAACCTCGACCCCTTCCACGAGCACTCTGACCTCGAGCTCTGGGCCTCGCTCCGCCAAGCCGATCTCGTCTCCGAGGAAGCGACGCTGCAGGACCACGGTGGGCGGATCCACCTCGACAGCGTCGTGGAAGAGGAAGGCCTGAACTTCAGCCTCGGGCAACGCCAACTGCTTGCCCTCTCCCGCGCCCTCGTGCGCGGCTCGCAGATCATAGTCTGCGACGAAGCCACGAGCTCGGTCGACTTTGAGACGGATGCCAAGATTCAAAAGACGATTGTGGATGGCTTCGCAGGCAAGACGTTGCTGTGCATTGCGCATCGATTAAAGACGAGTAGGTTTGCCTTTTGGTTTTCTCCTCTTTCCTCTTCTTTTTTTTTTTCTGTTCGCTGCGCTGACATGGGATGCCAGTCATCCACTACGACCGTATCTGCGTCATGGACGGCGGGTTGATTGCGGAGCTCGACACGCCGCTGAACTTGTACGACCAGGGCGGCATCTTCAGGGGCATGTGCGAGCGCTCTGGTATCCGGCGAGAGGATATCGTTGGGGCGGTATAGGGTGTGTATCTACGAGAAATCGAGCGTATCCATCTCTCTAGCTGGGGCAGGTAGTGTGTTCCAGTGATTCGGCATTCGTTCCACGCGGCTGCAGGTGATGATGACGGTCGTGTACTATGGTATAGTGCAGTTACACGGCAACGGCAAGACGGCAGCCCACACGGCAGCCAAGCAGGCACGGCACAAGCCGAGAGAACGAGCTGGGACCTGCAGGCACCGGGCGGCTAGCGGTGTGTGTGGCCAGGGAATCGCTGCCACTGCACGCGTACCGAATATGCAGACGATCGATGGTGAGCGAGTGCGAGGCCGAGTCGAGGGCGCTCAGGAGGTGGTGGTGCACACTGGCTTGCATCTGGCCGGCGCCCAAAGCAGACTAGCGCGCATGCCCAGCCGGGAGCCCCAGCAAGCGCGTTGAGCACGACGGCTTGCGAGAGCCGCTCGGTGCTCCTTCCTGCTGGCCAAGTAGATGGAGTAAACTCAGCACCAAGCAGCGTACCTGACTTGGTACACCGGCTGGAAATCAACGCACAAGCAAGCAAGCAAGCAAGCAAGCAAGCAACCCACCTCCGCCGCCGGTCGCCGTCTCGTTCGCTCCTTCCTTCCTCCACCGCCCACTTCACGACCTGCACGCCTCCCCCGAGATTGCGCACCATTGCTGCTGTGCCCACCGTCACACCATTCCTCATCCACCACCCCGTCTCATCGCCATCTGCTTACCCACCATGGCCGCAGCCGGCGACAAGAACGGCCCCGTCACCTTCGGTGCCACGGTCGACCGCGCCGCGAGCCCCCTGCTGCCTCCTCAAGCGCCCCTCCGCCCCCAGCCTTCGACCGACTCCAACCTGTCGTCCGCCACCGCTGCCGCCACCGCTGCTGCCGTAGACATCGCCAAGAAGGAATGGGCTGCCGACCCCTCGAACCCCTACTCGGCCTTTTACGTCCACTCCGATGCCCGCCGCTCGCTCGACGCCACCGCCTCCCAGAGCAAAATACACCTCGACGTCAGAGTCCACGATCTCGAGAGCGCCTCTACCGCCGGCGTGCCCCTCAGCCTCGCCTCCACACAGCAGCCAAAGCTCTCGGTCGACGGCCGCGCCAAAGAGTGCACCATGTGGCCCTCCCGCCAAGCCGTCCTAGACAAGCGGAAGTCCTACCAACGCAAACGCGGCGCCGCCTTCTTCCGCAACCTGACCAATAAGCAGAGAATGTGGGCTAAGATCGTCATCGCTCTTCTCGTCGTCGCCGCTGCCGTCGGCCTCGGCGTGGGCATTTCGAGGGCCGTCGGTGGTGGCGTCTGGGCTGGCCAGGGCAAGTCGAAGAACATTCCTGGCTCACACAACTGAGAGGCCAGTCTGGATTGGCAAGAAACCGGTGAGTCCCTCGTGCGCTCACTACCTACGATCCATCCAGCCTGGACTGACATGATTCCAGCCACCACAACCCCATAACCACCCATCTCCACCGCCAATCCCACGAGCACTTGTGCATCCCTCTCGCTCGGCTTCCAACGCACCATGGCCACCACACCAACATCCAACATCTCTCTGCAATATCCCTTTACCACCTGCTTCTCCATCATCTTCAGTCCATGCATATTGTTCTTTCTCTCCCGCCTTCGCGTCGGTGTGTCTTTGTCCTCTTGTTTCTATTTTTTCTTTTCGTCTTCTCTTCTTCCTAGCGCATGATCCAGCATTGAAAAAACTTGGATGGGAGTTGTTACCTGCGGCGCAATAGCAAGGGGTTCAAGGGGGATAAGGAGGGCGGAAAGGCGTACATGGTACATGCCTGGCCTTCAACATGTTCTTGTTGTTCCCGGGTCCAAGGGAGTAATTCGGCTTCACACATGGTGTTTTTTTTGTGTCATCGTAGATGTCTTTTGTTTTTGTTTTGTTCGTTTTTTTAAATAACAAGGGAGAGGGTGGAGCCAAAGCAAAGGGGGAGTTGGTGTAGATGTGCAATGAGATGCACCTTGCCTCAGACGGCCTTTGATAGTGCCCATGTCTAGGTGTTTCCATGAACGTTTTTTTTTTTGGTGAACGTGAGCCAGATGCGGTTGGTTCATTATGTGAGCCATTTTATCATTTGTCTACTTCCGTCCCCGCAAACCATCTACCCCTTATAGCTGTCTACCCAGCCAGTCAGCCAGACACTACGGCACAGTCCTTGGGAGGAAAAAAGGAGAGGGGGCGCCAAGGGACTCAAAGTCTCAGGTGCCCTCCGTCTCAATCCCCATACCCCCCACCCTCTCGCTATGATGAAACACGCCCTTGACCTTATTCTTACCCCGATCCCCCACGTGCTTCATCCACGCCAGCGTCCGCGGGCCCTTCCACTGCATCACCCCGCGATTCCGCCGGTGGAGTTGCCGCGCAGATGCCTTGTAGTCGTGCACCTGCGCCAGCATGCCACGTTCGCCGTCTTGGCTGAGCCGAGAGCCTTCTTTGTGCGTTGGCCTCGTCTTGGGGTGCTGGAGGAAGGATGGTCGGCGCATGGACTTGCTGTTATGGCGGTCTGGGGCTGAGGTAGGGCTGGCTTCGTGGTGGGAATCGTGGTTGGAGTCGGAA
>Ga0182214_1000032_pt1 | contig 15399 bp, 11 predicted proteins | sample G5R1MG_23_FD_128380 | JGI IMG/M metagenome (GOLD analysis project Ga0182214, IMG submission 128380) | Switchgrass phyllosphere microbial communities from Michigan, USA - G5R1_NF_03OCT2016_LD1 MG | ecosystem: Host-associated > Plants > Phyllosphere > Phylloplane/Leaf | place: USA: Michigan...
ACTTGGCCGCCATCCACGTGAAGGATCTCGCCCATCACGAGAGCCGCGTTTTTCAGGCACAGGATGGCCTGTACGGCATTGGCAACCGTCCTCCAAGGCAGGCCGCGAACGACCGGCTGTAAATGTTTGAAACCTTGCGACGGCAGTTGGCAAACGTATCTCGCCGTTCACCGCTCGTGCGCGTCTCCTGTCATGTCGTGCCAGTCGAACCACGCGCCATAGGCATGACAATTCGCCAGGTGCTGCGTGCGTCCGTCCGGCCAGGTCGTCAGCGACAGATGTACCGCGTCGCGATCTGACGTCCATTCGAAACCAATACGCGCCAGCGGCCGAGACGCGCTTGCGCGCGCGCCGGCCTCTTCGAACGCGACTTCGACGGCGCGGCGATCGACCGCGCCAAGGTATTGAAGTGCCATCGAGTGGATGACGGTGCGGCACGTCCCGATCGCCTGCGGCGCCGACAGCTGTGCGGGTAGCCAGCGCGCGATATCGCCACGCTCCACGCAGGGCGCCGCATTGCGAGCGATGGCGAGTGCCGTCTCCAGCCGTTCCGCGCGGTCCGGCTCGTCCGCCCAGACATAGGCCATCAGCCGCTCACATGCCTCGCCATCCTCCAAATCAATCGGATGCAGGTCGACGCCTCGCGCCGATACGATGTCGACCGGTCTCGCGTCGGGCGCCGATCCCCGCCATGCTGGCGCGATATGCACCGGCGATCCGCTCCGCCCGATGCGTCGTCCGCCCAGATCGTAGGAATAGCGGTCCAGGCTGAGATTGAGTCCGGCGCTCGCCCCCAATTCGTACAGCGCGCATGGCATATCATAACGGCCGCGCAGCATCAGTAACGCTGCCATGATCCCCGCGCTCCGGCCGACTTCGTTGGTTTGCGGGATATTGCGCATCCAGGCGGCGATGACATCGTCGGCGGCCGCCATCGCCGCGCCGATGACGGCGTCGAAATCGCCCGACAACTGCCGGTAGAGCATCGTCAGGGCCGGTATCGTTTGACGCCGCGCCAGCGCGTGGAGCGCACCGTTGAAGCGCATCGCCAATGCGTCCGCAGCGGCGTCGCCCGTCCACCCCTCGATCAATGCGGTCGTGTGCGGCGCATATGCCAAACCGCGGGCGCCCGCTGCCAGTACCGAGGCGACGAACGTCGACCCCATCGCGCGAACGGCGGCACTCTGGCGTAGGAGCACCTCCTCCGCCACGTGCGGTTTCGTCGCCACCGCGCGCATCGCGGTCAAAAAGCGTCCCAGTCGCCGTTTGCGACGCGGCGCGGCGCTGGTTCGGCGTGGTTGAATGGCGATGGCGAACCGGTCGCGGCCCGATGACGGGGCGTCGCCACCGCCGGTGCGTCGATCGCGAAGGCACCGACCGAACCCGCGAGCCGCTCCGCCTCGGCAACCAGCCGGCGCGCGGCGGCCGACGTCTCTTCGACCATCGCCGCATTCTGCTGCGTCATCGCGTCCATCTCGCCGATCGCGACGTTGATCTGGCCGAGGCTCGTCGCCTGATGATCCGATGCCCGGGCGATCGCGTCGATGGCGGTGCTGACCGTGACGACCCGATCGATGATCCGTGACAGCGCGTGTCCGGTCTGATCGACCAGGTCCACGCCGACACTGATATGGTTGGAAGCGGAAGTCACCTTGCTCTTCACCTCGGTTGCCGCGTCGGCGGAGCGCTGGGCCAGCGCCCGCACTTCCGAGGCGACGACGGCAAATCCCCGTCCCGCCTCGCCGGCGCGTGCCGCCTCGACCCCGGCATTGAGGGCGAGCAGGTTCGTCTGGAAGGCGATGCCATCGATCAGGCTGATGATCGCGGCGATTTCGGTGCTCGCCTGTTCGATTCCCTGCATCGCGCCGATTGCCTGGCGAACGATCGTGCCGCCCCGTTCCGCCTCGGCACGCGTCTCCGCCATGGAGCCGCTGGCCACCGTCGCTGCGCTCGCGCCGTCACGGATCGAGCGGGTGACCTCGTCCAGCGCGGCCGCAGATTGCTGGATCGCCGCCGCTTCCTGCTCGGTGCGTTGCGCCAGTTCCAGTGCGGCCTGGTTGATCTCGACCGAATCGAGCTTGATCGTCTGCACGCTGCCGCGCACCTCGCCAAGAACGTGGGAAAGGCTGCCGGTGGCGTTGTTGAAATCCTCTGCAAGGCTGCGGAATGCCTCCGGCACCTCGGCGATCCGCACGATCAAATCCGCTTCGGCAAGCCGGTGCAGCCCGCCGCCGATCGCCGTCATCGCCGCGGCGCGATCGCGATCGTCGGCGATCTTTGCCGCGGCGGTATCGCGAAACACCGTCACCGCGCGCCCCATCGCGCCCAGTTCGTCGCTGCGCCCCGCGGCCTCCACGACGATGTCGTGGCGCCCCGCGGCAAGTTCGCCCATTGCCTGTGTCAGCGTGGTGATGGGCCGCGCGATGAGACGGCTGAGTACGATCGCCAGCGTGATCGCGATACCGATGAGCGCGATACCGCCGATGATCAGCGTGATCAGCGCGATATGGATCGCATGTTCCTGTTGTGCGGCGTTGCGCTCCATGTCTTCGGTTTCGGCGGCGCGCAGGTCGCGCAGCGGCAGCGCCACCTTGCTGACCAGCACCGCCTTTCCCGCCGCGCGGACCGCCGCCTGTGCTTCGTCGCGGCGGCCGGCCTTTACCCAGCCGATCAGCCGATCGCTCCAGTCGCGCCGCCATGCCAGCGTTTCGCGTCGCGCCGTGCGGACCTGCGCCAGCTTGGCCGGGCTGGTGAGCAGATGCTCGAGCTCGACGGCGGTATCGTCGAATTCCGTGCGCGCCTCTTCGTAGGATTTCAGATAGCTGACGTCGCCAGTGACGAGGAAACCGCGGAACTGGCTGTTCTGGCGAAGGATCGATGTCTCGAGCGTCAACGCCTTGGCATAGATCGCCTGGCTGAAATTGTTATTATCGGTCGACCGCTGGATCATCATGATGTTGGCGAAGAACACCAGCATCATGATGGCCGCAGAGGCGTTGATGACGAGAAAGGACAAGCCGAGCTTGCGCGGTATCTTCATGGTTTCGCCGCTCCGTTGGCCAGTAGGCGCGCTTAGAAGCGCGAACGCAGCGTGACGCCGTAGGTGCGCGGTTCGGCGAGGTAGGCGGTGGTGATCGCATTGCCCACGGCAAAGCTCGGTGATCCGAACCGCGTCACCTGCGATACGCTGCCTGCACCCTGGAACGGCGCCGAGAAGGCAACCTGTTCGTAGCGGGTGTTGAAAACGTTCTGCCCCCAGAATTCGACCGCCCAACGCTGTGCGCGACCGCGCAGGCCGATGCGGGTGTTGACCAGGAAGAACCCGTCCTGCCGCTTCTCCGTGAACAGATCCGACCCCGTGTTATAGTCGCTGGTCAGACGGCTATCGACATAAAAGAGTGCGGTCATGCCGTTGCCGCCGATCGGCGGCGACCAGCCCGCCGAACTCGTGATGGTGTGCGGCGGGGCGTTCGACATCTGGTTGCCCGGCAGCAGGAACAAAGCGGCGCTCAGTGCTTCACCGGCCTCGCTGCCGACCAGATTGTTGCGATACTGGGTATGTGCGAAAGTATAGCCCAGGTTGAAGGTGACGTCCGGCGTCGGATAGGCGCCAGCCTCGATCTCGAACCCCTGGGTCACCACGCCTGCCTTGACCTTTGCCGAGCAGATGCCGGTGGTGGACGAGTTGTCGCGATCGGCATTGTTCAGCGACGCGTCGCACGCGCTGATGTTCTGGACGATATAATTGGTGCCGTTGAAGGTATTGAGCTGGAAGTTTCGGAACGCCGAGTGGAAGCCGGCGAGATTGGCGGTAAATTTCGGCGAGCTGTATTTGATGCCCAGCTCGAACGCCTGCACCGTCTCGGGATCGAAGCGCAGGTTGCTGACGTTCGCCGCGGTCGGCGTCGCGAAGGCGGTGGCGGTCAGGTCCGACCGGTCGAGATTGTAGCCGCCCGCCTTGTAGCCGCGCGCATAGGACGCATAGAGCAGCGTGCTCGGCGCGGGCTTCCACGACAGCACGGTGGTGCCGGTGAACTGACCTTCGCGGATCGAATCGTGCATCGGCACGCCGTTCAGCGCCGATGTCGAATTGCCCGTGCAGCTCAGCGTGATGATCCCCGCCGCCAGCGACTGCAGCGTCGCATTGCCGCTGCCGAGCAACGGCCCCAGTGCCGCCTGCTGCGTCGGGCAGACGGTATTGTTGTTGTTGAAGCGCGCATCCAGGGTCTTGTGCTCGTTCGTATAGCGCAGGCCGCCGGTCAGGCTGAGCGTATCGGTGATGCGAAAGATGTTATGCGTAAAGAACGCATAATTGCTGCTGGTCTGGTCGAAGACGTCGCGCAGGCTGCCGACCGCGTTGATCGTCGCGAGACGATCGATCCCGGCAACGATCTGCGGTCCGACTGCCGCGCTCAGCGCGCCGCGCCCCGCCGCGCTGAGGCAACCCGCATTGGCCGGGTTGCGCAGCGCCGCCGCCGGGTTGATCGTTGCGACGATCCGGCAGGCGGCGAAGGCGCCATATTGCGCACCGAACGTCAGATTGTCGGCGACCCGCAGATTCTCGTGCGCGTAATAGCCCCCGACCAGCCAGTCGAGCCGCCCGCCGAACAGGCTGCCGCTCAGCCGCGTCTCCTGGGTGAAAGTATGGAACCGGCGATAGGCGTTGCCGTCGTCGGGCCGATAGACGATGTCGACGTTGCTATAGTCGAGGTCGGCCGCACCGCCGGCCTTGTACTCGCGATAGGCGCTGATCGAGATCAGCTGTACCTGGCCGAGAGTCCAGCCGATCCGCCCGGATAGACCATAGTCCTTGGTGATATTGGCATAAGCGCGACCCGGCGTGTTGACGACCTGACGGTTGTACGGATCGCCGTTGCTGGGCAGGATGCCGCCGAGGCTTTGCAGCACCGACACGATCCGGTTCTGCGGTGCTACGGCAAAGTCCCCAGCGACGCCCGGTGTCGGATCGATCTTTTCGCGCGTATCGACATAGACCGCGCCGCAGCACTTTTCGTCACGGCGGGTATAGTCGCCGATCAGCCGGATCGAGAAATCGGCCGTCGGCTTGAAGAACAGCTGCCCGCGGACGAAATAGCGGTTCCGATCGTTGTAATCGGTCCGGTTGACGACATCGCGATAGAAACCGTCGCGCCTTGCGAAGACGCCGTCGATGCGGAACGCCAGCACGTCCTTGAGCACGGGTCCGGTCAGCGCCCCGGCGAGCCGGACGGCGTCGTAATTGCCGTAGCTCGCCTCGCCATAGCCGCCGAACTTGAACTCGGGATATTTGCTGTAGATGCTGATCGCGCCGGCCGAGGAATTGCGGCCCGACAAGGTCCCCTGCGGTCCGCGAAGTACCTCGATCCGCTCTACCTCTCCGAGATCGGTGAGGCCCGAACCGGTGCGGCTGCGATAGACGCCGTCGATGAACACCGCGACCGAGCTTTCAAGGCCCGGATTGTCGCCGACGGTGCCGATGCCGCGCAGGCGCGCGGTCGCATTCGCTTCCGAACCCGTCGACGACACGATCAGCGACGGCGCGAGCTGCGCCATCTGGCGGATGTCGGTCGCGCCCGAGTTCTGCAATGCGGTGGTGCTGTAGGCGCTGACCGCGATCGGCACGTTCGAAAGGCGTTGCGATCGCCGCGTTGCGGTGACGACGATATCGGAACTGTTCTTCGCGGCGGCGTCCTGTCGCGCCTTTTCCTCCGCCGCCTGCTTCGTCGTCGGGGCCAAAGTCCGTAGGCCCTGTGCATAACCTGTCGTCGTCACGCTGGCGAGACCGGTTGCCGCCAACAAATACGTCCATTTACGCATCAACGATGCCCACCCCTGTATTATGTAATTTCCGCATCTCTGTCATAACATTAGCTAAAATGATCTTAATCGGGTCCGATTCGGATGTGCGGACGATGTCGGCGGCGACGTCTTCGCCTGTGCTTGGGACAGGCGCCGTCAAGCCGGATGCGTCGGCCGGCAATCCGGATCGACTGGGGGCTTACATGGCCTGTCCGAAGGTCGCTGCGTGAATGACCCGACCGTATCTTGCTCTCGGCCGAGATTGACGCCTCTGGCCGACGAAACGACCCGGCCATTATTATGACGGCGTGAGTCTGTTCGATGTGGCGCAGGCGATGAACCAGCGGGCGCAAACCGCCGCGGCAGCTTGCAATCATCCGGACGCCGTCTGGCGCCGTGTGCCGACACTATCCCGTGTATGAGTAGCTAAACCATTAACCAATTGGACAATTTTGGTCGTTATCCGCGTCCATTCAGTTGGGGGGCAGCGTGCTTAGACCTTGGATGTGGATGTGCGGTCTTGTCGCACTGGGTGGGGCGACGCCGTTGTCCGCCGAATTGAACGTGCCGATCGCGGCGCGTGTCGTCTCGTTTCTCCAGCCTGGCCCCACGGGCCCCATTGCCGCGGCGATCGTGTTCGAGCCGGGCAATGCAGTATCGGAAGCGGAGGCGACCGCGATCGAGCGCGCCATCGGATCCGGCCTTGCCGCCGGACGCAGCGCGATCCGTGCGCATCGCGTGCCGGTTGGCGCCATCGGGTCGTTGGCGGGCTATCGGCTCGCGTTCGTCACTGCGGGTCTGCGCCCGGAGCACGGCAGCATCGCCGCCGCGGCCACCCGATCGTCCGTCCTTACGATCTCGTCGGATCCCACGTGCGTGCAGACCGCGCGATGCGTCGTCGGCATCACGTCCGGCCCCAAGACGCAAATCACCGTCAATCGCGCCGCCGCGCGCGCCGCCAACGTCCGTTTCGGGTCGGCATTCCTGATGCTGATCAAGGAAATTTAACGATGACCGATTCGACTTGCTCTAAAGGACTGCGCGTCATCCTGACGGTCGGCGCCGTGCTGTATCCCGTCATCGCCGGCGCCCAGGCCGTCGACTACCAAGCTTTGCAGGAGACCATCGGCGAGCCGGTGACGACCAGCGTCACCGGCAAGCCGCAACGCGCGTCGGAGCTGCCGGCGTCCGCGATCATCATCACGCGCAATGATATCGCCCGGTCGCCTGCGCGCGACGTACCCGGGCTGCTCAAGACCTTCGCCGGTATCGACGTCAACCGCTGGACGGCTGGTCAAAGCGATGTCTCGGTGCGCGGCGGCGTGCAGACCTACAACGCCCGGCTGCTCGTGCTCGTCGACGGACGGCAGGTCTATCTCGATCACTACGGCATGACCGACTGGAATCTCCTTGGTGTCCAGTTGGAGGAAATCCAGCAGATCGAACTGGTGCGGGGGCCAGCGAACGCGCTGTTCGGGTTCAATGCCGCAAGCGGGGTCGTCAACATCATTACCCGGCGGGGCGGCCAGTCGCCGACCGTCACGGCAACGGCGGAGCTGGGCAACCACGACGTCAGCAAGGTCGCCGGGTCGGCGACGGTTCCGATCACCTCGGCGGTCGGGATCAAGCTGGCCGGCGTGCGTGCGCGCGAGGACGAGCGTCGTATTCCAGCGGCGCTGCTGCGGCCGGCGATGATCAGTGGCGTGGCAAGCGACCAGGTGTCCGGCGACATCACCGGCTCGTTCGGCGGATTGGAGGCGGTCTTGGGGGGCGGCCATTCCACCAATCGCCAGATCGAGTATCTGCCGAGCCAGCTCCTGTCGAACCAGCACTACCGCAGCGATAACGTCCATGCTTCGGCGGCGCGGGATACCAGTTGGGGCGGGCTGACGCTGAACGGTTATATCAACTGGCTCGATGCGCAATATGGCGTCGGCGCGACGGCCGATGCGAGCGAGCCGATCGAGTTCAAGAACCGCATCATCGTCACGCAGGCATCCGCCCTCGTCCGTCTGGGCAAGGACAATACGCTGCGCGTCGGCGGCGAATATCGCAACAATCGTCTGCGGTCGGCCTATCAGTTCGCCGAGCGCATTTCGTATGACGTCGGATCGGTCAATGCGATGCTCGACCTGCATCCGAGCGATCGGGTCGCGTTCACCGCGGCAGGACGGCTCGACCGCCTCTGGCTGCACCAGTCCGGCGCCATTGCCCAGCCGAGCTATGACCTGGCTGGCGACTTCGGTCGTGCCTTCACACGGTTCAGCTTCAATGCCGCGCTGCTCATCCGTACCGATGCGCAAGGCCAGTTGCGGATCAACGGCGGTCACGGGTACCAGCTGCCGTCACTCGTCGATTACGGCATTCGCCTGCCGATCGTCACGCCATCGCCGGTACCCATCTTCGTGGCAGGATCGCCGCGAACCGATGCCGTCGGGGTCTGGAGCGGCGAAATCGGCTACGTTCGCACCGTCGGCGGAATGCAGCTGGACGCGACCGCATTCGTCACCAAGACGGACGATGCCATCGCGTCGCCGGGCGATGGCCTGCAGACCGAACTGTTCCTGACCCCGCTGCCTTCGCTCGTGGCGCGGTTCAAGGCGATTGGCGACTACACCACCTACGGCACGGAGGTTTCCGCATCGGGTGCATCCGGCGCGCTCACGTGGAGGGCCAATTACACATGGACCCATACGGACGAACACCTGGCGTCGCTGGCGCTGCCGATCCCCTATGCGCTCTCGCCGAAATCGACCACGCCGGTGCACAAGGCCAATATCGCGCTGGGATATACCGTCGGAAGAGTGTCGCTTTCGGGGGTCGCACGATACACCTCGCCCAGCCGCCAATTCGCATTCTCCACCGCACCCCGACTTCTGCTCTATCGCGTGAACGATGCGATCGCGTTCGATGCGCGGGCTGGCCTGCGGCTGGCGCCGGCGCTGGAGGTGTTCGTTGCGGGCGAGAATCTGACACTGGCCGACGGGGCCGCGGTATCGCCGATTCCGGCAGATCGTCGCGTCCGCGCAGGGGTGCGACTTGCGCTTTAACGCGTTCTTTCGGCTATCGGACTGGCTTGATAGCAGGCTGGCGCTCGCCGACCGACCGATTGCGGTCAAGGTCGCGGCGACGCCCGTTATCATGCTCCTGCTGTTTGGGGTCATGGCGCTGGCGAGCACGACGGCGCTTTTGATCACCGGCCGCAGCGTCGATCATGTCGTCAATCGGGATATGCGCGATATCGGCCGGCTGAACGCGATCAGCCAACGCTTCGATATCGCAAACGCGAACGTCTACCATCTGCTGGTGACCAAGGCCGCATCCCCGACGATCGCGATCGACGGTCAGGTGGCCGCGGTTCACGAGGAGCTGAGCCGTGTCCGTGCGGCCCTCGTGGACTATCGGCGTGATCACCGTGCGCAGAATGCCCCTCTCGGGCAGGTTCTGGCCGATCTGAACAGGTATACGGCAACCGTCGACGTCCTGACGTCGATGCTGCAAATAGACTTCGCCAGCACCGCGGCCATGGTGGACCCGTTCCGGGACAATGCCCAGCGGATCGACGAACGGATCAGACGCGTTACCGCAGCCGGTATCGGTCGGGCCGGGCAGGCGGCATCCGGTGCCCTGTTCGTAACCTACATTACGATCGCGATCCTGGTCATCGTTCTGGTCGTGGGGACGGCGGTCAGCCTGGTGATGGCCTATGTGGTCGGGCGATCGATCATTGCATCGATCACCGACATCGCGGCCGCCACGGATGCGGTGATGAAGGAAGCCGATGTCGATCTATCGACGCTGAAGAGGCATGACGAACTGGGGCAGGTCGTCACGGCGCTGACGACGTTTCAGGCGCAACGGGACGATGCGAAGCTCCTCGCGCGCCATGCCGAGGCGTTGCGCCAGCATGCCGAGGAGGAAAAGGCGCGGCAAGCCCGTGCCATCGCCGATCTGGAGGAGAACGCCCGACGCGAGCGGGAAGAGACGCTGGCCGGGCTTGCCGAAGCCTTCGAACGCCAGGTCGGCGGCGTGATCCGCGAGGCGCAGGGCGCGATGACCTTGCTCGAGGGAAATGCCGCCGGTCTGCATGAAATGATCGAGGACAATCGCCGATTGGCCCAGGACCTGGACGTGATTGCGCAGCTGTTCGCCACCGAAATGGTCGCGGCGGGTAAGGAGACCCACTCCCTGGCGCACGCGTTCGAGGAGATCGACCGGGAAGTCGCGGGGACGAGCTCGGCCGCCAAGTCGATCAGCGATCATGCGCGTAGCGCCAACGACACGGTCGCACTGTCGCAGGAGCAGGCGCGCAGTATCGAACAGATCGTCGATGTCATCAGTGCCATCACCAAGCAGACCAACCTGCTCGCGCTCAACGCAACGATCGAAGCGGCGCGGGCCGGACAGGCGGGCGCGGGATTCGCGGTCGTGGCGGCAGAGATCAAGTCGCTGGCGACGCGTACCGGCGCGAGCGCGGGGGATGTACGTTCCAAGATCGAGGCGGTTCAGGGTCAGATCCGCTCGGTCGTGGCGAGTACCGGCAGTCTGGGGGCCTTGATCAACAGCATGGACGAAGGCGCCGGCCGCGTGGCGGCGATGTCGCGGGGGCAGGCCCAGGCCATCGATCAGCTTAACGGACGGATCGGCGCGGTCGAGGAACGCAGTCAGATGCTGACGGAGGCCAGCCGGCAGATCGCTTCGTCGGTTGACCGCAATCTGGTCTCCGTCGACGAGGTGCAACGGACGGGCGCCGTGCTGAAGCGGACGTTGCAGTCCCTGGCGGACGATGCGCACGCCTTCACGCGCCATTTCGTTGGTGATCCATCGCGTCCCGGACGGAATCCAAGGCAAAACCGCGCGATCATGCTGTCGTCGAACGGGAACACACGCGTCGGCAGGGAGATCGGATTTCTGGGGCACTGACGAGGTGCGTCACGCCTTGGCCCGACGGGTAGGGCCGCCGAATGCCGCTTCCCCGACCGTATGGCTCGTCGCGCTCTTGGTTTTCGTGCCGTGAGCGCACAGCCTTGTCCGGCAGGCGGGGGCGAGGTCGCCGTCTCCGGGAGGCAGGCTGGACCGCGCTATGCGCCGTGAGAGCCCATGCCCCGCTCCCGGCCCCAGATGACGGCGCCGCTGCGCCGACTCACCCCCAGTTTGGCGTAGATCCGGGCGACGTGGTTGCGCACGGTGTTGCGCGACAGGCCCAAGCGCTCGGCGATGGCTGTATCGGACAGATCGTCGCAGATCAGGCCGAGCACCTCCCGCTCGCGGGGGCTGAGGTCTTCGGCGGGCGGCTGCGTCTGGGGCCGGCGGAGGGTGGCGAGCTTGTCCAGGATGGATCGGCTCAGCCAGCTCGTATCCTGCATCACCTCGTCGATGGCTTTCGCCAGCTCGATTTCGTCGCGGCGGCGTTCGGTGACGTTCTGATACACCCACAGCACGCACGCCATACCGTCGACATCGATGGTCTCGCCGGAGACGAGGCAGTCGATCCATTCCCCGGCGCTGGACCGCAACCGGGCTTCGTAGTGGCGCAGCGTCCCGTGTTCCGCGACGAGCCTGTCGGCGGCGCGATATGCGTCCCGCGTTTCCCACAAGCCCTGGCCGTCGTCTTCGACAGGTCCGGTCGGCTCCGTGCTGTCATATCCCGTCAGGGCGCGGAATGCCGCGTTGACGCGGATCGTCGAGCGGTCGGACGCTTGCGTGACCACCATGGCGACGGGGGCCATCTCGAACACCGCAAGCAGATGCCGTTCGCTGGCGGCAAGCGCCTGCTCGGCCTCACGGCGCGGCTGAAGGTCGGCAAAGGTGAGCAGCAGCGCGTCCTCCTGCGTGACGTCGATCGGCTGTCCGGCAAACAGCACCAATCGCCGCGATCCGTCCGCTACGAGCAGCTCGGCTTCGGCCTGGGGCACGACCCGTCCGTCCTCGATCGACTCCTTGACCGCTTTTGCATCCTCCAAGCCGGCTAACAGGTCCAGACCGAACAGCGCCTTGCCCCTGAGCTCGCCTTCCTCGAACCCCGTCAGCGCCAGAAATCCCGGGTTGGCCCGCATCACGCGCAGATCGGACAAACGCACGACGAGCGCAGGCGCCGGGTTCGCCTGGAACATCGCCCTGAACCGCGCTTCGGCATCGAACCGCGCAGAGACATCGCAGAGAACGAGCGCCAGATAATCCGGCTCTCCCCCATCCACATCCATCGTGACGTCGCGAACCTGATGCACCCAGCGGACCTCGTCCTCGCCCGCCGGCATCACCTCGACGGTTTCGTCCGGAAAGCTTTCTCCGGCCAGCAGCCGGAAAAGCGGGTAGTCGCGGCGCTTGAGCCGCCGGCCTTCGCTGGAGCGGAGCGTGAAGCGTTCGGCATAGCCCTCGGCGGTGCCACCCAGATCCTCGAATGTCTCGAGCCCGTGCATGCGCAGCGCCGCGGTGTTGGCGCTCAAGATCACGCCGGTGGGATCGAGCAGGATCACCCCATCCAGCAACTGCGCCATAAGCTGATCGAGGTGGCGGAGCGTCGGCGAGGAAGAGGGTGTCGGCATGCGTCTCCAAGCGCTCGGGCATCGACGACGTTCCCGGTGGATACTAGTCCGATTGGTGCTGGCGCACCAATGACGCCGGACGGCCCTCCGGTGCCGATCTGAACATCATCGTGCCGCCGCCCGTTGAGCGACCACGAATTCTCGATGTGAAGGAACCACCATGGGACTCATTGTACTTCTTGTCGTCGGCGGGCTGATCGGCTGGGTGGCGAGCATGATCATGCGCACCGATGGGCAGCAGGGGATTTTCCTGAATATCGTCGTCGGCATCGTCGGCGCCTTGCTGGCGGGCTTCCTGATAACGCCGCTGATCGGCGGCGCGCCGATCACCAGCGGCGTGATCAGCATCCAGTCCGTGGTCGTATCGCTCATCGGCGCGGTGGTATTACTGGCGATCATCAACGTGTTTCGCCGCGGCGCGGTGCGCTGAGCAACAGCCCGGGCGTGCGTCACGCCCGGGTAAGGCGGGAGATACGTCCGGGCCAACGCCCACGCGAAACCGTCGGCCCGCCACGGGATTGCGAGCCGCTCGCCGGCATCGCAGCCGGGCCGATCATGCCCCCCACGCGCGGCGCCGGATGCAACGCGCACCGGCGCGAAGGTGAGGGGGCAGGCAATCGGCGCGGTTCCCATCGCCGGAACGCCCGCCTGGCCGACACGCATACGATACCAACACCTGAGGAGAGCTTTATGATTCGATATCTGGTGGCCGCCTCGGCCGTCGCTCTGGCTGCCAGCGCGGCGCCTGCGCAGACGCAGGCCGGGTCTCACAATCCGGCGATCAAGAACGGTGCGCCGCATGGCGTTGTAGCGCCCGCCGAGGGCGCCAACTCGTTCACGCAGGATCAGGCGCGGGGTCGCTTTGCAAAGGCCGGCTATACGGTCGCGTCCAAGCCGATCAAGCAGAATGGCCTGTGGCACGCTACGGCGACCAAGAACGGAAAGCGGATGACGGTGATGCTTGACTACAAGGGCAACATCACCACGCGGTGATTGACTTCATCAGGAGAGAATGCATGTTGCAGACCATAACGCGATTGTTCGACAACTATGCAGATGCCACCGCCGCGGTGCGCGACCTTGAGCAACTCGGTATCCCGCACGACGATCTGAGCATCGTTGCCAGCAATGCCGACGGGCATCACGGCAATCATTCGGCGCACGATCATGACGGGGTCAACGACCACGGTGACGTCAGCCGTGGCGTGTCCACCGGCGCGATGCTGGGTGGGGCGGGCGGCCTGCTCGCCGGACTGGGGCTTCTCGCCATTCCCGGGCTTGGGCCGATCGTCGCTGCCGGTTGGCTTGCGGCGACGGCCGCTGGTGCGGGTATCGGCGCAGCGGGTGGCGCGGCGACAGGCACCATCGTCGGCGCGCTCAAGGAGGCCGGCCATGACGAGAACGACGCTCATGTCTATGCCGAGGGTGTGCGACGCGGCGGTTCGCTGGTCAGCGCCAGGGTGCCGGACGCGCTGGTCGGCGAGGCCGAAGCCGTGCTCGACCGGCACGGCTCGGTGACGGCGACGACGCGCGGCGCCAGCTATCGCGAGAGCGGCTGGAGTGCCTTCGACCCGGATGCTCCTGCCTATACGGCCGATCAGGTGCGCGAGGAGCGCACCCGTTACGCCGAGCCGGCACGCTTCTGAATGACGCCCCGCTCCCGCCGGACGGCGGGAGCGGGGCGTCCCGGCGTGCGCCGCATCAGCCACCCGTGCACCGCTCGACATGGGTCGGTCGCGGCGGATCAGCCCTGATAGCGCAGGACGTTGGCAAACCCGTCGTTGGTCTTGGTCATCTTTGCGATCTTGCGCAGCGTGGCGCGGACGTTTCGTTCGAACCGCCGGTCGTCGTAAATGCCCGTCATCCTATAGTCCTCCTGCGCCAGCAGCGCCTTGAGATGCGCCGCGAACGCCGACTGGTCGTCGGCCTTGCCGCCGGCCTGCAACGCACGACAGACCCATTCCTCCGCGGCGGCCTTGTCATAGTCGTCCTGCGCGTCGTATCCGCGCCTGTCGGCCGCCGCCTGGTCGAGCCTCGCGGCCTGGATCCGACGGTCCAGCCACTTGCCGACCGCGACGCCGTCCCATGGCCTGGCTGCGACAGTCATCTACGTCTCCAGTCTGCCGATCGGCACTTCGATACGGCGGTTGCGCCTGATCCGCCGCCTATAGGTCGGCAGAGCCGTCGCATAGCGGCGGGCGGGGCGGGCGTCCGACGCCGACCCCAGCCCGATGCGGACATGCCGTGGGGGGCTGCGGTCGGGTCTTCGGAATCAGGAAATCGGAACGCCGCCGGTGACGGCGACGACGTTGCCGGACATGTAGCTGCCCTCGGCCGACGCGAGCAGCACATAAGCGGGGGCAAGCTCGGCCGGCTGGCCGGCGCGCCCGATCGGCGTGTCGTGGCCGAGTGTCTCCAGCTCCTGCGGGGATTTGGCGATCGGCTGGATGGGCGTCCAGATCGGGCCGGGCGCCACTGCGTTGACGCGGATGCCGTCCCCCGAGAGAAGGTTGGACAGGCCCACCGTCAGGCTCGATATCGCGCCCTTGGTCGCGGCATAGACGATCATCGTCTTGGTCGCGACCTTGGCCTGCTCGCTGGTCGTGTTGATGATCGCCGAGCCGGGCTTCATGTGCGGCGCGGCCGCCTTCGCTAGGCGGATCATGGCGAATACGTTGGCGGCGAAGGCGTCCTGCATCTCGTCGTCGTCGATACTGTCCAGTCCTTCGTTGACCGTCTGAGCGGCGGCATTGTTGACGAGGATGTCGAGACCGCCGAGGTCGGCGACGGTGCGCGCGACCAGATGCGTGCACTGGTCCCGGTCCCGAATGTCCCCGGGCAGCAAGAGGCAGCGCCGCCCCGCCTTTTCGACCCAGGCCCGTGTCTCCTCGGCATCGGCCTGTTCCTCGGCAAGGTAGGAGATGGCGACGTCCGCGCCCTCACGGGCATAAGCGATCGCGACGGCGCGGCCGATGCCGGAGTCGCCGCCGGTGACGAGCGCGACCTTCTCGCCGAGCAGCCCCTTGCCGACATAGCTGTCCTCGCCGTGATCGGG
>Ga0182214_1000033_pt1 | contig 15343 bp, 14 predicted proteins | sample G5R1MG_23_FD_128380 | JGI IMG/M metagenome (GOLD analysis project Ga0182214, IMG submission 128380) | Switchgrass phyllosphere microbial communities from Michigan, USA - G5R1_NF_03OCT2016_LD1 MG | ecosystem: Host-associated > Plants > Phyllosphere > Phylloplane/Leaf | place: USA: Michigan...
GCCAAGGAGGTGGTCAGGAGCCGCAATTTCCAGACCGAGAACGGTCGGCTGCGGAAAGACGTACAGGCGCTGAGCGAGGCTGTGGGGACCCGTGAGGGCTTCCTCGATAGCATGACCCGGATCATCGACGAAATGCCTGAGCGGCCCCCGGTCGAGTTCCGCGAGTTCACTGGCGGTCAGGTAGGCACTCCCGTTACGGTCGAGGTGCTGCTGTCTGATCTACAGATCGGCAAGCTCTGCCCCGGATATACGACGAACGTGGCCCGCAAGCGCCTGTTTGAGTTCGGTCGGGCTGTCGAGTTCCAGATTGAGCAGAAGGCCAGCGTTGGCTACCGTGTTGAGAAGATCGTGCTCGGCCTCCTTGGTGATATCATCGAGAGCGACATGAAGCACAGCAATAGCGGCAGGGCTACGGATAGCTCGACTTCTGAGCAAATCTTCGACGCAACGCAGGGACTGTTCGAGTTCGTTATCGAGCCTCTGGCACGCCTTGGTATCCCTATGGAAATCATGGCTATCACTGGCAATCACGATTGGGACGGGCATGGCATCAATATGTTCGAACCGGGTAAGAACCACTTTAGCTGGTGCCTGTACCGCAGCTTAGAAATGCTGACGACACGGGTTGGCTATAGCAACGTGACTTGGCATATCCCTGAGGGCACGTACGGCATCGTTGACTTCTACGGCCAGAAGGCACTGTATGAGCACGGCGTCGGCGTTGCAGCAACTGAGCAGGCGATGCGGGGTCATAAGATCAAGCGCAGTGAACAGGAGAAGCAACATCTTACATACTTCCGCATGGGCGACAAGCACACTGTTACTAGCTTCAACGCAGGGCAGCATGTCGTCAACGGGGCGTTCTTCGGGGCGTCCGCCGGTGGGACCGAGTATAGTGGTATTGCTGGCTATAGCAGTGTGCCTGCTCAGTGGATGGGCTTCCACGTAGCCCGCAAGGATAACCGCCTCAGCCTCTACGACAGCTTCGTAGTCCAACTAGATCATATCGGAGAATAAGCTTATGTGCAGTACTGGTGGAACTATGGGATCAGGTATGCAGAAGCGGGTTAATCCCGACGTTGCCTCACCGGACCTCTCTGTTGCCGTCAAGGCAGACGACAACAAGAACCGGGTTGACCTACTGCCTATCGGGCCGCTGGAAGCAATCTCGGAAATCTTGACGTTCGGCGCTAACAAGTACGCTGATCACAACTGGCGTAAGGGCTTCAAGTGGTCCCGCCTGCTGGGTGCTTTGATGCGTCATACGTTTGCTTGGGCACGGGGCGAGAAGTGCGACCCCGAGACTGGCAAGTCCCATCTGGCTCATGCCGGTTGCTGCATCTTGTTCCTCTTGGAGCACGAGCAGCGTAACCTCGGTGAAGACGATCGGTACAAGTACTAATGATCTGGACCACGTTGCTGCTGTTCTTTAGCAGCTTCGTGTTCATCTTCCTTAAGTCATGGCAACAGCTTAACGTGGCATACTACCAGCTTTGGTGGATCGTCCCGACTAGCTTTGCTATGGCCGGGGCGGAGGTGGTCACGGTATTCAATATGGCCCATTACGGGTTTGGCTGGGTTATCCTGCCTATCGGCTTAGGGTCGGGCTTCGGCTCCCTTTGCTCCACTATCATTCATAAGAGGATGCGTAAGGATGGCTAAGGAATACATCATTCACAAGGCAGTCGAGATTGCCAAGGTGAAGAAGAAGCTACAGAAGACCGTAGAGGAATACTCTGCTACCTACTGGGCTTTCCGCAAGTACGATGGCTGCTGCGCTATCCTCAAGGACGGCAAGACCTTTAGCCGTACTGGCGAGGAATACCAGTGCTTGAACGAGATTGCAGGTTTTCTTGACTCTGTGTATCCCGGTTGGGTATTCATTGGCGAAGCTTGGTGGCCGGGTAAGGATCAGTTCAATCTTATTAGCGGCGAGTTTCGTAGGATGAAGGTTAGCGATAAGCTCTACTTCATTATCCATGATGTTATTCCTCGGGGCGACTTTGATCGCGGCCAATGCAACATTCCTTTTAAGGATCGGGAAAGCATGGTCGATAACCTCGACTGCCAGTTCTTCGGTCGTATTCAATTAGCACAGGGATGGGGAGCAGGCGATTATGGCAACGCCCAAGACAAATGCAATGCCCTTGTTGACGAAGGCGGATATGATGGTCTTATCCTCCGCGATCCTAATGCCGGATGGGCTGTTGGGGCGGGAACTGAGGGCGCAATTATTAAGATCAAACGAAAGCTCAGCTTCGACCTTCGTGTGGTGGAAGTCAACACCGCAGTCGGAGAAAAGACCGGCCGCACCGTCTATAAGCTCGTCGTCGAGTTCCGTGGGCTGCGGCTTGGTGTTGGGTCTGGTGTTCCTCATAAGTTCGATGATGTGCCTGTTGTGGGCGATATCGTCGAGGTAGAGGCTATGGACTACAGCAGCGACGGTCTTTTGCGAGAGCCTCGCTACAAGGGCACTCGGCATGACAAGGTTGCGCCTGATGTTTGATCCGAAGACCCGCTTCATTCCTATTGCTGAGGTAGACGCCCATAAAACGGCGTTCTACTGGATTGTATACTGTGCAATGAAGCGGGGCTGGGAAGTATGGTCAGCCTGCTCAACCAGCTACACTATGTTCATACCGTTGCAGAAAGATCGTCGTGATCTTAAACATCGGCAAGCATTCATAATCGAATAAGGATAATACATGACTGACTTCTCGAACTCGATCCAGCAGGCAGCAGCTAACACGGACATGAACAAGTCTCTGGCGGCTTCGCTAACGCAGGAGCAGCTTGAGAAGGAAATGGCAGCTTTCGGCAAGGCCCGAGCAGAGCGTATGATGGGGCGTAACGAGGATGCAGGCAGCGCGGACAACAACCCGTATGCCAAGGCTATCTACAATCGCTACGTCATGCCGCTCGCTGCTATCATCAAGGCTGACTGCACTGCCAAGCGGGCTGGTCGTAATCAGGCGCATGTCACTATGCTTGAGCCGATGGACCCCGAGGCCGTTGCGTTCCTTGCTGTTCGGGCGGCACTCAATGACCTGCTGGCTGGTACAACCGGGGCGGCGATGAAGGTATCGCAGGACAGCGCATCTACTCCGGCGACCTCAGGCCGTGACCTGATGACTTCGCTTGGCCGCGCAGTCTATCACGAGCTTATGCTCGATATGTTCTCGTCTGAGGCCCCAGAGCTTTTCTATACGTTGGTTAATGATCTTGGGCGTCGTATGTCCAAGTCTGAGCGCCACCGTATTAACGTGTTCCGCCTTAAGATGAAGGAGGCAGGCGTACCTGTTCCTGAGTGGGGCGCAGCAGGCACTCAGCAAATTGGGGCCTATCTTGTAGACCAGCTTTCAGTCCTTGGTATGATTGAGGTTGAGAAGTACAGCGTGCCAGCCGCTAACGCCAAGCAAGTTCGCAATACCATCGACATTCGCTTGTCGGAAGATTGCTGTGAGCTAGTGTCGCAGATCAAGGAAATGGTAGCCGAAACGACCCCTTACTACCTTCCTTGCATTGAGCAGCCGAAGGATTGGGTCAGCATCATGGACGGGGGCTATCACACCAACGATATGCGCCGTATGTCGCCGTTCTGCATCAAGTCGCAGGGTGCGTGGTCTGAGGTGGCTGAGCACGACCTGAGCCGCATATTCGGTGCCATTAACGCATTGCAGCGGGTCGAGTGGCAGGTCAACGGCAAGATGCTCGACACCATCCGGCAGGTTGCCAAGCACTTCGACATGGACGAGATTATCTCTCAGGCTGAGAACCCGGCACCGCTGGCCCCCGGCTGGCTTATGGACGGCATGAAGCAGGAAGATATGTCGCCTGACGAGGTTGAGCAGTTCAAGATTTGGAAGCGCGCTAAGCGCGAATGGTATACGCAGATGAAGCTTCGGGGCACTAAGTTTGGCCGCTTCGTCACAGCTACTGGCGTTGCCGAGAAGTTTCGCAGCTTCGACAAGATACACTTCGTTTACTTTGCAGACTTCCGTGGTCGCCTTTATGTTCAGACCACCGGCGTCAGTCCGCAGGGTTCAGACATGCAGAAGGCGCTGATCCGATTTGCTAAAGGCGAGCCTCTCGATACTGTTGAGGCAGAACGCTGGTTCCAAATCCACGGCGCTAACATCTGGGGTGCTGACAAGCTCTCCCTTGATGAGCGTGTCAAGTACGTCGAGGATCGTCGTGATATTATCCTGTCGTTCGCTGCTGATCCTATTGGCAATCGCGAATGGCAGAATGCTGATAAGCCTTTGCAGTTCCTTGCATGGTGCTTTGAGTACGCAGACTGGTTCAAGAACCCTAACACCTTTGTCAGCCATATCCCTGTTGGCATGGACGGTAGCTGCAACGGCTTGCAGAACTTCTCTGCGATGCTTCGTGATGAGATCGGTGGAAAGGCTACTAACCTTACCCCATCGCTGCTGCCTAACGATATCTACAAGAACGTGGCCGATGTGACCATGCTGCTGCTTCGTAAGTCGGAGCCGTGGAATGTTCCTGACGCTGACGAGGATGACGAGGACAGCAAGAAGGCCCGGTATAAGGCAGAGCTTGCCAACAAGCATCGTCTCATGTGGCTCAAGCACGGCATCGGTCGTAACCTTGTCAAGCGTTCGGTTATGACCCTGCCTTACGGCTCAACCCGCTTTAGCTGCGCTGACTTCATTGTCGGTGACTATCTTAAGGAGGGTAAGGCCCCTGAGTTCAGCCGCGAGGAATACGGTGCCGCAGCACAGTACCTCAGCCATTACGTTTGGGAGGCCATTGGCGAAGTCGTTGTCAAGGCTACCGACGCAATGGAATGGTTGCAGCGCAATGTCAAGAAGTGCCTCTCTAACGATACTGGTATCCGCTGGGTTACGCCAAGCGGCTTCCCGGTCATTCAGTACTATCAAGAGCAGGACCTTCACCGCATCAACACCAAGCTCTGCGGCAATACTAAGATCAGGGTCAATCAGGACAGCCAAGATACCCCGTCGCTCAATCGTCACAAGAATGGCGTAGCTCCGAACTTTATCCATAGCCATGATGCATCGCACATGACACTGGTTATCCTCGCAGCCGCTATCGAGCAACTGGCCCTTGCCATGATCCATGACGACTTTGGAACCCATGCCCGTCATGCCGGGAAGCTATATCGGATCATCCGTGAGCAGTTTGTCGCCATGTACGAGCAGCACGATCCCTTGTCGGACTTTGCTGCGCTGTACGACCTTCCTACCCCGCCTGCGAAGGGCAATCTTGATCTTCGACAGGTTCTCGTCTCCCCGTACTTCTTCTCTTGAGGCATTTCGGGACCGTATGGCAATGGGAAACATTCCCGTATCTGTCGGTCCCGGTATCACTAAGGATCACTGATGAATGAGTTTAGATTAACTCCTGAGGTTTATGAAAAGCTAGAGGATATGCTCCCTAAGCCAATCGTAAACGCACAGACTAATGAGCAACAGGTAGGATATCTGCTAGGTATTCAACACGTACTCTCTGTACTCAGGAAGGGATTTACAATTGGAAGCGACACGCCTCGCGGCGCATCATTTCAAGCTGGTCCACGATCGCTTCGTAGGGACGGCTGATAAGTTACAGGCTCTAGCACGTAAACATATACACAAGGACATTGAGCCTTTGGTAGCTCTGCGTAACGTGTTCGAGGCTGAGAACGCTTATATCGTTAGCGGGTATCTGGTTGTCTATAACCTCACAGAAATGTGGTGGAGTGACAGTCCGATACTGGCCGAGCAGTTAGTCTTTGCTTTGGAACCCGAAGCCAGCTTCGATGCTGTTACTAGGTTCCTTGAAGCAAAGGCACGGGAGGCTGGAGCGAAATACCTTTGTGTCGGTACGGCGCTGGCTAAGAGCGACAATGCTCTGGCCTCCCTATATGAGAAACGCGGCTTTAGTCGCATGGCAATCAATCTTGCTAAGGAGATAACCTAATGTGCTTTGGCAATAAGCTTGCTAAGCGACAGGCCCGTGCCAATGAGGCTATGGCTAAGAACACTGCTACCAACGACGCATATGCTGTACAGGCTTCGGCGCAAGCTAAGTCTTCGGCTATTGCACTTGATGCAGCAGCTAAGCAGGCGGCAGAGATGCTGGCGGCACCAGTAGCGCAGGCTGAGGTTCAGCTTAGCGAGGATGCACCGGCTGCGGAGATTGACCCCACCACGGGTCGTCGGCGCACTACTCGGTCGTCGTTCCAGATGAACCGTACAAGCGGTATCAACCTTTAAGGAATTATGCTCATGGCCTTTGCAGGCAATGCACCGGGCCGATGGGCACAGCTTGACGGAGTTCGTCGGGGCTTCATTACTCGGTGTGAGAATTACGCTGCGTACACGCTTCCCAAGATTTGCCTGCCTGATAACCAGACGGACAACAACAGGGACGTGTCGCAGGACTTTCAGGCGGTAGGTGCCCAAGCTACGAACCATCTGGCTAACAAGCTGATGCTCGCGCTATTCGCCCCATCCCGCCCGTTCTTTCGTCTTGACCCATCGAAGGCCGTTGCAAAACAGATTGCTGACAGCGGCGCAGATGAGACTGAGATTGCTGATGCTATTGCTCAGGCCGAGAAGGCCGCGATCACTACGCTAGATAAGAAAGCAATCCGGCCTAAGCTCTACGAGAGCGTGAAGCACCTTATTGTCACCGGCAACGTGATGATTGATCTTAGCGATACCTTCCGGGTACTCGGGATCAAGAAGTACGTTGTGCGTCGTTCCCTCAGCGGTAAGCCGTTGGAAATGATCATCGCGGACAAGATGGTAATTGACGAGCTTGATGAGGACGTTAAGCAGCAGGCCCTAAAGTATCTGGGCAATACCCCTGACCGTGCCGTTACGCTCTATCGTTGGATCATTCGTGATGCCAATGGTGACTATCGCATGACGCAGTGGGTTGACAACTATCAGCTTCCAGCTTCCTTCAATGGCAAGTGGTCCGAAGAAAACTGCCCGTTCAGGCCCCTTACGTGGGACCTTGCAGATGGTCAGCACTACGGCACCGGCTTGGTAGAGGATTACGAGAATGACTTTACTGGCCTCTCTGCGCTAAGCAGGGCACAGGTTCAGGGAGCTATCCTTGCATCCGAGTTCCGTTGGCTGGTGAACCCTGCTGGCATGACCCGAGTTGAGGACTTCGAGAATACGCCTAATGGCGGGGCTATCCCCGGTACTGAGGGCGATGTTACTCTAGTGCAGTCGGGTAAGTCGGGCGATCTACAGATCACCATGAATATGTCTGCGGAGTACGTTAATCGCATCGGTCGTGGCTTCCTTATGGGATCGGCTGTGACTAGGGATGCGGAGCGCGTAACTGCCGAAGAAATCCGCATGGTTGCTACCGAGCTTGAAACTGCCCTCGGCGGTGCATACTCGCGTATCGCTGTTGACTTCCAGATGCCATTGGCTCGCTGGCTGTTGGCAGAGATTGATGTACCCACGGCAAGCTTTGATCCTACTATCATCACCGGGCTTGATGCCTTGTCTCGTGGTGGCGATCTTGATGAGCTTAAGCTGTGGCTGGCTGATATTGCCGCACTCAACAACCTACCCGAACCCGCTCTACGTGAGCTTAACCTAGGCGCACTGTATAAGGCCCTCGCAATCCCTCGTCGTATTAAGGTGGACAACTACCTCAAGTCCGATGAGCAGAAGAAGGCCGAACTACAGCAAGCTCAGCAAATGCAGGCCCAACAGGCCGGTATGCAGGCTGGCGTCAATGTCGCCGAAAATGGCGCTAAAGTACAACAGGAGCAACAGGCTTAATGGTTGATATTGTTTCGGCACAGGATGCCAATAACCCTTCGCAGAATGGTGGCCCCGGCGTACAGTCTGGCTCGATCATGGGTGCGCCGGTCAATGGCACCGCAGCCCCCGTGGTTGTCGATACTAATGCCCCGGCACCCGAAGTTGACCAGAATGATCCGGTCGCTGTAGCTAAGGCTGCATATGAGGCGGCTCTGGCCGCTGCTGGCAAACCCGTCGATAAGGCGGCTGAACCTGCCAAGCCTGCGGCCCCGGCTAACGGGCAACCCGTAGTCGAGAACGTCCCGTCCGCTAAGGACGATGCTGGCGTTGTCACCTACGATCCTACTGGCGATGCCGGTATTGACATGGCTCTGGGCTTTATCGGCTCGCTGGGCATTGAGGGTACAGACCCTGCAATGGTGGCGGCTTCTAATGGCGACTTCTCTTTTATCAAGGCCAAGCTGGCTACGATGGGTGATGCCGCTAAGGGCTGGGAAATGCAGGTTGCATTGGCCGAGCAGGGCTACGAACGACAGGCAAACGCTTGGCAGGCTGAACAGGGCAAGACCCTTGAAGCTGTGCATAAGGTTGCCGGTGGTGAAGCTCAGTGGAAGGCTCTTGTAGCTTGGGCAGGAACACAGGTTGATGCGGCCGAGAAGGCTGCACTTGACGCTATGTTCGATGCTGGTCCCACGTCAGCCGCTATGGCTGCTCGTATGCTGGTTCAGGCTCACGCCGAGGCCAAGGGTACGACTGTTCAGCCACGCAATGCCGCACCGGCTGCATCGGGCGTTGCCCCTGCGGCACCCGCAGCACTGACGGCAGCAAACTACCACAAGGAGGCCGACGCACTTTACCGTCAGCTTGGCAATCGTATGGATGGTTCGCCAGAATACGCTGCCCTTCGTACTAAGTACTTCGGTCGATAATCTTTTACAAGGAATAGAATACAATGCCTTTGTTCGTTGATCCCGGCGCAATCGTCCCAGCAGCACAGCTTACCCGTCCGGGTCAGTTTGATCAGACTGGCGATATCAATGCAGCCGCAGTTGTTGAGTACGGCCAGTCCGTGCAGCACACTATCCAGCGCCGTTCGGTTCTGGCTCCTTACGTCAATATGCGTCCGGTTCGCGGCACTAACCGCATCGGTAACTACGGCTTCGGCAAGTCCGACGTTGGCAAGGTTACGCCGGGTGAAGCGCCTAGCGCGAGCAAGAACGATATCGGCAAGAACACGCTGATCATCGACACGCTGGTCTATACCCGCCACTTCCTGCCGCTGCTCGAAACCTTCCAGACTTCGTACGATGCTCGCGTTGAGCTTGGTGTCGAGGACGGTGAGGCCATGGCTCGGTTTACCGATCAGGCGTTTATGATCCAAGCAGCTAAGGCCGCTCTGGATACGCAGTCGCGCTACTCGACTGATAGCACCAAGCCTGCTGGCTTTGCCGGTGGTTCGCGTGAAGTCCTGTCGTCGGCTGGCGATATCGACGATCCCGCACGTTTCTACAAGGCTATCAGCAACCTGTTCGCCACGATGGAAACCAAGGACGTTGTTCCGGGTCAGGACGACGTGATGCTTGCAATGCGCCCTAAGCAGTTCTATGCACTGCTGGACGCTGAGCAGATCATCAATGGCACCTACGTCACCGCTCGCGGCACGACTATCGAGAACGCCATGATCTTCAAGGCATTTGGTTGCCCTGTGATCCGTTCCAACAACTTCCCGACTGGCAACATTTCGGGTCACCTCCTGAGCACGACCAACAACGCTAACGCATATGACGGCGACTTCTCGAAGCTTGCTGCCCTTGCGTTCTCGCCTAAGGCTCTGCTTGCTGGTGAGACGATCCCGCTGACGCATGACCTCTACTACGACAAGATTTTCAAGTCGTGGATTGTGGACAGCCATGCGGCGTTCGGCGTTACGGGCGACCGTAGCGAGTACGCTGGTGCGATCCTGCTCCCTTAATCCATCTTGCCCCAATCTTCTTCGGAGGGTTGGGGCATTTTGCGTAGAAAGCGTTTAACATGCCTGCTCTCACCACGCTAGATGTTGTCAACGATTGTCTGGCAACGCTGGGCGAACTGCCCATCAACTCAGTCGATGAGGGTCATCCTATGGTCCCGGCTGCCCTGCGAACACTTACGACGGCTTCCGCCCGAGAGCAGGCTAAATCTTGGTGGTTCAACAAAGAACTCACTGACTTGGTTCCCGATACCGTTGGGCATATTTACCTGCCTAACGATGTGCTACGGGTTGACCCTCAGGCTCGATCCCTGAACTACGTGCAGCGCGGTCGGCGGCTATACAAGCCGTTTGAAACGTCTGCCCTAGATAAGTACAAGTTCAATGAACGGGTGCGCTGCTGGTTGGTTAGAGAGGTGCCATTCGAGGACCTTCCAGTTCCAGCCCAGCAAGTTATCTCGTACTCTGCACAGCTTGATTTTATGAAGTCTTACGAGGCTGATCAGAACAAGGTGCAGCAGATCATGGTTTCCTACCGCGATGCGATGATGCAGCTTAATGCTGAGCATACCCGCAACGTAGGGGCTAATCTTCTCAACCGTGCTGGCGTCTTCGGAGGCCGGACAGAAATCGGCGTCGTGCATCTGCGAGACAGCCTAAACCGTTATTGATAGGAGGCCGCTATAGGCAAGATATCGGGCAGTTACGAAAGCGTCGTTCGCGGCGTATCGGAGCAGGCCGCACAAAATCGCCGTAGCGGCCAGATGATCGCTCAGGTGAACATGATCAGTGATCCCGTGCGTGGATTGGCTCGCCGTCACGGCTCCATGATGCAGGACGAGGTTCTGACCGCATTGCCTGCCGTCCAGTACGGCGCGCTCCTAGCGGACACTGCAAACCACCGAACCTACCCATTCTACGTTGGCGCTACCGAGTACGACCTAATCGTCCGCACGGTGGCTGACAGCGGTAGTCTGGGCACCGGGGGCTTCGCATGGTGCTTCAACAAGACCACGCGTGAGTTTGTCCCGGTCGTATTCAATGGGGCTGACGCGGCCCTGAACAGCCTCGTTTCCGGGGGCGTGAGCGCCTTCGTGAACATCGGGCGGTACGTGTACCTCGCGGGCAACAATGTCGTCCCAGCGGTCGCCACGGTGGCGAATTGGGACAACCCTGACAACAAGGGCAAGATTGCCGCCACGATCCAACTCGGCGCGTACAGCCGTAAGTTCTCGCTGACCCTAGTGCGGGCCAATGGCAGCACGGTTACGGGCGAGTTCACGACACCATCTAGCAGCTACCCCGGAACGCTGGATACGTCCGACATTCCGTTGTATAAGCCGGATGGGAGTACGATTGATCCCGAGTACCAGAAGAAGGTCAATGACCGGGTAAACACCTACCAGAGCGAGCAGATCAAATGGATTGGCACGTCTACGGCAGGCATCACCCCGGCTAACATCGCAGCCCAGATTGCAGCCAACTTGGTGAGCAAGGGCGTAGCTGGCGCTACTGCTATCGGCGGAACCGTAGTGCTTAACAGCACGGAGTTCGTTACGGCCAGTGGCACAGACGGTGGCGACGGTTCGCTGATCCGTGTGGTCGGTGCTGACGTTGACAACGTAGACCTCGTTAATACCCTACATTGGGTCGGCAAGGTCGTTCGTGTCCCGTCTAACTCGACTACGGGCAATGCCGTGTACCTTAAGGCCGTAGCCCGAGATAATCAGGCAACTGGCTGGGCACCTGTGATCTGGCGGGAAACCGCTGGGTATAGCATCATGCCTACTGTTACGTTCATCATGGGGACCGTCGAAGGCGGTATCCTGTATCTGGCATCTACTGCTAGTGGGCTGGGTAGCTTGACGGGTTTGGCAGTGCCGACCTACAAGAGCAACTCGGTCGGTGATGATCTGAGTAGCCCCGTACCGGAGTTCGTCGGTAAGCGTATTGACTACCTCGGCGTGTTCCAAGACAGGCTGGTGATCGGCTCAGGGTCTACCCTGCTGTTCTCCCGCCCCGGCGACTATCTGAACTGGTTTCGTAAGAGTGTCACGACTGTGGCCGACGACGATCCTTGGGAGGGCTTCGCGCTTGGCACGGAGGACGATACGATCAAATGGTCCACGCTGTATGACCGGAACTTGCTGCTGTTTGGCAAGCGGTTCCAGTACGTTATCTCGGGCCGTCAGCCGTTTACGCCTAAGACCGCTAGCATCGTTACCTCGACAGCGTTTGAGGATGCGGTGGACGCAGAGCCTAAGGCTACCGGCAACTTCGTCATCTATGGCAAGTACAATGGCCGACCGGGGAATGAGGTTGCATCGCTGCATCAGGTTCAGGCCGGGGCAGTTGCGGATAACCCCGAGAGCTATCGGATTAGCCAGCAGCTTGACACTTACCTCAAGGGCATCCCTCTTGAGATTGTAGCACTGACTGCGCCCAACATGGTGCTGCTTCGCACTCGTAGTGAGCGCAATCGTGTGTTTACCTACAGCTATCTCGATGATGGTCAGCAGGGTCGTTTGTTCGATAGCTGGTCGCATTGGGAGTGGACTGATCATGTTGGTGCTGTCATCGGCCTTAGCCGGGATAGCGGGGACGTGCTGGTCTATACGATCAAGCAGGGCACCACTGCTGCGGGCACCGCTGGCATCTGGGTTGCGGCTGAGCGAATGGTTCGGGATACCGGGCTGTCCGACTATCCGTATCTCGATAGCCTGCGTCCGCTTAATCAGTATACCAACGACAGTCAGTTCGCGTACATCAATCCAGTTGCAGGCCCGTCTACGGGTATTGCGGTAGCGGTAGAGAAATCTAGTGCTCGGCAGTACCTTGGCTTGCCGCTGGCACGTCTAGGGGAGTTCACGGAGGCGTATGCTTCCGACGTGGGTAACGCTTGGGTTGGGGCAGAGTTCCCGGCTTACGTTACTCCGACGAACCCGTACTATAAGGACCGTAACGATCAGGCCGTACTTACTTGCCGTCTCACACTCATGTCTATCAAGGCAGCGGTGGCAGAGACTGGTGGTATGCGGGCAGAGGTTACGAAGGCAGGCACTACTCGGGAGGTTCTTAACTTCTCGGGCCGATTGCTCGCCAGTCCTGATAACATCATTGGGCGACAGCCTATCGTCAACACTACGCTATCGGTTATTGTCGGTGGCGAGGTGAAGGAGTGCAGCTATAGCCTACATGCTAAGACGTGGCTTCCGCTAACCATTACCAGTCTGGAATGGGTTGGTCAAATCTTCTTCAACACCCGTAGAGCATAGGAGCTAACATGGGTTCAATCCTATACGGACAAGCCGGTGCGATCCAAGCTCAAGGGCAGGTAAACGCCAAGAGGATCACCACCAAGTCCGGTAATGAAAGGCGGGCTGCGGCCAATGACTTGCAGTTGTTCAGTCAGGCGCTGGGCAACCGCAAGATCATGGACGCGGCTGGTAAGAACATTAATACCTATGGCGAGAACATCGTCAAGAATATGGAAAGCGCCACAATGGGTGACTTCCAATCGCAGATCAGAGCCGCTGAGGAATTGGGGGCTACGACTGCGATGGCATCGGCTGCGGGCGTAGGTGGGTCGTCTATCTCGGCCTACAATGATACGCTCGCTACAGCCAATGCACTACAGAAAGAGCAGAGCGACCGGCAGTTTAAGCGTGACTTGTACGCGGCTGGCGAAGCTCGCGGCAGCATTATGACTTCGGCGGCTAACAGCCTCGATCAGAATGTCTACCGTGCTGACCTCGACGTGTCTACCTATATGGACGTTAAGAAGCCAAGCTTCCTCGCAGGAGCGGCTACGCTGGGCATTGCAGCAGCGGCAACGTACTTCGGTGGCCCACAGGCAGGGCAGGCAGTCATCGGCTTCCGTGAGGCACAGATGGCGGCAGAGCGTGGCGACTATGCTACTGCATCTTCGTCGATGACCGGGGCAATTACCTCGGGTGTTGGCGCTTTCAAAACCTTCCGCCAGACGGGCGGCAACCTCTGGTCTAGCTCTAAGAGCGGGGCCACTATCAAAGGATAACTCTCATGGCCGCTGGCTTTGACACTAGGGGGAGCGGGCGCTCGACGTTCGCCTTTGAACCCGCACGCACCTCGCAAGGCCAGCCCAACGCAGAGGGCGGCTCACGCGCTATCCAGATGCAGGGCGGCAACACTTCCGTAGCAGGGGGCGTTGCCGCAGCCAGCCAGTTTACCCAAGCTGGCCCTGCTGCTGCCCAGATCGGCGGCTTCCTTAGCGACTTGCTGGCTCCGGCCATCGAGCGCAAAAAGAAGGAACAGTTCGTATCCGGTATGGTGGATCAAATGTCCGCCGTTGCCGGGGAAGAAATCCGGGTTAATAACAAGAATCCGCTCAATCAGATTTTCGGCCCGTCCTCATACGAGGAAGGCGCTATCTTCTACTCGGCTAAGTCTGCGGTCAATGACTGGACGCAGAAGACGATGGGAGACATGGACAACTTGAAGCGGCTCCCTCCCGAGCAGCTTACCAAGGTCATTGCATCCTCGTTCGAGGCTATGAAGTCGGGCGACCGCTTTACTGACCTTGCTGTCGAGACTTCGCTCATTGAAGCCAGTCAGCCGATCATTGGCGCTATTGCCAAGGAACGCTATGCATGGCAGCAGGAAACTGCGCTTAATGCTTGGTCGGACGCTGCTGATACTTCGGGCGGCTCATTCCAGTCGTTGATGACTTCGCTGGTGAAGACGGGCGACAGCAGCGATGCTGGCAACCTCTCGGCCAATGCGGCGCACAACAACTTCCGCACCTCGCTGATGCAGCCTGCGGGCATGGCCGACGAAACCTACCGTAAGGGTCTGGCCGCTTTCTACAAGAAGGCAGCACAGAGCGGTAACGGCTACGCAGTGACAGCATTGAAAAGCTCTGGTGTCCTCGACCTTATGGACGATGAGACGATTACGAAGCTGGAAGATGCCGAAGTCAAGTACGGCAACCGGGCGCTCGGCAAGGCTGCTCTTATGCACGCTGACGAGCTTAACATTCTCAACGGTAACATCACCTTTGGTCGCATCAGTGCTTCTGAGGGTATGGCACAGCTTGCTGCGCTCAATGAGAAGATCAAGGGAGAGACTGGCTTCGATCAGGACCTCTTTGATTACAAGGAAGTCGTCGGAGTCGGCAAGAGCATCTGGACCGGCCTTAAGGCTGCGAAGGATCGTGCTGAGGATCGTAAGTGGCAGGTTGAGGATGCGGCACAGCGTCACGCTTGGGACTTAGAAAAGGAGGCCAAGAAGGCTGCGGACGAGACTGCTCAAATCCAGATGGCTTGGGGCACCGGACAGGTCAAGACCGCTATGGCGGCTGGCATCGGCTCGGCTGGTAACTTCGACATTCTGGCTACGGCGGACTACGCTGCGGGCAATTGGACGAACATCATCCGTGCTTATGACAAGGACCAATGGACTTCTAACCTTGTGGCCTCTCAGGTGCAGGCTCAGCTTACAAGCAGCATCGGGCAGGAGTATAACAAGGACTTCGGTGTAGGGTTCCAGAAGTTCCAGAAGCTGAATGCATTGAAGCCTGCTGCCGCTATGGCATACTACGGCGATATGTATGCGCCTATGCTGGACTTCCAGA
>Ga0182214_1000034_pt1 | contig 15089 bp, 16 predicted proteins | sample G5R1MG_23_FD_128380 | JGI IMG/M metagenome (GOLD analysis project Ga0182214, IMG submission 128380) | Switchgrass phyllosphere microbial communities from Michigan, USA - G5R1_NF_03OCT2016_LD1 MG | ecosystem: Host-associated > Plants > Phyllosphere > Phylloplane/Leaf | place: USA: Michigan...
AAGTTTTTCATTTCCTACCCTAGAGAACGAAGATGAATTTTACCCGTTATACATGTGTGGAAAAATCATCCTACTCAGGGTGTGCGATTGCTTTGAAGCTGCCAGCATTAAGAAAGTCACTCTTGCCAACGTCTACGCCCTGAGCCCTCAGGATGTCGTACGCAGTTGTTATGTGGAACCTGTGCAATTGACTCAGTAACTAAACAAGGTAAATCTACCATCGTGTTTTCACGTACCAGAAATTGGGATGTGCAAAGACTAGCACATATTGCGCTGCGGTGAAGGCGATTCCTGTACCAATCGGGATTGTCACCGTCTCCTGTTCGCGTCCTTCAAAACTCTTTGCATCCACGCCCTCTAGATAGGAAATTGTCTTTTGGATTCGTTCCAACAGCTCAGGGAATGTCTGCTCCGTGTCTGGTATCGTGATGCCCTCGGTGGATGGGTTTACTCGCGGAGGAATAAACTTGGCGGCGTCGGTGAACCGATAGACCTGGTAGCGAAAGTCCCTCATGTCAGGGTGGATGCTCGCAGTGAGAAAGTTGTTTGGGTCAATGTTCTTTGCCTTGGCATGTTCATAGCCTTTGCTGATGAATCCGTGGGCATTCTTGAGACCGGTGATGACAGGCGTGAGGCAGATCTCGTGGAACGTGATGGAAGACATGATTGGGGGGCAATGGTCCGATGATTTCTGAGCAGGATCATTGCTGCGATATCTACTGGTACTTATGCTTATTGATTACTTTTTGACGTCTCACCAGTGGCGGGTTTGATCAAGGCTGGTAACTTGTTTTGGCATCCCGGTACCGTATAACAGTGCTGACAAATTACCCGCTGCGCACCGAACGCTTCTCAGCTGAGTCGCATACCCCAAAAATTACTCAGCGCGATTACATACATGAAGTCATACGCGCAGAAAGCCGCATAAGCGTTCGTCCTGACTGGTAGACTAGGGTAGGTAGTTAGTTACCTGACGCCTATTTCGAGACATGCTTAGCAAGCAGGAACTGCAGTCCATGTTGAATCTTCACGATTCAATACATTCATTGGCACGCTCCATAATTCAATCATGATTTCGTCTGTTGGTTGGCAATGATGACAAAGCGACCCCGCCGATTAAACACCCGTGTAATTTGTTGGCCAAGGTTCGGTACTCCCGAGATCGACCATAGCTATAGGTTCTGCAGGATCTATCCTTCCGTGCGAAACAATCCCCTCAACCCTGCACTAGCCACAGAAGTGTATAGGTCATCTATTTCGTTGGCATAGAGCTCAATGACCGCTTTTCGTTGGACCTCTCTCTGGTCGGCTGAGAGGCGCTTGTCCTGCTTTGTGAAGATGACATAGCGTCGCTCTAGTTGACTGTACGTCTCTACGACGTTGTTGGCTTGCGCAATGCAAGGCCAGATGTCTTCAAGCAAGGCGCTTAACTGCGAGCAATCTGCGGTTCGAAATTCTGGCAGCAATTCGATAATAACCGCCGGTCGATCTCTACCAGTTCCGACTACAATGGCGTGCTGAACAAGTGGATGGGATTCAATCAATCGTTCGTGTACCATTGGGTTGAATTTCCACCCGTTTTGGAACACTATGATATCATCTTTACGGCCTTCGTGTTTCCAGTGGTGGGCTTTTGAAGGATGCGGAGAGTACAAATCCTGCATGGAATATTCTTCAAGATGCGGATAGGCCTTGAAAATGCCTTGGTAATCACGGAGACGCGCGTCTTTGATGAAGAATAGCTCGAATAATCCGGCTATTGGGCGCATCTGGGTTCCGTTGAAGTCGGGATTGATGCATATATAAGACCAATCATTTCGATCCGTTTCGTGCTGTATAACTGCGTTCGCTTCTGTACTGCCTAGCAGATGGTGGAGAACAGTGTGCTGAACAATTGCATCTCCCACTTCCTTTCGAAGTTGACCTAAGGGGCGTTAGCGCAACATCTCCGCACATGGAAATGGAGTGTTACCCCCGACGTATGAAATGGAATGGAGTCTTCTCAGCTTCACCAGAATATCTGGCCGCTTCACGATTTCCTCAAGTGTTGATGGCAAGCAATGCGCGCTGTCAATCCTGCCATAATCAAGCATGCTATGGAAGATGTCCACTGTTACGAGTTGGGATGGGCCCAAAACGCACGTCGTGTTATTGAAACACGGATCCATTAGGCCAGCACCCAGACCAGAACCGTTGTATAGTGGCCAACCGCAATAGGATCTTCCTCTAGAACGGGGGTGGCCAGCCCATAGAGTTGGTCTTCCGTCTAGCGCAGGGACCAGGTGATGAGCGTCAATGGTGCTAAGTGACCAATGTGTCCATGTGACCGGCATAGGCATCCCAGTGGCTCCTGAGGTATGAACCATAAAACAGGGATCGTGTTTCGCTTCTTCGAATGTTTTGGTATAGGGGTAAGGCTCGCTCTGAGGATCATTCAGGAGTCTGTCTAGCTCAGGCATGCAAATGCTTTTCATACGAGTCTTCTCAAGAACACCGGCTACTGGGAAACCGGAAGTGTGTAACAATATATTGCAATCAGTTCGCTGTATTAGCTCCGTATGCGCAGCCAGACTATTGTGATATGAACTGAAAATTGCCTAGTTGTGTACTTAGCAGCCACAGCATAAGTCCCTTTGAAGGCCGTCTCCTCACCTTGTGTCCTGTCTTGATTCTGTGCGCGCTGAATTAATACCCACATTTTCTTTGGCGTGCGCTGTAACGAACGTTGGGGCACAATGAGGATGGCTTACAATGCTACAAGGACTATGAATGTCCTGAGATCAGGGAAGCCAAGATACATGACGGTTTCGAAGGAATCACTTCGGCCGATCTCCTTTTCGATAAAGTGGGCGGTTTTGTTAACAGCATCGGCGTACTATGCGCATGAGCTTCATGAAGCGATAAAATTGCCTGGGAATGACCGTACCATTCGCCACGTGATATCACGGAATCCGGCCTGTAACGCCTCGCAGCGGGGAATGGAAAAACAAACTCGACCAGGTTGCGCCGTGGCATTATCGTCGATGATTCTAGGCACGAGGCGCCGCCCATAATCGGGTGAGGGAGTGGAATTCAATACAGTGTCCCAGAAAGCCATGGGAAAAGAAGAAGAAACGGTCCAGGACGGTGGCGGAGGGGGGCGCCGGAAGTATAGAAGCGGTGAATGGCGGAAGTATCGAAGCGGTTGATGGCAGAAGCATTTTCACGGCTTAATAGATAGGCACCTACAACCACTGGGGTGGATACTGAGTGGTCAATGAATGCGGACCACTACTATGTACGCTCGCAGAGACTAGCCCGCCAAGCCTGCATGACGCTCAGAATGGTTTAGTGTGACCGCGCTAGTGCTCTTGGCCACGATGATCTGGATTCTGCGCGCCCCCCAAGTCATCCTTCATGGAGATTCTCTGTCCTTGATCTGCAACCACCTTGTCCTCGATATCGGGTGGCCGCTTGTATACAGAAGCGGATTCCCGTTGGAAAAGGCCTTACGACGCATCGGGAGCTGCGTGTAGGTGATATGCTTGGCACGTGTGCAAGGTGCTGTCAACTACCCGAGGTCCACCTCCATCTTTGCGGCAACTTGCATCAACACCAAGATGAATCACAAGCGGGTGCCGACCATAGCTTCCTCGCCATCTATTCAATAGTCGCTCACGCCGCTGCACATGTACACCCAATTACACGTGTCATCCGGTAATCAATCAATGAGATGCAAGCCGTGGATCCCAGCGCTCCGGCGGTACTGGAGAGATTGAGGCGCAGCAATGCGTTGCAAAGGCGATTTGCTGCTGGGTCGCGGTCGCGGTCGCACAGGAGCTGCACTCGTCAGGACACTGCTCTTTGCAGGACCATCTAGCGCCGTTCATAATTACATGCACTCCTCGGAAATTGCTCCAGTGCAGTTCCTGGGTCCACTTTATAGTGCAAAGCTCTTTGGGTGTCCTTGGCCGTGTGACGAAGAACTTGCAGTCGTTCAGCATAAGGCAGAGAGATGTGGATTGGACGTTGACAAGACAGGTTTTTGAATTGATTCCGTATTTCCAGATTACGGCGGCCGAGGAGCGGTGTGTCGACTGTGAGCATGACGGCTTTGTAGCCCGCTCTTTTGGCACGTCGGAGGAGCGCACGACTTTTTGCGCGCTCTTCAAAGAGGTAGAGTTAAAGAGCGCCTGGGTGATCTGATCCCAGCGCGTCTTTAACGTCCTCGAGGCTAGTGGTACTGAAGCTGCTCAGGCCCATGATGACATCCATCTCTCTGCACGCACGGGCTGTTGCTCGTTCGCCGTCGTCGTGTGCCAGGCATTGCATAGCAGTTGGCGCAACGCCAATGGGGATGCTGGTCTTGAAGCCAAAGAGGAAAATGCTAGTGTCGATTGAAGAAATATCGCGAAGTACCCGTGGTCGGATGCGGTACTTTTGGTACGCTGTGATATTTTCTCTGAGCGTGGAGCCCGAATCTGCACCCTCGTTATAGTAGTCGCGTGTTTGCTTGTCCATACGTTCCGTCGCGAGCGCTTCGAGTTCACTAATGGTGAGGCAGTTAAGGTCGTGGGCTTTAGAGTTCGTCATGGTCGCGAAAGCCGCTTCAACGGCAATGTGAAAGCTGTAGATATAGGCAAGTTTGGTTCACAGACTGTTCGATGGAATGAAGCTGTCAATAGATCCAAGTGCGGAAGAAAGCTTTCAGAAAAAGGGCAATCTTATCACGACGACGGCCATTCGAAAGTGATGACGATATTGATGGGAGCTGAGGGCTATGATGTTAGCGCCTTGCCGATCTCGGATGCGACTTGGTGGGGTACGTACCTATTGCCTTGTGAACCGCTCGTGATATCTATGCATCCTGCTCTTGCGATATTTTGATTCAAGGCTCTCTACTTCACTTCTTATACCTGCGTCTCGGCGTTGTGTGGTTCACAATTCGAGTCCCAAGATGTATTAGACCGCATGGCAGAACACATTCTGGGTCTGGTGCCATCAAGATTGCCATTTGTTACATCCTATCTACCATAGTATAATACACAACTAAGAACTGAAACTCCACGCATTTCCAACAATTTTCCCATGTTTCGGGACGATCCACGATCCTGGGCTCTCGACCCCAGTCCCGTACCCACAAATTACATCACTGGATGTGGGCGACTATGATTAACCCTGTAAATCTACACTATCGCATTAAGACGATGGCATTGTAGCTTAGTGCAGCGTAGGATGAAACCGAACTTGTATTCCTTCAGCGCTACGGTCTCCTGTGGGTTGTGAGAAGGATTTGCGAATGTTGAAGCAACATCAACGAGATTATACAGCAGCGATAGAAAATTTCCAAGTGCTAATTTTAATGTGCAAAGCTGTAGGGTAACGACAGTTGACTGAAACATGGGAATGACGGGTAAGAGCATGTTACTCAAGTGGGCTGGTGTTTGCCTCGGGAATGAATCAATTTAATATCACATTGTCAGTATATTCCATCAGCTTCGATCATGTTAGGGAAGCCATCAAAATGTGCCGACCCTCGGGAGGCTGCTCCATGGAGCATGTCGCATGAGAAAATGGCTGTAATTTAGAGTCGATGCTGAATTCCCACCACATTCAAGCACTTCATTCTCAATTTACGTATAGGAAACCTCGACAATCTTCCATGCCGAGCCCCTGTCTAATTGTCTTCCTGTAAATCCTTGTGTACCATTTCTGATTGTGTGCCGGTGGTGTGCTTAGATCTGGAGACGCTCAACCTTGTCCTTGAGGGTGCGGATCTGACCCATCAAGTCCTGGGGAAGTTAGCGTTGTGCGAGTATGTGTAGAGCAGCAAGAAACTAACCGAGGCTTCGTTTGTAGTGATCGAGACGGCGATGACGGCCCGTGCGACGCCGCAGGCACGGCCAAGCGCCATCTTGGACGGTACGTATACGTACGGAACGTTCTTGTCCTATAGATTGTCAGCCTGTGTGGTGCGAAAAGCTTGAAGGGAAATATACCTCGCAGAGGAGGGGCAGGTGAAGCAAAATGGCCAAAGGAGAGGTATCAGCGGCCAGGATGATCAGCTCGCTGATTCCACGATTGAGCGTCTTAGTGGCCTCGTTGGCTCCTTTCTTGTTTTGCTTGTAGTGGGTAGCCTGCTGGACAAGATCGAGAATCTCCTGGGTGAGAGCCTGATCGGCCTGGGGCCAAGCGGCGGAGTTGTCCTCGGCCATGATGCTTTGTCTAGATGTATGCGATCGGGGTATTCGAAAGGTTCACTGCTTAGCTCGCCCGAGGTAGGGTTCCTAGAGCCGTTAGTGTATTATGATAAGTGCGGCGATGCGATATGTAGACGTACACTGCTTTGCTCGCCCTGGTGGATTGGTGGTGGAGTGCTGTGGTGGTGAGGTCGAAATAATGCTAGCTATCGCGAACTTTTTTCAATAGACCGCGGCGGTCGGCGTTACCGCGGCTCACGTGCAGCCCTAGACAAATTGGGGTGCTAGCGCCAAGCAAGAACTCCAGCACCCCAGCCATCGTCACCACTCTCCCGACAACACAACGCCTCTATCGCCGCATCTCCGCCGTCTGCCCATCAAACCCGATATCGCCAACCCGTTCAAAGACTTCTGCTTATTAGACTCACCGCCGCCACCATGCCTACCGAACTCTGGTGAGTGCATACGGAGCTCCCCTTGCTCAGCTCCAGCTTGCCCCTACACGGTCCGCTGGGCTCGCCATGGCCTCGTTGCAACAGCGAGCTCCTCTATACCATCACCTCTGATGAACGGATGCTGACACACGCGTTATAGTCCCGTATATGCCGTAAGTTCTCGACACCAGCCCTTCACTCGGCGTCGTAACAGGCGCCATCGCGACAACCTCCTGTCTGTTTTCGTCTACGCGCGACGCATGACTAGCGCACACTATCCATCCAACGCCACTTCCTAACACTTCACAGCCCTTCTTCGGTGCGATGGGCTGCACATCCGCCATCGTCTTCGCATGCTTCGGTGCTGCCTACGGTACCGCTAAGGCTGGTGTTGGTGTTTCGGCCATGGGTGTTCTCCGCCCTGACCTGATTGTCAAAAGTACGTCCGCGACCCGGGTTACGGCGTCTGGGTGGCTGCATCCTCCCACCCCTGCGCAGGTTCTGATTTTCGTGCAGACATTATTCCCGTTGTCATGGCGGGTATCATTGGTATCTACGGTCTTGTGGTTTCCGTCCTAATCTCCAACGGATTGAAGCAGGAGTCGTCCCTGTTCGCAAACTTCATTCAACTCGGAGCTGGTCTCGCTGTCGGCCTGTCCGGTATGGCCGCTGGCTTTGCCATCGGTATCGTTGGTGACGCCGGTGTACGAGGAACCGCTCAACAGCCCAGACTGTTCGTCGGAATGATTCTTATTCTCATTTTCGCCGAAGTCCTAGGTAAGAGAACCCAATCCATACGTGAGCATTATATTAACTACGCCAAGGTCTCTACGGTCTCATCGTCGCTCTTCTCATGAACTCAAAGGCTGGGGAGGACAGTTGTTAAACAGTTAGTCCCATCGCCAATCACAGCGCGACCAGACTTCTTGGATCGAACTCGGCAACACGTGCATATCACAATCTACAAATACATGCTGCTCTTTGACAAGCATGCACGACGCGTCGTACGCCTATTCGATTGTATTTCTCAGACAGACAGGCAACGGAGGAGCAGCAGAAGGACGAGTTTGCGGAGGCGGTAAATAATAGACTCGGGTTGAGCGAGTATTGGGAAATCCATTTGACGGCGTGTATTCTACGGTTTTATCAATATCATTTGCGACCAAAAACGATGCGTCTACTTCATCCATATATTACCGGTTCACGAAGCGATCAGACTCTATCCCAAGAGTATCTCGAAATACCCATGTCAAGGTCTACGGAGGCCCATAGACCTAAACACAAGATAATCTCGGGCATTTTATAGGGTTCAAAGACGGCCTGGATTGCGCAGTCACACAAGACAAGCATTTGGAGACGCCTCACTAATCCCTTGTCACCTAGAAAGACGCCCGCGTCCTTTGTAATGTCAATTCAGTCCTGTCTAACAAAAGACGAAGCCACAGGCTTTCCACCCACCCCCCCTCTCACCCACTTGCTGCTTTACCACCAATCTCATTATTCTTGCATGCCTCACCCTGCTTACACAGCTTATAGATACTCGTCGCTGATGGTCCGCCGCACGTTTGCGCTTGATTCCCTGCACATTTCATTGTGCAAGATCCCATAATACCCTCCTGTGGTGCATATCTTTCATCCAACTTCATCCCGCAGAAACACTCATTTGCGTATTCCAGCGCGGCATACGTGAAGGACGCGTTGGAGCAGCGCTGAACACAGCCTTCGACAGTCATATTCGAATTGTATGTCCAGCGATTCGGTGCCGGGAATGCGCGATCAGATACGTTATCTCTGCCGCAGCCAACGTACGACCATCCCCTGGAGGCGATAAGATCGACATAGTTACTTCCCCAGGGACCAATTTTTGCAGGATCATCGGTGCATGAAGCTTTCGGCGCGGGGGAAGGGCCAGGTGTGATTGGATTACAGCCCGGTAGTTTCTTGAGTATACCGCCAGTGTCTTCCGTGACGCCGGTGGCAATCTTGCAGGCGTTGCACTGAGCGGGTGTGAACATGGTCACTGCTTTACAACGCTCAACCACGCCGGAGTCATCGGTGCACGTGTCAATCGCTTTCTGCAGCACCGAAACGTCCCACCCGTTTAAAAAGTCCCCGTGGAAACCATAGCCAGTAGGGTCTCCATTCGCAAAGACGAATGGCTGGGTGCCATTGACCCATTCATCCTTGAATAGCGCGGTGTCGTACAAGACTTCGTAGAAGAGACTAATGAAGTGGATAGGGAAGTCTGCTGGACAAGGTCCAGTATTGTACGTGTGGCTGACTGGATAACTCATATGACTTCTATGATCCGGTGTATCGAGATCCCGTCCATTCCAGCATGCAGGAAAAAACACCTGCGCCCTCAGACCACCGGGGCATGTATAGTTTGGCAGATTGTTCGTCTCAGCAGTATTGGTACCGAGACAGGCGAAGGAAATCCCTCTGGAGGGACTATCGTTACCGAACGAACGTTTGTACGGGTTGCCAGCAAGCATGCGGAAACCAGCGGGGAAGGCGGTAAGGCGGTCGGAGGCGTTAGCAGGGCGCTGGAGGTAGTATACTGTCATGCCTCCGTTCGTGTCAGAGGGATCTCCGATGACAGGTACAGGGGTGTAGGAGCCGTTGCGGAGATGCACATAGAGGGTTGGGGTCCAATAGTTTGACATGTCTTCCTTCAAGACATGGTAAATACTTTTTTTAGGCGGAATCGAGAAAGAGAAGGGCTTACCTTGATCTGACAAGAGGAACATTTGGCAGCGCGGGCATCGGCATATGTCATGTTGGCCGAGAAACCGGAGCCGCCTGATATAGTGTGAACATGCGACGAAATGCTGCCGGGATTGACGATGGGGTCCAGTCGTTCACGCACAATCCGACCGGGGCAGGACATGCGGAAGAATGCTTCTACTGCAGCAGTCTGACCAAGGCCGACGATTAACAACTTCATACGCATGTTGAGCTGCGTGGCTAAACAATAGGTGTGTATATTCAAAGAGATGAGAGGATCAGTAGATATTGATAAATACTCTCTAACAATCGAGAATTAAGGTCTGGGATAATGGAATAGGAATAAAACTAGCGAACAAAAGATTTCGAGGGCAAACGTGGCCTGCGGGCGGGAAGTATTTGAGAAGAAATTGTGAAAGCATAACTTGTATAACAGACGGCCGAAGCTATGCTTAACTTCATAAAGTGACAACTAATACGCATATCGACAGTGGAGGCGCATCCACCTACGTACACTGTATATGTCAAGTACAGTAATGATGGTGGTTGTGGCTGCAAACAGCCAGATTAGTCATGGTCGAAGTGGGGTCTTGTGTTGTTGGCCTTGCGGTAGTGCTTGAGCAAAGCGGGTTTACAAGAGCCACTGACGAATATTATTGGAGCAATGGGGGGCGGAATTGTACAGAACAACAATGTTATTCTGTTTGAACTCGTTCTAGCGATGAGACACGTTAGTCATCTAGAAAAGGTATACAAGACTGTCCGTTGCTTCTACTAGCCCCACTTGGACTTACAGGATTGGACAAGCGCTTAACATTATTTTTTCCATGTGGTCTTTGTCGCTTTTGGTTCAAAAGATACCACGCCCAAGCACGGCTGTAAACTGCTGCTAATGCCAGAGATCGAGCAAACCGTAAGAACAAGTCATGTTGTGATCATTATTAGATACCCCGCTGGCATGCCCCATTCACGCTCAAAGATCCTTTTCCATTGCCTTGCGGGACTCTAACTCGCTAACATTTGTCATTGAGCTTGAGCGTACTGCCAAATAAGTCGTGGCTGACCGAGGATATTGATTTCGGGCATGGCGCTTTTCTCTCGGTCTCAACCGCAACCTAAAGAGACATCTCGACAATTGTTCCGCGCAGTATCCAGAAGACTCCCAAGGGGAAATTTTCACACGGCATCGCCCGCTTTCTTATTCCCATTTCAGAAAAGCAAGATGCAGCCGTCAAAAGAAGTAACTAAAAGTCAGTCGCTACTGGTTATAGCACGAAATGTGGTTCTAACGACTTCAGTGAGTCCCTCAGAAGAGAGTATCTTTGAATACCAAGCACAGCGTTGGCTTTGGAATGAACAGGATCAGCTTCAGCGACGTTACTTGAGGTTTGATGTGAAGGCTTTGATTGCGGCTGCCGAGAAGGCTGTGGGTCCTCAGGCGCACTATGAAGAGTTAACCAAGCTAGCTGAGGGTAACTTCAACAAGGCTATCCTGATCAAGATGCGAAACAAACAACAAGTTATAGCCCGGCTCCCAAATCCCAATGCAGGTCTTCATCATTACAATACCGCTTCAGAGGTAGCAACTATGGACTATGTACGTTATCAGCCATCTTCTATCCTGGAAAGCTAGACACAACGCCTTTTAATCGGTTATATAGGTTAGAGATCGCCTTCAGATCCCAGTCCCAAAGGTTCTAGAGTACAGTACCAGAGCAGATACCAATCCAGTTGGAGCAGAGTATATCATCATGGAGAAATGTCCCGGTATTGAACTTGGTCGGGTCTGGAAACAGATGTCAGGCAAAGAAAAGGCCGAGATCGTGAGTCAGGTGGCAACATTCTCAGCAAAATTATCGAAGGCGCGATTTCCTTACTACGGCTCGCTTTACTATTCAAAAGACATTCCGGATATAAAAGGTACAGAAGTAGACGACACGTTCAGCGTTGGCCCGATTACTACCCGATCCTGGTTTGACGATGGAAAGGGACAGCTAGATATCTTTCGTGGGCCCTGTAAGATTTTTACTATGGCAAAACCTCTTGCGCAATGCTGACTCCTTTCCTAAAGGGACATCTGCGGCTAACGTCTTAAAGGCTGTTGTCGCTCGAGAGATTGCATGTCTGGAAACGTTCCCAGATTTTCCTCGAGACCGACAGCAAGGTATCTTCAATGGCCCAGGAGGATATCAGCCATCAAAGGCATTCAAGGAATCTGTCATAGGAGACTATAGCCGCATCCTGCATAATATTGTCCCAAACGATGAAGCCTACACCGCCGCGGTCCTTTGGCACACCGATTTACACCTTGAAAACATTTTTGTAAACAAAACTTGCCCCACGGAGATAACCGGCATCATTGACTGGCAAGGTGTCCATATTTCCCCAGCATTCATGCATGTTTGTTACCCATCTTTCATTGATCACGAAGGCCCAAAACTGGAAGGATTCAAAAAGCCAGAGTTACCTCCAAACTTCACTGAATTGGACGCAGTATCCAAGGAAAGTGCACGCAATCTGCACCAAGCTCAATCTCTCTTGTTGCTGTTCAAGATCGGCGTTCAGATGGAAACACCCGATGTAATGCGCATATTACATTATCAAGAGACGTTACCTTGCCAGATCATGGTAATGATTGGTGCCATTAATGGCGATGGTGAACCCTATCTACAAAGTTTGTTAACTCAACTTTCAGATCCTGATATATGGAAAGAGGTGGTTAGGGCAGCCAGTGGAGACACTGATGACGTGCCATGCCCTTTGGCCTATACGAGCGAGGCATTATCTAAACAGGAGGAAGACATGACAAAGTGGGCTGAAGCCATCGAAAAGAAAGCACGGGTGATCGAAGAGCTTGGTGCATACACAGGTTGGAACGGAGCTGTTATGCCGGACCAGTTCGACCAGATGAAGGAGGCCTTGCAAAATGCCAAAACAAGATTCTTAGACACGGAATCTAGGACCCCTGCAGAGAGAGAGCAGTGGGAAAGAGCCTGGCCGTTTCAGGACACAAAGACGTAGTATTAGAAAGTGTTGGAAGAACTTGAGCAACCCCGATGATATGTAGTTGTAGCGACGAGCTCCAGAGTACAGAATTACCAGATCTCTCTACTCACCTTAATCGACTGAAAATCAAATTCCACACATGGCATACCAAGACAATGTATCTACGACGTGTCAAAACACTAAACATCAAGTCCGGGAGAAAAGAATGAGGTCCGAAGGAAAAGTTTACGCCTAGAATTCAAAATAACTAACTAGTGGCAGTAGTATGCTTGCAACAAAATAGAAATGCCTGCAAAAGCACACACGGAAGATTTTCTCCCTCTAGAAAATGCACTTGAAAGAGCAATCGGAGTCATAAGTCTAACCTCATCGTTAGCCAGAAAGAGCACAATTACATGACACGCAAGAACGAGAGAGAAAAAAAAGAATCCACTTACCCTCCAGGTCAACGACGCCGGCTGATCGCAGCGCAGCGGTCCGGCCGTCCAATCGCCCTTGGTACATCTCTTCTTATCATCATCGCTCCAGCTGGGCCCATTGTAGCTATACCACATGTGGTCTCCATACCAGGTCGACTCAAAGCGCGCTTTCAGGCTCTTCATCAGCCTGGGCCCCGTAATGGTCACGCCGGGGAGGTACAGAACGGGCGGCACGCCGACGGTGGGCGCGCCAGACCAGCCCCGGAAGGAGTCGTACTGATCGGAGAAGCGGGATATGAAAATGTACGTGTTAAGTTTGCCCTCTTGGCACTCTTGGCGCACGTTGGTGTGGTACTGGCAGCGACCGTCGGGGTTGGACATGTCCCAGCTGGGGTCGGCGGCGGAAGGGGAGCGACGCGGCGTGCTATGTGTGCCGGAAAGATGGGCTTGAGTGGTGTTGGTGTTTGGGAGGACTGCACTGGCGTGAATGGCAGGAAGGAAGTATAGGAAGGGAGTGAGGCAAGTGAGTTGCATGGTTGCGCCGTGTCTATTGATTGGGTTGTTAGTTCTGTATATTCTCCGTGGGATGAGATTAGCTGAAATAATAGTGATTTTGTGAACTCGGAAGAATAGACAAGTGGAAACAGGAATATATATCCCGTTTCGTTCCCACCGAAGCATCGTAAAAATAAACACAGGGAGACCTTCATTACAAAGGTTGAAAGGAACAACTAGGAACATCGTGTGTCTCAGAGTATCTTGATATTGTAGTCTTTTCAAGTCTTTGTCTCAGTCTCCCGACGAACCGTCACTTCTTTGACCCATGAGAAAGCGGTTAGCACGAATCACGTGGTCTAACCCAGCGCACCACTAGTGGCGTATCGGTCATGATGTCTGATGGAAGAGTGGGTATTTCAGGAAAAAAGAGAGAAAGTATTTGGGTGGCAAGAAGTAGATGTCCAGTAGTAGATGTCCAGTGAAGATATTTGGGATAGAATGTGAAGATAGGCAATAGAGCTATTCTTAATTTGCATTGGAACTCATACCTAGAAGGAATCAATATTCTACCAGCCGTTATTACCTACACAACAGTACCTTCCAGCACAAGGTGTGTCTGACCAGGGTTTATGTACATTATGCACTGCATAATCATAGTCACCACAATGAAGTAATCCATGCCGACTACGACATATCCAATACTTTTCTTTTCTACGCTGGAATCTAATACTACACGACATATGCAATTTGCACATGGGACCTACTTATCTACTTCCCCCCCGCAAAAAGCAGACCATTCTCCCGTCGAACCTTCTCCATGACACGCAACACATTACGACTCAGCGCCTCGAGCCTCGCCCGCGCCGGCTCATCTCTCGTTAGGATGATGGCTGCAAATGCTTGCGCCTCATCTTGCAAATTGCAGGCGGGTAGGTCCTGCACAGGGACCTCGTCTCTCTGCTTGGTCTTGGAATCGCAAAAGGTGATGCGCTTGATGTCGGTAATGGTCGGTGTCACGAGGGTGCCACGCTCGCCGTAGAACTCACTCGGCGCATCGCTGTTGTAGGTTTTTGAGTGGCACAAATGCACCACAAATGTCTGGTAGGTGAGCAGCAGCCGACCGCCGCCGTCGGCGCCCGTGGCAACTTTGACGGGCCAGTACTGCGCGTCTTGCGGTACGCCCAAGAGGTCGATGGCGGCGGCGATGCAGTAGACGCCTAGGTCTACGAGCGCTCCGCCACCCATTTCGAGGTTGAAGATGTTGGGCACGCCGGCGCCATCCGGTTGCAGCACTTTTTCGTAGCGCGATGAGTACTGGGCGTAGGTTATCGAGGCGCCGTACACGGGGCCTAGACGCGCGAGTTGCGATTTCAGCAGCTGGAAGTTCGGCTCGTGGATGTGGCGGAAGGCTTCGAGGAGGATGACGCCCTTGTGCTTTGCGACGGCGAACAGGTCGTCGAGTTCTGCGACGGTGGAACAGGCCGGTTTTTCCAAAATGACGTTTTTACCAGATTGAAGCATGAGTTTGGCTTGCTCGTAGTGCAGAATGTTGGGGCTGGCAATGTACACAGTGCTAATGTTGGGGTCAGACGCGAGGGTCGAGAGATACGTGTACGTCGCGATTTCTCGGCCAGTGTACTGCGAGGCAAACGCCTGAGCTGTCTCTATTTTGCGCGAGTAGACGGCGGCGAGATTCCACTTCCCGGTGGCGTGGGCGCCGGCGATGAAGGAGTGGGTTATCCAGTTTGTACCAATGATGCCAAAGTTGATCATTTTAGCGACAGGGATGGAGTGCAGATGGATGCGCTGCGACAATGGGAAGGATT
>Ga0182214_1000035_pt1 | contig 14650 bp, 12 predicted proteins | sample G5R1MG_23_FD_128380 | JGI IMG/M metagenome (GOLD analysis project Ga0182214, IMG submission 128380) | Switchgrass phyllosphere microbial communities from Michigan, USA - G5R1_NF_03OCT2016_LD1 MG | ecosystem: Host-associated > Plants > Phyllosphere > Phylloplane/Leaf | place: USA: Michigan...
GCGGAGGCGAAGGGCTTGGCCTTGGCGCAGGAGTTGGGCAGCGCCGCGCAGTTTGTCAAAACCGATGTGCTGAGCGAAGCCTCTGTCGAGGCAGCAGTGGCTGCCGCGACATCGCGCGCCCCCTTGCGAGCGGCGGTGGTCGTTCACGGTGGACCTGCAGCAGGTGCGCGTATCATTGGACGCGACGGCAAGCGGTATCCGTTCAGCGTCTTCCGCCGTACGGTCGACATCTTTCTGAACGGCACTTTCAACGTGGTGAGTATCGCCGCCGAGGCGATGGCCCGCAACGAGCCATTGGCCGACAATCAGCGCGGAGTGCTGATTACCACTTCATCCATCGCTGGTTACGAAGGCCAAGTGGGCCAAAGTGACTATTCGGCTGCAAAGGGCGGAGTCATCGGCCTGACGCTGACTGCAGCGCGTGATCTGGCGCCCTTGGGCATCCGTATCATGTGCATCGCGCCGGGCACCTTCCTGACGCCTGCCTATGGCGATGCCGATCCAGCGGTCACCCAGGCGAAGTGGGGACCGCTAGTACCCAATCCCAAGCGCATGGGAGATCCTGACGAGTATGCACGACTGGCCGTTCACATAGTCGAAAACGAATTCCTGAATGGCACGACGATTCGCATCGACGGAGCACAGCGCCACAATCTAAAATAGATTGCAACTGAAAGCTCTTTCCTTCGAGCAAGAGCAATTTTTATTTATTAATAAAGCAGCACACAAGCTGTCAGGCTTTTCGTAAAAGCCATCATGGAGAGCCTTTTGGATACTCAGCAGCAGCAAAGCGGATTGGCGAGCGAAAGCGTGAGTAGAAGCGCTTATGCGGCGCTACTTGCGTGCGGGATTTTCACAACGGTGGGCCTGTTCGCACCTGCGTTGCTGCTTCCTCAGATCGAGCAGTCGTTTTCCACTGCGCCGCATGCTGCGCTGCTGACGCAGCTTATAGGCGGCATTGCGTGCTTCTTCTTCGCACTGGGGTCACCGCTTGCCGGTATAGCGATCAGTCGGGTGGGATCACGGGCGGTCGTCCTGCCATCTCTGGTTCTGTTCGGTCTGGCCGGGGTCGCACCTGCTTTCCTCGACACTCTTCCAGCGATCGTCGCAACGCGAGCGTTGGTAGGACTGGCCGTCGCCGGGGTGTTCACAGGTGCGCTTTCCGGCATCGGCCAAGCGCCCGAAGCGATGCGCCCTCGCCTGTTCGGCGGCCTTTCGGTCACAGGCGGTATTGCGGCGCTGCTGCTGTTTCCCGGCGTGGGCGAATTGGCGAAGCTTGGCTGGCGCTGGGGCTTCGCCGTGTACCTTGTGGCATTCGCCGTCATTCCGCTCGCTTTACTGATCCCTGCGCATCTTGGCCGGGTGGTCGGTAAAGGCGCAGAGCACGTCCAAACACCTTCCGTACCTTTCCTCAACAAAGGTCTAGCTGGCTTGCTCACCATCGCCGTACTCATCGGCATGGCCATGTTCGTCGGCGCACTCTATGCGCCGCTGTACCTGTCATCGCAGCTCGACATAACCGACACGCGATTGTTGGCGATCCCGAGCACGCTGGGCTCGGCCGTATCACCGATCGCGGCGCTGCTCTATGGAAAGCTTTATCGCCACCTCGGTTCAAGTGGGGTAATGATCTTGGGATTGGGTGGCTTGGCCGTCTCGTTCGTGCTGGCGAGCCTTGCTGGAGACTTGGTGCTGTTCTCGGTCGCCATGCTCATCAGCGGCATCATGTACTCCTTGCTCGCGCCAAACGTCAGCGCGTCTGCATTATCGCTAAGCGCTCCTCAGCATGCCGCTACCGCGATCGGGCTGGCGAACGGCGTCATGTTTGGATCGCAGCTCTTGTCGCCCTTCGCCATCGCGGCAATTCGGAGCGTCAGCTCGCCGGCCAGCGTCTTCCATGTCTTCGCCTGCACGCTGGCCGTCGCTGCGGGTGTGAGCGCGTTTGCCAGTAGCGCCAGACGCAGAGGCAGTCGGCCCGATGCGGGAGCGCACACCACTTGAGCCGTTGCCCTGCTCACCCTTTCAATTGAGCGACGCGGGCATCCGGGGCGGATAGGAGATCGTCATGAGAGCCGCTGACATGTTCGACCTCAAAGGACGAGTCGCGATGGTGACAGGGGCGGGACAAGGCGTGGGTCGCGCCATCGCGTTGACGCTTGCAGAGAATGGCGCTGCGGTCATCGTCAACGACTACTTCGCTGATCGCGCGCACAGCGTCGCCTCGGAGGTACGAGCGCTGGGCGCGAGAAGCCATGCCATCGCGTGCGACGTCGGCGACCTGGATCAGCTGCGCGAGGCGATCGGGGACGCCGTGGCTGTGCTTGGGGGGATCGACATACTTGTCAACAATGCCGGAAATGCAGGGCCAGGTCCCTACCCACCTGAATTGCCGCTGTTCTGGGAATCTGATCCTGCGTCGTGGCAAAAGTTCTTCCGGGTGAACACCTTCGGCGTAATGAACTGCTGTCACACGATCCTGCCCGGAATGGTGGAACGCAAGTACGGCCGTGTCGTGACCATCGTCTCCGACGCCGGGCGCAATCTGGAGGCGCGGCAGGCTGACTATGCTGCCGCAAAGGCCGGCGCTGCCGGCTTCATGCGCGCCTTGGCCGCCGATAGCGCCCGGTTCGGCATAACCGCCAATTCGATCTCGATATCGTCAGTAGAGCCGACGCTGCCACCAGAAGACCTGGAGCTTTACCGAAAAGCCCGCGAGACGAGCGCGCAGTTCAGCCGTTACGCCATCCGTCGCCTTGGCACCCCTGATGACATCACCGGAATGGTGCTGCTTCTGTGTTCCGATGCGGGAAGCTGGATTACCGGTCAGACGTATCCGGTGAACGGAGGTTATACATGCGCGCTTTAGAGAGCGGACCTGGGTGCCGGCATCGCACATGCGATGCCGGCGAGTTGGCTCCGCCGCGAATGTTGCAGCTTGCAGGGCGCGGGCTAGCGTCAGCCAGCCTGATGGCAGGCGAACGCAATGGGAGACAATGAATGGCCGATTACGTGATGCCTGAAGGTTACGCTCATACGCCATCGCCGAGCGCCTACATCAATCACATGGGTAAGCTCTATCAACGCCCACCGATAACGCAGGGTGAAGAGCAGATCTTCTCCAGCGCGATGTGGATTGAGGATCACCACGTCAACAGTTGGGGACTAGCCCATGGTTCGTTCATGGCGGGCATGGCAGAGATCGGCTGCGCCGGGCCGGGCTACGTTGACGGTGGACCACCGGTCGTCGCCATCGAACTCACGACTCAATTCATTGCCGCGCCGAAGCTGGGCGAATTGCTGGAAATACACGGTCGCTTGATCAAGCGTACCCGCAGCCTTGTCTTTACCCAATGCCGCGCCGAGTCCAACGGCAAGCTCGTGTTTACGGCAACCTCAATCCAGAAGATCGTCGGCGCGTAACACACGGCAAACTACCAGCAACAAGAGCCTACACGGCCTCCAACAGCTGCGCCGTATAATGGGCCACCAACAAAAAACATCCCCGGGTTGATCCCGGGGATGTTTTGCTATGATCAGAACGACGTAACAGGCTGATCTAGATCATGCCTTTTCAAGTTCGCCATCCGCCTCGGACACTTGGCCAAACATGCGCATGATATCGCCCGAGGTAACCGGACGCGGCTCTTCACCTATGGCCAGCGGGGCAGGACCACCGAATGACTGCGGACTGGTATCCACATTCTTCGCCCGCTTACGCAGTGCGCCTACGGTGCAGTTTTCACGACCGCCAGCCTTGCCGATCGCATCGTAGCCAAAGAAGCTGAGAGCGTTGGCATGGGTGATCTTCTCGATCTGCGTATCCGGCAGATGCTTGATCGTCTCGTAAAGACGCTCCGGAGCTTCCGGCCACAGGCAGTCAGAGTGCGGATAGTCGCACTCGTATGAGATATTATCCTCACCAATCCACTTGACGTTGTGGAGGCCGAACTCGTCGTCGATGAAGCAGGTCATGAAGTGCTTGCGGAACAGTTCGCTAGGCTTCATGCCGCCATAGCTGGAGTGCGTCCACGCACCGTGCTGTTGGAAAGTGAAGTCAGCACGCTCGAGGAAGTACGGGATCCAGCCGATGCCGCCCTCGGACAGGCAGACCTTCAGGTTATACTCGTGTATGGCGCTCAAGTTAAGCCAGTCAGCCGCCGAATTGGCGATCGCGATCGGCATGGTCACGATCCATGCATCGATCGGAGATTCCGTCGACGCATGCGGAGCGGGCGAACCGCTGCCGATATGGTTGCTGATCACGACATCGTTGTCGGCCAAGGCCTTCCACATCGGCTTGTAGACGTCATTGTGGATGCTGGGCAGATTGTGGAACGCGGGATTGTCGCACATGCTGATGGTGCGGGCACCCTTCTTCGCGGTCCGCTCGATCTCCTTCGCCGCCTCTTCGGGGTTCCAGTAAGGGACGATGGCGCAAGGGATGTTACGACCAGGATAAGTCCCGCACCACTCATCGATGTGCCAGTCGTTATAGGCCTGCAGCATTCGCAGACCTTCCTTCTGATCGTTAAAGTGCATAAACCGGTTGCCATCGAAACCGACCACCGACGGGAAGTTGATCGACGCCAGGATGCCGTTTACATCCATGTCCTCGATGCGTTTGTCGATGTTGAAAGCGCCTGGACGCATCTGTTCGAAAGATGCCGGCTCACAGCCGTATTCTTCCTTGGAGCGGCCGACGACCGCGTTCAGGCCGATCGCGCCGGCACGCTTGCCGTCAAAAATCCAGTAGTCGGCGCCGTTCTCATCCTTGCTCATGCGCGGCGCACGATCCTGCCATTCTGCAGGCAGATGGTTCTTAAACATATCGCCTGGCTCGACGATGTGATCGTCGACGCTCACCAGCACCATGTCGTCTAATTTCATGGAGTCGCTCCTTTCACTACCTCTCAAGAAATTACATTATGTCAGTCATGCAGTCGTGGCAAGAGGTATCTGTAGAAAGTGATCTGACGTAACTTGCTCAAGTAGAGGCGCTTTTCGCTGCGGATCGAACGGCAGGATAGCCGCTCGGAGGGGCGGCGCGGCACTTCATCTTGCTGCTCGACGAAGGCGATGTCGGCGAGGCTGAATTCATCGCGGTCGTGCGACCAGAAACATGGCGCGTTCGGCAAAAACCTCTGCGGCGGCCATTCGAACTAACGGACCGGACAAGGCCAAGGCGGCGCCACCGCCTTGGCTCACTCATCAGAATTCAGAAAGACTACTTATGTCCGAAAAACGCGGCGTAGCTAAGTCGCGGCCCAACCTCGCAGCAACCTTTGCCGAAGTTCACAGGCTTTGCGCGAGCACTTGTGATTAACAAGCTGCCTGTAAGCGGGCACGCATGATTGCCAGCGGTAGAGGATCACGCACTCCCTCGTTCTGAGCACTTTGATAACGCAACTGCGCGCCAAAGCGCCGTTCGATCTGGCTCAGCAACACACCAGCGAGGAAGTCCTCCCGCTGACGCATGACTTCGCTGATGCCGCCAATGCCTATAATCATCTGCGGCTGTCCTGCCATGCGCGGCAAAGGTGCGGCTATCATGCCGCCGCCGCGTGTCACCATGTCGCAAGTGAAGGCATAGCCTTTTTCGCGGAAGACCGCGAGCTTCTCCATGACGTGACGCGTCTTGATCAATGGCTCACCGTCTTCGGCTTCGGCGTTGACGCGCATGATGATGCGCGTGACTTCAGCGTCGGTCAGCGTCGACAGTACGGCATAACCTGCGCCCGACGCGGCGATCGGACGGGCGGTTCCCAACGTCATGTGAAGTCGCGCCGGGCTCGTCGCCTGTATGACATGAATGTACTGCACGTGTTGACCGTTTCGCATACCCAGCACCACAGTATCGCGCGTTTGTTCGTTCATCTCCTTCATCATGGAGATGATGGCGCCCTCGGCAAAGAAGGGTGAATTGACCCAGCTGCCCAATAACGCTACCCGACTTGATGTAATATACGTGCGATTGCGCGCATCATAGTTGAGGTAGCCTGTACTGACGAGGCTCCGCAGTAAAGCGGAAGTACTGGACTGAGGATAACCCAAGGCCTCGGCAATTTCCATGACCGTCGACTGTCGTTGAAGATCATCGAAGTACTCGAGAATCTCAAGAACGCGCCCTGCCGATTTGACCAGCTTGTTCTCAGCCGGGGCCTTTGCAGTGATCCGCTCCCGCTCGGCACCCGCGTTACGCCGTCCCATACACCACTCCGAATCATTTTTTATGTTGGAGCAAGATTGCACCATCAAGAACGTGATGTCCACGATCAATGTGTAAGTTTTCGCAGTCAGGCACTTTTTGGAGACCTGTGCGCCGAAGGATGGCCGCTTGCATACCGCGGTAAATTACCACGATGTTGCTTTCTTCCACTTAAGCTGAGCGGGTCGCTTGCCTATGCGGCGCCCTGCTTACGGCAGCGAGCGTCAGCGCCGTAGAACTTTGCATGCACGGCACAGCCCTTTGCTCGAGCATCACAGCAGAACCGTGATGATCGAGCCGCCTGGTTAGACACTGCATAACGATGTCCTTAGCTCCGTTTGCACTTGGGATCTTCTAGGATTGATAATGACCGATCGCGTCGCGACTCTATCACGGGTCTTGAGATGACAGCGGCTAGCCTGCATTTGGAGCTGCCGAAGCTGACGGCCGATGCTGAGGCTTTGCGCCAGGAAGTGCGCGCGTTCGTCGCGGGAGAACGTGCGACAGGCCGATTGCCACCGCCGCACCGTGTCGGTCTGGGCTTTGACAAGGAGTTTACACGCCGGATCGCTCGGAAGGGTTGGATCGGTTTGACCTGGCCGAAGCGGTATGGCGGGCAAGAGCGCAGTGCGCTTGAGCGCTACGTCATGAATGAGGAATTGCTCGCGGCTGCAGTGCCGGTGGGAGCGCACTGGGTTGCAGATCGTCAGTCCGGTCCGGTTCTCCTCAAGTTCGGAACAGAGGCGCAGCGGGAGTTCTACCTGCCCCGCATCGCCGCCGGCGACCTGACATTCTCCATCGGCATGAGCGAGCCGGAGTCCGGCTCCGACCTCGCATCCCTCAAGGCCAAGGCGGAGAAGGTAGAGGGCGGCTGGCGTCTTAACGGCCGCAAGATCTGGACAACCAACGCACATCACGCGCAGTACATCATCGTTCTGGCGAGGACATCGACGGTCGAGGGCGCTCGGCACGCGGGCTTTAGTCAACTGATCGTCGACATGACGTCTCCGGGCATCAGTATCAGCCCCATTGTGTCCATGGCCAACGAGCACGACTTCAACGAAGTGCTCTTCGAGGATGTCTTCGTTCCCGACGACGCGCTCGTCGGCAAAGAGGGCAATGGCTGGAACCAGGTCTCCGCCGAACTCGCTTACGAACGATCTGGACCCGAACGCTGGCTGTCCAGTTTTCGCCTGATTAGCGAGCTGGTCGAAGCGCTCGGCCCCGATGCGCGGCCTTCCAGCCTGGAAGAGCTTGGCCGGCTGATCTCCCACTTGCTCTCGCTCCGGCAACTGTCGATGTCGGTCGCCAGCATGCTTCAGCAGGGACAATCACCCAACATGGAAGCCTCGATCGTCAAGGACCTCGGCACCAAGTTCGAGCAAGAAGCGGTGCGCGTGGTGCGCAACATCGTCAGCGCCGAGCACCTCACCGCCGGCGGACGCGCCGAACGGCTCAAGGCATTGCTGATCCACGCCCAGCAATATGCGCCTGCCTTCACCATCCGCGGCGGTACCAACGAGATCCTGCGCGGAATCATCGCCAAAGGAATCGGTCTGAGATGAGTGAGAACCGCAGCTTCTTCCGCGATACGGTGGAACGCATCCTGGCAGACACGCTCGACAAGGCGGACATCGACGCCGCAGAAGAACGGCGGCTGCTGCCCGCGGCTCTGCACGACGCATTGACCGAGAACGGGATTACCCTGATGCTCGTTCCCGAAGATCAGGGTGGCATCGGCGCGACACTCGGCGATACGGCCGAAATGCTCCGCCTGATCGGCGACGCGGCCGCGCCTGGCCCCATCCTCGAGACAATCGTTGGCCAGCGGTTGCTTGCTGATGCCGGGCTGGAGGTCTCGCCAGGCCTGCTCAGCCTCGTTTTCGTAGAGGACGGCCCCCAGTTACCGCGAGATGCGACACAGTGGCAGCAGGCGGCCGCCTACGACGTTCCATGGGCGCAGGCGGTTGAGCAGATCATTATCGTCGCCCGGGATGGCGAAGGCGGGCGCCTGATCGTTTCGCAGGCGGCGGACTGGACAGTCGGACCCGGCGCGGATGCTGCGGGCGAGCCGCGCGATACGCTGACGGCGACATCGCTCCCCGTCACCATCGCGTTGCTACCCGACTACGACGCCGCGCTGCAGATGGCTGCGACTCTGCGGGGCGCACAGATCCTCGGTGCCATCCAGTGGGCACTGCGTCGATCCGTCGAGCATGCGGGAGAGCGTAAGCAGTTCGGCCGCGAAATCGGCAAATTTCAAGCCGTGCAGCAGATGCTCGCCGAATTGGCCGGGCATGTGCTGGCAAGCTCGGCCATCACCGAAGCCGCCGCCGAGGGCCAGACCAGCGGACTTGTCGCTGCAGCCCGGTCGCGTCTGGGCGATGCCGCCGATGCGGCGATCACCATCTCGCATCAGGTGCACGGAGCCATCGGCTTCAGCCTTGAGTATGCGCTAAACGCACGTACCCGCAGACTGATGGCTTGGCGCGATGACTACGGCAGCGTGCTGTACTGGCGGCGTGCGCTTGGCACCCGCTTCAACACACTTGACCGTGAGACCTTCTGGTTCGGCGTTTCCGATGCCGGGCTCGCAGCCTGACATGAACGCCTGGTCTGCACCGGTATCGGGCGATCACGCGCTCGGCACGATTGCCGATTCGCGCTTGGAGCCCGAGCTTGGCGCCGGCTTCAGGGGCGTTTCCGACCGGATCGACTTGCTCGTGCGGCTGCGGCGGTCTCCTGGCTTCGCTCGGGTGAAAAAAGCAGGGTGAGAATGTCGATCTCTGCCTGACGGAGATCGACATTTTCACCCGATCCCGGCTCGTATTGCAGCGATTGCGCACGCGCGGCCAGCCTCTCCATGGCGGAGTAGACGATAACGGCGCGCGACACCGCTTGTACGCGGGTGACGTCTTTCGGCCGTGCAGCCTGGATACGATCCGCGATTCCGTGGATCATCGGCATCGTTGCATCCTGACGCAGCTTCAGGAATTGCTGGTTGCCGCTATCGGCGATGTAGTTACGCGCGATCAGGATGGGTCGATGGCGGTCCCAATAACTTGCGAATGCATCGATGACCTGCTTGCTGAGCATCTCCGGCTCCGAGCTGCTTGGCGTGTCGCTTAACATCGCTACCACTTCCTGGAGGTCCGCTGCAGCCTCCTGGGCAAGCGCAAGAATAACCTCGTCGATATCCTTGAAGTAGAGGTAGAAGCTTTGCGACGCCATGGCCGCCTCGCGGGCAATCGCGCTGGCGTTGATCTTGTGCATCGACCCCTTGGTCAAAAGCGCCAGCGTTGCGTCGAGCAGGCGTCGGCGGCTCTCCTCGCCCTTGCGCCCCAACGCTTGACCTTGTTTGTTGACCCGCGTCATCCATGCCCTTCCCTGGAGAGGCGAGCTGATGAAACGATAGGAACGCGCGAGTCAACCGTGAACCGGCATGGGGGCGGCGATGGCGCTGAGCACCCCGCCTTCGTTGATCCGGATCAGGCGCGCTCGAACAAGGCCGCAATACCCTGACCGCCACCGATGCACATAGTCTGAAGCGCATACCGCCCCTGCCGGCGTTCAAGCTTGTTCAGCATGGTCGCCAGGATGCGACCCCCGGTGGCACCGATCGGATGCCCTAGCGAGATGCCACCACCGTTCACGTTAAGCGTGTCCGGATCATTCCAGTCCCATGCCCGCAGCACAGCCAGCACCTGCGCGGCGAACGCTTCATTGATTTCGACCAGATCCATGTCGCCGAGCGAGAGCCCCGTCTTGCGGAAAAGCTTCTCGGTCGCCGGCACGGGGCCAATGCCCATGCGCGATGGATCGCAACCCGCGACAGCCCAGTTGACGAAGAAGGCCTTTGGATCGAGCTGCAATTCGTCCAGCAAATCTTCCGCTACGACCAGGCAAGCAGAGGCCGCATCGTTCTGCTGGCTGCTGTTGCCGGCTGTAGTGACCCCACCGGCATGCACCGGCCGCAGTTTGGCCAGGCCTTCCATGCTGGTGTCCGCACGAATGCCCTCGTCGTGATCGAACAGGATCGCGTCGCCCTTGCGCTGCGGCACCGGCACAGGAACCAGCTCGTCGGCGAAGCGACCTTCTGCCCATGCCGTTGCAGCCTTTTGCTGGCTTGCCAGCGCGTAAGCGTCCGCCTCTTGCCGCGTGATGCCATAATCCTGGGCCAGATTGTCTGCCGTTTCCATCATGCTCTGGATCACGCCAAAGCGCCAATCGGGCTGTGATCGCACACGCCCGCGCTCGAGCCGGTCATGCAAGGTAACGCTGCCCATGCGCGAACCCCACCGCTGCGTGGTTGAATAGAACTCGCAATTGCTCATCGATTCCGCGCCGCCGGCAATGACCACATCAGCCGCGCCGGTCTGGATCATCATCGCCGCGGTCGAGATCGCCATCATGCCGCTGCCGCAGCGCCGCTCCATCTCCATGCCGGCCACGCTGATCGGCAACCCTGCATTCAGCGCACACCAGCGCCCCAGTGCCGGCGCTTCGCCGCTGCCATAGGCATGGCCGAAGATCACATCGTCGATCCGCTCGGGATCGATGCCGCTGCGCTCGACCAGAGCCTTGATGATGATCGTGCCCAGATCCTCCATCTTCAGCGGCTTGAGCGCTCCGCCAAAGCCGCCCACGGCAGTCCGCAAGGGGGACACGATTGCTGCGCGTCTCATGATGGCAACCTCCTACTGGGCCGACCTTCGGCCAAGGTAATGGAAATACGAGAGCGTGTGCCCACGAGTCTGTGGCGCCGGGCGTCAGGCAAAGCTTGCGCGTGCAAGCGCCCACTCGTTCGCCAACGTTGCTCTGAATGCGGGCGCGGCGATGGCGATCAAGGCTTCCGCTCGCTGATCGAGATCTTTGTGCCGCAAGTCGGCCACGCCATGTTCCGTGACGATCGTATCGGTATCGCAGCGGGCGATGCCGATGCTCGGCTTGTCGATACGTGTGCTGATCCGCGAAATCGTACCACGCTTTGCCGTCGATGGCAGAGCGATGATCGAGCGCCCGCCAGGAGAGACGGTCGCCGCACGCATGAAGTCCGGTCCGCCGCCTACACCGCTCGCAAGCGTGCTGCCCTGCCACTCGACATTGACCTGGCCGAACAGATCGACTTCCAGCGCCGCGTTTATGCTGGTCAGACGCGGGACTTCAGCGAGCGCGGGAAGGCCGTGAGTTTCTATGGTGCTCGCAAATCGAACCATGTCCGATGACGCAAGCGCCTCGTAGAACGCGCTTGATCCGTATGCGATCCCGGCGACGTGGTCGCCATCAGGCGCAAGCGCGCCGGCGTTGGCAAGCTCGAGCAACCAGTCGTTCGCCATGCCGGATCGCAAGACGAGGCCACGGTGATCGTGCAGGTGCCGCCAGACGGCGCCTGGCGCACCGCCGATGCCGGTCTGTAGATGTGCTCCGTCGGGGATGAGAGCTGCGATGCGCGCAGCGATCACGTCGGCTTCGGCGTTCACGCTCGAAGGTCGATCTTCGATCACCGGTCCGTCAAGGGTGACAACGACATCGGCCTGCGCGACGTCGAGGGTCAACGCACGCGCCGGGCGCGGCATGGCGGGATTGACGATGAGCACGCGCGTCCTCGCCTGAGGCCAGATCAGCGTCGAAAAGTCGCTGGCTATTCCCAAGCTGCAGCGCCCGAACGCGTCCGGAGGCGTGACATGGGCGATAGCGACATCGGCTTGAATCGAACGGAAGTACTGCGCGATACCCGAGTAAGTTCGGGGAATGAGCGAAACGCGATTGCGGCCAAGGCTTGCGCGCATGCACGCCGGCAGCATGAACGTCGTCGCGCGTACATCCGAGCCCAGGCTTGCGTAATCGACAGCCTCGTTCATGCCAGGCACAAGACAGCTTAGGAAATTGACGCCCGCCAGGCGGTCGAAGTGCGCGGCTAACTCCTGTGCCAGAGCCAGCGATTCACCGGATGCGCCTGGCACGTAGATCGTGCGGCCGGGCTGAAAATGTGGCCACAGATCGCTCAGGCTGTTCGTCTGCATCCCGTGGCCGTAAAGGCAGCCACCAGTGCCGCCAAACGCGCCGTGCCCCTGCTCTCAGAACATCAAGCTGATGATGTCGCGGTATTCCCAATGCCGCTCTAACAGGATTTCAAGGTGGCATGCCGGCCGGCGAACAATAGAGATAGGTCCAGCTATTGCAGCCTTAACCGGCGTGCATCATTTTCCGTTACGTGCCGAACAGGCCTTTCACTTCGCGACGCAGCAGCTTGCCCAAATCGTTGTACGGCAGCGCCTCTACGAACCGGACATGCTCGGGCACGCGCGACGAGCGCAGCTTACCACGTACCAGGCTCTGCAGATCATCGGCCGACACGCGCGCCGTTGGTTTGAGCACGATGGCGGCCGCGAGCGTTTCGCCCCATTCCACTGACGGTACGCCCACGACCGCGACATCGTCGATGCCGGCGTGCTCGCGCAAGACCGCCTCCACCTCGCCCGGCGAGATGTTCTCTCCGCCGCGAACCACGACATCGTCGATACGCCCTGCCAGAAACAGGAAGCCCTCGTCGTCGATGAAGCCGGAGTCGCGCGTCGGGAACCAGCCGTCCTCGTCCGTCAGCTTGCGCCCTTGGTATTCGCCGGAAACCTGCGGGCCGCGCACGTAAACCTCGCCCAGCTGATTGGGGCCAAGCACCGAACCGTCTTCGGCCCGGATCTCGACCTCAACGGTGGGAAGCGGCTTGCCGACTGAATCGAGCCGGCGAGCCACCATCGGATCGGGATGGTTGTGCGCTTCGCGATGATCGTCGGGGCCCAGAAGGGCGATGGTCGAGCTGGTCTCGGTCAACCCATAGGCATTGGTGAAGGACACGGTGGGGAACAAGGTCAGCGCCCGCTCCACGACCGGCAGAGGCATCTTGCCGCCGCCGAAAGCCAGCGCGCGCAAGGTGGAGAGATCCGCCGGCTCGCTGCTCTCGTCCAGGTGAGCGATGATGCGCGTCAGCATCGTCGGCACGACGAAGGCATTGGTAACCTTCTGCTCGCTGCAGTGCCGCAGCCATTCGGCAGGCGTGAACTGGGGCAGCTGAACGATGCGGCGCATCGCGTAGATCGAGCTGAGGACCGCGGAGATGCCGGCGATGTGGTATGGCGGAACCGACATCAACATCGCTTCGTCTTCCTCCGCCGAAGCGAACTCGACCGTGCCGAGGATATAGCCGAGCAGGTTCTGGTTGCGCAGCAGCGCCGCTTTAGGCTCTCCGGTGGTGCCACTGGTGAACAGTTGCACCGCCACGCCTTCTTCGTCTTGCGGCTCGTCCCACTCTCCAGTCTCGTCAGAGGCGGTGGCCTCGAGTAAGCGCGCCGGGCTCATCAGCACAGCTGCAGCACCATCGGGCACTGTCGCCATCTTGTCCTCGTCGGCCACCAGAAACACCGGATGCAGGCGTTCGATCAACCGGTTCGTCTCCGCCACCGTCAGGCGGTAGTTCAGCGGTGCGAACGGCTTACCCGCCATCGCCGCGCCGAACAGCGCGATGACGGTCGCGGCGCTGCTCTCGCCCAGATAGGACACGTACGATGCCCCGCTTTCGGCGATCAGTCCGGCTGCCGCCTGCGCCGAGGCATAAAGGCGCCCGTAGGTATAATGTACACCATGGGAGGTCAGCGCGACACGATCCGGGAACGTGTCGGCCGCCATCTGCAGGACGAGAGAGATGTTCATTGCAACCGTGCTTCCGTTCAGTCCGAGGAGGGAAGAGCCTTGGTCGCCTTGATCGCGAGGGGAACGCCATCGATCGCCAAGGTGCCCTTGCCAGGCTTGATGCAAAGCAGTTCGACGGAGCCATCCTCGTTCTGATAGCGTTTGCCCATCGCCGTACCCTGCGCGAAGGCCGCATCGAGCTCACCCATCGAGCCGCGTGCGACCGTCATCTGTGTGCCGCCGCAAGTCAGGTTGACCTCGCCGCTACCCTTGATGACCATGACGTCAGTGTCGCATGCGCTGCTGTGCAGCTTCGTTCCTGCCTTGAGTTGCATTTGATCGTTCCCCTTCCAGCGCTACGCCGTCTAGTCCTCCGGCACCCGGAAGCATCGCGGCGGTTGTCACACTGCGTCTAGCGGCGAGACCCGGATTTCTCGACAGTGGAGCTGCCGATGCGACCGGGACATCATGAATGCGATGCCCACGAACTTGTCGACCATCAGGAACGTAGCGTTGCGTGCGATCACCGCGGACCACCCTACGAAGCCGTCGAGGCGGCGCTGGTCCATGTGACAGGCGAGGACTTGTTCAACGAACGACCTGCCGCAGCCGATCAATCCGTCCAGCCTGCCCCCGCCTGCGCGCGCTGTTCGAGCAGCTTGGACAACTTCCACCGTTCGGGATAGCGAGCCTCATACTCCTTGACCTTGGCATGGACGTTGGCGAGGCCTTGCTGCTGCGCCCAGAACATCGGGCCGC
>Ga0182214_1000038_pt1 | contig 14502 bp, 12 predicted proteins | sample G5R1MG_23_FD_128380 | JGI IMG/M metagenome (GOLD analysis project Ga0182214, IMG submission 128380) | Switchgrass phyllosphere microbial communities from Michigan, USA - G5R1_NF_03OCT2016_LD1 MG | ecosystem: Host-associated > Plants > Phyllosphere > Phylloplane/Leaf | place: USA: Michigan...
GCACAGAAGCGGACGTTCGTTCAGCTGGGAGGGCAGGGGGCTTTAGCGCCCGCCGGTGATGGAAAGCGCACGTCTGGGTTCGGACTGCCAACCGCATTAAGCTGCCGCCCGTATAGGCAAAAGAGCGAGTGGCCCAAGCGCCTTTCAATAGTCGCAAGCTGCTAGTCTGCTATTTACATCGGATTGGGTGCAAGCGCATCATAGACACTGTATTAGAAATTAGGAATTATTGTTGCATTATCACTTGATTAGGCCGTTTCGGTTTGTTATGTGTTATTTTTCTAATTATGTTGAGTTTAACGATGATGAAAACATAGAGTAGCGGATCAATTCGCAAAATCTCGCAAATCCTGTTTGCGAACTTTGCCGGTCGGCGTTCGTGAAAAATCATGAAGCCACCAGATCGCTTCCGGGATCTTCTGCCTGGCTAGGCCTCGAGCCGCGAGGAACGTCAGGATGTCCGTGACATCCACCGGCTCGTTATCGGCGGGGATCAGGAATGCGCCGACCCCTTCGCCCAGTCGGTCGTGAGGTATGGCGATCACCGCCGCCTCCTGGACGTGCGGATGGCGTTCCAGCGCCTCTTCGATTTCGCGTGCGCTGATGTTCTCGCCGCCGCGGATGATCAGATCCTTCTTGCGTCCGGTGATCGTGACCGCGCCTTCCGCCGTGACGATCCCGAGGTCGCCCGTCCTGAACCAGCCGTCGCGGGTCAGCGCTGCCTCGGTTTGCAGTTCGTCGGCGTAGCCGAGGAACATGGACGGGCCGCGGGCCTCGATCTCACCCTCCTCGCGCGGAGGAAGTGCGCGTCCTTCGGCATCCACGACGCGCACGTCATAGTCGTTGACCTGTCCATCACTCGTCGCGCCGCGCGCCATCGGGTCATCGGGTGGGAAGCCCAACGTGACCAGCGGCACCTCCGAACTGCCGAAGACGCGAAAGGCGCAGGGCCGGGCGAAGCGCGCATTGGCGTTCCCGACGAGCGCTGGCGACACCGGCGCGCCACCGCACGCGAAGAAGCGGAAGCTCGGCAGGTCCGACCCAGCCCGATCCGCCGCTGTCGCGAGTTCCTGAAGGAACGGCGTTGCCGCGACCGTACCGGACAGCGTGTGGCCATCGATGAGCGCCACTGCCTCATCCGGCTGCCATCGTTCCATCAGGATCGTCCGGGTGCCGGTGACGAAGGGCTGTTCCAGTCCGTTGGCGTATCCGCTGGTGTGCGTCACCGGGCTGGGCATGAGGATGCCGTCGCCGTCCGATACCTGCCAGCGCGCGAAGCTGATCCGTTCGACACGTTCCATCGTATTGTGGCTGTGCAGCACCGCTTTCGGCGTGCCGGTGGTGCCCGAGGTGTAGAGGCGCAGCTTGATCGCATCGGGATCGACCTGCGGCCTGCGATAGCCGACCGCGTCTCCGCAGGCGATAAGCCTTTCATAGGTTTGCTCAGGGGATCGCACCGTTACGATATGCTCGAGCGCAGGAAGGTCCGCGACGAGATCCTGCACCATCTCGCGGTGCGAGAAGCCGCGAAATCGATCGGCGACGAACACGGCGCGGCATCGGCTGTCGGCCAGCATAAACCGGACCTCGGCATGCCGGTAGATCGGGACGATCGGCATGACGACGAAGCCGCCCACCGCGCAGGCCAGATTGATCACCGCCGCCTCGCTCCAGTTCGGCAGCAGCATGCCGACCACGTCGCCGGTACGCAGGCCGGTGCGCGTCAAGGCGTCCGCCAATGCGAGCGCCTGCATCGCCACGCTCTGGCGATCGAGCACATGCGCTCCGTCGACGAGGGCGGTCGCGTCCGGCCGTTCGGCTGCGCGTTGTAGCGCATAATCGCCGATCGTCCTGTTCGCCCACAGCCCGTGAGCGGCGTAGCGCCGAAGGTGGGGCGGCAGCGGCGTCGCTGTCATCTCGGGGCACTCTGCTCATCGGGTAGCGGCGATTCGACCACGCCGGCACTGAAGTTGCGGACGACGCCAATCCGATGTTCGGCGGTATCGACCTGCGGCGAACGATAGGCATGACAGGCGTCGCGCCGTTCGGGAAAGTCCGCCAGCGGCCACGGACGGTTGTCGGTGACGTGCGCCCGTGCCCGTGCGGTGAAGGCAGCCATGCGCAGGACGGTTGCGCCTTCCAACGCATCGCTGCTGAAATGCGCTTTCGCCCAGGGCGCAAAGCCGGACAACAGCGATTGTTGCGCGCGTCCGTCCGCCGGCAGGATCATGACGCCGTCCAGCATCCATGTGTGAAGCACAGACCCGTCCAGGCTGATCGTCGCGACCGTACGACCGCCGGGGGCATCGGGGACGACGGCGTCCCATGTCCGATCGCCCTCCGCGCGGCGAGCCATCGCCAGGGCTAGCATCGCCAGGTCGAACAGATGCGTACAATGATGCCGCGCACGACCATTGCCGCCGATGGCGTCGCGCCCGCTATCGATCGACACCCCGACCATGTCCTGCAGGACGCCGGCCGCGCCGAGGCACCCCGTCGTCGGCCAGCGATAAAAACCGCCTGCGATCGCGATCACCCGCCCGCCGGCATGGCGCAGCCTGACCCACATGGCATGATTGTTGTCGTCGAGGACGCCGACCACCGAGCCGGCCTTGTGGCGCAGCCGTATGCGCCGACGGAAGGCGCCCGTGCCAAAATCGGGATTGAGATCGAAGCGCGGCAAAAGGCGCTCGGGCGTTGGCCCCGCAGGAACGGCATGCGAAATCGGCATGGCTGGCCTTAGCCCGACAGGAGCGTTTGGCGATTCACAATGTCTGTCCGTCGTCGATGGTCAGCACCGATCCGGTGACATGGCTGGCGGCATCCGAACAGAGATGGAGGAGCATGCCGTCGAGTGCGTCGATCGGCATGACCCGCCGTCGCGCAAAGCCATCCAGCAGTTTCTCCCCCATCGGCTGGTCCCATATGTCGGCGTTGAGGTCGGTTGCGATATAGCCTGGGCACAGCACGTTGACGTTGATGCCCTTGCCCGCCCAATCCTTCGCCAGGGCACGGCCGAGCTGCGCGACGGCGGCCTTTGTCGCGCAATAGGGGGCGATGCCCAGCGACGCCTGATGCGCGGTGATCGACGAGATAAGGGTGATCCGGCCATCCCCCCGCGCGGCGCTGCCGGCGGCGACCATGCGCCGCGCACCTTCGCGCGCGGTCAGGAAGGCGCCGCGCAGATTGACGTCCACCATCCGGTTGAAATCGTCGATAGTGAGGCCAAGCGAACTGCCGGGCAGGTTGATGCCGGCATTGGCGACGACGGTATCGATCGGGCCGAACGCGGCCTGCGCGGCGTCATACGCCGCCACCACCGATGTCTCTTCGGCAACGTCCATGGCGACCGCCATCGCCTCGCCGCCCTCCGCTTCGATCGTCGCGCGCAGATCGTCGAGCAGCGCGGTGCGTCGCGCGGCGATCACGACCCTCGCCCTGCTTGCGGCCAGACGCTGTGCGAAATGGCGCCCCAGCCCGGAGGAAGCGCCGGTCACCAGGGCGACCCGGCCGGTCAGATCGTAGGAAAATACCGGCATATCCTGCCTCTCCTCGGCATGATGTACGTCGGCGGCGGAACTCGTGCCGCTGACGCGAGCGTCAGCTGCGGCCCAGTGCGGCAGCGGCGTGTGCGGCAAGCGCCTTCTTGTCCATTTTGCCCGTCGCGGTCGTGGCGATCCGGTCGACCAGCACGAGATGTTCGGGCCATTTCTTTCGCGACACGCCCAGATGCTCCATGTGCGAAAGCAGCTCCGGCAGGTCGATCGCGCGCTGGCCCTGCATGATCCGGCAAACGGCGCACGCCTGCTCGCCCAGCTTGCGTTCGGGGACAGCGACCACCGCCGCCTCGACGATCGATGGGTGGCGCAGCAAGGCGGCTTCGATCTCGGCAGGATCGATATTGAAGCCGCCGCGGATGATCTGATCCTTGATCCTGCCGACCACCTTCACGAAGCCCTCTTCGTCGCGGACGATCTCGTCGCCCGTCAGGTAGAAACCGTCGGGGGTCATCCGTTCCTGGCCTGCGCCCAGCCCCTCGGCATAGCCCAGGAACAGCGACGGGCCTCGCACGCCTGCCTGGCCGCGGGTGCCGCGGGGCAGGGGGGTCATCTGCTCGTCGAAGGCTTCCTCTTCGGTTCCGGGAAAGGGGACGCCGTCGAATTGCTGGCGCCGCTCGAGCGTATGGTCCGGATGTGCGCAGCAATGCCCCATGCATTCGGACATGCCGAAGACCCGGAGCGCGCGCAGGCCGAGCAGCGCATCGGCGTCTGCAATCAGCTCCGGCGTCATCGCGCTGCCGCCGACCGCTGCGGCGCGGAGCGGCAGGCGCCCCTGCCAGCGGCCGAGCTTCGCCGCTTCGACCAGGGTAAAGAGGTGCGTCGGCACCATGATCGACCACGCCGCATTATAGCGTTCGGCACGGCGGAGCGCCTCTTCCGGCACCCACGGATCGAGCAACACCAACGGCTGGCCCAGCGACAGCGCGAAATGCGCGGTGAAGGTGAATCCCGGTGCGCTGTCGTGCGGCACCAGCCCCATGATCGCCTCGCCGGGCTGAAGGTCGGCGATATGCGCGAAGGCGCGGGTCGCGTAGTTGAGGGCCTCCGCACCGTGCATGACCCCCTTCGGCACGCCGGTGGTGCCTGACGTGAAGCCGATCAGCACGGTCTGCACGTCGCGCGGATCGGCCGAGCGGCGGTCCGACGGCGGTGGGATCAGGCGCACGCCATCCGCGCCATCAGGTTCGACCCGGACCGTGTGGCCCAGCCGATCTTCGAGCACCTCGACATCCGCGGAGGAAAGTTTGGGCGAATAGGGACAGAAGGCCGCTTCGAGGCGCGATACCGCGAGCGCGACGGCGAGCGTCGTCGCCGTCTTGTGCGCGGCGACAAGCACTCGCGTGCCCGGACCGACGCCGGCTTCGCGCAGCCGTTCGGCGATCGGCTCGGCCCGATCGGCGAGCGCGCGTCGCGACCATGTCCGCTCGTGGCAGTCGATCAGGGCAAGGGCGCCCGGGTCTTGCGCCAGCAGCGCGGCGAATTGCGGCCACAGCCGCGTGTCGTCCCATGTCAGACCGTCAGGCAAGCGACTGTCCTCCATCGACGAGGAAGGTCTGGCCGGTGATGAAGCTGCCCGCGTCCGACGCCAGCAAGGCGAGCGTACCGCTGACCTCGTCGGGGCGCCCGAACCGGCCGAGCAGGATGCCGGCACGGGTGCGGTCGGCGACCTCGGGCGTCAGCGTTTCCGTCATCCCGGTTTCGATCGAACCCGGCGCGATCGCGTTCACGCGAATGCCATGCTCGGCCCATTGCGCAGCGAGATCGCTGGTCAGGTGGACGATCGCCGCCTTGCTGGTGGTGTAGGGCACGACCTGCCCGTCCTCCGGACGGTAGGAGATGAAGGCGCCGACCGAGGCGATGTTGACGATCGCGCCACCGCCCTGCGCGATCATGTGGCGCGCCGCATGGCGGCAGGCCAGGAACGTGCCGGTGACGTTGACGTCCATCACCCTGCGCCAGCCCTTCAGCGGAATGTCCTGGGGCAGACCCCACCAGGAGGCGCCGGCATTGTTGACCAGGATGTCGAGACCACCGAGTTCGGCGATCGTCGTGGCGACCGCCTGCTCCACCGATTCCTCGTCGGTAATGTCGCAGGTGAGGCCGATCGCCTGCGTACCGTATGTGTCGGTGATACGCCGCGCGATCGCCTCGCATTCATCACTGGTGCGTGACGCGAGGGCGACCGCGCAGCCCAGATCGGCAAGCGTCGCCGCCATCGCCCCGGCGAGCGCACCGCGCCCGCCGGTGATGAGGCAGCGACGTCCCGCCAGGCGGAACTGGCTCGTCGCGAAGCCGGGGGGGGCCTCAACCATCGCTGCCGGTTTCCATCAGATCCACCTCTTGCGTGATGAGGATGATGCGACGGCCACCCATGCCCTTGGTCTGGGCGGTCGCGGCCTTCCACTCCGGGGAGGCGAAGGCGGCGTCCAGAGCGGCCTGATCGGCAAAGGTCAGCACGGCGTGGCCATCCCATCCGGGTGCGTCGGGACTGTCATAGTCCTTGGTGACGACGCCGTGGCGGTAGGCGATCAGCCCGGGCAGCACCCGCGCCGCGGCGGCGTGGGGACCGCGCCACCATGCGGTGAAGCGATCCTGCGTCCAATCGCCGGGGCGGCTGGCGACCACGACCATGCTGACCGCCATCGCCTCAGTTCCCCGTCCAGACCGGCTTGCGCTTTTCAAGGAACGCGGCGACGCCTTCCTTCGCGTCCGCCGAATGGTGGACGACGTTGCAGGTCATCGTTTCCAGCGTGATGAGCGAGTTGGTGTCGGCGTCCATACCGCGGTTGAGCGCCATCTTCGTCATCCACATGCAGAACGGGCTCTTGTCGATCAGCGGCGCGCAGAAGTCCTGGATCAGCTGCTCGAGCGGCTCGCCGCTGGGGGCGGACGCGTTGCACAGGCCCCATTCGACGCACTCGGTGCCGGACAGCAGCTTGCCGGTGAGCATCAGCTCCTTCGACTTGCGCATGCCGATGTAGCGCGGCAGGCGATAGATCGGCCCGGCGCCGCCGAACAGCGCGCGGCGGATGTGGAAGTCGCCGATCTTGGCGTCGTCGGCGGCGATGCCGAAGTCGCACGAGATGAACAGCTCGAACCCGCCGGCGACGGCATAGCCCTCGACGCAGGCGATCGTCGGCTTCTTCATGTTATAGATCTTGTCGTAGGTGCGGGCGGAATCGATCGCCAGCTGCAGCGACGTGCTCGATTCGTGCAGCACCGGCCCGACGAGCTGGTCGAGATCCGCCCCGGCGCAGAAGGTGTTGCCGCGGCCACGGAACACGACGGCCAGCGCGTTCTTGTCCTCGGCTGCGCGATCGACCGCCGCCTCGAGATCGCGCAGCAGCTGCGGGCTCACGCAGTTGCGCTTGTGCGGCCGGTTGAGCCAGATCGTGCAGATGCCGTTGTCTGCCAGTTCATACTGGATGACGTCCGTTTCTTCGGTCTTCGGCTGCTTGTAGACGTATTCCTTTGCTTCCGTTGCCATGTCGTCATTCTCCGTTCGAGGTATCGGCGCGAAGACTTCCGCGTCGGGTGATGGGGTGGTTATGATGCTGTTGCGGGTCCGACGGGCTCGAGCAGACCGCCGACCGCCATCCAGGCGGCGATCCCCGCGGCGGGAACGGCGCACAGCGTCGCTTCCGCCATCTCGGCATCGCTCGCACCGGCGCGGCGTGCGCCATCGACGTGGCGCGAGGCCATCGGGCTGTAGCTGGCGGCCAGGATGGTCAGCAGCAGCAGCTCGCCATATTTCGGAGACAGCGGATTGGCGTCGATGCTGCCGCGGCGCATCAGATAATAGCCATCGGCGCCCTGCGGCGACAGGCGCAGCAACTGCATCAACGCCGGCGGGATCGTGCCGAAATAGGTGGTGAAATTGCCTATCGCTTCCCCGGCGGTTGCGGTGGGGAGCGGCGGCGTCGGGTCGGCGGTGCCGACCGATCCGGGCAGGCAGGCATCGACGATAGCGGCAAATTCGATCGCCGCGCCTTCGCCGCGCAGGCTGGCGAGGACGATGATCCCGGCGGTCGCATCCTGCGCCGACAGGCCCAGCGCCAAGCCGCGTTCCAACTCGCGACGGGCCAGATCGGGATAGCGGCGATCGATCGCTGCGACCGAGGCGAACAGCGCCTTGATCCGCGCGGGCAACGCACCGTCCTGTTCGATCACGCCGCGGAATTCGGCATAGCCGGCAAGCGTATAAGGCGCATGTTCCGCCAACAGCGGTATGTCCGCCAGTCTTTTCGTGAGCGTCGACATTGCGACCTCCTCTCCTGCCGCCGTATTGCCCGACCGTCTGGTCGGGCGTCAACCGATCGGCCGCTGTCGCTTGTGACAGGATGCGGGTGGAAATGCGGAAATTACGATGCGCCAAGGCCTCCTGGAAAGAGGCAGGGGAAGAGGATGGAGCGGTGATGATGCGTCGATGGACGATAGCCGTCGCGGGGGTTGCCGTGCTTGCTCTGCCGCACGGGACGATCGCCGCCGTTCGCCAGGCGGATGCGACAGCCGACGTCGTGACGAGCGCATCGCTCTTCACCGGCGAGACGCGCGATCCGCGGAGGCTCGCCATGCGGGCGTATGTCTGGGGATATCCCCTAGTGCGCGCCGCACAGCTCCGCCAGAACCTGACCCTGCCCGCGGATCCGCTGCGCGTCAGGCCGCCGTCATCGCCCGGTGCTGCGATCAACCGTCTGGGCCATGCGCACGAACTGGGATCGCCGAAGATGCGGCAGGGCGTCGCACCCAATGCCGACACGCTCTACAGCCTCGCCTGGCTGGATATGGCGGGTGGACCCTATGTTCTGGAAACGCCGGATTTCGGAACCCGCTACTACACGTTCCAGATGGGCCAGGCCGACAGCTCGACGCGGCAATCGCTGGGCCAGCGGACGCACGGTCACCAGCTTCCTCCCGTCTTCATCCAGGGGCCCGGCCAGCATCATCGGGTGCCGGCGGCTATGGTTGGGGTGCGGTCCGACCAGCGTTATATGATGGTCGCCGGCCGCACCTTGGTGTCCGGCCCCGCCGACATTCCGGCGGTGACCGATCTTCAACGTCGCATGACGCTGCGCCGGTGGCAGGATCATGCGGCCGGACGCGATATCCTTCCTCCCGTGAACCCGCAGCGCATGCTGGCCACCGGCACCGCGGTGACGAGTCCCGACGTGTTCCTGACGATGTTGGGCGTCGTCCTGCGCGATTGGCGGCCGGCCGCATCCGACCGCGCGCTTGTCGCCTCCTTCGCCCGTATCGGCTTGTCCCCCCGGTACGGCTATCGGCCCGATCGGCTGAGCCCGGCCACGCGCGCCAAGGCGCTCCTCGGCGTCAGGGATGGGGAGACGGCGGTCCGGCAAAAGACGTTTTCGCTCGGCCGCAACGTCGCTGGCTGGAGCATCAACAATCAGGGATCGGTTTTCGGCGACGATTACCTGCTGCGCGCCGCCGTCGCGATGGACCAGATCTACGTCCTGCCCAGGGGGGAGGCGCTGTACCCGAACGCGCGGCTCGATGCGGACGGACGCGTGCTCGACGGCCGCAACAGCTACGAACTGCGCTTCGCGAAGGGGGAGGCGCCGCCCGTGCGCTTCTTCTGGTCGGTCACGATGTACCATGCCGAGGGGCTGATGGTGGACAATCCGATCGGCCGCTACACGATCGGCGACCGCACACCATCGCTGATCCGCGAGCCCGACGGCAGCGTGCGCATCCTGTTGCAGCACGCTGCCCCCGCCGATCCGACGAAGGTGAACTGGCTGCCCGCACCAGCTGGGCCGTTCATGCTGATGCTGCGGCTCTACGGCCCCGATGCCGCCGCACAAACCGGACGCTGGACGCCCCCGGCCATTGTCCGGCGGCCGCCCGACGTTCCGAACAGCTGACCCTTTTGACAGCCGACCGGTCGGTCGAATGATCGTACACAGGTATATCGGACGAGCAGGGACAACCACCGCCGCCGGAGAGGATAGCAATGGCCTTCGAACAATCTGACCGGTCGCGTTCGTGGATGGCGCGTGTGGCTGCGTTCATGGATGCGCACATCATTCCCGCCGTTCCGGTCTACCACGAACAACTTGGCCAGATAGATCGCTGGCGCGACATTCCGCCGGTGTTCGAAGAGCTGAAGGCGCGGGCCAAGGCAGAGGGCCTGTGGAACTTCTTCATGCCGCCGTCGGACCATGACGACGACCTGTTCACCAGCCCGGGGCTCAGCAACCTCGAATATGCGCCGATCGCCGAATTGATGGGCCGCGTGTCGTTCGCGTCGGAAGTCTTCAACTGCATGGCGCCCGACACCGGCAATTTCGAGGTGCTCCATCGCTATGGCACCCGCGCGCAGAAGGAGCGGTTCATGATCCCGCTGCGCGATGGCGAAACGCGCTCGGCGTTCCTGATGACCGAGCCCGACGTCGCGTCCTCCGACGCGCGCAACATCCGCACCGAAATCCGGCGCGACGGCGGCGACTATGTCATCAACGGCCGCAAATGGTGGTCGTCGGGGGCCGGCCATCCGCGCTGCGACTTCTTCATCCTGATGGGCAAGACCGATCCCGACGCGCCCGCCTATCACCAGCAGTCGATGATCATGGTGCCGCGCGATGCGCCGGGGGTGACGCTGGTCCGTCACCTGCCGGTATTCGGCTACGACCACGCGCCCCACGGCCATTTCGAGGTCAAGCTCGACAATGTTCGCGTGCCCGCCGAAAACATGCTGCTCGGCGAAGGGCGCGGGTTCGAGATCGCGCAGGGGCGCCTCGGGCCGGGGCGTATCCACCACACGATGCGCAACATCGCGACGATGGAGGTAGCGCTCGAAAAGATGTGCCGCCGCCTGCTGTCGCGGCGCACCTTCGGCAAGACGATCGCGGAACATTCGGTGTGGGAAGAACGGATCGCGCGCGCGCGCTGCGAGATCGAAATGGCGCGGCTGCTATGCCTGAAGGCGGCGCACATGATGGACACGGTGGGTAACAAGGCGGCCCGCGCCGAGATCGCCATGATCAAGATTGCCGCGCCCAAGATGGCGCAGCAGATCGTCGACGATGCGATCCAGGCCCATGGCGGCGGCGGGGTTTCCGACGATTTCGGCCTTGCCGAACTGTGGGCGAATACGCGCATCGTCCGGCTGACCGACGGTCCCGACGAGGTGCACGAGCGCCAGCTTGCCCGGATGGAACTCGACAAGTATCGCGCGGAGATCGCAGCATGAGCGCGGCGCCGGCGCCCGCAGCGACGATCGGCCATACGGTCGCGGTCGAACCGGGCACCCAGTTCGACGAAGCGCAGCTACAGCGTTACCTGCAAGGCCGTATTCCCGGCTTTGGCGGGGACATGGCGGTCAGCCAGTTTCAGGGTGGGCAGTCCAACCCGACGTTCCTGTTGACGACGCCGGACGCGAAGTACGTCCTGCGGCGCAAGCCCGCTGGTGTGCTGCTCGCGTCCGCCCATGCCGTCGATCGCGAATATCGCGTGACCAAGGCGCTGTTCGAAGCCGGGCTACCCGTCCCCGAACCGCTGGTCCTGTGCGAAGACCTCGATGTGATCGGCACGATGTTCTACGTCATGCGCCATGTTCCCGGCCGCGGCTTCTGGGATCCCCGCATGCCCGACGTGTCCCGCGACGACCGCGCCGCGATCTACGATTCGGCCAACGAAACGCTGGCACGCCTGCATCTGGTCGATCACGTCGCGCTGGGGCTTGGCGATTATGGCCGCCCGGGCAACTTCTTCGCCCGGCAGATTTCGCGCTGGTCGCGTCAATATGATGCCTCGCGGACGCAGGACATTCCGGAAATGGACCGGCTGATGGCGTGGTTGCCCGGGGCGATCCCCGATTCGGGCGAGCGCACGACGATCATCCACGGCGACTATTCGTTCCACAACCTGCTGATTCATCCGACGGAGCCGCGCGTTGCAGCGGTGATCGACTGGGAATTGTCGACGCTGGGCGATCCGCTGGGTGATCTGACCTATCACATGATGGAATGGTTTCGCCCCGATGGCGTCGACGTGCGCGGTACGTTGCGCGGCGCGGACCTCACCGCCCTCGGCATTCCGTCCGCCGAGGACTATGCGCGGCGATATCGCGAGCGGACTGGCTTCGATGTCGATCCGACGCATCCGTTCTACACCGCCTTCAACCTGTTTCGCGTCGCCGCGATCCTGCAGGGCATCGCCGGGCGCAGCCGCGATGGCGTGCAGACCGCGGGCAATTCCGGCGAAATCATCCAGCGGATCGTCCCCCTCGCGCATGCGGCATGGCGCAGCGCGCAGGAGGCGGGAGCGACCTGACGATCGATCACGACCGACCATCATCATAAAAGAACGGAGGGCATCGATCCGCCGGCGCAGAGGAGAGGCATCATGAAGAGCACGTCGAGGATCGGACTACTTGGGGCGGCCAGCTTCGTGGCATTGACGGCGACATCCGTCGGAGCCCAGCAACTCGCGGCGCCGGTGGCGCAGCCGGCCGCCGCCGGCCCCGCAGCAGACCCCGCCGCCGCTGCGGCCGATCCTGCACCGCAGACGGCAGCCGCCCCGACAGCGTCCGCACCGGCGGAGCAGGCCGCACCGGCACCCGCGGGCGGCGATATCGTCGTCACCGCACGGCGCAGGGTCGAGCGCCTGCAGGACGTGCCGGTCGCGGCGACCGTGGTCGATCAGCAGCAGATCCGGCAATACGACCTGACGTCGGTCGCCAACATCCGCATTGCAGCGCCGGAGATCAGCCTCGATCGCGGCTTCACTGGTTCGGGCTCGTCGATCTCGCTGCGCGGCGTCAGTTCCTCGTCGATCGACGCGGGCGTCGAACAGTCCGTGCTGCTCGATTTCGACGGCATGGCGATCAGCCGCGGCCGCATCCTCAACGACGCGCTGTTCGACGTCGACAGCCTGACGGTGCTGAAGGGGCCGCAGGCGGTGTTCTTCGGCAAGAATTCTCCAGGCGGCGTCGTGTCGGTCCGCTCGGCCGCGCCGGGCAAGGAACTGAACGGCTATATCCGCACCGGCTATGAATTCACGACGGACAACAAGCAGGTCGAAGCCGCGATCGGCGGTCCGATCGGCGAAGGCGCGGGGGCGCGGCTCGCGGTCTTTGCCAGCGACAGCGACGGCTATATCCGCAATCAGAATTCCGGCGTCGCCAACGTCATCTTCCGCGGGAACACCGGGATCGCTTTCCTGCCGGCATCGCCGTCGCGCCTGGGGGCCGAGCGCAAGATCGCGGCGCGAGGAACCGTCGCCTACACGAACAACGACGGCTTCGATGTGACGCTGAAGGTGCTTGCCAGCCGTTACGAGGGGCAGGGCGTCCAGAGCTTCACCGAGGTCATGGCTTGCCCACCGTCACGTACGCGACCGGGCACGATCGGCGGGCTGATCGATCCCACCGGCGATTGCAGGCTGAACGACAAATCTTCGCAAGGGTGGGCCGATCCGGCGATCATCGCGAACTGGCCGGAGGTTCGCCGCAACAACGGTGGTCGCCCGTATTCGCGCAACGACTCCTTCATGCCGATCCTGACCCTCAATTACCAGACCGGCAAGGTCGCGCTGACCTCGGTCACCGGCTATTACGGCTACGACTATGTGACGCAGGGCAATGCCGATGCGACCAGTTATTCGTATTTCTGGTCCTACAGCAACGAACAGAACAGCAGCCTGTATCAGGAAGTGCGTGCAACGTCGTCGTTCGACGGTGCGCTGAACTTCGCGGCAGGCGGGCATTATGAGAAGAACAATCGGACGTTGTTCGTCGGCGGCATCAACGGATCGCAGCCGCGCGATCCCGCAACCGGACGGTACGAAACGTACGACAATCAGCAGCACAATGAATCCGAAGCGTGGTCGCTGTTCGGTCAGCTGGTCCTGAACGTCACTCCAAAGCTCGAACTGGCCGGCGGCGCGCGTTACACGCGGCAGACCAACCGGCTGAATTCGTTCACCACCTACCTCAATCCGGTCATCACCAACATCCTGCCGCCGGGGCGCGCCATTACGGGCAGCAAGAGCCAGGACAATGTGTCGCCCGAAGCGACGGTGACCTGGCGGCCGACGCACAGCCTGACCGTCTATGGCGCCTATAAGAGCGGCTTTCTGGCGGGCGGTTTCTCCAACCCGGGCATCCTCAGCAGCACGACGACGATCAACACGCTCAGCTTCGACAAGGAAACCGTCGACGGCGGCGAATTCGGGATCAAGAGCGGCTTGTTCGACGGTCGCCTGAACGCGTCCCTGACGGCGTACCGCTACACCTACAAGGGGCTGCCGCTGACCTCGCTGGTCGCGATCAGCCAGACGGCGGTCAGCTATATCACGCAGAATGCGGCCAACACGCGCGTGCAGGGACTGGAGTTCGAATCGTCCTACCGTGCGGCGGGTGGGCTGACCCTGCGCGCCACCGCCGCGTACAACGATGCGAAGTTCAACAGTTTCGATCGCGCGCAATGCTGGACGGGCCAGTCGCTGGCGCAAGGGTGCCTCGTCGATCCGGTTACGCGGGCGACCTATCAGAACCTGAGCAATCGTACCGTCTATCGTTCGCCGAAATGGATTGCCACGGCGGGCGCGGTGCAGACGTTCGACCTCGGGGGCGACTATTCGGCGACGATCAATGCCGACATCCGGTATTCCTCGGGCTATTTCACCGGCGTCAACCTCAACCCCTATTCGTACCAGAACAGCTATGTCCTGCTGAACGCCGGGGCCAAGCTTGCGTCGGTCGAAGGTTGGTCGCTTTCGGTGATCGGCCGCAACCTCACCAACCGTCGCTACGGCACGCTTGGCATCGACAAGCCGGGTGGCATCGGAGAAGTCTTTACCGTGGCGGGCGAACCCAGGGCCGTGGTGCTGCAGATCGAATCGAAGTTCTGATGCACGATCCCGTGCCCGCCATGGACTGCGACCTGCTGGTGATCGGCGGCGGCATGGCGGGCATGTCCGC
>Ga0182214_1000043_pt1 | contig 14178 bp, 10 predicted proteins | sample G5R1MG_23_FD_128380 | JGI IMG/M metagenome (GOLD analysis project Ga0182214, IMG submission 128380) | Switchgrass phyllosphere microbial communities from Michigan, USA - G5R1_NF_03OCT2016_LD1 MG | ecosystem: Host-associated > Plants > Phyllosphere > Phylloplane/Leaf | place: USA: Michigan...
AGAGCCCCCTCCGAACCGTACGTGCAACTTTCACTGCATACGGCTCTCCCCTATCAATTTATGTTAGAACATACTACTTATACTTTTTCAAGTCCCATAACTACTTCACATTATCTGCATTATTGAATTTCTTAAGGTCCTTTAAGGCTAGTCCATCGTATTTTCCTACGTGGATTTTTTGGTGACATTTGATACAGACAGGAATTTGTTTTCGGTTTATTTGGGCCATTATTTTTGAGAATCCCGCGAGAGTTTCATTCATTTTTCTGATATGTTTTAGGTGATGCATTTGTATGTTGTCCTCCGCCCCGCATATTCAACAGGGAGATTCTAAGAATCCTTTAGACGTTCTCAAACCTCAGTTTAGAACTTCCATTGGATCGTTTACACGATTTATCTTAAATTTTCTGGTAATAGCTAGGCTATCTTGGTATTCTATTCTTAAAAGCGTTTTCTTGGTTGATCCTAGAGTTAATTCATCCGCTGGTGTCAAGTATTTACCGAATTTTTTAAATACTTCTTTTCTGGATCTTAGCTTGTATTTTAATGCTAGGGTTTTAGCACAGGAGTGTACTAACATAAAATTAACCACACTTCCACCCAATCTTGAGTAGTTGTCTACGAATGAGTAATAGTTCATATACCCCCTTATCACTCAGTTATACCTTATTAAGATATCTCTATGTTCTAAGTTGATTCATTTATTCATCGCACTTGGTATCATTTCCCCCCTATCATTTCTTTTGATAAAGCCCTTCATCTCCAGTTTTTCAAGTATCTCCTTTATAGGAGCCTTTAATTTGGGTCTTACTTGACTGATTCTTAATTTAGTAACATTGTCTGAAGTTTTCTTGTTAACTACTTTAGCTTCTTTAGATCTTATTCTTGATATCAATGTACCGAGAAATTTAGCCTCTTCCTGTTTCAAGTAAGTTATCTTTGTCTTCTCTTCACTCATGTCCAACCCAAGAGATTCTTTTAGGAATGTTCCAATTTTATTCTTTATCTCCATGGTAACTTTTTTACTTCCGGTGATTCCTATTATTCAGTCATCTGCATATCTCACGTATCTTAATCTCATTCCGATTCCTACTCTTGAAGGAATCTTGGCTCTAAGTAGTCTCAGAGCTTTAATCTCTCTAATTAGTTCCGTTGAGGGATTGAGTTCGTATTGATCAGTCAGTTTCTTTAGCTCTCTAGTCATTTTTTGGTACTGGGGACTAACTAATGTTGTCCTTTTTCCTTTAGGAGTTTCGTATTGGATTTTAAGTATTTCTACATATTTGTCAAGTAGGTCTAAATATATGTTAGATAGTAGTGGAGATATAAGTCCTCCTTGGGGAACCCCAAGGCTATTATCTATCATTCTACCTTTCTCTACGTAACCAGCCCTTACTAATTTCCAAAATAAATCTATGATTCTCTGATCCTTGATTCGGTTTTTTAGCATTCCCGCCAATTTTTCATGGTCCACGTTGTCAAAGAAACCTTTGATGTCTCCTTCTATTGCTCAATTCACTCCATTTCATTTAGAGACTTCTTCTAGCGCTGTGTGGCAACTACGTTTAGGTCTGAATCCATGGCTGTGATTCGAGAATGTGGGTTCAAAGATAGCCTCTATTATGTTCTTCATAACTTCCTGTACTATCTTATCTCTGGGACTGGGTATTCCTAAGGGTCTTTTCTTTCCGTTTGGCTTTGGGATGTATTCCCTTCTCACTGGTTTGAATTGGAAGGATTGATTTTTTAATTGTTCTATCGTTTTCCCTATTCACTCCATTGAGAATCCATCCAACGTTTCCTGGTCTGCTCCGTGTGTCATATTACCTGGCTTGGACTTTAGTCTTTCATATGCCATTTTGTAAAGTACTTTCTGATACATTAAATCGTATTCTCTAATTTTCCCATGAGTTAACAGGGAAAATAGTTCCTCTAGTTGTTCATGTTCTCCGGCCTCCATTGAAGTTGACTCCGAGTTGTGTAGACTAGAAATTGATAGCTGAACCCCTTTACTATTAGTTTGCATCCGGCTAATAGCTACTATGGGTTCTCCGTCACCATGTCCGTTACCAGATTTAGGTGATCCCGCATTTACTGCTCCTTCGTCCTTAATGATGTCCTTAGATTCTTTCTCTAATCCCTTCTGGATTTCCGTATGAATACCGCGTTTAGATAGACCTATATTGCGACCATCTAATATTCATTTACTAGTGTTATTGAGTTGACTAGTAGGGTTTGTATCGGCCCCGGTGAGAAATAACTTGTGAATCATAGACGTCTTACCTAGGAGGGCATCCTCAGAGTTAACTCTACTCTTATTCCCCCCTTTACTAACATGCTGTTGTCCCCCATAGTTTTCACTAGTAGGTAAGTTAGTTGGTTTACATCAGTACTGCGGATTGATGGTGTTTTCTATCTCCCTATTAGTTGACTCCTCGGTCCTTATGAAGAACTCTCGGTCCAATAGTGAGATACTTACACATACGAAAGATAGCCAAAGCGGCGCACATATAGATACAATAGGATTTTTATTAATAATAACTAATATACCTGATAAAATAGCAGCAAGAGAAAAAACATCCAAAATTTCCGGCTTGTATCCGTTTGTAATAATTTCATTAAAAATAGCCAGATTCATAAGTAAAAATAAAAAAAAAAATAACCTTCGCAAAGGAAAAAAGATAGATATATATCTATATTGTGCAGGTTGACCCTCTTTAAGTTTATTAAAGGTAAACTCTAAGAAAAATTAGCCTAAAAACGGTTACCCGTAATCTCGAAAAGATAGGGTACCGTGGCTACGGAAAAGAGGTGAATCGAACACCCATGTGAACTATCACAATATTTAGCAAATATCTTACCTTACCTATGGAAACTTTTCCTGTTTATCTTTAATGCATTAAAAGCAAGAGTACTCGGATTCGAACTGAGATTGAGGAGGTTGAAGCTCCCTATTTTACCATTAAATTATACTCTTTATTAATAAGTATGACGAGCTTGCTGAGTCCGCTTATAAAATCGAAGATTTTATTCAGCCGGACTATTAAAATCCTTAAATTCTATTTTTAGGCGAACTAGAACGGTCTCGAACCGCGCTGGATTGTAAAATGATTAAATATACGTTATTTTATTTTATGCTGCATACAGCTCTACTTAAATATAAGCAAAAATTAAAAAAGAGTTTTAATTGGTCTATTCTACCTTTTTAAGAGTATAGAATTTATCTTTAAATTTAAATAGACTATTTTTATTAATTCCTCCTTTTCGGAGGTTTGTAAAGACACCTCCAAATATTCAGCACAATCTTTATAGGTATAAAATGTTTTTACTACTTCCCCATTATCTTTTATAAGCTGTATTACATTAGCTTCCGCTCTATTAATAAACCTGTTTTGTGATATTACTCAAGTGTTACCGTTTCCGGCCTAGAGGCCGGAAGGTTTATTTAACATAAGGTTAATCTCTTTATATAAAAATTCTCTATCTACTATTGCTATCTCGGAACTAGATAATCTACGGTTATTCATTTGGCTAATGATTAACTCTATTAGTTTTAAACCGTCATCTGTATATTGAAATCCTTTATCTCTAAGCATCAAGATACTAGTTCAATCTTCAAAATCCTTTTTCTTCTTTGTTTGTCAATTCATCGCGGAGCGCCGAATTAAGAAAAGGTATTAAAGCTTCTCGAATGAAATCATGCCGATTAACTATTATTTGGCATAATTGTTTATTACCGTATTCTTCCTTACTAGTTACAAGTCTCACGTCAAGGTTAGCCTTATCTAATTTATTTGATCCAGGATCTCCTAATTCAAGTAAGAATGCCTGTATAGCCTTTAATAACTCTGAATCAACAAATGATTGACTAATATTAAAAATTAAGCTTAATTCTTTAGATTTAATGCAAAATGAGCTTTCAGCTTCGATAAAACCTAGTAATCAATAATTAGTAATTCTATATTCGTGATTTGCTGGTAATTTATAATCAGTTCTTTTACTATTAATACCACTTTTAATCTCTTCAAGTTGTTGTACCAAATCTTGTGTTTTACTAGAGTTAATATATAACTCAAAAGCCTTCTTGAAACTAAGAAAATTTCGCGATTTAGTACTATTTAAAGTATATTGTTCAAAAATTGTTATTATTTTTTTAGATCTTCAAAACTACTTACCCTAAATATGCACGTATTTTTATATTCGAATGCTTTACCGAAACCTAAAATATCTCTAATATAGACTAAAGCGTGAAAATCGTCAATGTGAAGTTGAATCTGAAAAAAGAATTGGTAGAAGTTAGTGGAACCTTTTCGTCCAAAGTAAAAGTTCCCTTCACCATCTGTAAATCCACAGAATCATTCATAAAATTCAGGACGACTACGTAAAGATTGTTCTAATACAGTCATATCGCTAATTATTAAATTGTTATCTATACTTTTATTATTAGTAGTATAATATCTAAACCCGTTACTATTATTAACCTTATGAAAGGATGCTCCTAAACCTTCGTACTTATTAATGAAGGAATTTTTCAAGATACGCTCTATCTTTGCTGGGACGGAAAAATTCATAAACAACCCGATTTTCAACCCTAGGGTTGAAAATCGAACTTTCCCAATATCGTAGTTAAATAGTGCTCTTTTCATGCGAATCAGGTGGGATTCGAACCCATATCTACCTCCGTGACAGGGAAGTCCTTTACCAATTAAGTTACTAATCCTTATATAATATGGCCAGTCGAACTCGAATCGACACTATTCGATTGGAAGTCGATTTGTCTACCATTAACATATGGCCACTAATAGGGTATAAGAGAGTTGAACTCCTACGAAAATGATTAAAAGTCATATGCACTACCATTATGCTAATACCCCCTTATTTATTTATATTATAAATAAGGGCAGTTAAAATTATAATGGTTATTATATTATCGCATAGTCCATATACTCTCTATTAAAACTCCGCTAGTCCCGGAGGGACCAGCAAGCTCCTCATGATAAAAAGTCGCTTTATTAAACATCATTAAGGGTGTACTCCAAGAGGCACGTTCAAAAATCCTATACCTATTACGTACTAAAATAACTCTAGATATACTACGCTTCTAAGATGAATCGAACATCTATCACAATATTAACAGTATTGAGCTCTACCGTTGAGCTATAGAAACTTAAAGTTAGTATAGGAGAGAAGTGATTCGAACACTCAAAAGTTAAAACTACTGAGTTTACAGCTCAGCCCTTCTTACCAATAAAGGGACTCTCCTTTTTATATTTGTTGATTTTTATTATTCCCGGGCAATTTCAACTACCCGAACTGTATTTCGACTTAACACTAATTAAAACCGTACATAGGAAGAAATTCATTATAAAATCTAAATCTTCAGTATTTACTTAGTTATAACAAAAGAGCAAACTTACTGTACAAGTTTTTTTCAGCATGCGACGAGTGATTAGTACCAATCCAAAGTAATATTCACCGTGCCATGGTTATACACGATTACTAGCAATTTCTTATTCATATAGCCGAATTTCAGACTACAATCCATATAGATATTTTATCCTATTTTTTGAGATTAGCTTAAACTCACATTTTTGCTTCTCTTTGTCTAGGAATATGTGGCACGTCTATAGCCCACAACATTAAGGCCATGATGACTTGTCTTAATCCCTCTTGTCCTGACTATAGTAGCAAGCCAGGAGTGCTTTATTTTGAAAATACTTAAATAAAGTTTGGGTACCCGTTAATTTCACGGACGGATCCGCAGTTTCACAACATTAACTGAAAACAGCCGTGCAACACTTGTCAATCTAAAAGATCTCATTCAAGTTGTGGTAAGGTTTTTCGTGGATCATCGAATTAAATAACATACTTCATTGCTGGGGTTAGAAACGGCCTAGTGATTTCAGTTCCAGTGTTGCCACTTTACTCTTGAGGTGGAATGCTTACATTTTCATTTATAGGATAAACTCTTTCTAATCCTACCTATGACATTCATCATTGTCTGCAAAGACTACTAGGGTATCTAATCCTGTTAGTTCTCTATGCCTTCGTCCTTTAGCGTCAGTTATTACATAAAAGGTTGCCTTCGCATTTACCAGTCTCCAAAGTATCAAAAAATATTATCTCTACACCTCATGTACTACCTTCTTACCTATAACTCTAGTATAATTCTACTTTTTTAAAAGAAAATCTTTACCGCCTGAGTACCCTTTAAACCTAATTAAGATGATTAACACTAGCCTCTTACGTATTACCGCGACTGCTGGCACGTAATTAGTCAAGGCTAAATATGTATATCGTCATTATCAATTATACAGGTAGAATTTCATTTGAATAATCAATTTATATGACCACAAAGGTATTACATACATTCTTCTAAGTTGCCAGTTCAGCCGTTAGGCCATTGACCAATATTCCCCACTGCTGTACTCAATTGCCCTGGGGTTTTTTCAGACCCAGTGTGGTCGATCAACCTTTCAGTTTCGACTACGAGAATTAAAGCTTGTTTAATAATAACCTAAACAACTACTTATCTCGACGATATCCTTAGATCCTCCTAAAGCGGCGAGTTTTCACCTTTTTAAATTTATAAGGGATCTTTCCCTTACTTTAGGTCAAGACAGATATCTATACTCACCTGTACACCACTTTTAATAAGATCAAAAAAAAAATTTGATAGAATTAAACGTTCGATTAGCATGTGTCAAGCATTTAGACAGCGTTCAATCAGAGCCATCACCAAACTCTTCGTAAATTTATGATATAGTGCAAAATATCACTTATTGGTTTTAGAGACCATGATCAAAATTCGGATAATAACAAGCCCATAAGCGTATGTGTTTATACACTTTTTACCCGTATATGTTGGCTTTGCAAAGTTAGCAATTAAATTATATTTTTAGCTTAATCTGGCTGAATATCAGTTTATAGACTTTGTCTTTACTGAAAGATTTTATTATATTAAGATCCTAGTCTTAAACCCCTTAATTTTTTTTTATTTTCTCTTTAAAACCTAAACCTTTCACTTAAAGTAAAAAAAATTTTTTTTACTAACATGTTACTACGGAAGACTTTTCTACCATAACATTTAATTAGTCCACATTATTATCTCTTTTCTGGCGTAGTCCCCGAATCTTAAACGAGCTTCAGGTAGTCTGAAAGACCCCGCAGGACTAGTATAGTAATATAATAGACCCAGAATTTACGTTGTTCTCGTTAAAGATACTTTAGAGGCATGCCTCTAAAGTAACTTTTTTTATAATTGGCCTCCACCCACCCTCATTATTAATAGGCTTAAATATCCTTTATTAATAATTACTTTATTATTATATTAATATAGGTATAATCCATCTTTTGAAGAATATATATAATAAATTAAAAAGATAAATTAATGTAAATCTAATCCATCTTTTATATAACCTGATGCTAATACAACAAAAACTTGCGCTTGTATAAAAGCAATCCCTAATTCCAAACCTGAGAAGGCTATAATAAATGATAAAGGTATTAATCCTAAAAAAAAGAAAATTATACCCGATGTCATAATATTATAAGTAAACCCGCTAATATATTTAATAACATATGTCCTGAGGTATAAAAAAAACCTAGATTTTTTATTTGCGAGCTCGCGCCCCCCCTTGTCTTAACTGAAATGGGTATATTTAGTACAGGCAAGTTCAAATCTCTGAAGGTAAATTCACGATAATTTCAGATAAAATATTGAATAAATAAGATGAAATAATTAAAACATAATCCTGCGCTTCGCGGTAAAAATTAAACTCTGAACTTATATCTTTATTTGAAGATACTTGACCTGTTCCACCTGAATTAGAAGGACCTGTTCCACCTGAATTAGAAGGACCTCCTCCTCCGAATGGACCTAAACCACCTCCTGCTCCTCCTGAACCGTCATTAGGATCATTATCGTTTTTTTTGCTACGTTTAGTATCAGATAGCTTTACTTCATTTTCACTATCATCAAGTTTTCTTTTACCTGGTGTAGCATCCGACAAGTTATTTGGAAGATTTGCTGGTTCGGTTTTCGGGGAGTTACCATCTAAATTATATTCAGGTACCGCCGGTCTAGAATAAACACTGTCTACTCTGTCTCCCGCCAATTTATCATTTAAAACATCGGATACTCTCATATTTCGAGTACTATGTTGTTCAACCATGGCATTCGATATACTACCTTGCTTTTGACGGTCAATATATTCACGTTGTAAGGCAGCATTACGAGTTATTCATGCTTGTTGTAGACTTTCGTCCCCCGGATCTACTGAATCATTTATTAGATCCTGGGTTTGTCTAATAGTATTAAGAAGTTCACCATCAGATAAGTTCCTTGGAGGCCTATCAATCAAATTATCCAGCCCTCCATTTTCAGGATCTGATGTATACCCTTCGTCACTTGAACGAGGTGAATTATTCTCAGTTATATTATCAGGACGAGGTGTATTATTACTTGAACGATCATCATTATTAGAACCACTGCTACTACTAAAATACCTCCGTCCATTTATAGTAGATGAACTAAGGCTGGAATAATAGGATTTTTTATTATAATCAATAAAAAACTCTACAGGAATACCTATAAAATTCAAAATTCCTTGTATTAATATAAATAAATTAATTAGTGTAAATCCAAACCATCTTTTATATAACCTGAAGCTAAAACTACGAAAACTTGTGCTTGTATAAATGCTATACCTAGTTCTAAACCTGAGAAGGCGATAATAAATGACAAAGGGATTAATCCCAAAAAAAAGAATATTATACCCGATGTCATAATATTGTAAGTAAAACCCGCTAATATATTTAATAACATATGTCCTGATAAAATGTTGGCTGCTAATCTTAAACCTAAAGAAATATTTCTTGCTAAGTAACTTATAAATTCTATAAGAACTAATAAAGGTAATAAAGCTAAAGGACAACCTGCAGGTACTAAAAGTGAAAAGAAAACTAACCCATGTTTTTGGAATCCTAATATTGTTGCCCCTAATACTATTGTAAAACTTAATGCAAAAGTTAATACAAAATGACTTGTAGATGCAAAACTGTATGGACAGCACAACAAATCTTATAGACTTGCCGTGGTGGACTATATCTTAATCACTCAGTTGTTATTGTAAAACAGTGTTAAGTGATTTTTCACGTGTAGTCTCTGAGGAACCTACTCATAACGGCACGAGTTCGTTGGTTATTTTGGTTTCCTGCTGATTGTTCATTGTTTTATCCTTTAAGATTATCACCGATAATCGGTACCTAAAGGCATTAGAAGTTTCCAGCATATAGTGAAATTTATCGTATTTTATTATTATTTATCTGTGATATTACAATTATCTAAACATTTATTCTTCTATTGAGGCGCAAGCCCCTCTGTTTCTATTCATATTACTTGTAATTAGTTTTATTTTTTCTAATCCTTGGTCCGTTAAATGTGTTTTAGATTTAATTAATTCGGCTATTTGTACAAAATCTAAATAATCCTCTTTTTTAACACCTAATAAAGGATATTCATTTAAGAAAGGTATTAGCTTATCATTTATATCTGAAAAGACTGTTACTAAATATTGGCCTTCATCACGTGTTGGTGATTTATAATATCTACCATAGTTTAGATAAGTAACGATATCCTTTAATAATTCCTCATCTTTAATATGTTGAGTTAATGAAAATCTTAAGCTAACGTTTCTATCATTTTGGATTATAACTTGAAAACTTCCTTCAGCTTCTATAAATCCTCTAATTCAGTTTAAGTTGTTAATCTTAACATTAGAAGAATTATATGTTACTATAGGTCTTGCTACTGGTTTTCCAAGAGGGAAACTCTCTTTAAACTTATCAGATAGACCTCAGTTTAATGTAGCTTTGATTCCTACTAACTTAAGTAACCCTTCTATAGAAGAATGCTCTTTATTCTTTATGATAGTTATAGCTTGTTTAAATAAAAGATAATCAGCTCTTTTTTGAGTTATTAAAGGATAACTGTCGAAATGATTTGTGATTATTTGTAAATTTTTTAAAGAACTTACTCGATATTGCACAGAATCAACTCCATGTTTATAAATCTTTCCTGTTTTCAAGGTTCTTTGTATAGCTTCTAATAATTTAATATCTTTATTATGTAAAGATATACTAAAGATAGGCTTAACTTGTCAACCTGTTAAGTTTTTATCTTGTTTATATATTGAAAGAGAAAAACAACCTTCTCCATCTACAAATCCTGTAAGATAGTGAGGATTAAGATAGAAGGTGTTTTTATTGTTAAAACTATATCTAGCACTATCCTTAGATGTATCCAAAGATAACTGTGAGTCAGATTTAAAAGAAGAATATGATTGTGTTTGAAATATTAGATTATTCTGTAATCTTAATGCTCCAAGTATGTTTGAGATAAATAATGATAAAATGCAAAGGCTCCTATTAACCATTCCTATTAAGTTATTTATTAATATAAATATAAATAAAGCATAAATAAAAGGAAAATACATTTGACCACTTTTAGGGTTTATTTGATTTGTAACGATACTATGTATTGTTGCGTATAAAGATTCTTGACTTATTGATCAGTTGTTACCGATTAATTTATTAAAATTAGTAGTTAAAAGATTTAAAGCTAATATAAATAAAGCACCTAACATTAAAAATAATCCAATGTTAGTTATTGATAAGTGTAAATTACCTAATATAGGTGCGTCTAAGCTTAATAAGTCTCTAATTTCAAATTGACTTAATGGACTATTAACTATTCTAAATTGTAAATTTTCCATTGTTAAGTAATAAATAGTATTCTCAAGTTAAAAACCCCAGAAAATATGTATTTTCTGGGGTTTTTATATAATGGAAATGTAAAGCTTAAGAATAAAAATAAAGGAGAGAGCTAAGCTCCTTAAAGGCTCCTTATTAAAAATTATTTTGGTTTTATTTACTGCCTTGTAAGCGATAAATATTAGTTAAATAATTTAGATATAAATGTACGAGCTAAGAATAAACGAACAAATCTAGGTAATATATATTTTGATAACATATATACAGTTAAGATTATTATTGCAAAAGCAAATGTAACTTCATTCACGAAATAAAATGGTGTTAATTGAGGCATATAATAAAAAATTAGATTATTAAATATCATTAAAAATATTCGCGTTTATCATTAAACGAAATTAAATTAGTTTAGTTAGGTGAAATACGGATAAAAAAAAAATTTGCTGGTCCCGGAGGGACTAGAGCTTGCTTTTTTTTGGCTAAATAAAGATAGTAATTAGTCATCACCTCCACAAAAATCAAATGGTTCTGTGTCACTAGTTATATCACTAGAATCTTGTTTAAATCTTTTAGCAGGTCTAGTTTCCGTTGAGTCATTATTTAAATTATCGGGTATGCCAATACCAGATCGAGTACTAGATTCTTCTTTAGAAGAAAGTTGAAGACTAGATTTTTCTTTAGAAGATGGACCAGTTAAATCAGACTGTTCTTTATTCCTTGGAGAAATATGATCATCACCTTGTACACTAGCTACATAACTTGTATTTTCAACAGGATTACTGGCTCCAACATTGTTAGCATTAGCGGCCTCTTTATTTTTTTTTTTCTAAATAATAATTATCCGGACTTACATAATTTTTTTCTTTACAGCTAACACAGCTACCTTCCGATGGCACAGGGCTCGATAATAAACCTTGCTGCCTACGGGATTCTAATTCTGCACGCATTTCATTCGAACGGTTAAATCAAAATTCACGAAAGCTTGACTCTTTATTCCCTTCTATACCCATTTCTTCAGGATGACGTCTTATATCTTCCAATTGACGAGTAAATTCAATAAGATTTGCATTAGATAAACTCGCCGGAGAACTATGAGCTAAATCAATCCTTTCATCACCATTCGAGCTTTTAGTGCTATTAGAATCTGTAATGTTCCCTTCATCTGAGCTAGATAAATTATTATTGCTATCTTGTGCAAACGTATTTACCTCTGCCCTTTCAGAATTATTTGTTTGTGGGTCAGCTAGTAATAAACGGCTAGTTGCAAAAAATCTGACACCTGCTAGATTACTTATTAAAAATATTGACATATCTCGTCTTAAACCTGGTCCCGGAGGGACTAGGCATTCGAAAAATTTGTTGGATTGATAGTTAATTGTATCATATTAATTGAATTTATAAAGTAAACTTGTAACTGAGTAATGTAATCCGTCTAGAACAACCGAAGGGTAAATACCTAAAATAACGGTAAAGGCAACTAATGTTAATAATAAAAAGAATTCTCTTTTAGTAACATCGCTGATACTTTGTTCAAAGAATTTAGTAAATGACCCACCAAATGCTATACGGTTAAACATGTATATAGTATAGGCGGCTGAGAATACTATAGAAGAACTTGCTAAAGCACCTAGAACTGGTAATCTTTCGAAGACTCCGTATAAACTCATAAATTCTCCTACAAAATTTAAAGTTAAAGGAGCCCCACAATTACCTAAACATAATATAAAGAATAATATCGAAAATAAAGGCATCATTTGAGTTATACCTTTATAATAATGTATTAATCTAGTACCAGATCTATCGTATAATATACCTCCTGCACATATAAATAAACCACTAGATACAAAACCGTGAGCAAGTCCTAATACTATTCCTCCTTCTATTCCTTGTATTGTATTACTAAATACACCAATTAAATATACAGCCGCGTGAGATACTGAACTATAAGCTATTAATTCTTTAACATCAGTAGTTCTTAATGTACTGAAACTAGCGTATATTATTGTTATAACCCCTATAATAAATACTATAAAAGTATAATCTAAAGCTACTTTAGGTAATATAGGTAAAATTAATCTAAATATACCATATAAACTTAATTTTAATACAATACCGGCTAATACTATACTTCCACCTAAAGGTGATTCAACGTGAGCTTTTAATAATCAATTATTTAAAAATATAGTAGGAGTTTTAATTGCGAAGGCTATAAATATACCTATAAATAAGAATACTTGTGTAGTATAATCAAAATTAGTTTTAAATAAAGCATCAAAATCTGTAGTACCCATTATAGAAGACATAGTTAAAATTGATAATAATAAAAATAATGAACCAAACACAAAAAATTTCTTTAATTTTGAGTTACTTAGAATCATATCGGCTAACCGACAATTCACATAATAGGCGCGTATAAAAAATCGGAGATTTTTTATTCCTCTTGTTTTATAATTTACGATTTAGGCGCGAGCTCTCATATTGGATTTAATAGAATTTATTTTAGTTAAACCTTGCTCAGATAAATGTTGTTTATCCTGTATAAGCATAGCTACTTCTCTAAAATGGGCATAATCCAATTCTTTTACACCTTTAATATTATATTTATCAAATAAAGGTATTAATTTTTCCAATATGTCTTTAAAATTTGTTACAACGAAATATACAGCAGACTGTTTTAAAGTTAATTCTATTCTACCACAATTTAAGTAATATATTAATGATTTCATAAGTTCTATATCTCTACTATGTTGAACAATATGAAATTTTAATGTTACAGACTTACCTGATTTAGTAGTAAGAGAATTACGTAATGATACATAAAAACACCCATCTCCACTAGCTAATCCTGCTATTCAATAAGGATTTATATTATCTATATTTTGGAGCTTGCGCCTCGAAGGTTTTTTTACTGCTTCAATATAAGGAAAAGATAATTTTAGTTCATCGCTAAGACCTAAATTTAAAGCGGCTCTTATAGAAAGCATTTTATTAAAACCCTCTTTATTAAGGTGGGCTTTAGTTTTAATTAATTCTATGCCATCTTTAAATAACTTATAATCTCCCCATTTTTCAGTCAATAAAGGATACTTATCAAAATGTGATAATATTATTTGCAATTCTGCTAGGGATCTGACCATATATTGTATACTATTATCACCATGTTTAGTTATTTTTCCTACTCCAAAGAAATTTTTTATACTATATAATAAGTAAAGGTCTTTTTTATGTAAAGCTATTTTATATATAGCTGTAATTTGATATCCCATTCTATAATCATTACTTTTGTTAAAACCTAGTACAAAAGTACCTTCTGCATCAGTCAAACCTGTAACAAATCAAGGATGTAAATTATTATCTAAGCCAGATCTTTCAGATCTGTCTGCGTTTTGTTTATCTAAGAGGCAGGCT
>Ga0182214_1000045_pt1 | contig 14020 bp, 13 predicted proteins | sample G5R1MG_23_FD_128380 | JGI IMG/M metagenome (GOLD analysis project Ga0182214, IMG submission 128380) | Switchgrass phyllosphere microbial communities from Michigan, USA - G5R1_NF_03OCT2016_LD1 MG | ecosystem: Host-associated > Plants > Phyllosphere > Phylloplane/Leaf | place: USA: Michigan...
ATTGTCGACCACCAGCACGAGCAATTGCGCGTCATGCTGGACCGCGGTGGAGAGCTCCTGACCGTTCATCAGGAAACAGCCGTCACCGGCGAGCGCCACGACCTGCCGCTCGGGATGGCGAAGCGCCGCGGCGATCGCGGCGGGCAGGCCATAGCCCATCGCGCCGGCGGTCGGCGCAAGCTGCGTGCCGGGCGCGCAATAGCGCCAGTAGCGATGCCACCAGCCGCTGTAGTTGCCCGCGCCGTTGCAGACGATCGTATCGACAGGCAGCGCGTCCCGCATCGCCGCGACGCACGGACCCAGGTCCATGGCGACGCCGTCGCGCGGGGCCGCGGTGGACCAGGCGCGCCATTCGGCATGCGCCTCCGCGCCACCCGGATGGGGCGGGCCGTCGAGCGCGACCAGCGCTTCGGCGAATTCGGTCATGCCGGCGCAGATCGCCAGATCGGTGCGATAGGTCATGCCGAGTTCGTTCGCGTCGGGGTGGACGTGGACGAGCCGCTGGCCGGGATGGTCGGGGGTCACGAGCGTATAGCCGTCGGTCGTCGCCTCGCCGAGCCGCGGGCCGGCGACGATCAGCAAATCGGCCGCCCTGATCCGCGCGACGAGTTGCGGATTGGGGCCATAGCCGAGGTTGCCGGCATAGCTCGGGCAATCGTTGGGGATGGCATCCTGCCGGCGGAAAGCGGTGGCGACCGGCACGCCGGTGCGATCCGCCCAGGCGGCGAACGCCTGCGCGGCGACGCCGTCCCAGCCGGCGCCGCCGACGATCGCGACCGGCCGTTCGGCGGTGGCCAGCAGGTCGGTGAGCTGCTCCATCACGGCATCGTCGCAACCCTGCGGCAGGCGCTCGACCCGCGGACGGTCGATCGCCACGACCGTGTCGAGCAGCATGTCCTCGGGCAGGGCGAGCACGACCGGTCCCGGCCGGCCGTTCATCGCCACGGCATAGGCGCGCGCGACATATTCGGGAATACGCGCGGCATCGTCGATCCGCGCCGCCCATTTGGCGAGCGGCGCAAACATCGCGGCAAAATCGACTTCCTGAAACGCCTCACGGTCGCGCGTGGTGCGGTCGACATCGCCGATGAACAGGATCATCGGCTGCGAATCCTGTCGCGAGACATGGACGCCGATCGAGGCGTTGGTGGCGCCCGGGCCGCGCGTGACGAACGCAATGCCGGGACGGTGCGTCATCGTGCCGTCGGCGCAGGCCATATAGGCCGCGCCGCCTTCCTGCCGGCAAACCACCGTCGCGATCTCGGGCGTGTCGTGCAGCGCGTCGAGCACGGCGAGGAAGCTCTCGCCCGGCACGGTGAAGATACGCTCGCAACCCTGTGCGAGCAATTGATCGACCAGGATACGGCCGCCGGTGCGGGAAGGATTCGCCATGGCGGCGACTATCGCGACGACCGGCGGGCGTGTCGAGCCACGTCAGACGCGGCGGCGATCGCCGAAATCGAACCAGCCGGCGCGCCGACCGTCGGGATAGGCAGGGCGGACGACGCTGCGGCTTGCGCCGGGGCGACCGGTGACGCGCTCGCCGAGCGTCGGCGCGGGGGCGGCGACGGGCGCAGCGACGGGCACGGTCTCCGCCGCCCTGGCGAGGCGGTCGTTCTCGCGTTCCAGCTCGGCGATGCGGCGGTTGGCGTCGGCGAGCGCGCTATCGCCCTGCTTGCGATAGCCGGCATGCGCCTCGCGCTCGGCGGCATAGCGCTCGCGCCACTTCTTGCCGCCGCTGTGGCTGGCGAGGCCGAAGAACCAGCCGGCGATCAGGCACAGCGCCAGCGCCGCAAATTGGGTGGTCGTGGTGAACAGCATAATAGCCTCCCTGTTACGGGAGCATAACGAGCGCTGTCCGGCTTGGTTCATCCGCCGGCGGCGCGCCTATTTGAACGCGTCGCCGATCGAGCAGGCGGCGGGGCCGAGGATGACGATGAACAGCGTCGGCAGGATGAAGAGGATCAGCGGGATCGTCATGATCGCGGGCAGGCGCGCCGCCTTTTCCTCGGCCCGCATCATCCGCTCGTTGCGGAATTCGCCCGACAGCACGCGCAGCGCCGAGGCGAGCGGCGTGCCGTATTTCTCGGTCTGCACCATCGTCGTGACGACGCCGCGGATCGCGTCGAGATCGACGCGGGTGGCGAGATTCTCGAACGCCTGCCGCCGTTCGGTGAGGAAGCCCAGCTCGATCGCGGTCAGCGTGAATTCGTCGCCGAGCTCCGGATAGGCGCGGCCGAGCTCCTTGGCGACGCGGTGGAAGGCGGCGTCGACGGTCAGGCCCGCCTCGGCGCAGATCACCAGCAGGTCGAGCGCGTCGGGCAGGCCCTTGCGGATCGCGTCGCTGCGTTTGGTGATCTTGTTCTTCAGATAGAGGTCGGGCGCCTTGTAGGCGAGGATGAACGTCCCCGCGACGAGCGCATATTGTTTGAACGCCGACCAGTCGGCGAAGGTGTCGGTGCCGTAGACGACGAAGGCCATCAGGCTGCCGAAGACGATCGGCAGGACCATACGGCCGAAGATCACGCCGACCGCCCATTCCTTCGACCGGATGCCGGCGCGCATCAGCTTGAGCTGCGCGTCCTTGACCTGGCTGTCCTGCAATACGCGCAGCGACGACAGCAGGTGGCGCATCTTGTCGGTGGTGTCGTTGCGCTGGACGATCCTGGCGCGGCGCTTGGTCGAGGCGGTGATGCCCGCCTTGAGCTGCTCGCGCCGTTCGGTCAGCGCCTTGACGCGCTTGCTCATCGGATCGGTGACCGTCGTCATCACCGTATAGATGGCGTACATCACCGCGAGGGCGGCGACGCCCGACAGGATCGTCGCGACCCAGAGAACGTCGATGCCCATCAGCGTGGGGCCGGCAGCCTGCATGTCTATTCGCCCCCGGCCATCAGATTTCGAAACTGACCATCTTGGCCATGATGAACACGCCGATCCCCATCCACAGCAGCCCGCCGATGCCGGCGATGATCAGCCGCGGTTCGGAGAAGAAGCCCTGCATATAGCTGGCGTTGATCATCCAGATCATGCCGAAGACGATGAACGGCAGCGCGCCGACGATATAGGCCGACGCCTTGGATTCGGACGACATCGCCTTGATCTTGAGCTTCATCTGGCCGCGCTGGCGCAGCACCGTGGCGAGGTTGGCGAGCGTTTCGGCGAGGTTGCCGCCGGTCTCGCGCTGGATCGCGATGGTGATGACGAAGAACTGGAATTCGGGCGTGCCGAGCCGGTCGGCGGTGTCCTGCAACGCCGAATCCATCGATACGCCGATCTTCATCTTGTCCGACACCATGCGGAATTCCTCGCCGACCGGGCCGTCGACCTCGGCGCCGACGACGCCGATCGTCTCGGTGACCGGCAGGCCCGAGCGCAGGCCGCGGACAAGCAGCTCGATCGCATCGGGGAAGCGCGTGGTGAACTGGGTGACGCGGCGGCGGATGAAATAGCCGACCAGCCAGTGCGGCACCCCGCCGCCGACCGCGACGCCGAACAGCAGTGCGAGCAGCAGCGGCGCGCCCTTGAGCATCAGCAGCCCGGCGACGACGACGACCAGCCCGGCGCTGACGCTGCCATATCGGCCGACGCTCCAGTCGTGGCCGGTCATCGCCAGCCGCTTGGCGAGCTGGGTCGGATTGGGCAGCAGCCGGCCGAAGGCGAGGTCGGTCCGCGTCTGTGCGCGGCCCGCGGCGATGCTGCGCGCCTGTGCCTCCGCCACCGCGAGCACGTCGCCGTGACGGCCGCGCAGCGCAGCGAGCCGCCGCGCCTGCGCGCGCTCGGGCGAGGGGCCGGCAAAGGCGTAGACGACCAGCGCCAGCGCCGCCATCGCGCCGAGCGAGACCATCAGGAGGGCGAACAGATCCATCGGCCTGCGTCTTGCCCGTTACTTCTTGGCGCGCTTGGTCAGCAGCGCCGAAAAGCCGCCGATCAGCGACTTGCCGCGCTTCTTGCCGCCGCCGCCTTCGCCCGCGACCATCTCCTCGCCGACGTTGAGCGCGTGGCGGGTGAGGTCGAGCATCGGCGCGACGGTGCGCGTGTTCTTGCCCGCCTCGGCGAGCGGCTTGCCGAGCTTGGCCGCCTGCGCCGCCAGTTTCTGGTCGAAGGGGATCACGAAATCGATCTTGCGCTCGATCGAGCTCTCGAAATCCTTGCGGCTGATCTCGAGCTGCGCGGCGGCGTGAACGCGGTTGGCGACGACGGTGACGTGCGTCTGCGGCGCGTTGGTCTTGAGCCACGACAGGATCCGGATCGAATCGCGCGCCGAGGCGAGCGTCAGTTCGGTGACGACCACCGCCGCCTGGATATCGCCGATCAGCTGCGGATGCAGCACCAGCATGCCGCGCGGCAGATCGACCACGGTCGCCTCGAACGCGGCGCGCATCTCCTCCTGCAATTGGTGGAAGGCGGTGCCGTCGGTCAGCAGCGGCGCGTTGATCGGCGCCTCGGCGGACAGGACGGCGAGCCGTTCGGTCGCCTTCACCATCGCGCGTTCGATGAACAGGCCGTCGATCCGACCCGGATTTTCGATCGCATCGGTCAGGCCGCGGCCCGGCTCGATGTCCAGCGTCAGCGCGCCGGTGCCGAAATGGACGTCGAGGTCGAGCAGCGCGGTGGTGCGCTGTTCGTTCTCGCCGAGCAGCCACGCCATCGACGTCGCGACGGTCGAGGCGCCGACGCCGCCGCGCGTCCCGATCACCGCGATCGCGCAATGCGGCCGGCCGAGGCTGGCCTCGGTGAGCTTGGGAGCGTTGAGGATCGCCTGGGCATGGCCGAACGCCTCGCGCAGCGCATCGGGATGCAGCGGCTTGAGCAGATAATCCTGGATGCCGCTGGCGATCAGGTCGCGATAGAGGCGGACGTCGTTGACCTGGCCCGCCGCGATCACGATCGTGCCGGGCTCGCAGACCTCGGCGAGCGCATTGATATCGCTGAGCGGATCGCCCGATTCGGCAAGGTCGACGAGCAGGATCTGCGGGCTGGCGGCCACCGACAGCGACTGGATCGCGTTGCGCAGGCCGCCCTTGTGGACCTTCTCGATCGCCCAGCCCATTTCGGAGACGATCGGCCGCAGCGTTTCCGCGGTCGTCTCGTCGCAGACATAGGCGGCGAACGGCTGACGCTGCGTCACGCCGGCGGGTTTCCAGGGCGCGTTCATATCAACGGCTCCCCGGGCTGACCGCGACGAGCGCACCGGCACCCGTTGCCGGCTTCTTCAGATAGGCGTCGATCGCCTTGGTGTTGACCGCGGTATCGGCGACGCCCGACGAGTCGGCGCCACGGACCAGATCGCCGGGCCGGGCGATCATCGCGGCGAGGTTGGTGTTGACCGCGCAGCCGTAATTGGACGACGTATTCGCCTCGAACTCATTGCTCGCATTGCGGCTCCAGTCGGGGCAGCCGGGGACCGCGGCATGCATGCGGGTGACGACGACGCGCAGCGTGCCGGGCGTCACCGGCACGGCGGTGACCGGACGATCCTCCGACAGCAGCAGGCCGTAGCTGGCGACCACCGCGGCGACCTCGTTGTGTGCGGCGGCGCCGCCGTCCGTCGCCTCGTCGATCGCGACGCGATCGCCGAAGCCGAGATGCATCGTGTCCATCCAGCCGGCGAGGCGCCGGCTTTCGCCACGCGCGAGGCCGTTGCCGCCGATCGCGAGATCGAGTGCATAATCGTTGCGCGCCACGACCGGCTGATGCACCGATTCGAGGCCGCGGTTGGTCGTACCCATGCAGCCGCCGAGCAGCAGCGCCGGCGCGGCGAGGGTGGCGAAAAGGATCGAACGGTAGATCATCGAAGCCATGTCCTTCCGGGGGCTGGCAGAATAGGCATCAGTTGGAGAAACCGGGGGCGGGGGCCGCGCCCTTCCGCTTCGCGGTCGAACGCGCGTCGGCGGCGGCGGCGGGCGGGTCGCGACGCGGCACGGGGGGCACCGTCGCGGCGGCGCCGATCGCGGGGGCGGCGGCAGCCGCGGCGCCGGGGACCATCGTCGGCACCGGGCGCGGGCCGTTGCCGCCCGATCCCAGCTCGCCTAGCAGGATGCGCGACGCATCGTCGGGGGCGCGATAGCCGTCGTGCGGCAGCGCGATCTGCGACGGGCTGTTCGCCGGCTTCACCAGATAGGGGGTGATGATGATGACCAGCTCGGTCTCGTTGCGCTGGAAGCTGTTCGAGCGGAACAGCGAGCCGATGATCGGCAGATCGCCGAGGAACGGCGTCTTGTCGATGTTGTTGCCGTGGGTGTTGGAGAGCAGGCCGCCGATCATCATGCTCTGGCCGGAGCCGAGTTCGAGCGTCGTCTCGGCACGCCGGGTCGTGATGCCGGGGACGCGCGTACCGCCCACGGTCACCGCGCTGGCATTGTCGATCTGCGACACTTCAGGGCGAACGCGCAGCGAGATGCGCCCGTCGGACAATACCGTCGGGGTATAAGCGAGGCTGACGCCATATTGCTTGTACTCGACCGACACGGTGCCGAGGCCGCCCGACAGCGGGATGGGGATTTCACCACCGGCGAGGAAGGTCGCGGTTTCGCCCGACAGGGCGGTCAGATTGGGATTGGCGAGCGTCGTCACCTGACCCAGCGTCTCGCCCAGATCGACCGCGGCGAGCAGGTCGAGGCCGAGCAGCTTGCCGGCGAGGCCGATCGCCGATGCGCCGCTGGACGAATTGACGAGGCTGCCGCCGGAGGGCGCGGAGGTGAAGCCGACGCCGAGCGGCCCGCCGGGCGCGAAGGTGGTCGTCGCGCTGCCGCGGGCAATGCCGAACTTGAAGCCGCCGGTCCCGTCGACCGAGCCGAGATTGACGCCGACGTTCTTGATGAACGTCCGGCTCACCTCGGCGATGCGGACCTGGAGGTTCACCTGCAACGGCGTCGCGGTGCGCAGGCGCGAGAGCACCTTGGTCGATTCGCCGACATAGGCCTGCACCAGCCGCTCCGCCTCCGCGGCGTCGCCCGGACCGGCCACGGTGCCGGTGAGCAGGACAAGGCCGTTCATCGGCGTCGCGACGAGCTGCGCGTCTGGCATCGCGAGGCTGAGCATCGCGCCGATCGAATCGATGTTGGTGCCGACGCGGACCGTCGTCGCATAGACGATCGCGCCGCCGCGCGTGGTGGCGGAGACCGAGGTCTCGCCGGTCTTCTTGCCGAAGATGTAGAGCTGGGTCGGCGAGCGGACCTGTACGTCGGCGATCGAATCGTCGGCGACGAAGACGTCGCTCATCGGCCGCGACAGCGTCACCAGCCGGCCGCGGCCGGTGTTGACCTGCACCACCGACGATCCGCCGACGCTGACCGAGCGGCTCTGGCCGACCGCAGTGCCGGCCGGTGCGCCGGGGGCGGTGGCGGTGCGCGCATCGGCCATGCCGAGCGGCAGCGCCGTTGTGGCGGCGAGCGCGATCGCCAGCGCCGTACGGCGGGTCTGGACGAGGATAGCCATCTTAGAGTTTCCCTCCGACCGGAACGGCGGTCACGTTGTTGCCGCGCGCGACGCGCACGACGGGGCCGGCATAGGCGGACCCGCCCGCCGCGCCGGGAGCGCCCGCCCCCGCGGGGACCGGACCCATCGGCGCGGCGACCGGCGCCGCCGCCGGCACGCTGCTGCGCTGGAAGCGCGACACGTCGGCGCCGGTGGCATAGCTGTTGCCGCCGGTCTGCGGCTGGCTGGACAGGCGCGCGATCATCGCCTGTTCGGCCTTGGCGTCGCCGTTCGGCATCTTGACCGCACCGCTGGCGATCGCCTCCTCGAGCTGCGACGAATTGTCGGCGAGCGCGCGCAGCGACAGCGACAATTCGCCGATCGTGCGGGCGACCGCGATCTGCTCCGCCATCTTGGGCGTCGCCTCCAGCGTGACGGTCGAATAGGTGCTGACCTTGGACTTGCCGTCCTCGCCCGCGACATTGTCGGTCCGCTGGTCGGTGGCGAGCACGCGGACGTTGCGCATGATCGTCTCGGACACCTTGAGCGGCTGGCCGTCGCCGCCGCCCGGCACGGTCTGCGTCAGGACGAGGTCGATCCGGTCGCCCGGAAAGACGAAGCCCGCGACCGCCGCCTGGTTGGAGACGCTGACGGTGACCGCGCGCATCCCCGGCGCCAGCGCGGCGGCGAGGAAGCCGCGATCGCCTGGCGACACGAGCGAGCCCTTGGTGACCGGCTGGCCGGCGGTGACCGCGCTGCGCACGACGGTGCCGGTCAGCTTCGACAGATCGGTGCCGGCCTTCAGGAAATAGGCGCCGTCGACCAGCTCCTGCGGCCACGGCTGAAATTTGAGCGCGGTGGCGTCGAGGATGGTGCCGACCGGCAACGGGCGGGTGGCAACGAGCACCTCCGGCCCGGTGACGACCGGCGCGGCGGCGGGCTGCATCGCCGCGGCCTGCGGCGCCGCCGACCCCGCGATGAGGCTGCGGGCAAAGAACGCCGTGATGCCGGCGATGAGCAATGCGCCCACCAGCAAAACGATCTTGCGACTATCCATGTCTCATCGGGCCTTTCAGCGCGCCGGTGGTTGATCCGGCGGTAATCATTGGACTGGACTGGTTAAAATCCGGTTCTTGGGTTCAGCCGGCGGCGAGCGGCGCGGGCAGGGTGGCCGGCAGCGCGAGCAGCGCGGCGGCGGCGATCGCGACGCCATAGGGAATTTCGACCGCGCCGATCCGCCGCTGCCAGCGCCGCTCGATCATCATCGCGACCGTGATCGCGCCGCCCAGCACCGACATCAGCATCAGCATGTCGATCAGCCCGCCGAGCGGTAGCCATAGCGCCAGCGCGGCGATCATCTTGACGTCGCCGCCGCCCATCCAGCCGCAGGCGAACGCCGCGGCGAACACGGCGAACACCGCAAGCGCGACGAGCAATTGCACGCCGATCTCGCCCCAGCCGAGCCCCTGCGCCCACCACCAGAAGGGAGCGAGCAGCGCGATCGCGGCATTCTTGCGATTGGTGATCTCGCGCGTCCGCGCATCCTCGATACCCGCCGCCAGCAGCAGCACGCCGAGGGTGACGGCGAGCGCCACGATCGCAACTTTGTCCCAGCTCATCGGGTGCGCTATCTAGACGACAGGGCTTGCGAAAACGTAACCAGCGCGGCGATGACCGATGCCGTCGCCCTGCGCCGCGATCTACCCGCCGATTCGCGATGGTCGGACTGGCTCGCGCCCGACGGCTGGCGCCACCGCCGGTTCGACTGGGATCACCCGCGTGCGCGCGGCCGCATCCTCGTCCAGGGCGGGCGCGCCGATATCGTCGAGAAGTTCGTCGAGACGATCCGCCATCTCCACGACCGGCGCTGGTCGGTGACCGCCTTCGACTGGCGCGGACAGGGCGGATCGGGACGGCTCGCCGCCGATCCGCATGTCGGCCATGTCGACAGCTTCGCTATCTGGATCGCCGATCTCGCCGCCTTCTGGCGCGGCTGGCGTGCCGAGGCCGCGGGGCCGGCGGTGCTGCTCGGTCATTCGATGGGCGGGCATCTGGCGCTCCGCGCGATGCTCGACGGCGGCGTCGATCCCGATGCGGCGGTGCTGGTCGCGCCGATGATCGGCGTGCGATCACCGGTGGGGGCGGCGGTGGGACTGCGCCTGGCGCGGCTGATGACGCGGCTCGGCGACCCCGCGCGGCCGGCGTGGAAGGTGCGGCAGGATGCCAGGTCCGCCGGGCACCGCCGGCAATTGCTGACCCATTCGGCGGATCGCTATGCCGACGAGGCGATATGGTATGCGCGCGATCCGTCGCTGTTGCTTGGCCCGCCGAGCTGGGCGTGGGTGCTCGAGGCGTTCGTCTCGGGCGCGCGCCTGCAGGCCGATCCGCGGATCGCGACGCTGGCGACGCCGATCCTGATGCTCGTCGCCGACGCCGACGGGCTGGTCGACAGTGCCGCCGCGGTGCGGCTGGCGGGGCGGTTGCCGCAGGCCGAGCTGGTGCGGTTCGGCGCCGAATCGGCGCACGAGATCCTGCGCGAGGACGATGCGGTGCGGCTGCGCGCCTATGGGCTGATCGACGATTTTCTGGATCGCAGGACGTGACGTGGGACGTCGTCATCGTCGGCGCCGGGATCGCCGGCGCCAGCCTCGCCGCCGCGATCGCGCCGCAGGCACGCGTGCTGCTGCTCGAGGCGGAGGCGCAGGCGGGCTATCACAGCACCGGGCGTTCGGCGGCCTTCTGGTCGGAGACCTATGGCGGGCCGGGCATCCAGCCGCTGACCAGCGCATCGGAGGCGACGCTGCGCGGCGGCGGCGTCCTCGATCCGCTCGGCTCGCTGCATATCGGCCGGGCGGCGGATGCCGCGGCTATCGACGCGTTCCTCGCCGCCTTCGCGGACACGCCGGTGCCGCTCGCCCGGGTCGATCCGGCGGCGTTCGTGCCGGGGCTGCGGCCCGAATGGACGCTGGGCATTCACGAACCCAGCTGCGCCTATATCGACGTCGCCGCGCTGCATGCCGCCTGTCTGGCCGCGGTGCGGCGTGCGGGCGGGGAAATCGCGACGGATGCCGGATTGCAGGCGGCCGAGCGGCGCGACGGGATATGGACGATCGCGACGCCGTCCGGCGAGCATCGCGCACGCGTGCTGGTCAATGCGGCGGGGGCCTGGGCCGATACGATCGCACTGCGGGTCGGCGCGCGGCCGCTCGGTATCCAGCCCTATCGCCGCACCGTCGCGCAGATCCGAACCGATCCGGGTGCGCCGCCCGGCCTGCCGCATGTCGCCGACATCGCCGGGCGCTTCTACTTCAAACCCGAGGCTGGCGGGCGGCTGTGGCTCAGCCCGCATGACGAGACGCCGGTCGATCCCTGCGACGTCGCGCCCGAGGAGCTGGACGTGGCGATCGCGATCGACCGGTTCGAGCAGGTCGTCGACTGGCGCGTGGCCGCGGTCGAGCGGCGCTGGGCGGGGTTGCGCAGCTTCGCCCCCGACCGGTTGCCGGTCTATGGCTTCGATCCCGCGGTGCCGGGCTTCTTCTGGTGCGCGGGGCAGGGCGGGTTCGGCATCCAGACCGCGCCGGCCGGCGCCGCCGTCGCCGCAAGCCTGTTGCTGGGGACGGCGCTGGCCGATCCGTTCGCGGCGATCGACGTCGAGCGCTATGCCGCGGGGCGGTTCGGCTAGGGTCAGGCCGCCGGGCGGCTCGCCGCGATGGCGGCGTCGCTGGCCAGTTTGTCGACGCGTTCGTTGTCGGCGTTGCCGGCATGGCCCTTGACCCAGATCCACTCGATCTCGTGCTTCTGCGATTCGGCGAACAGCGCCTGCCAGAGCTCGGCATTCTTGACCGGCTTCTTGTCGGCGGTGCGCCAGCCGTTCTTGCGCCAGCCGTGGATCCAGCGGGTCAGACCGTCCATGACGTATTTGCTGTCGGTCGACAGCTTGACGCGGCACGGGCGGGTGAGGATGCGCAGCGCCTCGATCGCCGCGGTCAGCTCCATGCGGTTGTTGGTGGTCAGCGTCTCGCCGCCGGACAGTTCCTTCTCGTGACCGCCGAAGCGCAGCAGCGCGCCCCAGCCGCCGGGACCGGGGTTGCCCTTGCAGGCGCCGTCGGTGGCGATCTCGACCAATTGGGGGGCGGGGTCGGTCATGCAAAGGCCTCCGGGTGCGCGTCATACCAGTCGAGGCGGCGCAGATAGGCGAGCGGGTCCTTGCGCGTCACCAGCGCATCCGCCGGTGTGTTGAGCCAGTCCCACGCGCGGGTGAGCAGGAAACGGATGCACGCGCCGCGCGCCAGCACCGGCAGCGCCGCGCGCTCGGCGGCGGACAGGCCGAAGGCGTCGGCATAGCCGGCGAGCAGCGCCGGGCCGACGTCGGCGAGCGGCGCGCCCTGCGGATCGAAAGCCCATGAACCGTGCATCACGGCGACGTCATAGGCCCGTAAATCGCGGCAGGCGAAGTAGAAATCGATGAGTCCGGTAACCCGCGCGCCGAGCATCAGGACATTGTCCGGAAACAGGTCGGCATGGATGACGCTGTGCGGCAGGTCGTGCGGCCAGTCCGCCTCGACCGCGGCGAGCGCGGCGTCGACGCGCGCGAACAGGCCGGGGGCGATGCCGTCGAGATCGCGGCCGCAGCGGGTCAGCAGCGGCCGCCAGTCGGCGAGGCCGAGGCTGTTGGGGCGGCCACCCGGAAAGTCCGCGACCGCGGCATGCAGTCGGCCCAGCGCGGCGCCGGCGGTGGCGGCCTGCGCAGGCGTCGGGCGGGTCACCGACACGCCGTTGAGGAAGCGGATCAGGCAGGCGGGCCGGTCCTCGAGCGTCTGGATGGCGACGCCGTCGCGGTCGCGGATCGCCGGCGGCACCGGCAGGCCGCGCGCCGCAAGATGGTCGAGCAGGTCGAGGAAGAAGGGCAGGTCGCCGGCATCGACGCGCTTTTCGTAGAGCGTCAGGATGAACCGCGCGGTGGTCGTGTCGACGAGATAATTGCTGTTCTCGACACCCTCGGCGATGCCCTTCGCCGAGACCAGCTCGCCGACGCCGTCATAGCGGCGCAGGAACGCGGACAGCGCCTCGGCCGAGACGTGCGTATAGACGGCCATAACCTCTCCCCAATCGACCCCCCGGACGCAGGCCGGGGTGATGGCCGGCTATGCCGCGGCGTCGAGCCCGCGCGGCAGCTTGAACGCGATCGTCTCGCGCGTCGTCTCTTCCTCGCGCTCGGTGACCGCGAAACGGGTCGCGAGCAGGTCGACCAGTTCGCGCACCAGCAATTCGGGCGCGGAGGCGCCGGCGGTGATGCCGAGCGTGCCGACCCCGTCGAGGAACGACCAGTCGAGGTCGCCCGCGCGCTGGATCAGCCGTGCCGGGATGCCTTCGCGTTCCGCCACTTCGACCAGCCGTACCGAGTTGGACGAATTGGGCGCGCCGATCACCAGCATCGCGTCGCACGCCGCGGCGATCGCCTTGACCGCGGCCTGGCGGTTGGACGTGGCATAGCAGATGTCCTCGCCGCGCGGCGGCAGCATGTTGGGAAAGCGGCGTTGCAGCACCGCGACCACCGCAGCGGTGTCGTCGACCGACAGCGTCGTCTGGGTGAGGAAGGCGAGATTGTCGGGATCGACCGGCGCGAAGATCTCGGCATCGGCGGCGGTTTCGATCAGCGACATCGCGCCCTCGGGCACCTGGCCGAAGGTGCCGACGACCTCGGGATGGCCGGCATGGCCGATGAAGACGATGTGGCGACCGGCGGCGACGAGCCGTTCGGCCTGACGATGCACCTTCGACACCAGCGGGCAGGTCGCGTCGAGATAGTCGAGCCCGCGGTTCTGCGCGTCGGCCGGCACCGATTTGGGGACGCCGTGCGCGGAGAAGACGACCGGCGCGCCGTCGGGCACCTGGTCGAGCTCCTCGACGAACACCGCGCCCTGCGCCTTCAGCGTGTCGACGACGAATTTGTTGTGGACGATCTCGTGACGCACGTAGACGGGCGCGCCGTGCTTCTCGATCGCGAGTTCGACGATGCGGATCGCGCGATCGACGCCGGCGCAGAAGCCGCGCGGCGCGGCGATCAGCAGGTCCAGGACGGGCTTGCCGCCGTCCGCGGGTATTTGGGAAGCCATGGCGGCAGCTCTACGCGATTGGCTCGGCGCGCGGAAGTACGCGATTGCTTGCGCGCACTAAAGCCGGTTCCTATGGTGCGCCGCGCATCGTCCGGGTTCTCCGGCGGCGCATCACCGTCCGTTCGACAAAGGTACGCGTCCTCGTGAAAACCCCGGCTTTAGGTCTGTCTGCCCTCGCGCTGATCCTTTCGGGCTGTGCCGGGAAGGGTGAGATCGTCGAAGGCGGTATCTCCGCCGTGCGCTCCGCCTGCCCGACGGTCGGCGTCGCCGCCGGCACCGGCGACATCACATTGTTCGACCCCGCGACCAGCAAGGACGCGAGCGCGATCGACATCGTCGCCAACATGACCAACGTCCGCGGCGCCTGCAACGACGTCGGCGAGGAGATCGCCACCACCGTCACCTTCGACGTGCGCGCGCGGCGGACGCGGACCGAGGGGCCGCGCGACGTGACGCTGCCTTATTATATCGCGATCGTCCGCGGC
>Ga0182214_1000049_pt1 | contig 13542 bp, 8 predicted proteins | sample G5R1MG_23_FD_128380 | JGI IMG/M metagenome (GOLD analysis project Ga0182214, IMG submission 128380) | Switchgrass phyllosphere microbial communities from Michigan, USA - G5R1_NF_03OCT2016_LD1 MG | ecosystem: Host-associated > Plants > Phyllosphere > Phylloplane/Leaf | place: USA: Michigan...
AATACGATGCCAAGGGCATGTTCGCGTTCGAGGATCCTTCGCGCGCAGTGAACGCCTTGTCCGCGCTTTGGCGCTTTCGCCAGACCTTCGATAGCGTCTTGCCCGCGCCTTTCACGTTGCCGGCAGCCGGATCATTGCCTCTGCCGGAGGACGGGAAGCTCAACGAAGCTGCCGCAAAGGCACTGCTGGCACGGCATGGAATTCGCTCACCGCTTGAGGGCGTGGCAAAAGATGCGGGGGAGGCCGCTCGCCTTGCCGCCGACATCGGCTTCCCTGTCGCGGTGAAGGTCGTCTCGCCAGATATCCTGCACAAGACCGAAGTCGGCGGTGTCGCGCTGCGGCTCGCCGACGCGGATGCCGTGGAGGCGGCCGTCAGCCACATGGCGCAGACGATCCCGCAGCACCTGCCCGAAGCGCGGATCGACGGCTATCTGGTATCCGAAATGGTGACTGGCGGGGTGGAATGCATTCTGGGCATCAGCCAGGATGAGGCTTTCGGCCCCGTCGTTACTTTCGGACTGGGGGGCACCCTGGTCGAGCTGCTCAAGGATACGGTCTGTGCCTTGGCCCCCGTCAGCGTGGAGCAGGCGCGTGCCATGATCGGCAAGGTCCGCACGGCACCACTGCTCACTGGCTATCGCGGTGGGCCGCGCCACGACACCGAGGCCTTGGCTCAGGCGATTTCCGGCCTGTCCGTGCTCGCCGCGCAGCATCAGGGCACGATCGCCACGATCGAAGTCAATCCGCTGGTGGTAATGCCTGACACCGGCGGCGTCATCGCACTCGACGCGGTGATCGAGACGAACGACGACGCATAGCGCCGTGTCCAGGACATAAGTTGCGCGACCTGGCCATTCGAACAAAGGAAGCGGGCAGACAAAAATAGCGCTGGAGCCGCCAGAGCCGTCGCACTGAGGGCTTTGATCGACATGCACCCTGCAAAGGCGGAGCTTTGAGCCCCCGCCTTTGCAGGCTCGCTTCAAGGCGTCAGATTGCGAGAGCTTCCCGGCGCATCTCGAATGTCTCCAGGAACTCCTCCTGACCGCGCGGCACGCGCCGCTTGGCCGGATTGTAGAACGGCGATAGGACCTTCAACATCATCGGCAGCGCAGCCTTGATCGTGCGCTTCTTCATTTCGTCCTGACGGGCGAGCGAGGCGGCGAGTTCTTCGGCCGTCATGCCCTCCCTGTCCTTTGCCAACAGGTAATTTGCCGCTTCCTTGCTGAAAGAACCTAGGTGCTTGAGAGCGTAAAGGTAACCATAGATCCGATAAAAGTAACGAGATACGGGATTGAGGCCGCTCAGCTCGTGGTACACGTCCGAGCAGACGGTACGGTGCTCGAACTCTTCGGCGAGATGCCAGCGCCACAGGTCTGCCACGGCCTGGTCGGAGCCTTCGAGGTACTCGTTAAACTCCTCGAACCACATTTCGCAGGCGCTGGCGCTCATCGATTCGAAACCCTCGCAGTAGGAGAGATTGAACCGGAGCGGCTTGTTCTTCAGCCAGTCATCGTATTCAGCCTGGATCTTGTCTTCCATGGGCTTCAGACCCTGGTAGCCTTGCTCCCGAAAAACCTTGTTATAGGCGATGTGATGCTTGCAGTGCTGCATCTCCTGTTTGCAGAAGATATCGATTTCTTCGATAAGCCGCGTGTTAGCTGGATTGATCTTGCCACGTGCCAGCTTCATGACCTTGAGCAGGTAAGGTTCCACGTAGGCCGGGATGAGCGAAGCCGCGTTGTAGTTCTGCGCGAACTCCTTGTTCGGAGTCCAATGGGCGCAGACTCTCGAAAAGTCGAACTTCGGAAAGCGAGCCTTCACGTGTAGGCCTCCTCAACCATTATTTATAGCTTACACTATGTAGGCAATTGCATGATTCGTCAAGTTCCGTGAGCTTTCAGCGGGATTTGGGCATACCGAGCGACTTCTCTGCAATAAGGCTTCGATGCACCTCGCTGGTGCCGCCATAGATCGTCATGGCGATACCTCGGCGCATGGTGACTTCGACGATGTCGAGATCGCGATCAAGGCCTCGTACGAGGGACAGCGGCGCTGCGGCCTCGACGATCGCAGAGCCATCGATATAGAGGCACTCGGTGGTGAAGACCTTCGCCATCGGCCCCCACGAGATTTCGTGCACACCCTCGACGCTGGCCCACTCCTGCCGGCGGCAGAGTACGTCGGCGACCTCGTCGCGCACGGCCGCTCGAGCCAGAGTACGGCGCATCGCGGCATCATCGATCGGGCGCGCGCTGTTCCAAGCCGGCTTACGCGCCCAATCGACGGCGCGCAGCACCATCGCCTTCTGAGCGGCATAATAACCCGATCCGCCATGTTCCAAGCTCAACCCGGATGTCATCACCCGCGTACCATCGTTCACCTCTCCCAGCCGGTAGCGATCAGGAACACGCACGTCGGTGAAGTAGGTGATGTTCGTTTTCTCGTCTTGCAGCGTATACACGGGGTGCAATTCGATGCCGGGCAAGTTCATCGGCACCACGAACATGGTGAGGCCCTGGTGCTTCTTGCCGCTGTTGTCCGTCCGCGTCAGCAGCAGGATATAATCTGCGTTGTGACCGTTGGTGGTGAACATCTTCTGGCCGTTCAGCACCCAATCGTCACCATCGCGGATCGCCGCAAATTTGGCGCCGAAGATGTCGGAGCCCGATTGCGGTTCGGAGAAGCCCAGGCAGCCCAACGACTCTCCCGAGATGATCCTGCCTACGATCTCCTGCTTGGCCTCGGGTTGCGCCCACATGTCGGCCATGGCCGCGACGAACTCCGTCACCGCCGATGGCGTACGCGTCCAGCCCAGATCCTCCCAGATCGGCGCAGCCGCCATCACCGAGTAACGCCCGCGCTTTGGCTGGCCATCGAGGGCGAGATCGGGAAATGCATATCCCGCCTCCGCCATCTTCTTGTGAAAAGCCGGATGATGGCCAGAGGTGGAGTGATGGATCTTCGCGCGGACATCGTCGGTGATGTTGGCTCTGATGAATTCGTGCATCTGAGCGGCGTAGGCTTCTGCTTCTTCGCCCCATTCGAAGTCGATGGCGATCTCGCCGGCAACAGGCAGATCAGCAGCTTCGCCATCCCACAAGCGAGCGGCGATGCGATCCAGCAGCATGTTGGGATCGCCAGCGATCAAGGCCAACAGCTTGGCCCTGCGGAAGTAAATCTGCACGTCGTACTCGAGGCTGACCCCATAGCCGCCAAACGTGCGGACCGCATGCTTGACAGCCTGGTCGACGGCATGAGCCGCCCACCAGTAAGCCATGGCCGAACGAACACCTGCGCGCTCGTCTCCCGCCGCGATCGAGCTGATCGCCCGCCAGACGAGCAGCCTGGCGCCGTCCATGTTCGTCGCAGCGTCCGCCATGGGGTGCGCGATTGCCTGGAAGCTTCCGATCAGCGTTCCGTAGGCGGAGCGCTCACGCGAGTAGTCCGCCGCCAATTCCAGCGCGCGTCGGCCGAGCCCGGCAAGCGACGCTGCGGAGAGTATGCGCCACTCTTCGATCGCCGCGTTGAACAACGCCGTCGCCTCGCACCCGCTTGCCAGAACGTGACGCTCGCCCGCGACGCTGGCGACATCGATCATCGCTATCGCCGCGTCGGCAATGTTGTTCACGCGTTCACCGGCCGCGCCGACCAGCGCGACCAAGTCGCCGTCGACCAGTCCGACGATGACATGGGCCAGCGACCCACCCAGCACGGGCTGCGGCTGCCCGGCAATCAACGGCTGCAATGCCAACGTGGCGACTGCGCCGCCTTCGACTGCGGAAGCCAGTTCGTTGGGTGCTCCCGCGCGCGCCAGCAGCCCAGACGCGACGATCGCCTCGATCAACGGCACCGGTGCTGCCGCCCGTCCGGCCTGCTCCGCCACGATGGCCGCATCGAAAAGAGACAATCCGCCATCGTCCGGCGAGATCGTGCGCATCGCGACGATACCGAGTTCTACCAGCTGATCCCACAATGCCTTGTCGAAGCCCGTCACTTCAGCCTCGCGGAGACGCGCAGACGTGACTTCGTCTTTGAAGAGGCGCGTGACAGTGTCCTGCAACAGGGTCTCGCTGTCCGACAAGTGTAACTGCATCACGTCACCCTAACCAATCCAAGCTTACGCAAAAGGATATGGACGAGGTCGGTCATGCAGCAATGCTCCCGAGCCAAATGCCCACGCATGCGATCAATCCGTTCAAGGCCTCGCGTCCCAAGGGGCACTTGAACCTAGGCCTAGAGCGTCATGGCAGTGCCTCGGCTGTTCACGCAGGTGTTATGTCTTGCTGTGCTGCTGGTTTTCGTGGCTCTCCATCGTCAATCATGCATTCCACAAGATGGATCGCAAGGGCGCCGCCTCGTCGGACCCGACAGCGAGCCACAATTCCTGGGTACAAGACGAGTGGCGAAAAGCGACCACTCCAAGGAGAACGGATGTCGTGCGAGCAAACCGCCAGCACCGCTGCGCTCGAATGGTCGAGGCACTGGAGCATCGTTCTCGCTGCTGCCGCAGGATCGTTCGCCACCAGTTTGGCCGTCTATGTCCTGGGGTTGTTCATGCAGCCTCTGCAAGACAGCTTTGGCTGGTCTCGCACGAGTATCAGCGCAGCGGTGACGATCCAGGCCGGCTTCGGCTTCCTGGGTGCAGCACCGGCCGGCTTCATGCTCGATCGTGTCGGGGCCAGGCGAGTGGGAATCTGCGGCGTCCTACTGTTCTGCCTGGCCTTCGCTTCCCTGGCATTCATAACCCATAGCATCTGGACGTGGTGGGGCGTCTGGTGTCTGCTTGGCCTCGCCGGGCTCGCAGCAAAGCCCGCGGTCTGGGCCAAAGCGGTGACTTCGTTCTTCGTACGAGGCCGGGGCACCGCCATCGCCGTCATGCTATGCGGCACCGCATTGGGCTCGGTTGCGCTGCCGTTTGCGGCCAACCTGCTAATTGCTCAGTATGGTTGGCGCATTGCCTTTGCCGCCCTGGGCCTGGGCGTCGCTGCGATCGTCGTGCCGATCCTTAGCTTTTTTCTCAAGGATGCCACCCAGATCGCCGAGGCAAGAACCCGCGATGTCAGCCCTGACCTGCCCGGCTGGACGTTTCGCGAAGGTTTGCGAAAGCGCCAACTCTACCAGATCGCTGTCGCAGCCCTGCTCGTCGTCGGCACCATAGTCGGGTTTACGGTCCATCTTGTCCCTATCCTGATCGCGCAAGGTCTGCCCCGGTCGACGGCGGTGTCGCTTCTTTCCGTCGTCGGCATATCGTCGGTGATCGCCCGCCTGACGGTTGGCTACATCTTCGATCGCCTACAACATCCGGCGATAGGGGCGGCGAGCTTGGCCGCACCGGCCATTGCCGCCACGATCTTGCTATCGCTTCCCCCATCGCTCGCGAGCGCGACGATTGCCGCCATCGCGATAGGCTTCTGCGCCGGGGCGGAGTTTGATGCGTTTATATATCTGAGCAGCCGCTTTTTCGGCCTGAAAGCGTTCGGAACTCTGTTCGGCGTCGTCGAAACCGCGATGTATGCGGGCATAGCGACCGGCCCGATTATGGCGGGCGCTGCATTCGACGCTACCGGATCCTATCGACCTTTCCTGATCATCGCGATCCCACTCTCGTTATTGGGCTCACTCGCTGTCCTCCTGCTCGGGCCATATCCGATCCACGCCACATCGCGGAATCCTGGCAGCTTAGAGCAAGATGTGTAGCCGGACACACGTCCGCGCCCTTCATGAACACGCTCAACGATCAAGAGGCGACCTCAATCATGACCTACGACGAAGAAATGATTGCCCGCACGGCGATCCAGCATCTGCAGGCAATCTACAACAATGCAGGTGATCGCGGGAAAGTGGATGACATGCTTACCGCATTTGCCTCCGATGGCGTACTGGATATCGAAAGCGAGACTTTTGCGGGTCACGAGGCCATAAAGGGCTTTATCGGCAAGATTGCTTCCGGTCAGTCCCCGACACATCTAGTGGGCGCACGGCACCACCTCACAACGTCACGTTTCGAGATCGACGGCGAAGATAAGGCGCGAGCCTGGACGTACTTCTTCGTCATGCGACGATGCGAGTTTCTTCATGAAGGCACTTACGTCGATCACTACGCCAGGATCGACGGACGCTGGCTTATTACCCATCGGCGATTCAAAATCGTGCATGATGCCGAGATTACTGCTGGATGAAATTAACTTGTTACACTCGATCATCGCAGGCAGATAAGTCTAACTAGATTATCTGTGATCGAATAGTAGTTTTGACTATATCGCTCACTGCCTACTTGGCGGCTTCCCATCACCTATGGAAAGCCGCCATCGTCACATCACCGCGACATGCTCATCCAGATGTTCTTGGACTGCAGGAATTCACGGAAGCCAGGCTCACCGCCAAGACGTCCGTAGCCACTCTGCTTGTAGCCGCCGAACGGCGTTGCGCCCGAGAAGCCCTCGTGCGAGCCGTTGACGCGGATCATGCCGGCATCCAGCGCATCACACACAATGTGAGCGCGCTGCAGGTCCCGTGTGTGAACATAAGCACCCAGACCATATGGCGTGTCGTTCGCCATGGCGATCGCCTCGTCTTCGGTGTCGAAAGGCGTAACGGCAAGGACCGGACCGAACACTTCCTTCTGCGCCAGCGAACTGCTGCTGTCGACATCGGCAACGATGGTGAGCGGCAGGTAAAAGCCCTTTGCCAGATCGCCACCCATTCGTTCACCACCAACGATCACGCGGGTGCCTTCAGCCTTCGAGCTTTCAACGGCCCCAAGGATGCGATTGCAGGCAGCTTCGGAAATGACCGGCCCCATGGCAACCGTGTCGTCCATCGGGTCACCCACGGGGATCATCGGCGCGGTGGTTCGCAGCATTTCGAGAAACTTTTCGTAGCTGCCGCGTTGAACCAGCAGACGGGTGCCATTGACGCAGCCCTGGCCGCTCATACCGATCACGCCGGCAAGGCTGGGGATGACCGTTTTTTCAAGGTCGGCATCGTCGAACACCAGTACGGCCGACTTCCCGCCCAGTTCCAGAGCGCATGGCTTGAGCGTCTCCGCGGCCGAAACCAGCACCTTGCGTGCCGTGGCGCCGCTGCCGATGAATACGAACTTGTTGACGCCCGAGTGGCGGGACAAGGCTTCACCCGCTTCCGGCCCGCCAGGCACGACGTTGACGACGCCGGCAGGGAAGCCGGCTTCCAGCATCAACTGGCCCAGACGGATGATCGAGAAAGGCGCGATCTCCGGGGGTTTGAGGATGATGCAATTACCTGCGGCAAGCGCCGGAGCCATGACCATGGCAGAGGCGAAGAGCGGCCCGTTCCAGGGAATGACAGCACCAATCACGCCGTATGGATTGTACGTGGCGTAATCGAAGGCCGGTCCTTCCCATGTATCGATCACCTGCCCCGGACGCTTGTCGGCCCAGCCCGCGTAATAGCGGAACTGCTGGGCTGCCACGTGGGGCGTATGCTTCATGATCGACATGGGCGCGCCGTTGTCCAGAACGCCAAGGCCCGCCAGTTCTTCAGCGTGCTTCTCGATAATATCTGCTGCCGCCAGCAGGAGATTGCGGCGCTTGTCGGAAGGCAGCTTGCGCCAGGCCGGGAACGCGGACTGCGCGGCCGTCACCGCCCGATCAATCTCGCTTGCCCCGCCAAGCTTGGTGGTCGCGATCACCTCGCCTGTGGCCGGATAGATATGCTCTTGCGTAAAGCTGCCGCCGGTTTCGAGGCTGTCGCCGATAACCATCGTGTGCTGCGGCACGAGGTCTACGCGAGGAAGGTGAAGGCCCATCGTTCTCTCCAAAATCTTTTCGCAGTACGCGGTACACGCTCTTGGCTCCGCACGCCGAACGACATGCGGTTTCTCTGTGCTACCGATTGCATAACGACCTATTATCGCTTGGCTTGTCCGGCAAGGGAGCTTTCACGAAAACAGACAGACTTATGGTTCCAGTGCGGGGGCAAGCGCCCAAGGAACACAAACGTGATCGAAAGTGCGCAAGGTCAAAGCCCAAGTGGCCCCGCTTGATGTCGCGCAACACGAAAGGCGGTCAGGAGCGTGGCATGCGACGTTCTTGCTCATGCTTCCAAACACGCCCGATGTGAGACTTCATCTATCGGGGCTCCTCGCACCTTGCCGACCCGCAGCAGCACGGCGAACAGCGCAGTACCATCGCCTGGCGATTGAAGTCCGCTGGCTCGGGGTAGTTAAGCGCATCGATGCCACCGCCAACTTTGCAGACGTCGTGGTCGGTGCGTGAGGCCAAGCGGCGCAATCGAACCATGCACCAAGCCCTAGCACTAGCCCCTGGGCATAAGGCCGCAGGTTGGACCATTGCGGAAATGGTTTTTGGCCCGCGTGCTGCGAGGGTGTAGAGATCTGTTGGAGTTTATCATCTCGAATAATAAGCCCCTTTCAATGCCCCGCTTAGGAAGAGAGATATACTAAGCTAAATTGACCAATATAAACCGGCATCAATACGGTCTTTTATAATGCTTGCGTGTAATGAGGAGCTGATGGATGGCTTCGGCATCATGTGCCTTGTCCGCAATCACTATGGCTCCGGCACAGATGGGGCCAAGAAGATTCTTAACCCTTGGATGTCTTAGCTTCACCGAGCAATCAAGTATAGCCGGGGTCGTCCCGTCGTTAGGGGAAAGTCGTAGAGTGGGACCGACAGCCGAAAACAGCGGACAATGCCAGACCTCATGCCGCTTCGCGCCAACAGACAGCTCCGTCTCTTATGAGCCGGACGACTTGGTGTGCCACTTCAGGCCAGATGATCGGAACGATGCAATCGACGCAGTATCACGTGCGTGTTGCATCCGGGGTATCATGGAGACCTTCTGCAAACCTTCGGGTAGGATTGCGATCAATGGCCAGTCAAACGCTGCGCCAACTTTCACCAGGCATGTCTAGTACTGGAGAAAAGGGGAGGATTGTAATGTTGAAGTTCAAGATGGAAATATTGGCCGGCGTTGCGCTTTGCGCGCTGTCGACGACCGCGTACGCGCAGGATGCAAGCGGCGGCCAGACCTCGGGCCCGCAGGCAAACAGCCCGGCCGCAGCGGACACGCCGATGCAGGCGGGCCCCGGCGGCGCCACCACCACGACCGTCCGCAACGACGCGGGCGTTGGCGACATCGTGGTGACCGCGCGTCGTCGTGCCGAGAACCTGCAGTCCGTGCCGATCTCGATCGTCGCGGTGACTGACACGATGCTGCGCGAGAAGTCGATCGCGACGCCTTACGATCTGGTCAATTCGACCCCCGGCCTCGCCGCGACTGCCGGTTCGGCGACCCGTAACGACGTGCAATACTTCATTCGTGGCCAAGGCGCCACCTCCGGCGGTCAACCTTCGGTCGTGACCTATTTCGCCGACGTGCCACAGCAAACCAATACGCCCAGCGGCGGATCGAACATCAACTTCTACGATCTTGAGTCGGTGCAAGTGCTAAAGGGGCCGCAAGGCACCCTGTTCGGCCGCTCGACCACGGGCGGCGCGGTGATTATCACCCCCAAGAAGCCAATTGGCGAATTTGACGGCTTCTTCGAGGGAACGATCGGCAACTACGGTGCGCGTGAATTCACCGGCGCAATCAACGTCCCGATCATCGGTGATCGGCTCGCCTTGCGTGTTGCGGGTAATTATGCCCAGCATAACGGATACGCCCGTAGCCTGACCACCGGGCAGCAGCTCGACGATCGCGACCGTTCCTCGTACCGCATCAGCCTGCTCGCCCGTCCGACGGACTGGTTGACCAACACCACGATCTTCACCGACCAGCGCATTCGCGAAAACGGATCTGCGCTCGTGCTCGGCACATACGAGCCCAACGGCATCGCGCGAATCGTCTCGGACCCCCGCCTGCCGTTCAATCCGGCTTTAGGCGGCAACTCGGTACTGACCGGCTCTCTGCTCGACACCACGCCCGGCGGTATCGGCACAGGCGGCCTGGGCTTCGTGTCGGTCGCGGGGCTTTGCGGGGCAGCAGCAGTGCAGCCCTATCTTGCCTCGATCGGCCAGTCGCAGGGCCAGTGCATCGCGCAGCGCCTCGCCTTGATCGACTCGGTCCGCAACGGCCTCAACACCGAAGCGGCCCGGCTTGCCGCGGGCGGCAGCGTCCGTCTCCTGCCCACGACGTTCGACCAGTTCATCCGCTCACGCGTTCAGCAGGTCATCAATACCACCGAGCTGGACTTGGGCGGACTGGGTTTCCTGGGCGACACATCGTTCAAGAACATCTTCTCGTCGACGCGCTACCTCCAAGCGAGCGCTATCCGCGAAATCCAGGGCGGCGTCGGCACCGGGATCGTGTTCAACACGCTCGACGTGACCTACAATCCGTTCCAACAGGCGACCAATGGGCAGCCGCTCAACTACAACCGCGTCGACAACAACGCCGGCAAGAACAATTGGCTCGACACCTACTCCGAAGAAGCACAGCTCTCAGGCAAGATAAACGACAAGCATGACTGGATCATCGGCTTCTTCACCGAAAGCCGCAAACAGAATGACTACAACAACCAGCCGGCCATCTTTACGACGCTCAACGGCGCCTTCACCGTTCCAGCAGGGTTGCCGGGCGTCTCGACTGGCTATAACAGCGATTTCAGGCTCTCTCAGACCGGGTATTTCGCCCAGACCACGATCGACGGTTCCGACTTCGGCCTGGATGGACTGCGCCTGACCGGCGGCTACCGCTATTCCATTGTGAAGAACCGCCTTACGACCGTGGATGCGGCGATCACGCCCGATGGCGTCGTAGCCATTCCAGGCAACGACGTTTCTGCCAAGCTGCGCCAGACCGCGAGCAGCTACACGTTCGCGCTTGATTACAAGCTGGCCGATCGCGTGCTGGTCTACGGCACGACGCGGCGCGGCTTCAAGCAGGGCGGCATCAACATCCAGTCGGTCGTTCCCGCCGCCAATGGCATCGCCGGCGCGCAGCCAATCTTCGGGCCGGAAAAGGTCACGGACTATGAGGTGGGTGTAAAGGCCGACTACGACCTCGGCGGCGTCTCGGCGCGAACCAACGTCTCACTGTTCACGGCCCAGTACGCCGGCCTGCACCGCTCGAGCGTCTTCTTCAACGGCCAGACAACCTCGCAGCAGATCCTCAATGTCGCCGGTCTGCGCTCACGAGGCATCGAGCTCGAGCAGACGCTGCGTTTCTCGCCTGCCTTCACGATGAACGTTGCCTACGCCTTCCTCGATTCCAAGTTCACTTCCTTCCCCGGCGTGATCGTACGCCCGTCGGACGGAGCCATTATCGATCGCAGCAACACACCAGTCACCGGCGCGCCCAAGCACAAGCTGGATGTCGCCGGTCGCTACGAGTTCGATATGGGGAACACCGGCGACTTCGTGCTAGCCGGCAACGCATCCTACCAGAGCAAGGTCTCGCTATCGGATGACGTGCTCTACTCGGCCACCAGCGACGAGACCCAGAAGGGCTTCATCCTGGGCAACGTGAGGCTCGACTGGAACAACGTGATGGGCAATCCCATCGACGTCAGCTTCTTCGTCAAGAACGTCACCAACAAGACGTTCAAGATCGGCAACGGCAACCTCATTGCATCGGGCCTTGGCACCACGACCTACCTCTACGGTGACCCCCGCATCTATGGCGTCCAGCTGCGCGCTCGCTTTGGCCAGTCCGCCGAAAGGTAACCACGGCTCGCGTTACTCCGTCAGATTAGACGTGGATCACGGGTAAGGTGCGCATCAAGGATCATCTACGGGATCGCCGGGTAACAGCGGCGATTCCCTTCCCCCTTCCTCTCGACCTGCTGTCCAAGGCCGCGGCTCTGAGCTGCCCCCGTCTGAGTGGTCCATCGACTATGATAGTCTGGATCACGAAAGGGACGACGAATGCCAAGCAAGAAGCACGGGCCGGAAGAGATTATTGGCAAGCTGCGTGAGGTGGAGATTGTGTTGGTCAAGGTCGGACGACCGCCGATGCATGCCGGCGGATCGCAGTCAGCGAGCAGACCTATTATCGGTGGCGCAAGGAGTATGGTGGTCTGAAGACCGACCAGGCTCGCCGGATGAAAGATCTGGAGAAGGAGAATCTTCGGCTTCGCCGAGCGATGTCGGATCTGATGCTCGACAAGCTGATCCTTCAGGAGGCCGCTCGGGGAAACTTCTGAGCCCCGCGCGACGGCGGCGGTGTATCGATCAGTTACGGCGCGAGCTGCCAGTGTCCGAGCGGCGAATATGCCGTGTGCTCGGGCAACATCGATCGACGCATCGCAAAGTGCCGCGTGGGGTGGATGACGAACAACAGCTCACCGAGGACATCATTGCGCTCGCCAAGCAATATGGTCGCTACGGCTATCGCCGGGTGACAGCGCTGCTTCAGCATGCGGGGTGGACAGTGAACCGCAAGCGGGTCTAGCGTATCTGGCGCAAGGAGGGGCTGAAAGTGCCGCAGAAGCAGCCGAAGCGCGGACGTCTATGGTTGAACGATGGCTCCTGCATACGGCTCAGGCCTGAATATCCAGGGCATGTATGGGCCTACTACTTTGTCGAGGGGCGGACGCACGACGGCCGCAAGTTTCGGATCCTCACCATCATCCATGAGGCACGTCGGGAATGTATGGCGCTCATCGTTGCACGCCAGCTTAAGCATGAAGATGTACTTGCGGCTCTTGCCGACTTGTTTATCGCAAGGGGACCACCAGCCCATATCAGGTCGGACAATGGCGCCGAGTTTATCGCCACTGTCGGGTGGCGCATACGTGCGGTCTTTGTCAGCAAAGTAGCCGGGGATCGCGCCCTCTAGAGCGGGGTTGATGAAAATAGAGCGGCGTCGTGGTGACCCGCCCCTGGTCAAAGGTATAGTTGACCGTCAAGTCACTCGTCGGAGTCCACTTGGCCGAGACCCGCCCGGCGAGCTGCCCGAACTCGCCGAAGTTATGCTTCTCACCAACGTTCTTCACCCAGCCGTCTTGGTTTACGTAGACGATCGCGCCCTTGATGGCGAGATTGCCAATCGCAGGCAAGTCTATCGTAGCCAGCGCCCGCACCAGGTTGCGGCTACCGAAGCTGAGCGAGGTCGAACCGCCAAATTCACCGGTAGGCTTCTTGGAGATGATGTTGATCGCGCCGCCGGTCGTGTTGCGGCCATAGAGCGTGCCTTGTGGTCCACGCAGCACTTCGATGCGCTCAGGTTCTCCCAAGTCGAGCAGCGCGCCCTGGGGGCGGCCGATGTAGAAGCCGTCGACATAGAGGCCGACGCCGCCATCGCGGGTAATCTGACCAACGTCTCCCGCGCCCTGGCCGCGCATAGTCAAGGTAAGAGTGTCAGATGAGTTCGGATAAGCGACGACGTTGAGGCTTGGCGCCGCCGTCGACAACCGCTCCAGGTTGGTGATGCCTTGATTGGCGATAGCATCAGCGGAAATCGCGGAGATCGCGATCGGCACGCTCTGCAGGCGCTCTGACCGACGCTGGGCGGTCACGATGATGTCGCCCTGCCCGTCAGTTTGATCGTCCGGCGCTCCGGCTACAGCCGGCGCTTGTTCCTGCGCGTACGCGGGCG